>Ga0209821_100008_pt1 | contig 58811 bp, 62 predicted proteins | sample SSWtaG_3_FD_184118 | JGI IMG/M metagenome (GOLD analysis project Ga0209821, IMG submission 184118) | Hot spring microbial communities from Sandy's Spring West, USA to study Microbial Dark Matter (Phase II) - SSWTFFsm_matched (SPAdes)... | ecosystem: Environmental > Aquatic > Thermal springs > Hot... | reverse complement strand
TTGAGACAGCCCACCAAAAAGGAACACTACACCCTATTCAGTTGCCAATTTAACAAGGGCTCCATCAGAACCCTCAAGCTTTCCCAAAGGGGATTGAAGTATATTATATAGAAAGTATGGGACTCAAAGAGGAGTTAGTTAAAGTTGGACCTTACACCTACGAACTAAAAGAAAACACCATTCAAGGGCAAAGGGTGCCTGTGTATTTTTACCTGAGCGATAGGCTCTTTGAAATCTTAGAGGAGGATGCTATAAGGCAGGCGGCGAATGCCGCAACTTTGCCGGGAGTAAAGAAAGCTATATATGTTATGCCTGACGTTCATGTGGGCTATGGCTTTCCTGTGGGTGGTGTGATGGCAACGGATCCAGAAGAAGGAGGGATAATAAGCCCAGGGTCTGTGGGTTATGACATAAACTGCGGGGTAAGGCTTATAGCTACCAACCTCACGGCAGATAGGGTGTATCCCGAAAGAAAAAAGCTTATGGAAGAGATCCTAAAGGCAGTGCCCGCAGGGGTTGGTTCTACGGGAAAGATAAAGCTTACAAAGTCCCAAATGGAAGAGGTGGCTATAAAAGGAGCCAAGTGGGCTGTTGAGCAAGGCTTTGGCTTTAAAGAAGACCTTGAGCATATAGAAAGCTTTGGAGCTCTTCCGAATGCAGACCCGTCAAAAGTTTCAAAAGAAGCTTACGAAAGGGGTTCAGACGAGCTTGGCACGGTTGGCTCTGGCAATCACTTTGTAGAAGTTCAAACCATAGACGAGATTTATGATGAGGAAGTTGCAGAACAGCTTGGGCTTAGCCTTGGTCAAGTGTGCATTATGGTTCATTCTGGTTCAAGGGGTTTTGGCCATCAGGTGTGTGTAGATTACCTAAAGACGGCAAAGGATGCGCTGAAGAAATACGATATAGACATTCCGGACATGCAACTGGCGTGCATGCCCTTTAATTCTCCGGAAGGGCAGGCCTACTTTAAGGCTATGAACAGTGCAGCAAACTATGCCTTTGCAAACAGGCAGATCCTTGGGTTTTTAACAGCGGATACAATAAGGAGGTTTTTTGGACTATCTTGGGCTGAGTTGGGCTACAGGCTAATATACGATTTGGCCCACAACATAGCAAAAATAGAGGAGCATAGAATAGATGGAAAGGCCCAAAAAATATTGGTTCACAGAAAGGGTGCCACCAGAGCCTTTCCACCTTTAAACCCTGAAGTGCCTCCCGCCTACAGGAAAGTGGGTCAGCCAGTTATAATACCGGGGGACGTGGGAAGGTATTCTTTCCTTTTGGTTGGACAAAGCAAAAGCATGGACGTTAGCTTTGGGACCGCATGCCACGGTGCAGGTAGATTAATGTCCAGAACTAAAGCCAAGGAATTTGTAAAAAAAGAGGGATTGGAGAAGATTCTTGGAGACCTTGTAGTGGTAGCAAGGGGCAAAGGCACTGTTGCGGAAGAGATCCCTCAAGCTTACAAAGACGTATCGGAAGTAGTAAAGGTGGTGGATGCTTTAGGAATAGCAAAGCTTGTGCTAAGGCTCAGACCTTTAGGAACTCTAAAAGGCTAACATGCGAACCGTAGATGTATCTACAAAACCCATAACCCTTAGGTTTGCCAAGGCTTATGGCAAGATCTCCCTTAAAGAAGATACTGTGCAAAGGATCCTAAGTAGGCAAATTCCGAAAGGGGATGTGCTGTCTGCGTGCAGGTTAGCCGGCATAATGGCAAGCAAGAAAACTGCAGAACTCCTACCCTTCTGCCATCCCATTCCCTTAGAACACGTTGAAGTGGAAGTAAAAGTTGGGAAAAATTACTTGGAAATTTTTTCTACAGTCCTTGGAACGTCTAAAACGGGCTACGAAATGGAAGCTTTAACGGCGGTGTCTGTAGCTCTGCTAACGGTCTATGATATGTGTAAGGGCTTAGACAGTAGTATGTTTATCCAAGAGATAAAACTTTTGGAAAAATCGGGTGGAAAGTCCCAGTGGGGGAAGTCTTTGGAAGGTAAAAGAGTTTTTATAAGGACAGACGAACGCTTTAAAAAACTGATTGAGGAATACCTGAAAAACCTGCACGCTCAAGTTGCTCAAGACGGGAATTTTGACCTGCTTATAAGCACAGAAAAAGAGGAGTTTGAAGAGTATTTGGGTATAAGCTCAGTTATAAACAATCACCTTTTCTGTGTACTGCCAACAGAGTTAAAGAGCGGCGTAGTGGTGGGCAAAAGGGGTAATATAATAGTGGTTCAACTTGAACCTTCAGAGAAGCTAATAAAGGCTTTTTTTGAAAGCTTTGGAGAATGGTTAGGTAATCTTTAAATAGGCGCAGGCGGACTTGAACCGCCGACCTCTGGCGTGTCGGGCCAGCGCTCTGCCAGCTGAGCTATGCGCCTTTAGATTTAAAATTATAATCCAAAATGACCAAACCCGTGCTTATTCTCAGTAAAACCCACCAACTAAAAAAGCTCTTAAGAAATGCAAAACTTCACACTGTTTGCGAAGAGTCAAGATGTCCAAACATATCCGAATGCTTTAGTTCAGGAACTGCCACCTTTATGATTTTGGGAGATACTTGCACCAGAGGGTGTAGCTTTTGCAACCTCAAAAGGGGCAAAAGCCTTCCCGTAGATGAAGAGGAACCTTACAGGCTTTTGGAAACGGTTAAGCTTTTAAACCTAAAATACGTGGTCATTACTTCTCCTACAAGGGATGACCTAAAAGATGGTGGCGCTTCACACTTTGCCAAGTGCATAAGACTTTTGAAGGAAAACATAGAAGGCATTAAAGTTGAAGTGCTTATTCCAGACTTTGGAGGCTCTTACGATTCGCTAAAAGTTGTTTTGGATGCAAAACCGGACGTGTTAAATCACAACGTGGAAACCGTGCCAAGACTGTATGCCCAAGTAAGAAAAGGTGCGGATTACAAAAGGAGTTTAGAGATCCTCAAAAGTGCCAAAGAACTTAAAAGCGACATACACACCAAATCTGCGCTAATACTGGGCTTTGGTGAAAGAGAAGATGAAATAATCAAGGTTATGCAAGACCTGCGGAGCGTGGATTGTGATATTCTGACGATTGGACAGTATTACCAACCCTCTGTAAAGCATCATCCAGTGGTAAAGTATTACACTCCAGAAGAGTTTGAAAAACTAAAAGAGATTGCTTTAAGTTTAGGTTTTAAGTATGTGGTTAGTGGTCCAAACGTAAGAAGCTCTTACAAAGCTTACCACGTGGTATATAATTATTCATTATGATATTGATCAGGGATAACTTAGAAATTGACTACGTGTATTACGCTGAGTTGGAAATGTTGATGAATTATGGAGTGGGTTATCCAAATTTAATAATTACCCTTAGGGAAAGGATCCATCGGGAAGGTTTGGAGGAAAGCCCTTACGTGATAAAGGCAGATAGAAAGCTTTTCCAAAACGTGCACAGGTTTATAGAACTTATGGAGTCAAGCGACGAACCATTAGAAGATGACCAAAGCCAGCCCATAGAAAAGTGGTGGTGGCATCTGCACAAAGTAGCCAAAGGCAAGTATCCCAGCCTTAAGCTAAAGGAATACCTAAGAGAAATTTACAGAAAGAGGAGAAAACACTGGAAAGAGAAAAGCAAAGAAAACCACCTTTTGCTTGAAAGCTTAAAGGAAAAACCAAAGTATCTTTTACCATTATGGAAGAGCTGAGCAAACTAAGGAGAGAGATAGACCTTATAGACAAGGAAATCATAAAGCTTCTCAACAAAAGGGCTGAGGTAGCAAAGGCTATAGGGGAAATAAAGAAACAGCTAAAGCTGGAAATTTACTCTCCTGAGAGGGAGAGGGAAGTTATAGAAAAGGCTATAAAAATCAACAGGGAAGTTTATGGTGAGGTGTTCCCTTCGGAAGCCATAAGACACGTCTTTAGGGAAATAATGTCTGCCTGTCTCTCTTTAGAAAAGGAGCTAAAGGTTGCCTACCTTGGTCCAAAGGCTACCTTTACCCATCAGGCTTCCTTAGAGCACTTTGGTTTATCCGCATACTACATACCAGTTCCTACCATAAGGGATGTATTTTTGGAAGTTGAAACAGGAAGGGCAGACTACGGAGTGGTGCCTGTAGAAAACACCACAGAGGGGGTTGTAAATTATACCTTGGACATGTTCTTAGAGTTTGACGTGAGAATTGTGGGGGAGGTGGTAATACCCATAAAGCTCCATCTTCTTTCCAATGCATCAAGCTTGGAAGAAATAAGGGAAGTCTATTCCCACAGGCAAGCGTTAGCTCAGTGTAGAAACTGGTTGGAGAAAAACCTCAGTCATGCCAAGCTTTTTGAAACTGACAGCACTGCCAAGGCTTGCGAGATAGTTTTAGAAAAAGAAGGAGCAGCAGCCATTGCCAGTGAAGTGGCAGCTTACACCTACCACCTTAACATACTGGCGGAGAACATCCAGGATAACTTAAACAACTACACTCGTTTTTTGGTGCTTGGTAAAAGAGACGTTAAAAGAACAGGAAAAGATAAAACAAGTTTGATATTTGCGGTCAAAGATGAAGCAGGCGCACTATACAAAGCTTTGGAGAGCTTTTATAAATACGGAGTAAACCTAACAAAGATTGAATCAAGGCCATCGAAGAAAAAGGCTTGGGATTACGTGTTTTTTGTAGATTTAGAAGGGCACGCAGAGGATGAAAACGTAAAACTGGCTATGGAAAGTCTAAAGGAAAGGACCCAAATGGTAAAGGTTTTAGGTTCCTACCCCAGGGCTATTACCGAAGAGGGCTAATTCCCTTAAAAGCTTTCTTTTGTGTTCCTCTCCGATGAATGGTTCTAGGTAAATGTCTCCAAGTCTTAGACCCACTGGCAATCCTTTTTTTAAAAACTCTAAAGTAAGGTAAGTTAATTTTGAAATCCTCTCTTCTAAGTTTCCTTCTACGTTGTCTAAACTAAGGATAACAGGAGGGCTCTCTTCCGCAACAAAATCCTTTACAAGCAATTTATCGAGCTTTGCAGACAGCTTCCAGTGTATGAGTTTCATAGGCTCCCCGCCATACTCTTTAACACTCTGAAGTTGGTCATAACCTGACTTTTTGCTTATTTTCAATAACTCTCCTTTGTATATACCCTCTACCGTAGGCTTTTCCTGTGCTACCATTGGCTTTGGGAAAACCACTAACCTTAATGGAATTTCTTCATAGGAATATCTTTCAAAGAGGCCTACAGGAAAAGAAGAGGAGATTTTTAAGGTTATCTTATCATAAAAACCTCTTTTTGGAAATTTTAGAGTCAGACTTTCCTCTTGCTCCTTTTTCACCAATGTAAAGAATGCAAAGGAAGCTTTGTTCTGAACTTGCTCAACTTTTATAGCAAAAGATGGAACCCTTTTCTTGTTCTTCACAATTATTCTAAAACTTTCTGCTTTTTCTGCATACACTTCCTTCGGCGGTATTATCTCAATCTCCAAACCTTTGAGATTATACAAAGAAAGAAGACCGGAAAGGAGCATAAAGGATAATAAAAAAGACACCACTAAGTAAAGAAGATTGTTAGAAGTGTTTACCGCCGATACACCCAAAAATATGCTTATACCTATGAAAAATACACCAGCTCTATTGACCTTTACCTTGTATTTCACTGGTAGCCTTTGTAATGTAAGATAGCATCTCTATAGGTAAGGGCACAAGCACCGTGTTGCCAGGTTTAGTTACTGTGTTCTGTATAGTTTCTAAGTATCTGAGCTGTAACGCCAATGGTTCTGAAGCTAAGATTTTTGCGGCGTCCGCCAGTTTCTGCGCTGCTTGGTATTCCGCCTCTGCGCTGATTATCTTTGCCCTTCTTTCCCTTTCTGCCTCAGCCTGCCTTGCCATGGCTTTTCTTAGCTCTTCCGGAAGGTCTATCTTCTTTAGCTCCACAGCTACCACTTTTACACCCCACGGGTCAGTCTGTCTGTCTATTATCTCCTGAAGCTGAATGTTTAGCTTTTCCCTCTCTGCCAAAAGCTCGTCCAACTCTACCGAACCGCACACGCTTCTAAGAGTGGTCTGAGCTATCTGAGAAGTAGCATACAGGTAGTTTTCTACTTCCACTATTGCTTTGACAGGATCCACCACCCTAAAATACACCACCGCATCCACACTAACGGAGACGTTGTCCTTTGTGATAATGTCTTGTGTGGGCACGTCTAAAGTGACCGTCCTTAAATCCACCTTTACCATCCTGTCTATGATGGGGATGAGTATGAACAGACCAGGACCTTTTGCTCCTATCACCCTCCCCAACCTGAAGATGACAGCCCTCTGATATTCAGGAACTATCTTTAAAGCTGCGGCTAAGAACACAACAACCAAAATAGCTATAACTATCAGTGGAGAAAAACCCATAACTATACCTCCCAAGATTTTTAATATATCTACCTCAAAAACAGATAGCAAAACTACCGCAAAGAAAAGTAAGAAAGGAAGTAAGTCAAGGATACCTTTCATAATTAAACCTCCGTGCCCCCTAAAATTAAGGACCTTATCCTTAAGGTTGGCTGGGCGTCAGACACTGGCACTCCCTGTCCGTCTTTACCACACGTGCCTATACTCCAACCAAGATCCCAACCTACCGCATCCACGTCCTGCAATACCTTTGGACCATTGCCTATGAGAGTGGCAGACCTGATAGGATAGGTTATTTGACCATTTTCTATCATATAGCCCTCCATTATTTCAAAGACAAAGTCTCCAGTTACTGTATTGACTTCTCCTCCTCCCATTTTAACAACAAACACTCCTTTTTTAGTATCTCTTATTATATCCTCTGGATTGTCCTTACCGCTGGCTATGAAAGTGTTGGTCATCCTAACCATTGGAATGTGAGCATAACTTTGCCTTCTTCCGTTTCCGGTGGATTGTTTTCCCTCTTTCATGGCAGACAGCCTATCGTACATATAGCCCACTAAATAACCATTCTCTATAAGCACTGTCCTTTGGGAAGGGACACCTTCGTCATCTACCACAAAGTAGCCGTTTTTACCCTGAAGGGACCCATCATCTATTACAGTTATGAGCTCGCTGGCAACCTTTTGTCCCAATTTACCCTTATAGACAGAAAGCCCTTTTTGGACCAAGTCCGCCTCAAACCCGTGTCCAACTGCTTCGTGTATCATAGTCCCTCCAGCTTCTCCAGAAAGGACCACCGTAAATTGTCCTGCAGGTGCTGGTTTTGCAGAAAGCATGAGCAGAGCTCGCTTTGCAGCCTTTTCCGCCACAAGCTCAGGAGGACTTTCCTCAAAGATCTCAAAGCCCTTAGCCCCACCCAAAGATTCGTAACCCCTCTGCAAGTTTATACCGTCGCTTGCCACCACTTCTGTGAAGAACACTACTCTCTTTTGCAGATCTTCCGCACTTTCCCCCAAAGAGTTTATCACCATAATATCCCTTGTTTTGTCCATGAGAACCACCAAAACCTGTTTTATTTTGTCCCCATAACTTCTGGCTTTTGCATTTGCCCTATGAAGTATTTCTGCCCTGTAATTTAAGTCCTTTTCTTCTGGGTCTATTATTACCTCAGTCCATCCTACAATGCGCTTTTTTCCAATTGCTACTGGACCATGACCGCTACCCTTAGCCAAAGTCCTCGCTATCTCAAGAAGGTTTTCGTAGGTTATATCGGTGATGTATCCATAATAGGTTTTTCCATCCTTTATTAGCCTTATGCCCACACCTTCATCAATTCCCCACTGAACTTTGTCTATTTTGTTGTCTTCCAACTGCATCCTGCTTGTGATGGATTTTTCGTAAAAGATCTCTCCGTATTCTCCTCCGTTGCAAAGCAGGTTGGAAAGTATGTATCCAGCCTTTTCTTTTATTAAATCTTTTGCATTCATGACCACAACCTCCCAAAGGTTTCAAGTAGCATGTTTGGCTCTGGATTTATATCATCGGGAGCGGTTATACCTCTTTTGAACCTCTCTAAACCTGCATAAGCTATCATGACTGCATTGTCAGTAGATAGCTTAGGATGGGGTATGTAAAGCTCTATGCCGAGTTTGTCCGCAAGCATGCTAAACCTCTGGCGAAGCCCACTGTTAGCAGATACCCCACCAACTACGATCAACCTTTTTATCCTAGTTAGTTCAATGGCTTTCAGTGTTTTAGCTTCCAACACGTCCAAAACCGCATTTTGAAACGAAGAAGCCAAATCTTCTTTTGAATACTCACAAGATTCTACAATGCGTCTTACTGCAGTCTTTAACCCACTAAAAGACATATTAAGCGTTGGCTCTTCTATCATAGGTCTGGGTAAATTGTAAGATGGTTTTCCTTCCTTTGCCAGCCTATCCAGTATGGGACCTCCGGGATAGCCAAACCCCATAAGCCTTGCGGTTTTATCATAGCTTTCTCCTACTGCGTCGTCTAAGGTTCCACCCAAAAACGTATATTTTCCAAAGCCTTCAACTAAGTATAGGTCCGTATGACCTCCAGAAACAATTAAAGCCAAAAAGGGATAAGAAATAGGTTTTTCTACAAAGACAGAATATATGTGTCCTTCTAAGTGATGCACGGGCACTAAGGGTTTCCTTAAGGCATAGGCAACGGATTTGGCAAAGGATGCACCAACCACTAAGGAAAGTATAAGACCGGGAGTTAAAGTAAAGGAAACGAAGTCAATCTTACTTAGGTCAAAATTTGTCTTTTTAAGAAGAAGATCAAGAAGGGGTAAAAGATTTTTGGTGTGCTCCCTTGCGGAAAGCTCGGGAACCACCCCGCCAAACTCTTGGTGAATTTTAGTCTGAGAAAGAAGCACATCCCCTATTAGTCCATGCTCCTGAGAATATAAAGCTAAAGCGGTTTCGTCGCAGGAGGTCTCAATGGCTAAGGTTATCATAGATTTGCCACTCTCTTCAGCCTCTGCCCCTTTATTATTTCTAAAGCTTTGCTAAGTTGAGGATCCATTTCTGGTATAACTATCAGGCTATTTTCACCTTGCAATCTCCTTTGCCTTATAGCCTCTTGCAAAGCCTCTTCTTGCTTTTCGCTCATAACAACCTCAACGTCTGGATTTATACCCCTTTTGTGTATGAGCTTGCCAAGGGGAGTGTAATAGTAGGCAACTGTCAGTTTTAAGGCGGAACCATCTTCCATAGGTATTATGTTCTGCACAGAGGCTTTACCGTAAGATTTCTCTCCCAAAATGATGGCTCTTTTGTGATCTTGCAGGGCACCGGCCACAATCTCTGACGCACTGGCAGAACCTTTGTTTATCAACACAACTAAAGGAGTATTATCAGGGATTATCGGCTTTCTTCTGGAAAAGTATCTTTGGGTTTCCCCATTCCTGCTTTTTGTGTAAACTATGAGTTTTCCTTCGGGCAAGAACAGGTCGCAGACATTCACAGCCTCACTCAAAAGTCCTCCCGGGTCGTTCCTCAAGTCAAGAATAAAGCCACTAACTCCCTTGGCAAGCAGTTCTTTGACAGCCTTTTCTATTTGGACACTTACATTTTCGTTAAACTGAGAAAGCTTTATGTATCCCACATCCCCTATCTTCGTCCATTTTACGCTTTCTATCTTTATTAAAGCTCTTTCTAACTCTATCTTTATAGGTTTGTCCATACCCTTTCTGTATATAGAAAGCTCCACTTTTGTCCCTACTTTACCCCTGATCCTCTGCACCACGTCCATGAGGCTCATGTTTGATGTATCTTCCCCGTTTATTTCAATTATCACATCACCTGACCTAATTCCCGCTCTGTGGGCAGGCGTTCCTTCTATGGGAGATATAACTATGGGTCTTCCTTTTTCCATGCCTATTTCTATACCTATTCCCCCAAATTCACCTTCTGTTTCTTGCTTGAAGCTTTCGTACTGCTTAGGATCGAAAAAGCTGGAGAATGGATCCAGAGCTTTTGTCATACCGTTTAGAGCCCCGTAGATAAGGTCTTTTGTGCTAACTGGCTCTACGTAATTATCCTTTACTATCTTTAGAGCATCGGTGAAAATTCTTAAATACTTGTATTCGTCCTCTGTCTGCCTGCCTTGAGAAGCAAAACCCAATATAAAGCCCAAACTAAAAGTTATTATTACTATTCCAATACTTCCTAATCTATTCAACTTCCTCATGATGATAAGTATAATATAATGCACAGTGGGTTGTTTAGATAGGTATGCTTTTACCTTTACAAACTCACTCATTAAACTTAGTTTTTCTACCTTCTGTCTATTTTATTAGTGTTTTTGCTATGAAGTATACCGGCAACTAATTCCATTTCTATTCCCTCCTTATTTTCTAATTATAATCCTGTTCAGTCTTCAGTCATTTAGGGCTAACTTATTTATAATACTGTTTTAAAAAATTTAGGAGGCAATTTAATGGAAAGAGTTTATTATTGGTCTGGTAAAGCGGTCATACCCCAAGAGGGTCAGTTTATAAGACTTAAAGAAGACAAGAACTTGGAGGTCCCAAACAATCCTATCATTCCCTACATAGAGGGAGATGGAATAGGTCCAGAGATTGCTCCGGCGATGATAATGGTTGTAAATAAGGCAGTTGAAAAGGCTTACGGTGGTTCAAGGGCTATATATTGGGTGGAACTTTTAGCTGGAGACAAGGCAGAGGAAAAAACAGGTCAAAGAATGCCCCAAGAAACCCTTGAGGTTTTAAAAACCGCCATAGTGTCCATAAAAGGACCATTGGGCACCCCCGTAGGAAAGGGAGGAAAATCTTTAAACGCCATACTAAGGCAGTCTATGGATTTTTATTCCGCCATAAGACCGGTTTATTGGCTTGGACAGCCTTCACCCATACCAAACCCAGAGAGGGTAAATGTAGCTGTCTTTAGGGAAAACTCCGATGATGTTTATATGTCCATAGAATTCATGCCAAGGGATGAGAAAACTCAGAAGGTGAGGAAGTTTTTCATAGAAGAGATGGGAGTTTCCGAGTATGCGCTGCCAGAAGACTGTGGAATAACCGTAAAGCCCATGAGCGAGTGGAAGACCAAAAGGCACGTAAGAAAAGCCCTAAGGTATGCACTGCAGAACAACAAAAGAGTGGTGGCGGTTGTAGGAAAAGGAAACATCATGAAGGCAACAGAAGGTGCCTTTATGAACTGGGCCTTTGAGGTGGCAAAGGAGCCAGAGTTTGAAGGAAAGATTATAACAGAAGGAGAACCAAAGGAAGGGCAAGTGCTTATGGTAAAGGTGATCACAGACCAGATGCTCATGCAGTTGGTTTTAAAGCCAGAAGCTTACGATGTGATAATCACCCAAAATCTGAATGGTGATTACATATCTGACCTGGCTTCCGCCTTGGTAGGAGGACCCGGTTTTGTGCCAAGCGGAAACATAGGAGACGGTTATGCGTTGTTTGAAAGCACCCACGGAACTGCATACGACATAGCAGGAAAGGGTATAGCCAATCCACTTTCTTTGACACTTTCGGGAGCTATGATGCTTGAATACATAGGTTGGAAAGAAGCATCTGAACTTATATACACCGCAGTGAAGGAAACTATAAAGGATAGGTTAGGAACACCAGACATAGCCAATGGCTTTAAGAAGATGGGCATAGATGCTAAAGCCCTATCTACAGAAGAATTTGCAAAGGCTATAGCGGAAAGGATATGAAGGTTGGTTATGTTGCAATAGTTGGCAAGCCGAACGTGGGTAAATCTACTCTTTTAAACAATCTAATAGGAACAAAGTTATCCATAGTCTCTCCAAAGCCAGGTACCACAAGGATAAGGGTCCTTGGCGTTAAGAATATACCCGATAAAGCCCAGATAATATTCTTAGACACGCCCGGCATATACAAACCAAGGGATGCCTTAGGTGAAGCTATGGTGGGAATAGCCGGAGCTTCTCTGCAGGATGCGGATTTGATACTTTTTATCATAGACGCAGAGGACGGTTGGAAGGAAGACGATCAAACAGTTTTTGAAACCTACATAAAACCCTATTCGAAGGAAAAGCCCATCCTTTTGGTGATAAACAAGGTAGACAGGATCGGCCCGCTGGAAAATTTGCTGCCTTTTGTGGAAGAAATTTCCAAAAAGTATCCAGAGTTTAAAGAGATAATTCCCATAAGTGCCCTAAAAGGCTTTAACATAGACAGACTATTAAAGGTCATAGTTGATTACTTACCAGAAGGAGAGCCCCTTTTTCCTGAAGAGATGACCACAGACATTCCTTTTAGACTTTTGGTAGCAGAGATTATAAGGGAAAAAGTTTTGCTAAAGGTTCATCAAGAAATACCACAAGGAGTGGCTGTGGTGGTAAATGAGGTCTCAGATGGAAGGCACGATCCACGGGTTTTGGTTATAAAGGCGGACATAATAGTTGATAGGGACAACTACAAGCCTATAATTATAGGTAAGGACGGTCAGAGGTTGAAGAGTATAGGTAAGATGGCAAGGGAAGAATTGGAGGTTATAACTGGCAGAAAGGTTTATTTGGAATTATTTGTCAGAGTGAAGCCCGATTGGAGGAAGAGACCAGAACTTGTAAAGAGCTTTGGATATAGGATAGAATGAGCATTGATAAGATTGAGCAGTTGATAAGGGAATGAGAGTTTTACTCTGCACTTCCCGAAGTTTTGAAGCTGCTATGCATTGAAACGTCAGCCAACAGATGCAACTTCTGGCGGATAGAATAGTGTTAAATTCTCCGGACACACCTTTGAAGGAAGAAGAATTAGTTGGTAAATTTCTCAACCCTAAAGCTTAAAATGTATAAACTATGAGGTTTGTTTTGGCTTTCTTTATTTTGATAAGCTTGAGTTTTTCCAAGGAATCTCTGGTAGCCACCACCTACCCAATTTACTATCCTTTGGCATATATGGCTGGAGATATTTACAACGTCCGTATCTTGATATCTACGAAGGCAGATGTTCATCACTATGAGTTAAGACCAACTGATCGTAAGATCTTAAAAGATGCGAAAGCTGTGTTTACTCTTGGATTGGAAAGTTGGGAAAAAAAACTGCCCGTAGAGAAAAACAAACTCTATCTTTTACATCAAAACATAGACTTTATGATTATAGGCAAACACAAAGACCCCCATCTGTGGGTGTCCCCTAGGTCCTACCAAAAGCTTGTGGATAATATCTTCAAAGCACTGATGAATATGGACCCAAACAACAGAGAGCTTTATCAAAAAAGGTATGAGGAATTTTCTAAAAGACTTAAAGAGCTGGACAATGAATTTAGCAAAAGGCTTTCTACCTGCAAGAGCAGATGGCTTGTTTCCACGCACCATTCTTTAAACTACCTTGCCAAGGACTACGATCTTAAAGCGGTAGGCATCAAAGGGATCCATGCGGAAGAAGAACCCAAACCTTCCGAAATACTCAATCTCATCAAACTGATGAAAAAAGAATCTATAAAGGCAATCTTTGTAGAAGAGGGCTACAGCGATAAAGTGGCAAGAAAACTTTCCCAGGAGACTGGAGCGAAAATATACAGGATAAACACCTCCTTATATCTCACTAACCAAAATGATGACTACTTCTCTATAATGGATAGAAACCTACGGTCTTTGGCAGAGGGTTTAGATTGCAAGAGGTAATAAGGGTAGAGAAACTAAGGTTTAGATACAAAAAGGAAGAGCCTCTTATAGAAGACCTTAGCTTTTCTGTTTACAAAGGGGAATTTTTTTGTGTAGTTGGTCCCAATGGTTCTGGTAAAACTACCCTTCTTAAGCTTCTCTTGGGCTTTCTAAAGCCTCATCAGGGAAGGATTTACATCTTTGGAGAAGACCTCAAAAGCTTTAATCGTTGGGAGAAGGTAGGTTATGTGCCTCAGAGGTTTAGCGTGGAGAGGTTCTGGACTGGAACGGTGGAGGAGCTTTTTAGAAAAGTAGCAAAGAAGGAAAAGGTTGGTTGGATAATAGCCTTTTTGCACCTTGAGGGCCTGTTAAAGAAGCAGTTTGTTAAGCTTTCTGGCGGAGAACAGCAGAAAGTGCTTTTGGCTTTGGCTCTTACCAAAAACCCAGACCTTCTGATTTTGGATGAGCCTCTAACAGGTTTGGACATACACGCCCAAGAGCATATAGAGAGTACCCTTAGAGAGATTGCCAAAGATAGGACGGTTGTGGTGGTATCCCATGACATTGGGTTTGTTTTGCGAAACGCCACGCGGATGCTCTGCCTTGGTATGCAGGAGTGTAAAATAACTTACCCTGAGCAGTTTACCAAGCTTATAAGGGAGCTTTATGGACTTCATTGAAAACCTTTTACTTGTCTATCAAGGCGTCTTAGCGGGTATCTTTATAGCCCTGTCCTGCTCTGTATTAGGTGTGTATCTTCTTATGAGAAGACTCTCTATGCTCGGAGCTGGTATATCCCATTCGGCCTTTGGCGGTATAGCGTTGTCTTTTCTATTCGGAGTAGAACCCACTATCTTTACTCTGATTTACACCGCTTTCGTGTCTTTTTTCATTCAATTCTTGATGGAGAGGAAAAATCTGCCCTCAGACACTATTTTGTCCCTCTTCTTTTCCTTTGGCACAGCCCTCGCGGTAATAATCCTGTCCTTAAGCGGTAGTTTGGGTCAGGAGATATACTCTTACCTTTTTGGAAGTATCCTAACAGTTTCAGAAATGGAGTTATACCTAAGCTTTGCAATCTTTGTTCTGTCTTTGCTTATCTTTAAACTAAAGTACGATGACCTATTTTTGGTTCTATTTAATGAGGAGATAGCAAGGTTAAGGGGTATAAACACCAGCTTTTTGAACTATATGTTCGTATTGCTAGCGGGTATAAACATCGTCCTTTCAATAAAGGTAGCTGGGCTTTTACTCTCTGCATCTTTTGTAGCTCTTCCTTCTATGACCGCACTGCTGATAGCGAACTCCTTCTTTCAAACTTTTTTGCTTTCCGCTTTATTTGCAGTTTTGTCCGTAACCTTAGGCATTTTTCTTTCTTTGTTATACAACATACCCCCCAGTGGGTCCATAGTCCTGCTTATGGTTCTTCTTTTCCTGTTATCCTTTGCTATCTATACCGTAAAGGCACGCAAAGGGCTTTAAGGACACGCTAATTTGATTAGCGTATTGGGAAAGGGGCTTTTTGTAGAGTGGGTGAATCAGGGCAGGAGCTATTTCTAAGAGAGGTATTAAAACAAAATCCCTTTCTAAGATGTAAGGATGGGGAATTTTCAAAAAGCTAAGCATTATTATGTGGTCTTCGTAAAGCAGGATGTCTATGTCTATTTCCCGAGGTCCCCATCTTCCTCGATCTCTCCTTCCGATGAGCATTTCCGATTCTTTTACTCGGTATAGCAAATCTACGGGCCTTAGGTTTGTTTCTACCATTATCACGCTGTTTAAAAAGCTTGGTTGGTCTTTAACACCCCAAGGTGCGCTCTCATATACCGTGGAAGATTTGAGAATTTTTGCGTAGTTTTTTATGTGGTCCAGAGCTTTTAAAATGTAGCCCATCCTGTCTTCCACGTTGCTCCCCAATCCAAGAAAGCACAAAGCCAAGCTACAATTCCTCCTCCTGAGAATATATTATTCTTTTATGGTTAGGTGGATACTCTATCTTTTGGTAGGCTTTCTTATAATAGACCACCTTTGGATTCACTACGGAGGACCTTTTATAGAGAAAATGAGGGGTGAATATAGAGAAGGACTAAAGAAAGCTAGTTCTGATTGGCAAGTAGTACAGACACAACAGGCATACAAACAGAGTATATTGGATAAAATCTGGGAAAGAATTAAAAACTTAGCTAAAAAGGATGAAGGAGGTAAGAAGAATGAGTGAATTTGTTTTCTCTTCTATTGAAGAAGTTCTTGAAGACATAAGGCAAGGAAAGATGGTTATAGTGGTGGATGATCCAGACAGGGAGAACGAAGGGGATTTGGTTATGGCTGCAGAAAAGGTCACCCCAGAGGCCATAAACTTTATGGCAAAGTATGGAAGGGGGCTTATATGCCTTAGTCTTACTCCAGAAAGGTGTGAGGAGCTTGACCTATACCCTATGGCGGTTAGAAACACAGACCCTAAGGGAACCTACTTTTGCGTTTCTATAGACGCCCATCCAAAGTATGGAACTACCACCGGCATATCTGCCTTTGACAGAGCTATCACCATAAAGTTGGCGGTCAGTCCGGATGCAAAACCCTCTGACTTTATAAGACCAGGGCACGTTTTTCCTCTGAAGGCTAAACCCGGGGGGGTTTTGGAAAGGGCTGGGCATACAGAAGCTTCTGTAGATTTGGCAAGGCTGGCTGGACTTTACCCAGCGGGTGTAATATGTGAGATATTGAAAGAAGATGGAACTATGGCAAGGCTTCCCGATCTTGTGGAATTTGCCAAGCGGTTTAACCTCAAGATAATAACCATAGCAGACCTTATAAGATACAGACTTAAAAAAGAAAGACTTGTGGTAAGAGAAGCAACTGCAAACTTGCCTACCCGCTATGGATTCTTTAAGATCCACGCTTACAGGCATGTTCTTACCGGTGAAGAACAGGTAGCTCTTACTATGGGTGAGTGGAAAGAGGATGAACCTGTGCTTGTGAGAGTTCATTCTGAGTGCTTGACAGGAGACGTGTTTAAGTCTCTCAGATGTGACTGTAGAGATCAGCTTGAAGCAGCGCTGATGCAAATAGCAGAGGAAGGAAAGGGAGTTCTCGTGTATATAATGGGACACGAAGGCAGAGGCATTGGGATAGTAAATAAGATAAAGGCTTACGATCTGCAGGATAAGGGATATGATACGGTGGAAGCTAACGAAAAGCTTGGATACTCGGCGGACCTAAGAGATTACGGCGTAGGCGTGCAGATCCTTTTGGATCTTGGAGTTAGAAAGATGAGATTGCTAACCAACAATCCAAGAAAAATAGTAGCGCTGGAAGGTTATGGTTTAGAGGTAGTAGAAAGGGTCCCACTTAAGGTGCAAGCTTGCGAATACAACGAAAAATATCTAAACACTAAAAAACACAAGCTAGGACATATACTCTAAAGGATGTTTGTAGATCTGGCAAAGATCTATGTTAAAGCGGGGGATGGAGGAAACGGTGCGATAGCCTTTTTGAGGGAAAAGTACAGACCTTTTGGTGGTCCAGCGGGTGGGGACGGTGGTAAAGGTGGAGATGTAATTCTTGTAGCTACTTCTCGTAAGCATACTCTTTTGGACTTTGAATACAGGACCAAATTTAAAGCTCAGAACGGAGAGCATGGAAAAGGCAAAAATCAAGCTGGAAGGGACGGAGAGGACCTAATCATAGAGGTGCCCGTAGGAACTGTGGTAAAGGACGCCCAAACGGGGGAGGTCATCTGCGATCTGGTGGAGGATGGCCAAAGGTGTGTGGTAGCAAAGGGAGGAAAAGGTGGAAGGGGAAACGCAAGGTTCGCCTCACCAACTAACCAAGCACCAAAGTATGCGGAGAAAGGTCAAAAGGGCGAAGAAAGATGGCTGATCTTAGAGCTAAAGCTCATTGCGGACGTGGGACTTATTGGACTTCCCAACGCAGGAAAATCAACCCTTATATCAAAGCTGACTAAAGCTAAGCCGAAAATAGCGGACTATCCCTTTACCACTCTATCACCCGTGCTTGGAGTTCTGGAACTGAGCGAAGAGCACAGGCTTGTTTTGGCAGACATTCCAGGACTGATAGAAGGGGCAAGTCAAGGAAAGGGCTTAGGCCTTGACTTTTTAAGACACATAGAAAGAACAAAGCTTTTGTTGCACCTTTTGGACGTATCCGACGGAAGAGAAAAGGACCCTATTGAAGCGTTTCATACAGTAAATAAGGAGCTTGAACAGTACAGTCCAAGGCTTTTGGAAAAAGAGCATATAGTGGTTGCTACAAAGATTGACGCGCTGTCTGACAGGAGTTTTTTAGATTATCTGGAAAATTACTTCAAAGAAAGGGGATATGAATTTTGTAGCATATCAGCTATAACGGGCGAAGGCTTGGAAAACTTAAGAAAGCTTCTATTTGAAAGGTTTTTTCAACGCACTATGGTTTAAACTATAATTTATGTTCATCTACGAAAAGACCAACCAAGAGGTCTTGCTCATTCACCTTCATGGCTTTGCGTCCAGCGTCAAAAGTTCTAAGGTTTCAATCATAAGGGACTTTGCCATAACCACTGGCAAGTTTTCCTTCTTTGCTATGGATATGGACTATCAGAGCACCACCACCAGCAGAGTTTTGGAAGTGCTGGACGCCTTAGTTAAAGGTTTTTGTAAAAAATTTAAAAAACTCATACTTTCGGGAAGTTCTCATGGTGGATACGTAAGCTTGAATTATCTGAGATTCTATAGCCCTGAGTGTATAGAAAGAGTTCTTCTATTTGCTCCGTCTTACAGTAGTCTAAAACTTACCTTAGAAGAGGTAGAATACAAGGACGTGCAGGATTGGCTTGAGGGAAAGAGAGAGCTGAGCTTTGTGGAATGCGAAACCGGGCTTGAGATAACTATGCACAGGGAATTTGCGGTGGATATTCTGCAAAGGGGATACGAAATATTAGAAGAAGACAGAATAAACTTTCCGAAAACTCCGCCAGTGGATATCTACATTGCCCATGGAACAAAGGACGAAGTAGTTCCTGTAGAACACTCAAGAAAATTTGTTTCTAACGTGAAGGTAAAGCTCTACAAGGAGGTAGAAGACGACCATAGACTTACAAACACTTTTAAAAACCTGCTGGAGGAGTTTATTCTATGACAAACAGGGAGCTTTTTGAAAAGGCAAAAGAGCTGATGCCCGGGGGTGTAAGCTCTCCAGTTAGAGCCTTTAAGGCGGTTGGCGGAGAGCCCATAATAGTGAGCCACGCTCAAGGCTGTAGGTTGTGGGATGTAGAAGGAAAAGAATACATAGACTTTCTTATGTCCTGGGGACCGCTGATCTTAGGACACTGCCATCCCAAAGTCGTAAGAGCCCTTCAAGAGCAACTCCAAAAGGGACTATCTTACGGTATAACAAACGCTCACGAGATAACTCTATCCCAGATGATAGTATCCGCCATGCCTTCGGTGGAGATGGTAAGGTTTGTCTCTTCTGGCACAGAAGCCACAATGTCCGCCATAAGGCTGGCAAGAGGTTATACAGGAAGAAAATACGTGGTTAAGTTTGAAGGTTGTTATCATGGACACTACGATGGACTTTTAGTCAGCGCTGGTTCAGGAGTTGCTACTTTGGGAATCCCAGGAACTCCAGGTGTTCCAGAAGAAATAGCCAGTCTTACCATCGTTTTGCCCTACAACAACATACAAGCCCTGAAAGAAACTTTCGAAAAATACGGAGAAGACATAGCCTGTGTGATAGTGGAACCTATAGCAGGTAATATGGGCACTGTGCTACCAAAGGATGGATTCCTTCAAGCTTTGAGGGAGCTAACTAAAAAATACTCAGCTTTACTAATATTTGACGAGGTGATGACCAACTTCAGAGTTTCAAAAGGTGGAGCCCAGGAGCTATACTCCATAGATCCAGACATTACGTGTATGGGTAAGGTTATAGGCGGTGGTATGCCTCTTGGGGCTTACGGTGGAAAGAAAGAGATAATGAAAAAGGTTGCACCCGAGGGACCGATCTACCAAGCTGGCACCCTTTCTGGAAACCCGATGGCCATGGTCTCTGGCATTGCCACTCTTTCTGAGCTCTTTGAAACAAACCCCTATCCTTACTTAGAACAGATTAGCCAGCAACTTTGCGATGGCATAAGTCAGCTCCTTTCAAACAAGGGAATAGCCCATAGGATAAACAGGGTGGGTTCAATGTTTACTGTATTCTTCACAGAAAAAGAAGTCTTTGACTATTCTACAGCAAAAACTTCAAACCTTGAGCTTTTTGGCAAGTTCTTTAGAGCTCTGCTGAAGGAAGGGGTGCTCATACCGCCTTCTCAGTTTGAGGCTTGGTTTTTGAGCACAGCCCACACCAAAGAAGACATAGACGAAGCGCTAAATAGAATTGATAGGGCAGTTAAATCAATCTAAAAATATGTTAAAAAGGCACCCCGCAAGGGGTACAAAGACGGCGCATGAGGTGCGACCACCAAGTATCAGGTGTAGTTTCTTATGATCCAGATGATTCCAACTCCGATGAAAACTATAGCCCAGAGAATAACCACAAACACTGACAGAGTCCCTAGGTTATGCTCTGCTTCAGAAGCTTGATAGACTTTTCCTTGGGAAGTTCTTCCTGCTCTGTAGGCCATCCACCATGCATAAGCATAAAGAATAAGCCCAGTAAGTGTAGTGCCAAGGAATAACATTGGCGAGAGCCATTCCACGTTGAGCTTGTAGTCATAGATGGAATAACCAAACTGAGCGGTTGATGCAACTCTTAGATATTCTCTGTATATAGCCACTCCGAGAGTTCCTATTACTCCACCAAGTAAAGAAGGAACAGCCATCTTAATGGGATCTTTTTGGGCAAGCAAGATGATACCCGCACACACAAGAAGAGTTACTATGCTCAAAAGGGCTAAGGGGTTTGATATGCCCGCTTTCCAACTGGAGGGTGTAGAAAGGATGTAGAGTATGTGGGAGATTATCCACGGAACGCCGAAGACCAGGGCAGATTTAGCACCCACTTTGGAAGCCCATTCAAGATAACTCCTATTCATATCTTCCCTATCTTTGAAATACCATCCGTAGAGCATCAAGAAAACACCAGTAACCGCTCCAGCGGGAAATACAAGGAGAGACAGATATCTAAAGAGATTAAAGGCATATATACCAAATCCATCGTGTCTCATTGTGCTACCACCACCTGTATACCACTCAACCCACTTTTCCGGATAAAGAGACTGGTAATTGAATACGTGGATTAGAAAGCCAACAAACAGAAGGAAAACGACACCACCTATGGAAAACAGCATAGAAGCTTTTGAGTTGTTCTTTGTAAAGTATGCCCCCCATATTAGGTAATAACCTATCAGCAAGAACACGATAAAGAGCATATACCAGCTTCCAGAAAGGTTTGCAGAAGAATACCAAAGTGGGTCGTAGATTACCTGATAAAAAAGAAGAGGTGCAACACCTAAAACTATTGCCAAGGATACGCTAACTTTGGACAGCTCAAGGGTAGCCTTTGCAAGCCTTTGCCAGTTTTCATCAGATCTGGTAAAGCCGTAAATGGTAAAGTATAGACCTCCCACAGAGGTCCAGACAAAAAGTATGTGTAGAGCCCAAGTAAGCACCTGAAGGACTTGAAAAACCACAGGGTAAAAGGGAGCTCCCGCCGGATCTACCATAGCCTTCAGCATCGCTCCCACGTTTTCAGAGGCAAAAGCTTTCCCAAAACCAAGGAGGAGAGAGAAAACACTCAAAAGTATCCAACGAGTTAAGTTCTGCATCCTTTCATAGGTTTCTATCATGGCTATACCTCCTTATTTATTTACATTTGCACCCACGCTAACCGCGGGCACTTCTATCTTGGCAGAGACCTTACCACCCTTGGCTATCATATCTGCAATGTAAGCAGACAGAGCCCTCAGTTCTTCGTCCTTTCCTACAAAGTAAGGCATGTAAGGGGGATGGTTTTGCGGTGTTAGGTAGTTAGCTAAGAAGTTATAAACCGCTTCCTTATCGGTCATACCTTCAAATTTTTTCCCAAAGGGTCTGAGCCCTGTGGAACCGGTAACGTTGTGGCATCCAGAACACTGAAGTATTGCCACTGCCTTTCCTGCCATAACCTCATTCTCCGGTGTAATCTTCTTAAGACCTTCTGGAACAAAAGGATTGACAGCTAAAAAGCCCTTTTCGTTTATGGTTTTTATCCAAGAAGTTATACCTTTTGCAGGCACATCCTTTTCTATTATTTGATTAACCCACACAAACTCTCCGGCTATGTATGGCTTCCTTATAGTTTCCCTTATCTTCTCTTCAGGAAAGACACCTATCGCAAAAATTAGCACATACAAAGGCAACACTACATATGGTTTTACGGCGTTCTGATTTATTGCAGTAATGACAAAATGGGCTAAGATTGCAAGGATTATGAGAAGTATAGCTCCGTAATACCACAAGGGAATAATTCCACTCAGCATTTTTAATGCCCTTTCTGGAAGCGTAGAGTAATACCATCCAAACATAGTCGTGCCAAAGACAATACCGCCTATGCCCCAATAGGACATTGTTTTTACTATGTCTTTATAGACCTTTTCCTCTATCTTTCCTTTCATCAGGCTTGCAATGATAAGACCAAGGGTGCCAGCCAAAGCAAACATAAATCCACTTCTCATCAGAAGGTGAGGGAAGTAATTCTTGTTGTAAAAGGCATCCAGTATGGAACCTGTGGTAAACCACTTTTCGTGTCCAGGAGACAGCATAAAAGAAAGAATACCTACTATGATATACATCGTTGCCCAAGAACCTATGGCAAAGGTCCAAACAAGACGAAGCCAGCTTCTTTCGTCAATCTTTCCGAGGGTATAAAACAGAATATAAACGAGGGTAACTTCTGCGATGAACCATATCCACTCCGCAGCCCAAACCCAAACAAAGTTGTGAATCAAAGCAGATATCCCCTTTGGGTTTGCTACCGTAGCGGAGAACCATATACCAGGACCAGTTATAGATCCGGATACATAGGAGAACACCAACAATCCCAGCAGGTACTTCTTGATGTAATCGTAGATTTGAGGCTGTCGCTCCTTGTAAGCTTTGGTAGCCAAGTAGGCAAGCAGGATAGATCCGCCCACAGATGTGTGGGACGCAAGCACGTGAATGCTTGCTATCAGGCCTATTACCAGCGCACTGCCTATCACCGGCACATACCACATAGGATAAAAACCAAGCACCTCAGGCATGGCTCAGCACCTCCTTGTGTTAATTTAACGATAATTTAAATTTTATACAAAAACCGCACAGTGTCAAGTGGTAAAGATTTTTCAAAAGAAGCCCTATCAATCTAAGGCTTGGTAGATATAGTAGTTATTTAACACCTGCTTTACGTAATTCCTGGTTTCTGCTATGGGAATAGTTTCTATGAATACGTAGGGGTCTTTGTGCTGAATAAAACTTTTTACTCTGTTTGGTCCTGCGTTGTAGCTGGCTACAGCTCTTATCAAATCCCCATTCCAAAGGTCAAGCATCTCCCGCAAGTAGGCTGTGCCCATCAGTATATTCTCCTTTGGACTAAATACTTGATTAGGTATTCTGTACTTTAAAGAAACTTCCCTTGCGGTAAAGTCCATTAACTGCATAAGTCCCTTAGCGTTACTAGGAGAAATGGCTTCTGGGTCAAAGAGGCTTTCCTGTCGCATCACAGCCCATATGAGGTTTTTATCAATGTTGAATTTCTGAGATGCTTCCTCAACAAATTCTTTGTAGGGCTTTGGATATGCTACCAGACTGTATATTTCAGAGTTTGTACCAAACTTTCTAACAGCCAACCTAATGGCTAGAAAGTTGTCAAAATGTTGAATAGCCAGTATGTCCGATGGGGTTATCCTGTCTATTTTTTTGAAAGCTTCTAAGCGAGCATAGTATGGAAAGCCTGCTTGAAATATACTCCTTATAGTTCTTGCTGTTGATGTATCCTCCGCATCTACCAAAAAGACCTTCATAAACTTACTTACCACAGGCTCTCCCAATAGGACCTTTGACACGGTGGAGTAAAAGCCTGACCCTTTGGATGCCCGCAGCAGATGATAACTTGCTTTTGAAAAATCCTCTATTTCTTTGTAGCTTTTAAAAAGCCAAAAGTGGCTTTCCGAGGTTTCCATTTGGTTTGATGCCAACCTCAAAGCATTCTCAAAAGCCTCTATAGCATTTTTGTAATCACTAAGTACGAAGTAAGTTAAGCCCATCTGAAAGAACTTCTGGTATGAGTTTTCCATCATACCAAACCACTGCAAAGCTTCTTGGAAGTTGCCTTTGTAAAGGGACATCCTTCCTGCGTAAAAGAGGGCTTGATTGTATTCGAGGCTTCTTTCCAGTAGCCTTAGAGTTTCCATAAACTCGTCCTTAGATAGATTAAAGGTGATCTTTGCCCGAATTAAAAGAGCATCATCTATATAACAATCCTTTAATACACTCATAGCTTCACTATACATCCTCAATTTTTCATAGGTCTTGCCCAGCAGGTGACAGGCTTGTGGTATGAAAGATAAAACCTCTAATGCGTGTTTGTATTGTTTTCTCTTTATTAATTCTTCACCTACCTTGATCCTTTCTTCTTCTGTAAGCTCTACATCCTTCAGGTAATCCACAAAGAGATGGGGAAGGTTTAGCACTGCCGTTTTTTTGTCAAGGCCTAACTCCCTCCAAAGCTTTAAGTATCTGCTTAGGTAGTCAAGCTTTAAAGCCTTCGGATTTATGCTTTTTATAAGCTCGACAGACCTTTCCTTGTTTCCCATTTGATAGTATTTTTCTGCCATCAGAAGCTTTAGGTCGTGTATAAAAACTGCATCAGGATAGTTTCTTAAAATCTGCTCTCCCGCATATAGATCATCCTGGTTTTTGAACCTGAGCAATAGAACATATTCTTCAGGAAGCTGGGCATAGGAAAGATTAACGAGAATTAACAGTAAGGTAAATACTAAGCGATCCACGAGATTAGGATGTAAATAATCGTGGCTAATAAAAGGTTTATCGCTACTAGGCTTGGAATGGCAGATAGTCTATTCTTTCTGTATAAGAAAAAGTAGATATAAGCAAAGTTCAAAACCATTATGGCAAAAAGGAACAACTTTAGATGAAATAGAAAGTTTGTGGAGAAGTCCCTTCTGTAACCGTGCCAAAGGCCCATGCCAGTTAGAAAAAGAACGAGTATGGACAACCATACTGCTAAAAAGAACCTTCCATAAACATTCTTTACAAAATCAGACTTCTGACTTTCTGAGATTCTCTTTAAAGAAGGCCTAAGGAAGAATAGGGTATAAATCATTCCACCAACCCAAAGGGTAGCAAAGAAAAGGTGTAGAAAAAGCAAGCTTTTTATCATAGCTCTACGTTCAGTTTTTTAACTTTGACTTTTCCTTCAGCTAACTCTTCTATAGCATAGAAGGTTTTCTTGATTAATTCTTTTTTTATTTTATCCCTAACAAATATGTCCTCTCCTTCTTGGAGGAGTTGTTCCACACGCTTTGCAGCAGCATGCACCAATTCGTATCTACTGCTTACTTGCTTTAAAGCCTTTTCTATGTTAGGTCTTTTACTCATGCCTTTACCTCCAGTGGCATTCTCTACGAAGATAATCTATTATTTTATCATCCTTCACGCACCTTTCCAGGTCTTTAAGAAAGTTCTTAGTTGAGTATCTAGCTGATAGTATTATATTCTTCAGTGCTTGTACTGTTTCGTCCAAAAATTCATTAACCACTATGTAGTCAAAGTGTTTGGCACACGAAATCTCCCACTGCGCGGTTTTTATACGCTCTTCCAGGTTTGAATCTTTGTATCCCCTCGTTAAAAGCCTTCTGGTCAGCTCTTCCATAGATGGTGGGAGAAGAAAAACGAGCACGCTTTCTGGGTAGTTCTTTTTTATAGTCTTAGCCCCCTGCACATCAATAACAAGTATGGAATCAAACCCTTCTTTTTCGTTTTTTAATACCTGGTCCTTTGGTGTTCCGTAGTAGTTGCCATAAACCTTTGCATACTCTAAAAACTTTCCTTCTTTAATACCCCTTTCAAACTCCTCCACGCTTAGAAATATGTAATCCACACCTTCCACCTCTCCTTCCCTCTTTTGCCTTGTGGTTGCAGTCACTACCCGCCTCACGCTATCAACTTCTTTTAGGAGTATATTTACAACTGTTGTTTTTCCCGTCCCAGATGGAGCTGAGAAAACAAAAAGCATAGGAAAATTATAAAGCACTTCTCTTGTGCTCTATTTTGTCTTAGAATTATATAATCATGGGAAAAATTAGAGTGCAAGAGTTAGCTAAAGACTTAGGCTTAAAAGTAAAGGAAATACAGGAGGTTTTGAAGGAGTGGGGGATTAGTAAGGGAAATTTTGCTTACTTAGAAGAGGAAGAGGTGCAGATAATATTGGACCATTTTGAAAAGGAAAGATCGGTAGAGACAAAAAAACCGGAAAAGGTGGAATTAGAAAAGGAACTCAAAAAAGAGGAAAAACATGAACAGGCGTCTCAAAAGCTTTCTGTAAAGGAAAAGCAAAGGGCTCCGGCAAAAACAGAGATAAAGGAGAGGAAAAAGGCTACACCCGTAACCTTCAAAGTGGAAGACAGGCAGGAAAAACCTAAACAAACCTTCCAGCAAACAGTACCTCCACCTCCAGCGCCAAAAGTGGAAAAAATTGAGGAAAAGCCAAAGAGAGAGGAGAAGAAGGTTAGCAAAGAAGAACAGCAAGTTTTAAAGAAATTAGAACAGCAGATTGAAAAAAAGAAGAAGGAAGAGAAAGAAGAGGAGATAAAGATAGTGCAAATTCCAGAGGTGATCACAGTGAGGGAGCTTTCGGAGCTTTTAAAAACTCCCCCCAACATAATTATGGCGGAGCTACTAAAAAAGGGAGTGCTTGCTACGATAAATCAAACCGTCCCCCCAGAAGTTGCAATTCAAGTTGCTGAAGCTCTGGGCTTCTTGGCAGAGATAAAAAAAGAAGAGCAAGAAATTGTAGAGGAAGAAGAAATACTTGAAGAAGTGGAAAAACTTCCCAGACCGCCCATAGTAGTTGTAATGGGGCACGTGGACCACGGAAAGACCACACTACTTGACACAATAAGGAAGACAAACGTGGCTCAAAGGGAAAAGGGTGGAATAACTCAGCATATAGGTGCTTCTGTGGTAGAGTTGCCTGATGGGAGAAAAATAACCTTCCTTGATACTCCTGGACACGAGGCTTTTACCTCTCTAAGGGCAAGGGGTGCGCAGGTGACGGACATTGCAATATTGGTGGTTGCGGCTGATGATGGTGTTATGCCTCAGACCGTTGAGGCCATAAACCATGCCAAAGCTTTCAATGTGCCCATAATAGTGGCTGTAAATAAAATAGATAAGCCAGAGGCAGATCCTCAAAGGGTGCGTAGAGAGCTCTCCGAACTTGGGCTAATTCCAGAAGAATGGGGAGGTGATACTATCTTTGTAGATGTTTCCGCAAAAACTGGGCAAAATGTAGACACTCTTTTAGAATACGTACTTTTGTTGGCAGAGATCTTGGAGTTAAAGGCAAGGTACGAAGGACCCGCTAAAGGAACAGTCATAGAGTCTAAGCTGGACAAACAGAGGGGACCAGTGGCTACATTGTTAGTTCAGGAGGGGACTTTAAAGATAGGGGACGTTTTAGTAGCTGACACTACCTACGGTAAGGTAAGGGCTATGTTTGACGATAAGGGAAGGAGGCTAAAAGAAGCGGGCCCCTCTGTACCAGTGGAAGTGCTCGGCTTTGAAGAATTACCTATGGCTGGGGACACATTTAAAGTGGTAGAGGATGAAAGAAAGGCAAGACAGATAGTTGAAATCAGAAAAATTAGGAAAGAACAGCAGGAAAAATTATCCAAAGGCTTCATGCTTGAGGATGTATTTAAGAAAATACAAGAGGGGGAACTAAAAGAACTAAGGATAATCCTTAAAGCTGATACAGTGGGATCTTTGGAGGCATTGAAGAAGTCTCTAACAGAATTATCAACTCCTGAAGTAACCGTAAGGATAATACACGGTGCGGTTGGGGGAATAACGGAAAACGACGTTATGCTCGCAAAGGCAAGCCAAGCGGTGATAATAGGCTTTAATGTGCGTCCGGACGTGAAGGCTAAGGAAGTTGCGGAGAGAGAGAAAGTGGATATCAAGCTATACAGCATAATATACGAGGCTATAGAGGACGTTAAGAATGCTCTTAAAGGTATGCTAAAGCCTGTAGAGAAAGAGGTGGTTCTCGGCTCTGCAGAAGTTAGGGCTACTTTCAAAATAAAGGGAGTGGGGACTGTAGCAGGTTGTTATGTGCTTGAAGGCAAAGTTGTGCGCAATGCTAACGCAAGGCTTGTGAGAAACGGGGTTGTGATTTATACAGGTAAAGTGGAGAGCCTCAAAAGGTTCAAAGAGGATGTGCAAGAAGTGGCAAGGGGTTTTGAATGTGGAATAAAACTTAAAGATTATAACGATGTGAAGGTGGGTGATATAATAGAATGCTACGAAGTGAAGCTAGAAAGACAGTCTATTTAAACATAAACGAAGTTTATGCATCCATACAGGGCGAAGGGCTTCTGGTAGGTCTGCCTGTCATATTTGTCAGATTCCAAGGGTGCAACTTAAGGTGTCCCTGGTGCGATCAACCTTCAGCTTTACCTTTTTTGAGGGACCATTCGGTGCCAATAGACAGGCTTCTGGCTCACCTGTCTGAATATCCGATCAAACATATAGTGCTTACAGGTGGAGAGCCTTTAGCACAAGAGGGAATAACTTTCTTGGTGGAAGAGCTGATGTCAAGGGGATACTCCGTGCAGATAGAGACAAATGGGACTTTGTGGCAGGAAGGCTTGGAGAAATTTGCAGAACGTCTCCATATAACATGTTCCCCCAAATGGACAGCAAACTGGTTTGTCCATCCAAAGATAATTCGTTACGCCAAAGAGCTTAAGTTTGTGGTTGATGACGTGCTAAGTCAGGATGTGCTATTGAAGAGTGAATTTAGAAGATTCTTAGAGGAAGGGAAGGTCGTACTTCAACCAGAAGGAAACAAGTTGGTCTTTTTTGAAAAGGCTCTGAACCTGCAAGCAGCCCTACTAAAACTAGGCTTTACTGTAAGAGTTCTGCCTCAGGTCCATAAGTTTTTTGGAGTTCCATAATCTTTTCAGCACCTGGAAAGAAATAATCTAAGATCGCATCATACATAGCTTTAGCGAATTTTTCTTGAAACTGTGGATCAGCCATCAAAAGGGCCTCTTGTGGATTGGTTATGAAACCTACTTCTACCAATACAGATGGTATGCCCGGAGTTTTAAGCACTGCAAAGCCTGCCCTTTGAATGCCCTTAAATTCAACCTCTCTACCCAACTGTACCCGAAGGTTTTTTGAGAGCATATTTCCAAACTGAACACTTTCGTAAAGTGTTACGTCCAAAGCCAGATCTGCCATAACTCTTTTAACATTGATGGGAACATCAGCAACGCCTATAGTAAGTTTGGCGTAGTTATCATTGTTAACAATTGCCTCCTTTTTTTTCTGTGCCGCTTCGGAAGATATGGCAAAGACCATCGTCCCTTTTGCATGCTCTGAAATTCCTTTTGGAGATGCATTAGCGTGTATGCTTACAAACAGGTCTGCCCTGTTGCGCAGAGCTATCTTTGCCCTTTCATCTAATGGAACAAAGGTATCGTCTTTTCTGGTTAGTATAACTTTAAACCTTCCATCCTTGTTTAAAAGCTGGGCAAGCTTTAAGGTAATTGCCAGGTTTATATCCTTTTCTCTTATGCCATTGTATCCTATAGCACCAGGATCGCGTCCACCGTGTCCTGCATCTAAAACTATCACTCTCCTTTGAGTAATTATCGCCCCTTTGGTCCTTTCAGAAATCAACCTTTCTCCGACGTTTTTAGTCTCTCTGTAAGAAATAACCTTAACAACAACCGGATCAAGTATGGCTATGAGTGGATCATCATCCAGAAGTTTGTTTTTGTAAACGTCTATGACTATTCTAAAGGGATTTTCCAAAGAAAAGGCTTTTACTTCATAATATTCTGTGTCAAAGACAAATCGTGTGCCCCAGGGGTGTTTTCCGATCCGCGCTTTTACATTTGTTGGTAGTCTTACGTCTTCCATAACATCTACCACAATCCTTTTGGGGTTTGCCAAGAGCAATACTCTATATTCTACTGCCCTTTCAAACTCCAAAACCAAGCGCCTTTTATCTGGATAATTACCTTCTCTGTAGATTACTTGTATTCCAAAAGATACACAAATCAGCAGGCTAAAAATTATTAAAATCTTCTGGAACATGGACCTCCTCCTCTACCTCCTGCTTCCTAGTGGCCCAAGGGGGTTTAGGGAATTTTAACATCAAAGGCGAGGGAATGTCTGGCTGATAGAGTATCATACTTCCTTTTTTGAGAATCAGAGCCCTTTGCCTGAAGTTATTTGTGAGAAATTCATACTCTTTGTTCAAAAGCTCACTGCTATCCATACGCCCTACCACCTTGATGGCAGAGTTAGCAAGAATTCTTTTTTCTATCTCACTGGCCGTTTGCTGAGCTCCTATAAGTATAACACCCAAGCTTCTACCTCTCTCCGCTATGTCCAAAACTACGTCCTTTATAGGACTCCACCCATCTTTTGGAGCATACTTATTTAATTCGTCCAAAACAACAAAAACTCTAGGAAATGGATTAGATCTACTTTCTTTTTCTTCAAAGAGCTTTTTCAGAACTGCACCCACTATAAACATCTGGGCTATGCTGTGAAGACTGCTTATGTCTATAACGGAGACTTTGTTTTCTTCCCATTTTATGGGACTGGATTGGGTGGGATGGATAAATCTTTTTATGTGGGATGCGGCCCTTGAAAACCTTCTAAGAAAAGCCCTGGCTGTTTGTATGGACGCATCACCGAACCACTCCTTGTATAAATCTTTAGAACCTGCCTCTGCTTGCTCTATTGCTTCTGTAAACCTATTTTCTAAGTCCTGAAAGGACTCAATGTCTCTGCCATAACTGTCTAAGAGTCTGCCTTCTGGACTATGTTTTGCCAAATAGTAAAGCTTGTTTGCAATTCTTTCTACAATGTATGGCACCTGGGACTTTGTTTCTTCCTCTTCCACGAACATAAACCTGATGAGTCCTTCCTGTGCAAACTCTCGCAAACTCCAATAAAATGGAACTACTTTTTCATCTTGACGTTCAGAGTCTGGGATAGAGTGGTTTCCAGGATAGGGTGACACGTAGAACTTCACGTCTTTGAAAGGCTCGGATCTCATTCCCATTTTTCTTAAAGCTTCTTCGTCCTCTCGTGAGAGGTTTTTATTCTTTTTGTCTATCCATAAAAGGTCTTTACCCTTTACGTTAAAGATGATGGCGTTTATTCTTCTCTCCTTGCTGTGATTTAGCAAAGAGTAGAGTAAAAACAGGGCGTAAGAAGTTTTAGTTGCCACTCCAGACATGCCAGAGATAGAAACGTGGGCGCCCTCCGTGCCGTCCAAGAAGTGATAATTGAGGTATATTACCTTCCCGGACCGAGAAAGTCCTGCGGGTATTTTTACCTTCATCTGATCGTAGTACAGGGCTTTTTCAAACTCTTCACCTTCGGCTGTATAAACGGGATCACCCGGTGTTGGTGGAATGAAGACCTCTGGCTCAACTCTGGTTAAAGATACCTTTGCCACGTAGGCTATGTTTATTGGGATCACCCCCTGCGTTGCAAGATGAGCATCATACACCCACTGAGCACCTTCCAAAAACTTTTGCACCTCCTGCACTATGCCGTAATATTTAACTTTCTGATTTCCAACCTCCGACTCTGCATAGAGCACATCGTCCAACTGAACAAGATTTCCTGTCTCTACCCCCACCCAAAATTCTAAGGGTGTTATAGGTTTTGTTCCTAATACTATCCCTACTTTCATAGGGGATTATTATAATACGGCTCTAACTTAAAAACATCATCCCCTCCATCGCCGGACAAAAACCTTTCGTATGCCGTAAGAGCTCCGTAGGCTGAAAAAGAAAAAAAATCAAGCTGGTAGTTGGCAAAATCTACAGAGTGGGACTTTAAAGCTACAATACTTCCTTCCAAAGGCTCTCCCTTCCAAACTTTTACTGGGCTTAAAGAACTTCCATTACTTACTCTATAAAACAGGTTCCTGCTTACCTTCAGAAAAGCAGCCTTTGGTGGAGGAATTGAAGTATATCTAAGCATTAGATCTAAGTTTTCGTATGCGTATATGGGTTTTTGGTTTATGTATGCTAAGGTTTTTATGAAGGTTATTCCCACTCTAAGGGATGTTAGATAACCCACTCCGATGGATACACAAAAGGCATCAAAATCCTTTGGTTCTAAGCCCAATTTTCTAAGTACAGCGGGCAAAAGCTCTAAGGACTTTTTGTTGCTGTCCTCGTAATAAATTAAGGTTAGCTTTCCATCTTCTAACACTGAAAGGTTCAGGAAAGAAAAGGAGGTATCTAAGGAAAGGATTTTCATAGAGGTGTTTCTTCATAGTGTTTGTAGTGTTGTTCCCAGAGGTATGCGACCTTTAAAAGCGTGCTCTCGTCAAAGGCCTTTCCTATGAGCTGTCCCCCTACGGGCAGTCCGTTGGACTTGCCTATGGGAATGGATACAGCTGGCAGTCCTGCTAAATTTACGCTAACCGTGAATATGTCTGCCAAATACATCTTTATTGGGTCTGAAGTTCTCTCCCCAAACTTAAAGGCGGTGGTAGGTGAGGTGGGACAAGCTATAACATCAACCTTTTTGAAAGCTTCCTCAAAGTCCCTCTTTATTAGAGCTCTCACCTTCATTGCTTTTAGGTAATAGGCGTCGTAGTATCCGGTAGATAGTGCAAAGGTTCCCAAAAGTATCCTTCTTTTTACCTCTGGACCAAAGCCGTAATCTCTGGTTTCTGCATACATCTGGTTTATGTCCTTGGCTTTTGCCCTGTATCCAAATCGCACGCCGTCATACCTTGCCAAGTTGGAACTTGCCTCCGAAGGTGCGATTATGTAGTATGTGGGTATGGCGTACTTGCTGTGGGGGAGGGAAACTTCTTCCAATTCAAACCCTTGAGATTCCAGAAACTTCAAAAATACGTCAAAACAATCTTTGACTCCCTCTTCCACCTCAAATTCAAAGAACTCCTTTGGAACGCCTACCCTTAGCTTTTCTGGGACTTTCTCTATATCTTGACTGAATTTTGGCACTTCCACCTTTGTACTGGTGGAATCCTTCGGGTCAAAACCGCTTATAACCTCCATAATCAGTGCTACGTCCTTTGCCCACCTTCCAAAGGGTCCTATCTGATCAAGGGAGGAGGCAAAGGCCACAAGCCCGTAGCGGGAAACTCTTCCGTAGGTTGGCTTTAGTCCAATAACGCCGCAAAAACTTGCAGGCTGTCTTATGGACCCTCCCGTGTCTGAACCAAGGGAGAGGGGCACCGATTGAACTGCAACCGCCACCGCAGAGCCACCTGAAGAACCCCCTGGCACCCTCTCTAAGTCCCAAGGATTTTTTGTGGGAAAAAAGGCAGAGTATTCCGTAGATGAACCCATGGCAAACTCATCCATGTTGGTCTTCCCAACGATCAAAGCACCCGCAAGCTTAAGTTTTTCTACAACTGTGGCATCATAAGGTGATATGTAGTTTTCAAGTATCTTTGATGCGCACGTGGTGGGGTATCCTTCCACGTTTATGTTGTCCTTTACGGCTATCGGTATGCCGTAAAGGGGATAATCTTCTGGATTTTTGTCTTCTAAAGCCTTTGCTTGTTCTCTTGCCTCTTCGTAAAAAGCGGTTATGTATGCTTTAACCTTATCCTCTGTTTCCAAATACCTGCTGTAAAAAGCGTCCAGCACTTCTACAGGTTTTACTTCTTTTCTTTTCATCAAAGATAGAAGCTCGTAAGCGGATTTCTTCCAAAGCATGACCTTTGCTTATTTTATCATAAGGCTTTTCTGACCTTTTCTAAATCTTCCACCTTTTCTATGTTGAAAACTAAAACACCACTAACTGTTTGCTGGATTAGTTTAGAAAGCACGTTCTTTGGACCTATTTCTACAAACACACCCACTCCAAGCTTTTCTACCATGTACTGCACGCTTTGATACCACCTTACAGGTGAAAACAGCTGGCGGTATAGATTTTCTCTAACTTCGTGAGCCATCGTGTGCTCTCTTGCGGTGTAGTTTTGCACTAAGGGAATGGAAAGGTTTTTTATGGGAGTTTGGGCAAGTTTTAGTCTGAAGGCATCTGCCGGTCCTTTCATCAAAGAACAGTGGGATGGGACAGAAACCTTTAGAGGGATAGCTTTGCCTCCCATATGCTTGGCTATTTCCATAGCTTTTTCTACTGCGGATTTTTCTCCAGATATAACCGTCTGCTCTGGAGAGTTGTAATTGGCTGGTTCTACCACTCCATACTCGCTGGCTTGTCTGCAAACTTCTTCTACTTTTTCTGGGGAGAGTTTGAGTATTGCCGCCATGGCACCCTTTCCTTCTGGAACGCCCTCCTGCATGAGCTTTGCCCTTATGTGAGCCAGCCTTACCGCTTCAAATAGCTCAACTCCCCCCGCAACCACAAGGGCAGAGTATTCTCCCAAAGAGTGTCCAGCCACCACGTCTGGTTTTGGAAAGCCAAGCTCTACCATTACTTTATAAATAGCTATGGAAGTTGTCAGAATGGCTGGCTGAGTGTTTATAGTTTTGTTTAACTCCTCCTCGGGACCTTTGAATACTATACTGGGAAGGTCGTATCTGAGTGCTTTTTCTGCAGAGTGAAAAACGTCCCTTGCAGTTGGAAATTCTCTGTAAAAATCGTAGCCCATTCCAACGTACTGAGAACCCTGTCCAGGAAATACATAAGCTATTTTTCTCATGGCTTTTTACCCTGCAAGATCTTAAAAAAAAAACATTCAGTAGTATATCACAAAGCTTTATTAGCAAGGCTAACAAAAAGATTCTAAGCTCTACCCTTCTTAAGATTTATCCTCCTATAAAATTCCAAGAGTCTTTTATTCGCAAGTTTGTGAAACTTTTCAGCCTTCATCTCTGTCAATAACTCAATTGCGTCGTCTATGGTGTCTATAAGGTATACGTGAAACTCACCCTTTTCTGTGCTTTCCAAAACCTCATCCGACAGAACTAAGTTTTCCCAGTTTTTGGACGGCACTATTACTCCCTGCGTGCCTGTAAAGCCCAGCGCTTTGCAAATTTTGTAAAATCCCTCCACCTTCTCCTTAATAGCTCCTACCGGTTGAACGTTTCCAAATTGGTCTATTGAACCTGTGACCGCTATGTCTTGCCTTATTGGCACTTCTGCTATGGCAGAGAGAATGGCTAAAAGCTCAGCTACAGAAGCACTATCTCCCTCTACTTCTTCGTAAGATTGCTCAAAAGAAAGGGTGCAGGAAAGATAAAGAGGTTTGTCTTTACCGTATTTTCCGTATAAGTATCCGCTGAGTGTTAGAACAGCCTTTGAGTGGATTGGACCACTTAGTGCTACTTCTTTTTCAATACTTACCACACCCTTTTCGCCAGGATAAACAGAAGCGGTAATTCTTGTTGGTTTTCCAAAGCTGATGTCTCCAAGCTCATAAACGCTAAGCCCGTTTACCTGTCCCACACTTTTCCCTTTTACCGAACAGATTATCTTACCTTCTACAATGGCTTTCCTTATTTTTTCCTCTATTAAGTTTGACCTATAGAACTTTTCTTCTATCGCCCTCTTTATATGTTCTCTTCTTATCAGTTTATCCTCCTTGGTAAAGGCATTAGCCTCTCTCATAATATCCACTATGTCTCCCATAACTACGTTGATTTTTTTGGTGCTTCCTGAGAGTGTTACGGCGTGCTTGAACAGCTCGGATAGGGCCTCAGGTTCTAAATCTTTTATACCTTCATCTTGTATTATCTTTTTTACCAAGCGTGGGAATTTATCATAAACCTCTTGGTCTAAATCTACCACCGGGTCAAATTCTGCCTTGATCTTAAAAAGTCTTCTAAACTCAGGATCATAAAGGGAAAGTAGTTGGTAGGTTAGGTAATCTCCTATAAGAATTACCTTTAAACGAATGGGTATGGGCTCTGGGGTTATACCAACGTAAGAAAAAAAGAAATCTTCAACAGCGTAACCTGGGATATGCACCTTGGAGTGCATGATCGCCTTCTTGAATGCATCCCAAAGGAAATAGTTTTTCAGAAGGTCAGACACTCTGAGTAATAGGTACCCGCCTCTGGCTTTGTGTAAACTTCCAGCTTTTATGCTTGTGTGATCTGCATACAGCACACCCATTTCCATGCTGTAGGAAATGCTCCCAAAGAGACTTTGAAAGGATGGCACTTCTTCGTAGATTACAGGTGCGCCTTCTAAACCTGAGTTATCTACAATCAGGTTTATCTTGAATTTTCTAAAAGCTTTCTCTAAGTGAGTTAACATCGGAGTATTCCCAACAGCACCTTTCCATGCAAGGAAAAGGTCCACGCTCTTTACAATCTCCCTTTTTAACTTTTCCAAAAATTCAGCTATAGTGGGGTATTTACAGTACTTTTCCTCACACTTTGAGAACAACTTTTCAACTACAAAATTTGCTACCCTTTCCTTAAGCTCACTCAACCTCTCCACGAGTTGATGGTCTGTTTCCCTGAGTTCTCTCATGTAATCCCTAAATCGTTCTTCAAATTCTGATAGATTTCTTTCAAAGCTTTCCTGAATTCTTGGATTAGCAAACAATTCGGGCTCGTCCACTATCCGTTTACCGATTATAGGTAGAAGCTTTATACCCATTGGAGTAATCACAACTCCCAGGTTTTTTGCTTCTGCCTCCCTTGCCAATTTTGTTAATATTTCTTCTTTCTTTTTCTCTACCTCTTTCGTTATTTTTGCAACTTCTTCTTCGTATTCCTTGCTCTCAAAAGCCTTAGGCATCTCTGTTTTAAGCAATTCTATGATCCTCTCCACTTCTTCTACAAAACCCTTTCCAACTCCAGCAGGCAGAAGTAGATACTTTGGACGCAATGGGTCATCAAAGTTATACACGTAGCAAAGATCTTCGGGAACAGGCTCCTTTTTTGCTTTTTCTTTCAGCCTTCTCAATGCGTAGGTAGTCCTCCCTACGCTTTCTGGACCGGAAATAAAAATGTTATAACCTTCGCTGTTTGTGCTAAGAGCCAGATCAAAAGCTCTTTCCACTCTATCCTGCTTTAGAAACACTTCTTCTGGTTCTACTTCGGCTGTTGAAATTTTATAGACGTAACCGTACTCTAAGTCTTTTCTACTTAACTTTCTTACACTCACAATTTTTTAATCTCTCTACCCAGTTTTTCCTCCACAGATTTTACCTTGGAAACCAGCCTGCCCGACTTACCTTCTCTATAATCTATCTTCATAGTTATGGATATTCTGGGGCAATCCTTCCTTAGCTCGTCAAAACCCCTTTTTAAGACTTCCATTACCTCTTCCCAACTTTCACCTTCCACGATAGTTCCCATAGGTGTAAGCACGTAAGGTAGTCCTGATTTGTCTACTACATCCACTACCCTTGCTACATATTTACTCACACTCTCTTCTTTACCTAAAGGGGTCATGCTTACAAATACCAGAATACTCATGGCATTTAATATTTTATGGTAAAATAAACACTCAGGAGGAGAAAATGAAAGGAAAAATAGTTCAAGTAATAGGAGCAGTTGTGGACGTAGAATTTTCTGAAAAAGAACTGCCCCCAATAAGACACGGTTTAAAAACCATAAGGCGCTTTATAGACGACAGAGGTAATTGGGCTCAGGAGGAGTTATTCTTTGAGGTTGCGCAGCACATAGGGGAGAGTAGGGTTAGAACAGTGGCTATGGGCCCTACAGATGGTTTGGTAAGAGGACAAGAGGTGGAATACTTAGGAGGACCTATTAAGGTGCCTGTAGGAAGAGCTACCCTTGGAAGGATATTCAACGTGGTAGGTCAGCCTATAGATGAAGCGGGACCCGTGAATGCACAAGAGTATTGGCCAATGTTTAGAGAGCCACCACCTTTGGAGGAACAATCCACAAAGGTGGAGATATTAGAAACTGGTATAAAGGTCGTAGACCTTCTGGAGCCCTATGTAAAGGGTGGAAAGGTCGGACTCTTTGGTGGTGCTGGAGTTGGAAAGACAGTCCTAATGCAAGAGCTCATACACAACATTGCCAAGTTCCACAAGGGTTTTTCTGTGGTTATAGGCGTGGGCGAAAGGACGAGGGAAGGAAACGACCTTTGGCACGAAATGAAAGAGTCAGGAGTTCTTCCTTATACGGTGATGGTCTACGGTCAGATGAACGAGCCACCGGGTGTTAGGTTTAGAGTGGCCCAAACTGGCATAACCATGGCCGAATACTTCAGAGACGTAGAAGGTCAAGACGTGCTTGTTTTTATAGACAACATATTCCGCTTTGTGCAGGCTGGCTCTGAAGTTTCTACACTGCTTGGCAGGCTTCCATCTGCAGTTGGTTATCAACCTACACTAAACACGGACGTAGGTGAAGTGCAGGAGAGGATAACCTCTACAAAGAAAGGTTCTCTTACATCCATTCAGGCGGTTTATGTGCCAGCGGACGACATAACGGATCCAGCCCCTTACTCGGTCTTTGCTCACTTGGATGCAACTACAGTCCTTGCCAGAAGGCTAGCAGAGCTTGGTATATATCCAGCGGTTGATCCTCTTGAATCTACATCTAAATACTTAGCACCGGAGTTTGTGGGAACAGAGCATTACGAGACTGCTATGGAAGTTAAAAGGGTTCTTCAAAGATACAAAGAGCTTCAGGAAATAATAGCCATACTGGGAATGGAGGAGCTATCTGAGGAGGATAAAGCTATAGTTAACAGGGCAAGGAGAATTCAAAGGTTCTTGGCTCAGCCTTTCCACGTGGCGGAGCAGTTCACCGGCATGCCAGGAAAGTACGTAAAGCTTGAAGACAACATAAGGAGCTTTAAAGAGATCCTGACTGGCAAGTATGACCATCTTCCCGAGATGGCATTCTACATGGTTGGCACCATAGAGGAGGTGGTGGAAAAGGCTAAGGCTATGGGAGCCAAGGTTTGAGAAAGGACGGGAGAAAGCCCAACGAGCTAAGGCCTGTAAGAATCCAAAGAGATTATCTTAAATACCCCGAAGGGTCTGTTTTGGTAGAGTTTGGAAATACAAAGGTTATATGCACCGTCTCAGTTCAGGATGGTGTCCCTCCCTTTTTAAAGGGCAAGGGGCAAGGTTGGATAACCGCCGAATACTCCATGCTTCCCAGGGCTGGACAGACGAGAAACATAAGAGAATCGGTTTTGGGAAAGATTGGTGGTAGAACGCATGAGATACAGCGTATAATCGGAAGAGCTATGCGCACTGCTTTGGATCTTACAAAGGTTGGAGAAAGAACCTTCTGGATAGATTGCGATGTTTTACAAGCAGATGGAGGCACAAGGACTGCTGCAATAACTGGTGCCTTTGTTGCATTGGCGGATGCAGTGATAAAGCTATACAACGATGGAGTTTTGAACTCCACTCCCATAAAAGACTTCGTAGCTGCTGTGAGCGTGGGTATAGTGGGGGATGAAGTTCTTTTGGACCTTAACTTTGAGGAAGACTCAGAGGCTAAGGTTGATATGAACTTGGTAGCCACTGCGGACGGTAAAATATCGGAGATCCAAGCGTTGGGAGAAGAGCACACTTTTACTAAAGAACAGTTTGAAAAAATGTTCGCTTTAGCTATGGGTGGTATAAAACAGCTTATAGAGCTTCAAAAGAGCTTTTTTGAAATCAGGGGCAACCTTTGGCTTAGGAAAAATATAAAGGAAGCTAAGCTGGAATAATTTTATTTAGCGTGAATGGATTGGAGCACAGGGTTAAGAAGCTAAACCAAAACAGCCTCGGAGAGAGTTGAATTACAACTCCTACAAAGGCATTCCCCAATGGGCAAAGCAAAGCCTGCAGGAACACCAAAAGGATGAGAGGGAAGCAATATACTCCTTGGAAGAGCTGGAACAGGCAAGAACCCATTCAGGAACGGAAAGTTTTAGGTAAAATAAGACCTATGAGCCCTGCGGGATTGGAGAGAAAGTTTGACGTGAGATTATATGTTCAGAAGGTTAATAGCTTATAATTAAAGGAGGAGGTTATGATGAAGAAAAAAGTAGCTGCGTTGGGAATAATTTTGGGAGCTTTTGGTGGGATGGTAAGCTGTCAGCAAACTAAAGCTTGCCCTACTGAGGATAAAATAAAGGCTGGGGTAAAGGATCTTATTCCGCAGGAGTTCAAGGTAGAGTCAGTGCAAACACTGCAGGCCATACCAGGTCTGTGTGAGGTGGTGATTAAAGTAGGTCCCCAACCACTGGTCTTCTACACAGACAAAGAAATGAAGTATTTAATGGCTGGAAATTTGATAAGTCTGGCAGACAAAAAGAACATCACAAGGGAAAGACAGCAGGAGTTTATGAAAGTAAGCCAAGATCAGCTCAAAGAGCTTGAAAAGCACACAGACTTTACCTTTGGGCAGAAATCCTCAGGTAAGTTTATATACATGTTCACAGACCCAGACTGTCCTTTCTGCAAGAGATCTGAGCCTATAGTAGAAAAGTGGGCACAGGAGAAGGGTGTGGAGGTGAGGGTAGTCCTCTTTCCTCTGCCTATACATCCTGATGCCTTTCCGAAGTCTGTGTCCTTGATATGCGATAAAAAAGGTTGGGAAGAATACAAGAACGGCTATAAATCCAACAATCAATGCGAAGAAGGTAAAAGGAAGGTGGAAGGAAACTTAGCTCTCGCGGAAAGGTTTGGTATAAACGGCACACCTACTTTTATAGGTTCTAACGGCAGGATTCACTCTGGTTTACCCACGGATGAAGATTTAAACAAACTGATTAACTAAAAAATGAATAGGGAGACTTGGAAGACAAAAGTAGGTCTGATATTTGCTGCAGCAGGAAATGCAATAGGTCTAGGAAATCTGCTTAGATTCCCGTCTAAGGTAGCTTTATACGGCGGCGGAGCCTTTATGATTCCATACTTTGTGGCCCTCTTTCTCCTTGGAATACCTCTTATGCTCATAGAGTGGGTTGTAGGCAGGTACGCTGGCGCAAAGGGACACGGTTCTATGACTGGCATAATAGGTTCATTCTTTAACCACTCTTACGGTTCAAGAGTCCTAGGGTCCATAGGTGTATCCATACCCATACTAATTGTTAGTTATTACATATACATAGAGTCCTGGACTTTAGGCTTTGCCTTTATGTCCTTGTTTGGTCAAATGCCTGATCCTGTGGTTTCCACAGACCCAAAGGTAGCTATGGAGCCTTATGTGTCCTTCTTTAGAGAATACACCAAACCTTCGGTTATAGCTATAGTCTTTCTGTTGATAACCTTAATAATTAACTGGATAATACTTAAGAGGGGTGTGGTCAAGGGTATAGAGCTAACAGCCAAGTATGGTCTTCCCCTCCTCGTGACTATGGGCATTTTCCTTGGTGTAGTATCCTTAAGCATGAACGGCTGGAAGGGTTTAGAGGGGCTTTTGTTTATATACAAGCCCGATTTTTCAAGATTGGCAGACCCTCAGGTGTGGCTGGAAGCCTCGGGGCAAATATTCTTTACCCTTTCCTTGGGAATGGGTGCGATAGCTACCTATGCTAGCTACGTAAAGAAAAATGACGATGTGGTAAAAGCTGGGCTATATACCGCAGGTCTAAACGAGTTTGTGGAGGTTGTTATAGGTGCAAGCATAGCCATACCTGCAGCCTTTGCAGTTTTTGGAGCTACGAGCGTGCCAGAGCTGGCAAAGGAAGGAACCTTTAGGCTGGGTTTCATGACCATGCCTGCCATACTGATGTCTTTACCAATAGGTAGCTTACTTTCTACCGTGTGGTTCTTTCTTTTATTTATAGCAGCGCTTACCTCATCCCTTGCTTTGATTCAACCCTTGGTAGCTCTTTTGGAAGATGAGATGAGATGGAGCCATACTAAAGCGGTGAATGTGTCGATGATTATAGTAAGCTTTGGTGCCTTTCTCTCCGCTTTTGTGCCTGGCTTTATAGACGACGTGGATTTTTGGGCTGGTACTCTCATGCTTGTATTTTTTGGACTATTGGAAATTATCGTTTTTGTTTGGATTTTCGGAGTTCATAACTTTCACAGAGAACTAAACACAAACAGTTTTATAAAAATACCAAAAGGATTAGTTTATTTCTACGCTGTGGTTTCTCCTTTGTTTCTGGTACTTTTGCTTTACTTCTGGGGTGTAGTCCAACTACCTAAGGTCCTTTCTCAAACTGACCCAGGCATAGTCATATCACGAGCCTTTGTTATATTCATCATATTACTCATAGCCTTCTTCTCTGTGGAAAGCAGAAGGAGATACCTTTCAGGTCCACATATGTAGTTTCAGCCACCACCTACTATATGAACTATCTCCACCCTATCACCTTCTGAGAGTTTGTATTCGTTATACCTTGACTTTGGGATCACCTCTTCATTTACAGAAATAGCAAAACCTACTTCTCTGACCCTTATACCCTTAAGCTCAACCAATTGCGCAAGGGTAATACCCTCTGGAACATCTGTTTCTTCACCGTTTACATAAAGTTTCATGGTTAATTATTATAAGAAAAAGTTCTATACGTCGGGTGAGAAATTAACCAATAGCATAAGCATAAAGGTAAGTCAAAAGGGTTATTCCCTTTCTCCATCTGCTAATATAATGGCAATTATATTAACCTCAAGCCTATAAATACTTTGACATCCGGGCATACAATTTGATATCATTGATATCAGTGTGCTAGAAATACTGTAAAAGGAGGTGTCAAATGGATGCTGTCAAATTAAAGGCAAGTGAATATGCAAACCTGATAGGAGTGTCTTTAAACACCGTGAAAAACCGCATAAGGGCTGGCGTGGTCCCTGGAGAGAGGGGGGAGGACGGCATTTGGTATGTTTTAATTCCAAGAGAAGAGTACGAGTTTTTAACTCAAAAGAACGAAGAGCGAACAAAGACGGAGTTAAACATCTCCAGCAATCTGGAAAAGCTAAAGTCTGGGTTTGAGGGTAGTTTAATAGCCACCTATCTTGAGATGTTGATGCAAAAGGATCGACAGAAGGAAGAGCTTTTTCATGAACTTTCCAGCCTATATACCCTACTGGCCGTGAAAGAAAAAGAGATTGAACTCATCAAAAAGGCTGCGGAAGAAAGAGAAGAACAAAAGGTTTTAATAGAACAGCTGAAGAAGGAACTAAGGGAAAAAGAAAAAGAAATTAGTAAGTTAGAAAATAGGCTAAAGGAAAAAGAGCTTGAGCTAGCACAGAAGGACGTAGAAACTCAAAGACTTTTGTTGGAGAAGGAAAAGGAGATTTCTTCTTTAAAGTTGGAACTGGATTACTGTAGAAAGCAAAAGGATTAAAATAAAACGTATGGAGTTTGAACCAGTTATAGGACTTGAGATACACGTTCAGCTTGACACCAAAACTAAAATGTTCTGTTCTTGTCCTGTGGAGTTTGGAGCAGAGCCAAACACCTTAGTGTGTCCAGTGTGTCTTGGTCTGCCGGGAAGCCTGCCAGTGGTAAACAAAAAGGCTGTAGAGTACGCCATAAGAGCAGCATTAGCCCTTAATTGCAAAGTTCATGAGTTTTCTGTATTTGCAAGGAAAAATTACTTCTACCCAGACCTTCCAAAAGGTTACCAGATATCTCAGTATGAGCAGCCATTAGCTACAGATGGATGGGTGGAGGTAAACGGAAAAAGAGTTAGGATAAGAAGGTTGCATCTTGAGGAGGATGCTGGGAAAAACATCCATGAGGGAAGCAAGACTTACGTGGATTTAAACAGAGCTGGAACACCTCTAATAGAGATCGTCACCGAGCCAGACATAGACTCGCCAGAGATGGCAAGAGAGTTTTTAGAAACGCTCAGGAACACTCTCCGCTACGCTGGTGTGTCAAAGGCAGACATGGAAAAAGGTCAGCTAAGGTGCGATATAAACCTGTCTCTAAGACCAAAGGGCTCAAAAGATTTGGGCACTAAGGTGGAGATAAAGAACGTAAATTCCTTTAGGTTTGTGCAAAAAGCCATAGAGAGCGAGATAAAAAGACAAACTAAAATTCTTCTGTCCGGTGGAAAGATAGTGCAAGAGACCAGAACCTTTGATCCATCTACAGGGCTAACCCATCCCATGCGCACAAAAGAAGAGGCAGAAGATTACAGATACTTCCCAGACCCGGACCTTCTGCCTTTAGTTGTAAGCAAAGAATGGATAGAGGAGATAAAAAACAGTATGCCTGAGCTGCCTCATCAAAGGTTGGAAAGGTTTATAAGAGAATATGCATTAACGCCGTACGAGGCCAAGGTATTGACAGATATAAAGGAGGCGGGGGACTTTTTTGAGGCTTCTCTTTCTTTCTACGATAAGGATCCAAAGCTTACTTCCAACTGGCTACTGAACGATCTTTTTGGTCTTTTAAGGGAGAGAAATTTGAGTATAGAGCAATCACCCGTAAGCCCTGAGAGGCTGGCTCAGCTTGTAAAGCTGATTAAGGAAGGGGTTCTATCGTCAAAGCTTGGGAAAGAGGTGCTTTCAGAAATGTTTGTAAGTGGAGAGGACCCGCAGACCATAGTGGAAAAGAAAGGTTTGAAACAGGTAAGTGATGAAAATACCATTCGGGAAGTAGTTCAACAGGTGTTTAACGCCCATCCCAACGAATACCAAAGGCTAAAGTCTGGAGAGGATAAACTTATAGGCTTTTTTGTTGGTCAGGTCATGAAAGCCACAAAGGGCAAAGCTAACCCCCAGCTTGTGAATAAGCTCATATCTGAGGTGATATCCAAATGAGAATAGCTATAGGTTCAGACCATGCAGGTTTTAGATTGAAAGAAAAGATAAAGGAATTTATTCTTTCAAAAGGCTACGAGGTTTTAGATTTTGGCACAAACTCTACAGATTCTACCCATTATCCTATCTTTGCAAAGGAGGTAGCAAAAGCCGTTCAGGAAAAAAGGGCAGATTACGGAATTCTCATATGTGGAAGCGGAATAGGAATGTCTATCGCAGCAAATAAGTTTCCAGGCATACGAGCAGCCCTTTGTTTGAACGAATACATGGCTAGGATGAGTAGAATGCACAACGATGCTAATATATTGTGCTTAGGAGACAGAGTTGTGGGAGACGAGTTAGCTCTTTCCATAGTGGAAGCCTGGCTGAGCGCGAGCTTTGAAGGTGGAAGGCATCAAGAAAGAATAAAACTAATAGAGGAGATAGAAAAAGGCTTGTGATAAAATGTTAAAGAGGAGGAAGTTATGGATATCCAACAAGCTCTGTATCCCAACATAACCTTGTTTATACAAGCAGTCTTATTTTTGATCTTTTTATTCATCGTTAGGCAAATACTTACCAAGCCATACAGCGAAGTTATAGAGAGCAGAGAAAATCTCATCCGCAAAAACTACGAAGAAGCGAAAAAACTTCAAGAGGAAGCAAACCACTTCTTGGAATTGGCTAAACAGGAGATAGAAAGGGCAAGCTTAACTTCCAAAGAGATCCTGGAGAAGGCAAAGAGAGAAGTAGAAAGAATAAAAGCGGAAAAAATAGCTCAGGCTGAAGAAGAAGTTCAAAAAGAAATAGAGCGGAGCGTGAAAGAAATAAGGGAAGCATTGAACATAGAGAAAGCAAAGCTTGAGGAAAGGATAGAAGAAATAGCAAAAAGTATAGTCCAAAAAATAGAAGAGGAGGCAGCCTAATATGGCAATGGCAGAAGGGCATCACACCTTAGAGCTCGTATGGAAAGGTTTTAACATACTGCTTTTCCTAGCAATAGTCTATTACTTTGGGAAAAGACCTATAGGAGAGGCTTTTAGGTCTTTCTTTTTGAAGCTTACGGAAAATCTGGAAGGGTCAGAAAAAGAGCTAAAGCAGGCAAAGGAAGCTTTGGAGAAGGCAAAGCTTGAATACGAAGATGCAAAAAGGCGTCATGTAGAACAGATAAAGCTTGCAGAACAAACTGCACAACAGATAAAAGAAGAGGAGATAAACAAGGTGGATGAGATAGTAATTAGGATCAAAGAAAAAGCGCGAGAAAGCATAGAGCTGGAAACCAAAAAGGCAAAAGAAGAGCTGTTAAGGTATGGCATGCAGAAAGCTAAGGAGCTGGCAATCAAGAAGCTTGCTGAGGACTTTCAAAATCCAGACCTGCAAAGAAGGTACATAGAAAAGAGCATTAGGAAGATGGAGGCAAGACAATGAACAAAGAATTAGCAAAAAAGCTTGCAAAGGTCTTTATGAACAAGCTTTCAAAAGATAGAGTCCTTTTAGTTCAGGGCTCCAATTTTTTGGGTTTTGTGTACGATCTGTACAAAAAAGAAAAGCTGTTTAGGGACTTTGTTCTCAATCCAAAGGTACCCAATGAAAAGAAAATAGTATACCTAACCGAGCTTTCAAAAAAATTCTCCATGCCTTCTGAAGTAGGGGAATTTATCAACCACTTAGTGGAGCTAAACGCCATTCCAATGTTAGGTGAAATAAAGAGGGTATATGATTATGAAATGGAGAAATTTCTGAAGCTTTCAAAAGCGTTCCTGATAGTGGCAAAGAGGGTGGACGATGATACTCTTCAATCTGTAATGGCAAAGATAAAACAATCTCTCAACAGAGAGCTTGAGTTTGAGGTCTTAGAGGACCCATCCCTAATAGGTGGTTTTGTAGTTAAAACCTCTGGTATGGTTATAGACGCCTCTGTTAAACGCGTTTTAGAGAGGTTTGTATGATGGAATATCCAAGAGAAAAGTTTCTTGAGTTAGCTAAAGAGCTAAAAGCTATGGCCGTTAGTCCAGAGATAGAACTTTTAATATGCTTTCCCGGTGCGGCTGAGGAAGAATGTGAGGAGGAGGATTACCCATACGTAATAGTCAGGTATGTGGGAGATTCAGACGAAGGCCCAGAAAAGAAGATAATCTTCTCTGAAAATTATTGGTCCGCAGACATAAACACTTTGAAAGGTGCAGTCCTTTTCCAAATAAAATCCTTAATGGAAGAACTACAGTCCTTCGAAGGAGAATAATCTAATAGGAGGTAGCAATGGCAAAGGAAAGAACGCTCATCATCATCAAACCAGACGCATTTGAGAAGGGAGCCACTGGTAAAATAATTGACAGGTTTATTTCAGAAGGATTCAAAATTTTAGCCATGAAGCTTTTCAGATTTACCAAGGAACAGGCAGAAGGGTTTTACATAGTCCATAGGGAAAGGCCCTTCTACCAGGAACTTGTGGAGTTTATGTGCTCTGGCCCAGTGGTTGCCTGTGTTTTGGAAGGTGAGGATGCCATCAGAAGGGTAAGGGAGATCATAGGACCTACAGACAGCGAAGAAGCCAGAAGAATAGCCCCAAATTCCATAAGGGCCCTTTTTGGCACAGATAAAGGTAAAAACGCCATACACGCCTCTGACTCTCCAGAATCAGCTCAGTACGAAATAGGTTTCATCTTTTCACAACTGGAGATAGTGAGGGATGTTTGACTGGAAAAACTACAAGGATAAGCTTTGGACGATAAAGAAATATTTTGAAAACGAAGGACTCTTTGGTCCAGATGTAGAAGTTGAGTTATTATTGCCTGATCAAGAGGGTTTTGAACTGCAGAAAGAAATTCCTTACTTAAAAGTGCATTTTTACATAGATGAACAACATAACAGAACAAGGATAATAGAACTTTTTGAGTACTATCTAGAAAAGGACCTTACAGAGCTCATCAAGCTGGTTCAAGATATGATAGAAGAGTTTATTGCTGAGTCTGAGAGTGCTGAATATGGTGGGGGTTAAAAGTGCGCAGTATGACTGGAGTGGGAAAGGGGGTATTAGAAAATGACAATTGGAGAGCGGTGGTATTCGTCAAAACACTCAATTCAAAAGGACTTGAAATCTCAATAAAATCAAACATAAACCTTTACGAATTTGAACTTGATATAAGAAACCTTGTAAAGGACTACATCAAAAGGGGGACAGTCAGTCTGATAATCCAGTTGGAGCCTAAGTTGGAAAAAACTCCTTTAGATTTTCAGAATTTGGTGAGAACTTTTCAGAGTTTTAAATCTTTAGCCAAGGAACTAAACATAAATCTATCGGATGACATGGCCTTTTATGCATCCTTAAGATACGCTGAGAGGAAAGAGGAAGAGCTAATGGAGGATATGAAATCTCTAATATATAACTCAACCCTTCAGGCTATAGAGGAGTTGCTCAAAAGCAGAGAGGAAGAGGGTAAAAAACTCAAAGAAGATCTAAGGGGGAGAATAGAGGTTATAAGAGCGCACTTATCCCACATTTTGCAAAAAAAAGAAGAGATCTTAGAAAGGCTGAAGGAAAAGGTTTTAGAGAGGGCTAAGGAGCTAGGCCTTTCGGAATCAAACACTACGGTCCTGAACGAAATAGTGTTTTTGCTCTCAAAGATGGACATAGAAGAGGAATTAACTAGGTTTAGAGTTCATCTTGAGAGGTTTGAGAGTCTCTTAGAGTTGGAGGAAGAGGTAGGGAAAAGGATGGACTTTTTGCTGCAGGAAATGCACAGAGAGATAAACACGCTTGGGAACAAGATGCCAGAACTATCTAAGTGGACGGTGGACATAAAGGTTGAAATAGACAGACTAAAGCAGCAGGTAGCAAATGTGGAGTAAGTAGTATAATATTATTATATCAGCGGGCGTAGCTCAGAGGTGGAGCGGCTGCTTGCCATGCAGCAGGTCGCGGGTTCGAGTCCCGTCGCCCGCTTTTAGCGGCAACGTGGCCGAGCGGCTAGGCGAGGGACTGCAAATCCCTTTTACGGCGGTTCGAATCCGCCCGTTGCCTCAAACTCAAAAAATCAACATGGAAAGTTACATTGTAGCCTTTTTAGCCTCTCTTTTGGCAGGTTTTATAAACGCCATTGCAGGTGGTGGGACCCTTATAACTTTTCCAGCTTTGATTTGGGTTGGTGTGGAACCAGTTTCTGCAAACATCACCAACACGGTAGCCTTGTGGTTAGGTCCCTTAGCGGGAGCTTTCAGCTACAGACAAATCATAAAAGAAAACTTTCCAACGCTTGTTATTTTTTTGATACCTTCTACTCTTGGAGCGATCTTGGGGGCTTTTCTACTTATGAACACCCCTTCAGATACTTTTCGGAAAGCCATCCCCTTCCTTATAGGTTTTGCCACCCTTTTGCTTGCTTTAAGCGATTTCATATTGAGAATGCTGAAGAACTTGGGAGTGCGTAGTAGTTCTTTTATAGCTTCTATTCTGCAGTTTGTCACTGCTGTATATGGAAGCTACTTTGGCGCTGGTATAGGTATTATGATGACGGCTTCAATTTTGCTCTCTGGAGTAGCAAACATACAAGTAGCCATAGGACTAAAGAACTTTCTTGGTTTTTTGATAAATCTTTTAGGTGCGTTTATATTCCTCTTCAGTGGTAAAGTTATGTATGATTTTGTTTTGGTGATGATGGGTGGCTTTGTTGTAGGTGGGTACTTGGGAGCACTCACGGCCCAGAAGCTAAACAATAAAGTTGTAAAGCTGTTTATCATCTTCTGGGGTTTTTTCCTAAGTTTTGCCTTCTTTCTCAAAGAGTTTTATCCAATTCGCTAAAAGCTTCTTGTCTTTCTATGCACTTTATACATCTGCCACAGTGGAAAACTTTTCCTTTACGGACGACCGGATTTATGCAGGAAAAGGTAAGGTGAAAGGGAATCAAATCCTTAAATCTTTTTACTACTTCTGACTTTTTCATGCCAATTAGTGGCACATCTACAGTTAACGATACGTTTGCACCTATGGACATCAAAGCTTGAACCTCTTTTATGTAATTGAAGTTGTTATCAGGGAAGGGATAAAGCCCTAAGCTACCTATTCCTATATGGTAGGCGCTCTTTGATATTGCATAATTACCTACTGCGGTCAAAAGGGTGAGGTTTCTGAGGGGGATAAACAGCTGTTCCTCTGTCTTTATAAGCTTATACTTAGGTTGTGAAGCCTTTAGAACTATGGACCTTATGGGCATGAGCCTTGGATAGGTTTTCTTTGCATAGCTCCACAGGTAAGAAGCCTTTCTGTACTCAAACCTTTCCCAGAAGTTCCCAGTTATTACGTATGCTGGATATACTATCCAACCCTTTGAAAGATAAAGATAAAGCAGACAAGAGCTTTCTACACCTCCGCTGAAAAGAACAACCACTTTCTTCAAGGTTTCACCACTGCTAGATAAACAACCTTTAAAAAGCCTATCACAAGAGGCAGAGCAACCACGTAATTGAATACGTCATATTGTCTGTATGCCTTTTCCTTGTCTTTGCTTCTTGGGATCTTAAAGTTCACAAACCAGAAGTTTATCACCTCTAACGGAAGGAAGAGAAGGAAAACAATAGGCAGTTTGTAGTTAAGCCAGTTTATGTTAAACCTGTATTCTAGTATATGTAGCATGTAAAGTCCCATAAGAATGGCAAGCACAAATCCAAATATTTCTATATTTGTCATCCACCTATAAAAGTCTCTTATAACGCCCTTTTTGCATCCTGTGTCCTTAAAGTTTCCATAAAGCATGAACAGGCCCAAAGAAGAGGAAGCAGAAACCCAAAGGAAAACGCCTATTAGATGGAAGAACTTTGCGATCGTATATTCCATCTTGCCCACCTTTTTATGTGAGGATAGATCCTTTTGCCCACAAAAGGCACTTTCTTTATTCTAACTATATCTCTTTTTGAAGACCTAAGCATAAAAAACATGGCAAGCAAGAGCAGTGGGACAGTGGGAAGTAAGGGAAGAAAGAGCCCAATGAAGGCAAGGATAACGAAAAACCACCCAAAAGACCTATAAACCCACCTCATCCCTGCCTTTATAATATAAAGTCCTTTTGCAAAACTACAACGAACCAATCACCTTTTGACTGGGTGCTTTTTACCTTTACTGGATACTCTTTTATCATCTGCTTAAATTCTCCTAACTCAGCTTTTCCGTATATACCAGAAAACACTCCAATTTTGTTGAACAGATTAACTATACTGGGCATAGACTTTCTGAAAACCTGGATGTCCAAGTTTGCCACCAAAAAGTCAAAGCGGTGGTTTAGCTCTTCTGGGGTAGCCTGTAAGACTTTTAAATCAACTCCATTTGATCTTGCATTTTTCTTGCACTCTTCAACTGCTAATGGATCAATGTCTATGGCAAGCACCTCCGATGCTCCTAAAAGCTTTAATGCTATGGAAAGAATACAGGAACCACATCCCACGTCTACCGCACTCCAACCAGGCTGAAAGAATTTTTGTATGGACTTAAGGCAGAGCTGAGTGGTGGCATGAAGACCCGTCCCAAAAGCACTTCCTGGATTTATCAGTATGGACTTTATCCAAGGTGGAGTGATCAAAAAATCCCCAACCATTATAGGTCTGAAGCTCTCTTTTGGAGCCTTTGCCTTAACCTGGTATACTTCAATAGGTTCCATACCAAGTAGTGGCTCGTAGGTTGCAAACTGAACCTGTTCTCCTTCTTTAATTATTTCCACGCCCTTTTCATAGCTTAGCAAAAACTCATAAAAGTCTTCTTTCTCCATCTGGTAGATGTATTTTTTGTATATCATAGAACAGGCTTTGGGATTATTATAGCGCCATCGTCTCCTTTTAAAACTTCCGCTTTGCCTTCAAGAAACATTAAACCTGTAAGAAGACAGGCTACAGCATCCAACTCATCCTGAGTGTAGTCTCTATCCTCTAAATAAATCCCCATCTTTTTGTAAAGCCCAAGTATGGACTTCTTATCCTTTCTACCTATGCCCATGACGTCGTAAAAAGCTCCAGGGAACACTTCATAAACAAACTTTCCCTCACCCTCTAAGACCTTCTTAAGCTGAATAGCCCTTTTGGTTAAGATCCTCATGGGTCCCAAAGTTACAGGGAAGAACTTTATTCCTCTGCGCCTTAGCATTACATCGCATTCCCTAAGATGGGGACCGTTTCTGTCTTCTAAATCTTTCCTGCCCTTTGGAATAGACAAGGGTGCATCAATAAATATGTGGGAAAAGGCCCTTGAAAGCTCCAGCAACTCTTGGTCTTTATAAAGGATATTACATTTTACTTTATTGTTTATTAGGTAGGCTACGCCCGTAGCTCTTTTCTCAGACCCAGCCAGATCTACACCTAAAACTTTCATCTTTTACTTTCAAAGAATCTTTCAATCAGCGCCTGAGCTTCTTTAACAGGTTTGTACTCCCACTTAACTCTGTGATTGAATCGCACGTCATCCAAAAGATTGTAAAGGCTCATAACTGCTCCAGTTTTTTCGCTTTGTGCTAAAAACACCACCCTATCTATACGTGCTAAAATCAGCGCATAGGCACACATGGGACATGGTTCCAAAGAAACGTACATGGTGCAACCATAAAGGTATTTTGTTTTTAGCTTTTTGAGAGCCTTCTTTATAGCTAACATTTCCGCATGGGCTGTAGGATCCTTTAGCTTTTCAACTTTGTTGTAAGCTCCGGATACAAGCTTGTTATCCTTTACAATAATTGCACCTACCGGCACATCTCCAACCTTGAAGGCTTTTTTTGCCTCTTCTAAGCAAGCCCTCAACCACCTATCTTCCATAAAGTTTATTCTAATTCTACTCACTAAAGCCAAGCTCTTTTATGTTTTGGCTCATCATCTTTTCGGCTTTGTCCAATAATTCTCAGAGGGCTATTTCCCCTCTAATTATAACCCCAAGCTTGATTAGCTTTACGAAATATCCCCACAGCGGATACAGCTTAGTTGTCAGGAAGTCATAAAGGTGGCGATTATAATATAGTAGAGGGGGATTGATGGAAAAGTTAGAGATTAGGATTTGGCTTGCAATGGGAGGGTTGCTTCACGACATAGGAAAGCTCATAGATAGGGCTGGAGAAGAAAGGGTTGAAGAAGAAGAAAAGAAAAAGTTCAAATATGCACATGCGGTGTATTCTTATAAGTTTTTAGAGGAGCTTTTGGAAAGGAAGGGAGTAAGCCAAGAGGTAAAAGAGCTTATCCTTTCTGGTGCTTACCATCACAATCCAGAGCGCAATAACCTATACCACTTAGCCCAACAAATTGCAGACCACTGTGCCAGCAGTGAAAGGAGTAGAAGAGAAGAACAAAGCGTGGATCAAACTGCCCAAAGAAGAGAGGAAAAAAGACTAAAGAGTATTTTCGGCTTGGTAGATTTAGAATGTGCCAAAACTTACTTAGATGGAGAAAAGCACGAATACGAGTTGGAGCCTTTGAAGTTGGAAAAAGAGGTTATGTTTCCAAAGGATGCCAGTCAAATTGGGACCTATGGAGTGCAAAAATATCAAAACTTACTCCAAGCTCTGAAAACACACCTAAGCAACCTTGACTTTAAGGACCCACAAAAGACACTTACAAAGCTCTATTATTTACTTTACAAATACCTTTGGTGTGTGCCCGCATCCACCTACGACAAAGAGAGGGGAACCAATCACTTTGCGGATATATCCCTCTTTGACCACCTGAGGGTAGCCAGCGCCTTGGTAAGTAGCCTTTGGACCGATTACAACAAAGAGAGACTTAACGGTGGGCTAAATGCGGTGGAGTTTTTGCTCGTGGAGGGGGATATAACAGGCATTCAAAGGTTTTTATACCAGCTTTCTAACATAAATGGAGTTGGGAAAAGGCTCAGAGGAAGAAGTTTCTTTCTTTCCGTTCTTCCTACAATCCTTGGCAGGTTCTTTTTGAAGAAGCTTGAATATCCTATGGTAAATCTCCTTTATGCGGGCGGTGGAAAGTTCCAGCTTATAATCGGCTACGAAGAGGGTATAGAGGAAAAACTTGAAGAGCTCCAAAAGAAAGTGGATGAGGTTTTGGTCAGAGAGTTTGGAGGACACTTGGGGGTTGTCTTGGGCTGGCTAAGGTTAAAGGGAAGGGAGTTAGGAGTGGGCATACTGGGAGAGAAAATACAGGAGCTTTACGAGGAGGTAGGACGCAAGAAATTCCAAAAGTTCTCCACCATACTGGAAAACTTTGACCGATTGGCTAATCCCTTTGGACCCGATAACTACGAAGTGTGCCCCTCTTGTCAAACCAACCTAAAGCCAGAGAGCAAAGAATTTTGTAATTGGTGCGAGATTTTCCAAGAAGTGGGAGGGAAAATTCCAAGGGCGGAGTATTTGGTCTTTTCCCCCGAGGTGGGAGACATCTACCTTGAGGGCATAGGGGGTGTTAGCGTTTATTCTAAAAATCAAGTCGCTTACACTCTACCAGAGGATACCTTGTTATTGCTAAACTCCACAGACTTTGAGGGCAAGGCGGACGGCTTTTTCTTTTTGGCAAACACAGTTCCTTTGGAAGAAGACGGCAGGGTTAAGGACTTTAACGAGCTTGTGGAAGAAGAGGAAGAAGGCTACAAACTGTTGGCTTTTGTCAAGATGGACGTGGATAACTTGGGGCTCATATTCTCCCAGGGCTTAAAAGAGGACTATTCCCTCTCACGGGTGGCAACCCTTAGCAGGAGCTTGGATCTTTTCTTTTCTGGATACATAAACACCTTGTTGAATAAAGAAGAATTTCAAAACAAGGTTTATGTGGTCTATTCAGGAGGGGACGATTTATTTTTGTGCGCACCTTGGGAAACTGCATTGGAAGTAGCAAAAGAACTTGAACAAGACTTTAGCGCCTACACCTGCTATAATCCGTGCTTTACCCTTTCTGCGGGCGTATTTTTCCAAAGACCTAACTATCCCATAAGGTTTGGTGCAGACGGAGCAGAAGAAGAAAAAGAATACGCCAAATTTCAAAAGAACCGCATAAGCCTTTGGAAACAACCCTTAGAGTGGAAAGAATTCTCAAAAGCCTTAGAAGAACTGGAAGGATTTATGAAAAACTTTGACGCCAAAAACCACAGAACACTCCTTTACAGGATCTATACCCTCTTGAAAGCACACAAAAGGAACGACGGAATAAGCATGAGGTTTTATCCCATATTCTACTATCAGCTTTACAGAAACGTAAAAGAAGAAAAAGAACAAAAGGCGCTTGAAAGTCTAATACTTGACCCAAGCAACAACTACAACATAAAAGACTATGCAGAGCTTATCTTAAAGCTTGTTTTGATGAAAACAAGAGGAGTGTCAGAAAAGGCAAAAAATGGCTATTATATAAATAGCATAGGAGGGTGAAGATGAATAGGGATCATCAAGGAAGACAAAACAAGCCTTTGGAAAATCTCAAGCAAGAGCTTAGCAAAATAGAAATAAGTCAATTAACTGAAAAGGAAATTTTCCATCCAGAAGGCTATGCCAAAAGGGTGGTGGAAAAAATAAATATTACAGCGGTGCAATTGAGGAAGGTCTTTCAAGAGTTTAAAGCTATAGTAGATGATTTAAAAAATGGCGACAAAATAGAAAAAGCTAAGGCAAAGTTATACAAGCTTTATGCTATTTTGGAGTATCAGGCAAAAAGGGGGGTGTTGGACGAAAATTTCAAAGAGATTATGTTCATGCTTTTTGATAAGGTAGAAAAGAGTGGGAGCAAGGAGGCTTTTGAGAAGGTTTACGATCTTTTGATGGCTATGGTAGCTTATTCTAAGAAATCCTAAGGAGGTGGGGTGTAATGTTTTCTTACAAAGGCACTGTAATAATTAAGTATAAGCTGAAGGCGATTACGGGTATAAGAGTGGGAGGTTCCAAGGAAAACTTTGAAATAGGTGGATTGGACAACCCAGTTATAAAGACCTTGGGTGTGATAGAAAACTACGACGGCAAAAATAACTTACCCGAGGGTGCTCCCTACATACCTGGCTCTTCTTTGAAGGGTAAGATGAGGTCTCTTTTGGAGTGGGCTAAGGGGAGAGTGGATAGGATGATTAAGGAAGCTACAAATAATGTTAAGAATGGGAATGAAAGAGCTGAAGATAATGCTAAGAATGAAAAAATTGTTGAAAAGGCAGGAAGGGCTTGCGTTTGTGGAGAGTGTGAGATTTGCAAAGTCTTTGGCACAGGTGATGCAAAGACTTTAGATATTTTGCCATTGGAAAAGCTTCCCGGACCTCCAAGGCTTAGAGTTTTTGATGCTTATCCTACCTGGGAGAGTCTTGAACAAATTCAAAGATACTTAGGTGAAAGAGTATTCACAGAGGTAAAAACAGAAAACGCCATAAACAGGCTCACCTCCAAAGCAAACCCGAGGAAGGTGGAAAGGGTGCCCGCAGGTATGGTCTTTTTTGGGGAGATGGTTTTTCATCTGTTTGCAAAGCAAGACCCTGAGCTTTTGAGAGTGGTCTTTGAGGGTATGAGGCTTTTGGAGGATGACTACCTTGGGGGATATGGCTCAAGGGGTTCTGGAAAGGTAAGGTTTGAAAACATAGAGGTAATCCTCAGACCAAAGAAGTACTACTTTGGAGAAGAGGAAGAAAAACCACTAACTCAAAATTCCACCCTGCAGGAAATACTTAAAGATTACCAAAAAATAAAGCAAAAACTGGATGCTCTTTTCAATGCTTAAGGCTTTTGTCTTTAAACCTCTTGGTGCTTTTAGGAGTGTGCCCACCACCAATACCATCTTTGGTGCCATATGTTGGGGTATTCGTTGGTTTGAATCGGAACAAAAACTTCTGGAAACCTTAGATAGATTTAAAAAAGGAGATCCACCCTTTACACTTTCCGCACCCTTGCTTTGGAAAGAGGGAACTTGGATCTTTCCAAGACCCATTCACTTTACACCCATCAACCCAAAAAACGTGGAGGAATACAAGCAATACAAAAAGTTCAAGGGAATAAAATGGGTAAGCTGGGAAGTGTTCAAGAAGGTTTTGGAAAAAGAGCCAAATGGGATGTTTGAAGGGGAAAGACCGCAGATAAAGCAGGAAGTTATACCTCACGCTTCCATAAACCGTCTTACCATGACCACCACAGGAGGAGAGCTTTACAACGAGCCCACCTATTGGCTGCCTTCCTTTGGTGTAATTATAAAGTTTTTTGACGAAAGCTTTGAGCCATTAGTCAAAGCTTGCCTTCAGCTTTCTCAGCTTGGTGGTAACAAAACTACGGGGATGGGAAGGTATAGGCTTGAGGAGACAAAACCACCAGAGGGAATAGAGGAGTTTATTTCTAACAAAACCTCAAGGGCTTTTTTGATTTCTGAGTGCTTTTACGACAAAGACTTTGAGCTGAGGGAGAGCTACTATGACCTGAAAATTCAAAGATCAGCGGTGGAAAGCGGTTTAACAAGAAGAGTTTGGAAAGATACCATCTGCTACCTAACAGCGGGCTCGCAGGTTATAGTAAAAAATCAAAAGGATTGGTATGGGGGTATAAAGGAAGTGCTAAAGGAAGGTAGCATTTCCGTTTATCAATATGGCTTAGGCTTTCCACTCTTTACGAGGTGGTAAAGATGAAGGTAAAAGTTAGAACCCTCTCTCCCATTCACATAGGCAACGGGGAGAAGATCTCAGGGCTTGAGTTTTTGGTGGATGGAGGAAGGCTTAAGGTCTTTAGGTTTGACCGTATTCTTTCAGCCATTGAAAGTATCCCAAACCAACAGCGTAGGATCAATGCCTATCTTTGGTTTAAAAACCAAGGGGATCTTAGACTTTCCACCTTTTTGAAAAATTTCAATCTTAATTTAGAGCCAGACTACGAGCTTGAGATTAACGGAAATCTCAATCACTTTCAGGTGGAGGAGTTTATAAAAACCTTGGGAGGTCCTTATGTCCCCGGTAGCGAGCTAAAGGGCTCCATAAGACATCTAATAGCTTGCGCTTGGTTTATGGATAATCCGGATTACGTAAAACTCAAGGTGGAGAAACTTTTGGAAGAAAAAAAGGCGAAAAATTATAAAGAGATAAACAATGCGGAGAAAGAATTAGAAAGGCTTGTTTTTTATCCGAAAGAAGAAGAAGAAAAAAAAGAAGAAAAAGAAAAAAAAGAAGAAAAAGAAAAAAACGCTCAGTTTGACCTGATGAAAACAGTCTCCATTCCAGACAGTCAGCCCTTGCCCTATGAGTATTTGAGGGTAGAAGTTCCCAGGTTGGAAGGCTCCAAAAAAAGCCTATTCCCTTGCGAAGCTCTAAAAGAGAACATAGAGTTTGAAATGGAAATAAATCTCAACAAAAACGCATACAATGGATTAAAAAAACAAGAAAAGCTACCAAAAATTGGACAACATTTCGCAGACGAAAATACTTTTTGGAACTTTTTGAGAGAATGCTCACAAAAATTCTACTCAAAACTCTTGGACGAGGAGGTTAATTTTTTTAAAAATCGCCAACCAAACACTGCAAAGCACTTAGAAAGCCTGAAAGGGTATCTTAATGGCAATAGGGTTTTGCTAAGGTTAGGAAAGCACGAGGGAATTTTGAGCACAACTCTTTTATTGATTGTGAAGGAAAAAGACAGAGATCTGTTTGATAGATTTTTCAGAGAAACTCAGCCAAACGCAAGACCACAGACCAACAAAACCAGGAGGATCAACCAACAAGGTCTGACCTTTGGATGGCTCCTCTTAGAGAGGCTTTGACCACTCCCATTCCCATTGTGGTTTTTATGCCCACACCCGCAAAGTTGGCAAAAAGAGCCAGAACGGAAACCTTTTTTGCTAATTCTTGATCCTTTACAAGAAATCCCACCCTTCCCACAAATCCTATCCTTTTTAGCTTGTGGTCTATGATAAACTCTTGGGTGGAGCCCTCAAACTCATAAACCATCAAACCCTTTAGGACCTCCCTCTCTGTAAGCTCCAAAGGAAACTCCGAAAAGGCATTCCACCGACTCAAAAGATTAGAAAAAACGAGATAGGGCTCGGGGAATGGATAATCAAACTTGAACCTGTTAAAGGCGGTGGGACTAACAAATTCCATCTGTAGCCTTCTGTGGGGCGGTGTTTCCAAAAGCTCCCGATAGCTAAAAGCTTTCTTTTCTTTTAAGCCTTTTTCCTTTGTGGGACTAAGGGGAATACCCCTTATGTGTAAGCCCTCTTTGGGAAAGTAGTAGCCGTGAATGAAAGCAGGATAAAGACCGTCCTCCAAAAGGGCAAGCTCAAGCCTGAGAGTAGAATCTTTGACGGAGAAACCCTTTATGCCAAAGGGCTTTTTAGCTTCTTTGTGCAGTCTTTGTGCTATGCTTTCCTCAAAAAGGTTAAAAAACAGCCCATGAACGTCCGCAGGATACAAAACCTCTGGAGTTTCCTTTAACCTAAAGCTGAGTTCAACCAAAACAGGCATAGAGATAGTATATCCAGTATACAGTAAAAAGCCTTTCTTGAAAAAATCTTCTAACGGCTTGTCTTTATCCCACACAGTGGGCTGGGAACT
>Ga0209821_100007_pt1 | contig 60985 bp, 73 predicted proteins | sample SSWtaG_3_FD_184118 | JGI IMG/M metagenome (GOLD analysis project Ga0209821, IMG submission 184118) | Hot spring microbial communities from Sandy's Spring West, USA to study Microbial Dark Matter (Phase II) - SSWTFFsm_matched (SPAdes)... | ecosystem: Environmental > Aquatic > Thermal springs > Hot... | reverse complement strand
TTTTCATAAAGCTCTTTCCAGTTTGTTTTTTGGAGCATCTTAGGCTTCTTTCCTTGTTTTCTTAAATTTGCACTTCTACCCTTCCGCTTGCGAGCCGTCGCAGAAAGGTTTTTTTGTTGGAAAGACCGCACATGCATATGTAATACGTCTCTTCTCCAACTTCTAACTTATAAGGGCCGTTCTCTGTAAATACTACAAGTCTTGCCATAGAAATACCTCCTCAGTAAAAATTTATCCTGCAGAATAGCTCTTTACAAGCTTGTGCACTTCTGTGTAGTTTATGTCCCCCGCAAGTATGTATGCTTTGTCTCCATATCTGAATTTGGAGGAAAGCGTTATACAAAAGTCGTCAGTAGCCTGGGATATGTATATGTCAGATATGTATATTTCGCCTTCTTTTGCCAGTTTGTAGTAAGGTTTTTCTGTCCTATCTGCCCCTTTTCTACCCGTCTTTACAGGATACTTTATTCTTGGATTTATGACGTTGTTGGATATTTGTATACCCATTTCGCTGATGATGTAAAAGATTTCAAAGTAGGGATAGGTTTTAAACATCTCGTAGAGGGTGTATTCCCACATCTCCTTTTCAGTGTGCCTTATCTTCCAGATGATCTGGGAAAAGTCATGTTTTATTTTCTCCACCACCCTGTTTATATACTCCTTACCTCTGTATTCGCAAACTACAACGGATGGTTGTATGCCATGGTATATGAAAAAGGAAATGTCCGATACGGACCTTAACCTTCCCTTGAGTTCGGCAATCACGCTAAAAAGTTCCTCGTAGTTTTTCACGTTTTTTAGCTCCACACAAAAGCCAAGTATATGCACGGGTTTAGCTTCCGCATAAAGAAGAGAAAATTCTTTGTGAAACTCCTCCATGATTAGCTTGATCCTGTTTTCTTCTACGCGCGTGTGAGAAAGGGCATAAACCTCTCCTTCCTCTATTGAAAGAAAGGCATCTCCCTCCTCAATCTGGTCCTTTACGTTTTCCAAAAGAAGTTTGTAAAGACTTTCTAACCTTGCGGTGCCCATCTGTTCTTTGAACCTCTTGGCTTCCTTTAGTTGGAAGCTGTAGAAATAGCCCCCTTCACCCAAGTATTTTCTTAGCTTTTGGAAGATAGGATACACTGTTTCTTTGACGTTGCTAAAGTAGTGCAAAAGCACATGGTAAAAGATAAGACCTGCGTAAGTTCCATCCTTATTTACCACCACAAGCGGTTTTTTGCTAAAGGTAAAAAAGTCAAACAGACCCCCCAGCTTGTCCAAAGAGGACCTAAAGCTTTTAACCTTAGGCAAGGAGTAAGCTATGTCTCCAACCCTTAGGTCAGATCTATGCTGAGCCATTAAAAGTTCCTTTTTTGAAACCACACCTATGGGCTTTTTGTCTTTAACTACCACCAGTATGTCGTATATACCGTATTCATCAAAAACCTTAAGAGCTTCCTTTACGGAAAAGTCATACTCTATGGTTGGTACATGGGTAGCAATTTCTGAAAGCTCTGTTTCCTTCATCACAACTTAAGCTCTTTTATCCTCTCTGAAGCTTCCAATAGCCTTTCTGTGCTGACGGTTAGGGATATTCTAAAGTAGCCTTCCCCGTGTTCTCCAAAACCGTTGCCCGGTGTGCAAACTATGGCGCACTCTTCTAGCAGGCGCTCCACAAACTGAGCAGAGCTATAACCCTTTGGAACTTTCACCCAAAGGTAGAAGGTAGCATCGGAAGGATAGACCTCAAGACCTGCTCGCCCGAGCGCTTCCATCATAACCTTCCTTCTTTCTCTGTAGATTTCTCTGATGTTTTGCACTTCCTGTTCTGGTAGGTTCAGTGCGGCAATGCCTGCTTCCTGTATAGCTTGAAACTGCCCAGAATCTACGTTGGTCTTTACCTTACCCAAGCCTGCTATCAGCTTTTCATTCCCAACTGCCATACCAATACGCCATCCGGTCATGTTGTAAGTCTTTGAAAGGGAATGGAACTCTATAGCCACATCCTTAGCTCCTTCTATTTCCAGTATGGATGGAGGTCTTTCTTCACCAAAGTAAATCTCCGAATAGGCTAAGTCGGAGGCAACTATTATGTTATTTTCCTTAGCCCACTCTATTAGCTCTTTGTAAAACTCCTTTGTGGCCTTTGCAGAGGTTGGGTTGTTGGGGTAATTTACCCATATGATCTTAGCCCTTTTGAGAACATCTTTTGGCACGCCTCTAAAGTCCGGCAGAAAATTGTTTTCTTCTTTTAAGGGTAGTATGTAAGGCTCACCACCCGCAAAAAGCGTGCCTATTTTATAAACGGGATAGGCTGGATCCGGACAAAGTACCACATCTCCTGGGTTTATGAAAGCTAAGGGAAAGTGGGCTATACCTTCCTTTGAACCTATAAGGGTTATTACTTCCCTCTGTGGATCCAGATCAACTCCAAACCTTCTTTTGTACCAATCGGCCACCGCCTGACGGAAAGAAAGCATACCCTCGTAGGAAGGATACCTATGGTTTTCTGGTTTTTCTACTGCCCTTTTCATAGCTTCCACAATGGGTTTGGGTGTGGGAATGTCTGGGTCCCCTACTCCTAAGTCTATCACGTCCGCACCTTGAGCTATCTTTTCCCGCTTCTTTTTGTCTATTTGAGCAAAAAGGTAGGGTGGAAGCTGGGCTATTCTCTGAGAGAACTCAAACATACCTTACACCTCCGCAGAAGTTTTTCTTAGCTCTTTCCTTCTTAAGATTTTTTTGTATTCTTCCAAGGCTAATTTTTCTTGCTCTAAAAATAAATCTTCTCTGCTTATCAAGTTATCCCAATCCACTTTGTTTGCAAAAAACCAAGGACCATCGGTGCATGCAAGCTTTACCTGACCATCTACCAGCACCCTACAGACTAAACAAAGACCAACTCCGTCTAGTATATGCGCATTTACCATGGCTATGTGCTGTGTTCCTTGATTAAGAAGTTGGACCTCTCTTGAAAGTTTATTGCTTCCTGCAGAGACCAGAAGGTCTGCATCTATCTGTCCTATCCTTTCCCAAATCTCTACCTTATCAAACACAGACTCCAACCTTTCCTTCAGGGGCAAAAAGCCATCCTCTGATATGTGGTAAAGTTCAAGCCGATTGTTTTCTCCCTTTAAATGCTTTGCTAAATTGAAGGCAGGAGAAACACCCCAATCTTTCGTAATGAAAACTACCTTTCCGTAGTGCTTTACAGGAAAGGGGACTCCAAGAGGTCCTGCAACGTAAAAAAGGCTTTCCGCCTCTTCCTTCAGCTCTAAGGTTGACCTTCCTACAGTTTTTACCAAAAAGATAGCTTCCTCCCCCTCTACGTCCAATATGGAAAGAGGTAAAGGTTCCGAAAGCTCTTTATACTGAATGAGCGCATACTGTCCCGCTTTAGCACCCTTGAGATGATTTGCTCTTACCTTTATTAGAAGGTAATCTTCCCTTAGGACTTGCTTTTCCGTTATAGGATACATATAGTGAAGATTATAAACCATTTGCGTTTAGCAGTTTTATAACTTCCTCAGCTAAAAAGTCTCTGTTTTCTTTATTAACTTCCAAAAGAACCGCTCCCGGCAGTTTTCTTATCTCTTTGACCAACGGATGCACGTCTCTTATTGGGATGGTGGCTATAACCTTATACTTTGGATTAAAGAATATTTCTCTAACAAGCTCTCTAAATTGTTGGGAAAAGAGCTCCATCTTACCCACTTCATCTATCACTATATAAACGTCTTTCTCTCTTATAGCTTTCTCCAATATAGGAATGGCCACTGAGTCAAACCTGGAGACATTGACACCGTAAGAACCCACTAAGTGCTTAGAAGTGAAATACTTGCTGGCGAAAACCGTTTCCTGCCCTTCAGTATTTATAACCTTAAAGCCTATTCTCTTTTTAGTATTTTTGTCCCTTATCTCTTCCGTCCAAAATCCTCTCGCTTTCTTTCCGAGTTTCTGAAGCAGTTTTTTTATAAGCGTGGTCTTTCCTATGCCGGGCTCACCTGTTAGAAGTATCTTCATAATGTGGGGGCAAAAGCCCCCGGAAAGATATTTTACTTTATAAAGTCCTTTAGTGCTTCGTAAGCTTTCATTGCTTTTTCAAACCTTTCGTTCACCACATCCCAGTTTATGTTTTCCAAGAAGGCATCTATGTATGGTGGTCTTTTGTTCTTGTAATCAACATAGTAAGCATGCTCGTAAGTGTCCAAGACTATCAAAGGTATTAGCCCCGTGTAGTTATACACGTTGTGGGCATCCAAGCCATTTATCACAAGTCTTCCCGAAAAGATGTCCAAACCAAGCACTGCCCATCCTCTGAAGGCTATACCAGTAGCCTTTAGTTCCTGAACACAGGCATCCCAAGAACCAAAGTCCTCTTCCACCTTTTTCTTAAAGGCTTCCGAAGGCTCACCTTTGGCTCCCAAATGCCCAAAGTAAAGCTCGTGAAGGACCACGCCCATGTAGTTGAATGTCTCTTCTACTTTTAGTTCTCTAAACTCAGAGTAGTTCTGATTAGCCTTTGACCTATCCGAAAAATTAAGGTCTGCTAGCTTCTCCTGTATCTCGTTGTATTTGGTAACATACCCCTTGTAGTGCGCTTCAAAGTGTGGCTCTACCTGATCGTTGGATATACCCTTTAGGTTAGAGGGTTTTAGATGGTCCTTAGGCTGAAGTTTATGCACTGCCATGATATTACCTCCTCTTTGAGATTTATTTCTATTTTATACCTTTTTAAATTCAGTTGGTAGCTCTCTTGGTGGCAATCCAGTGTATTCTACTTCCTTTTCTTCGTCCAGTCTCTTTGAAAAGGGTTTTTCAGTAGTTAGCTCTTCATACACGTGAGCTACCAAGCCAGGAACTCTACCTATTATGAAAAAGCCCTTTCCAAGCCTCCAGTCAAAGCCCATCTCCGAAGCTATCGCCGCTATAGCACCGTCTACGTTCAATACCAACCTCTTTCCCTTTTGCCTTTCAATTTCGTCCGCCACTTCTTCTGCAAACTTGCAGTGAGGTCCATAAAAGCCAAGGTCTTTTGCAATGTCCATAAGCCTTTTGGTTCTAGGGTCAAACTCCTTGTAATATCTGTGTCCGTATCCCGGTATGGGCTTTTTGCTTTCCAAGTATTCCTTTACTATCTCTTCCACCGTTTTATTGCCTTTTACACCTTCCTGTATGAACTTCATAGCATCTTCCAATGCACCGCCGTGGGCACTGCCAAAGGCAAGCACTCCAGCAGCCACTCCTACGTTCAGAGAATTTCCACCAGAAGCTACTGCCCTCGCAGCAATAGCGGAAGGGGGAGCTATGCCGTGGTCTATGACAGATACCAGCATAGCCTCCATCATCTTAGATTCTTTTTCGTTTGGTAGTTCACCTTTGAGTATTAAGTAAATAGCCTGAGCAAAGCTGAGGTTTCCCACGATGTCCAAAAGCCTATAGCCCCTTATGTAGGTTTCGTGCCCCACGTGTTGGGTTATACCGGTTCTCCACTTTTTCTCCATACTCAACCTCCTATAAGTTCTTTGTTTATCTTTACCTTAGCCCTTTCCCTCAAGCTTTGGACGTAGTAGTTTATCGTAGCATTTCTTTTCAGGGAAAGGATATCTGCGATTAAACTTTTTCTTTCCTGTTCGCTTAGCTCTTTTTTATCCCTTCTTTCAACTTCTAAAACTCCATATCCTTTTAGCAAAGGATAAGGACCGAATACCTTCTCATCAGATAGTAAGATATTAAACAGCTCGTTTTCGTCCAGTCTCAATACTGACATAAGTTGAAAAGCGGGTGTTTGGGAAAATTCAATGTATCTGTAAGAAACCACTCTGTTTTGCTTTAAATCCTCCTTTAGCTTTTCTGCAATAGGCTTTATTTGCTCAGAGGCTTTGCTTTCTTTTAGGATGTTTTCTATTTCCCCTTTTGCCTCTTCTAAACTCTTGTATTGTCCGCGTTCTTCTTTGGCAAGAAAGATCACCACGTAATCGTTTCCAACCTTTGTTATGCCAAGTCTGTTATTCTGGCTAAGTTTATCTATTTCCTCCCTAAGCTCTGCGGGCAGCTCTTCCCTTTTTTGAGGAAGGACAATCTCTTGGAAGTTTCCCACTTCTTTCCCATCCTTTAAGGCTTGGTAAATCTCGCTTGCCTTTTGTTTTTCCTTCTCCTTCCAAATTCTTATAACCTTACTTGGTTCCTTTTTAAACATTTCCTTATTTTTTGCATAAAAATCAAGGATTTCTTCTTGCTTAATCTCTACCTGAAGTCTGTCTGGGGTTACAAGGTAGAGCTTACCGCTTATGTTGATGCTTTGGGGCAAAAGATTTATGTCCTCTTCCTTAGGGGTTAGGTATGCACCGTTTCCTACCAAAGTTAAAAGTTTTTGTATGCTAAGCAGTTTCCTTATGTATTCTTCGTATTCCACAGGCTCTAAGCCAAGTCTGGAGAGGCTTGCCTTGTATTTTGAAGTACTAAAGACGCCATTTTCCTGAAAGCTTGGGTCAGACTTTATGACTTCTACAACCTCTTGATCGCTTGCCACAAAACCTAACTCTTTAGCCTTCTTGTAAAGAATCTCCTGAACTATCAAGCTTTCTAACACTTGGTCCTTTATGATCTTTTCCATATCCTTGTTTTGCAGAAAATCACCGTATCTTAAAAGCTCTCTTCTGTAATCCCTTAGGGTAATACAAGAACCATCTACCTCAGCCACACATCTATGACCAATTCTGAAAATGTTAGCTACGTCTCCTGTCAAGAATAACCATAACAGAAAGGCTATGGAAACTAAACCGATTACACTTGCCACAAACTTTTTGTTTTTATGGATGTAAGAATACATCTTTAAAAAGTTTAACAGAAATCAGCCTAGAATGAGTTTTTTAGTTTACTAAAAAAAGTTTGCATATTAGACGATATACTATTCTTAGTTATGGACTTACTTACTGTAGTAGGAATAGTAGGTGGTTTGGTAGCCCTTCTAACAGGTGCAGTTCTTAAGGGTGCAAGCATACTGTTTCTTATACAACCTGCTGCCTTTGTGATAGTTGTGCTAACTACCCTTTTTGCCAGTCTGGTAACAGTACCTATTTCTAAATTTTCTCTGATAATACAAGGGCTAAAGATGGCTTTTAAAGGTGGTGGTAATGAGCTTTTAGAAACTAAAAATCAACTGGTAGAGCTTGCCAATCTTGTAAGGAAGGAAGGAATGCTATCTTTAGAAACAAAAGCAGAAGAGATAACAGACCCTTTCTTAAAAAGGGCCATAGACTTGATGGTATTGGGTGTGGAAGAGGGCGTTCTTGTTGAAAGTCTGGAAGCGGAAATAGCTAAAAAAGAAGAGGATTACGAAATAGCGGTTGAGTATTGGAAAAATTCTGCAGAAAGCGCGCCTACCTTTGGCCTTGTGGGGGCAGTCTTTGGTCTTATGAAAGCTTTAAAGAGCTTAGATAACGCACAGGAGTTAGCCGTCGGTATATCTGCAGCCTTTATAGCCACTGTCTACGGTATAACTTTCTCCTATTTGATCTTTGGCCCAATCTCCAAAAAAATAAAGATCAAATCAAAAGAAGAACTAATGAGAATGTACATGATCGTTAATGCATGTAGAATGATGCTTAAAGGAGAAAACCCAAGGCTTATAGAAGAAAAGCTTAACTCCTTTGTGGAGGTTAAGTAGTGGCAAGGAAGAAAAAGTGTCCTGAAGAAGTTTCTGAAAGGTGGGCTATTCCTTACGCTGATTTTCTTACCCTTCTTTTATCTCTGTTCATAGCCTTATTTGCAGCGGCTCAAGCTGGGAAGCAAGCGGCACTAGAATATGCACAGGCTTTTGCAAGGGTCTTTGGTATGCGATTGGTCCCTTTTCAAGAAACTTTACCCAAGCAGATACTTCCCCAACCCGTGGTGCCCAGAAGCGAACCAACCGAAAAAGGTAAAAAGATACAGAGACAGATAAGAGAACTTGAGGAAATGTTAAAACGCATGGGTTTGGGGGGTAAGCTTAAGGTAGCTTACGAGGTAATAGGAATAAGGCTGATACTACAGGAGAAGATACTATTTGATTCTGGGAGTGCAGATCTAAGGCCAGAGATGTATCCCGTGCTGGATAAAATCTACGAAATAATAAAAGACCTACCAAATCCAGTGGAGGTTGAAGGTCACACAGATAGCATACATATATCTACAGAAAGATTTCCGTCCAACTGGGAGTTATCGGTTTCAAGGGCTTCTTCTATAGTTAGATACTTTATAGCCAAGGGTACAGCCCCGGAAAGGTTGAAGGCTTCTGGTTATGCGGACACAAGACCTATAGCATCAAACACCACACCGGAGGGTAGAGCTCAAAACAGGAGAGTGGAGATAGTAATTCTTAACATAAAAGGTGCGGAGCTTACTAAACAAGCACCTCAACAGCCTTAAGGCTATGGATTATTTTCTCTACCTCTTCTTCTGTTAAGTATGGATGGACTGGTATGGAAAAGACTTCTTTTTTAAACCGCTCTGCATTGGTAAGTGGAAGATGCTCCGCACCTCTTAACTCATTGAGAAGATAGCTATAATACACCCTTGCGTCTATCCCGTTTTCTTTAAGCAAAGATATTATCCTGTTTCTCTCTTTGTGCCTTAGAGTATAAAGGTGATATACATGATAGGCACCTTCCCTTTCTGATGGATGTATAAAGTTTGAGTTTATACTTTCTGAATACCTTTTGGCTATCTCCCTTCTTCTTCTGTTTCTTTCGTCTAAGTACTTGAGTTGTATGGCACCGATGGCAGCTTGAAATTCTGTTATTCTGACGTTGAAAGCGGGATGCTCGCCAAAATCTATCCACTTCTTTACTTCCTTAGCGATCTTATCATCGTCTGTTGCTATAACTCCTCCCTCTCCCATAGGGACGTTTTTTGAAGCATAGAAACTAAAGGCAGATAAATGTCCTAAGCTTCCGGTCTTTTTTCCAAAAAATTCTGCCCCATGGGCTTGAGCAGCGTCTTCAAGGACAATAAAACCATACTTTTCAGAAAGATAGTTTATGGCGTGCATGTCCGCGGGCTGGCCGTAAAGATGGACAGGTATAACTACCTTTGGGTTGTATTTTTTTGCTGCGTCCTCTAACTGATTTGGGTCCATTGTGTAATACTCGTCCACATCCACCACTACGGGAATACCGCCTGCCAAATAAACCGCGTCTATGGTCGCCATAAAGCTCATGGCTGGAACTATTACCCTTTCCCCTTCCACTTTTAAGGCTTTTAGAGCTATGAATAGAGCCACTGTGCCAGAGCAAACCGTGAAGGCATGTTTAACACCCAAATACTTGGCAAAGGACTCTTCAAAAAACTTTGTCCATTCACCTCTTGTTATCTTGTGGCTTTCAAGTATGTGGATGATTGCCTGCTTTTCTTCTTCAAAAAACCTCGGCTCTATTATGTTTATCATTAGGTTAAATTATAAGAGAAAACCCTCCCTGTAACCTCTTATAAATTCTTCTCCAGAAACCCTTTTACCTTTTTGATTTATGAGATCTAAGATTTCCACCGCACCCTCTCCACAGGCGACCACGAGTCTTTTTTTGTCTATTATTTCTCCTGCCTCTCCCACACCCTCCGCAAGTTTGGCTCTTAGGATCTTTAACCTCTCCCCCTTTGGAGTTAAACAGTAAGCTTCTGGAAAGAATGCCCTTACCCTGTTTATCACACTTTGGGCTTGTGCCTTCCAGCAAATTCTTAGCTCTTCTTTTGTTATGGGTGGTGCGTAAGTAGGATTGCCTTTCTGAGGCTTTGGCTTGATTTCTCCTTTAAACCAAAGCTTTAGAGTTTCGACTAGCAAAAAGGCTCCCATCTTAGAAAGTTTTTCCGAAAGGGTTTGATAGTTGTCCTCTTGGTTTATCTTTACTATCTGCCTTGAGAGTATGGGTCCTGTGTCCATCCCTTCGTCCATGAGCATTACAGAGTTCCCAGTAAATCTATCCCCAGCCAAAAGGCTTCTTTGGATAGGAGAGGCTCCCCTATACTTTGGAAGTAAAGACGCATGAAGGTTTATGCATCCAAACTTTGGGATGCTTAGCATATCTTTTGTTAGTATTTTTCCATAAGCTACAACTACTACGCAATCGGGCTTTAGACTTTCTAAGGTCTTATAAAGCTCCGCTTTACTTTGAGGCTGTAAGCACTCTATACCATTTTCAATGGCAAAGAGCTTTACGGGTGGTGGTGTGAGCTTTTGGCCTCTGCCAGCTGGTCTGTCTGGCTGAGTTATGATGGCTTTTACACCAAAATTTTTGATAACTTCTCTCAGGCTCGGCAGGGCAAAGGAAGGTGTGCCCATAAAGACTAAGTTCATTCTTTAACAAACTCCAAAAATAGGTCTTGTTGAAAGGTCTTTAGTTCTCTTAGCCTCAGCCTTATGCCATCCTCTACCTTTCTTATACCAAGGTCCCCTATTCTTACTCCCTCCCCAAGGATCACGGGTCCCACAAAGACGCACAACCTGTCAAAGAGTCTTTCCTTTAAAAAGCTGGTAAGCGTCTTTGCTCCCCCCTCCACCAGCAGATGCATTACTTCCTTAAAGTAAAGTTCTCTGAGAAGCTCTTTTAGGTTTAGCATACCGTTTTCGTAATCTGCCAGCAAGACCTCCACTCCTTCCTCTTCCAAGGTTTGGATCTTTTCTTTGTCTTCCACAGCAGTTATAATGATTGTCTTTGCTTCTTTGTCCTTTACAAGGTGGCAATCCATTGGGATCTTTAATTTTGGATCCAGCACTATCCTTATTGGGTTTTTCTCCCACTGGAAGGCTCTGACTGTAAGCTTTGGATTGTCCCTAAGGACTGTGTTTATACCAACAAGCACCGCCGAGGCTTCTGCTCGTAGTTTGTGGGCGTATTTCCTACTTTCTTCTGAGCTTATCCACTTGCTCTGGTAGTCCTTTGTGGCTAAGGAGCCATCCAAGCTTTGTGCAAACTTCAAAGTTATGTAAGGTCTTCTTTGGGTGATGTAGGTAAAAAAGTCTTCGTTTATCCTTTTGGCTTGTTCTTCCAAGACACCTACCTTAACCTCTATGCCCGCCTGCCTTAAGCGTTCCACTCCTTTTCCAGAAACCAGTGGGTTTGGGTCTAAGGTAGCAATGACTACTCTTTTTACTCCAGCTTTTATGATGGCCTCAGTGCAGGGGGGGGTGCGTCCGTAATGGACGCAAGGCTCTAAGGTAACATAAAGAGTAGAGCCTTTTGCAGAATCTCCTGCAATCGCAAGAGCCTTAGCCTCAGCATGGGGCATTCCAGCCTTTTCATGATTAGCTTTGGCTACTACTTGTCCATCCTTGACTATTACGCATCCAACAGTAGGGTTTGGATGAGTTAGCCCCTTTCTCTCCTGAGCCAGCCTCAGGGCCAGCTCCATAAAGTGCTTATCGTTCATTAGAGGGACTCTTCCATTATCTCCTTCATCAACCTCTCCACTTCCTCCGCCATGGGTTTTAGGTCAGGCTCTTGGAACATCTCCAGCATTTGGGTTGGTGCCATGGTGCTAACCACCGTTTTGCCTTCCTTTTGAAAGATAGCAATTCTACAGGGCATGGCGGTGGATATGAAGGCGTTCTTTGACAGCACTTGGCTTGCGTGCTTTGGAGAGCAAACCTCCACTATTACGCATTCGTAGTCTATAGGCACGCCTTTGTTTTTTAGAATGTTAGAAACTTCATGCACAGACATAACGCCAAAGCCCTTTGCCTTGGCTTTTTCTTCTAAGGCCTGTCTTACCTCTTGCACACTTTTCCCTGTTTCAAAATTTATCAGCATGCTTATACCTCCTCATAAGGTCTTCTAAAAGCTTAGGATAAATTATATTTAAAGCGTCGTCTATTGCAAAGCGCCTGCCCCGATCACCCTCCGCACCAGAGGGAAGAGAATGAGAAACTCTTAAACTGTAGTTCTTCTCTTCGTCTTTAAACCTTAGGTTGAAGGAAAGACCTAATTCATAAATGTTCGCCCTTTGGAAAGGAGAAAACCCCACTGGATTTTCCTTTAGCTCTAAAACATCCACCTCCACCTTTTGAGCGTCCTCTTTACAGCTCAGTTTGACTCCCGCCTGCAAAAAGACCCTTTCTATAGTATTTCTCAATGCGTAAGTCAAGTATGGTTCCGGAAAGGGGTTTTTTAAGCTTATGCAAACATCTGTGCCAAAACTAAAGCTTACAAGTAAAAGCTTCAATATTATTGCTTGATGGATGCGGATTGTTTTGCCCTCCACCTTAGGTATTCTTCTATGAACGGGTCTATGTCCCCGTCCATTACCCTTTGAACGTCGCCTACTTCTAAGCCCGTCCTCAGATCCTTTACCATCTGGTAAGGTTGGAACACGTAGGACCTTATCTGGTATCCCCAACCTATTTCTGTTTTTTCACCTTCCAAAGCTTTCTTCTTTTCCTCCAACTTTTGAAGTTCCAACTGATAGAGTTTAGCCTTCAAAAGCTCCAAGGCCTTCATTCTGTTTTGATACTGAGATCTTTCCTGTTGGCAGGAAACCACAATACCAGTGGGTTTGTGCCTTATTCTAACTGCTGTATCCGTCTTATTTACGTACTGGCCACCTGCTCCACTAGCTCTGAAAGTTTCCATCTCCAGATCCTCTTCCCTTATCTCTATGTTTATAGACTCATCTATCTGAGGGACTACGGACACTGAAGCAAAGGATGTGTGCCTTCTGGCGTTGGCGTCAAAGGGAGAAATGCGCACAAGTCTGTGAACTCCACTTTCTCCCTTCAAGTATCCATAAGCGTAAGGCCCCTTTATAAGCATGGTGGCACTCTTTATTCCAGCCACATCGTCAGGCTGATAGTCTATGATCTCTATATCGTATCCTTTTTTCTCTGCCCATCTTCTATACATCCTAAAGAGCATCTCTGCCCAATCGCACGCTTCCGTTCCTCCTGCACCAGCTTGCACGGTAAGGTAGGCGTTCTTTTCGTCCATCTCCCCAGAAAGGAAGACCTTAATCTCCATAGCCTCAATTAGTTTCTCCAGAGTTTGTAGCTCTTCCTTTATAACCTGCAAGCTGTCAAGCTCTTCCTCCGAAGTTATCTCTATAAACTCTTCAACGTCCCTAAGAGTTTTTTCTGTTTCCTTGAGGGTGCTTATGTTTTCTTCTAACCATTTTCTCCTTTGTGTTAGATTTTTTGCCCTTTCCGGATCACTCCAAAAGTCCGCAGAAGCCATAGCTTTGTCAATTTCTTCCAGCTCCCTTTCAAGCGTGCCTGGGTCCAAACTAAGCTTTACGTCCTCAAACCTGTGTTTTAATTCATACAGCTTTTCTTTTAACTCTAAGAGCATAAGAAATAAATATAATTCGCCCATCTCGCTTTTGTGGAGCTTATAATATCAGACTATGAGAGTTAGGGTTTTGATCGTTCCAAAGGAAGGGCTCTTGGACCCAGAAGGTAGAGCTGTAAAAGAGGTGTTGGAAGACAACGGCTATAGTGTAAAGAACGTTAGGGTTGGTAAGATAATTGAGATGGATGTGGAAGATGCTTCCCAGGTTAAAGAGATTGTGGAGAAGTTTCTCTATAATCCCCTCATAGAGGAGTACGTTATAGAATGAAGTTTGGAGTTTGTGTGTTTCCCGGTTCTAACTGCGACTACGACACCTATTACGTGCTTAGGGACGTGGTGGGGGTTGAGGTAAGATTTTTGGACTACAGAGAAACAAGAATAGAAAACTTGGATTGTGTGATTCTGCCCGGTGGCTTTTCCTTTGGCGACTACCTAAGAGCTGGTGCGCTGGCTAGCAAGACCCCTTTGGCAAAGGCTATTGTGGATTTTGCTCAAAAAGGTGGGTTCGTGGTTGGGATTTGTAATGGTTTTCAGATTTTAACCGAGCTTCATCTTTTGCCGGGAGCTCTTCTAAAAAACGAAAATTTAAGATTCGTTTGCAAAGACGTGTTTTTAAGAGTGGAAAATAATTCTACACCTTTTACTAAAAAGCTGGAAAAAGGAGAAATCATAAAACTTCCAATAGCTCACGCAGAAGGCAGGTATTACCTTCCAGAAGAAGAGCTAAGGGAAGTGGAAAAGAAAGGTCAGGTGCTCTTTAGATACTGCCAAGAAGATGGCACAGTAAGTCAAGAGGCCAATCCCAACGGTTCTGTAGGAAACATAGCAGGGGTCTGCAACAGAGAGTTTAACGTCTTTGGACTTATGCCCCATCCAGAGAGAGCCTGCGAGGATATCTTAGGATATCACGATGGGCTCTTGCTTTGGTATTCCTTGGTTAGTGCCTAAAGTGTCTTGTTCCAGTAAAAATAAGAGCTATTCCATGTCTATCACAAGCCTGTATTACTTCTTTGTCCCTTATAGAACCACCAGGTTGTATTATGGCGGATATGCCTACCTCTGCGCAGAGCTCCACGCTGTCGCTAAAAGGCAAAAAAGCTTCCGAAGCCATCACCGCACCTTTAAGGTCAAAGCCAAACCTCTTAGCCTTTTGAATGGCACACCTTAAGCTATCAACCCTTGAAGTGTTTCCCGTGCCAATGCCCAGAGTCCTGCCATCTTTTGCTATAACTATGGCGTTGGACTTTGCGTATTTACAAACCTTAAAAGCAAAAAGCATATCTTCCATTTCCTCCTGCGTTGGCTTTCTTTGACTTACCACTTCAAGCTTTTGATAATCTACGGTGTCTTCTTCCTGAAGTAAATACCCACCGCTGACCTTTTTAATATCCCAGTAGTTAGACAGGCCAAAAAATTGAATGATCCTTAGATTTTTCTTGGTTTTTAGAACTTCCAGCGCTTTTTCCTCATAATCAGTTGCAAGGACTACCTCAAGGAAAAGCTCCTTTAGCAGCTCTGCAGTTTCTAAATCTACAGGCTGGTTAAAAGCCACTATACCACCAAAGGCTGATTCTGGGTCAGTTTCTTTGGCTTTCAGAAAGGCTTCCGCTGGACTTTTGCCAAGGGCTACTCCGCAAGGATTGTTGTGCTTTACAATAACGCACGCTCGCTCCTGAAACTGGGACACGAGCTTAAGAGCGGAGTCCGCATCTAAATAGTTGTTATAGGACATCTCCTTTCCGTGAAGGATCTTGACCTTAGTTATGCCCAAACCTTCTAAGGGATTCTCCAAAAGCCAAGCCCTTTGGTGTGGATTTTCTCCATATCTTAACTCTCCAAGGGATTTAACTGGAATGGCGAACTTTGGAAATATTCTATCCACTTCAAAAAGGTCAGAGAGAGCCCTTGAGATTAAACTGTCGTAGTATGCAGTCAAAGAAAAGGCCTTTACCGCAAGGTATTTTCTATCTTCCAGAGTAAGGCTGCCTTCTTTCAACTTTTGGGCAACCCATCCGTAATCCTTCGGATCACATACCACCAAAACCCTGTAAAAATTCTTGGCAGAAGCCCTAAGAAGGGCTGGACCACCAATATCTATAAACTCCATAAGTTCCTTCTCTTCCAACCCCTCGGAAAGTTTTTCCTCAAGGGGATATAGATTTACCACTACCACATCTATAGGCTCTATTCCAAACCTTTTGGCTTCTTCTAAATCCTTTTCTACCCAATTCCTCATGAGTATGCCGCCGTGTATGGCAGGATGTAGCGTTTTTACTCTACCGTCAAAGATTTCCGGAAACTTTGTGATGTTTTCCACCTCTACAACTTCTAATCCCTTTTTTCTTAAGTAATTAGAAGTGCCTCCGGAAGATATAAGCTCATATCCAGCTTCTTTCAAGGCATAGGCTAACTCCTCTACTCCTTCTTTGTAATACACGGAAATAATAGCCTTCATAAGTAGTTATTATAAGGGTTTGCGTAATCGCCTGTATTTTCCCAACGTTTCTAAGGGCAATGCCAACCTTTGAAAGACAGGTCCATGGTTTTACAGAGGGGATCACCAAGCTTATGAGGGAAAGGCTTTCTCCTTAGGATATGGCATGGATAAATTTGGCCATACAAGCTACAAGCTCTATCTTAGTTTCCCTATCTTGGTATCTATCCAACTACACTTATCTTTTTTACTCTGGCATTGTTCAGTTTTTATCCGTGGGTGTGCTTTCTTATGGTGTCTATGATACGCTAAACCAAAGGAGGGGTCCATTAAAAGGGCTTGATGTGTCGGTTAAGTTTCTTATTTTGGGGTTGTTTTTGTGCTGGTTTTATCTTTTAATTTTGGATTGTTCATGCTTCGCTTAGAGCCAGTTAGTTTATTATATTTCCATGCTGATAAGGATAGCTCACAGTCCAGACGCAGACGATGCTTTTATGTTCTATCCATTAACCGCTGGTATTATAGACACAGAAGGTTTGCAGATAGAACACGTGCTGGCGGATATTCAGACCTTAAACGAGCATGCAATGAAAGGAACTTATGAAGTTTCTGCAGTTTCTTTCCACGTCTATCCATACATCTCCGATAAATACTTAGTCCTTCCAAGTGGAGGAAGTGTGGGAGACGGCTATGGACCTTTGGTTGTCGCAAAGGAAAAGCTACAGAGCCTGAAGGGAGAAAAAGTAGCCGTTCCTGGACTTTTAACTACAGCTTACTTAGTCTTAAAGCTTTACGAGCCAGAGATTGAACCGGTAGTCTATCCTTTTGACCAAATCCTTGATGCGGTTTTATCTGAACAAGTTAAAGCAGGGCTGGTAATACACGAAGGACAGTTAGGATACCAAGAAAGAGGACTTTTAAAAGTAGTAGATTTAGGGGAATGGTGGAAATCCCAAACTGGCCTTCCACTACCCTTGGGTTGCAATGTGGTAAGGAGAGATTTAGGGAAGGAAATTATAAGGAAGATAGAAAGACTTATGAAAAAAAGCATTGAATATGCACTCTCCCACAGAGAAGAAGCCCTCAGCTTTGCCATAAAATACGCAAGGGAAATAAAGGAAGACAAAGCAAAAGTGGATAGATTCGTAAGTATGTATGTAAATCAAAGAACTCTGGACTATGGAGAGGATGGCAGAAAGGCAGTAAGGCTACTTTTGGAGCTTGGATACAAACAAGGTATAATAAAAGTTCCACCACCTGACGTTGTATTTTCAGATAGTTGAAAATTCTCAGATATTACATTCACAATAAATCCAGATGGAATTGTAAGATAAATAAACCAAACTTTTACCAAGCTTCAATACATTAAGTTATTCAGGATGTCAACTTTTAGCGGTTATAAGCTGAACTGATCAAAACACTAAAAGCAATAGAGGAAATCCTTAACAGAGTTTTTAAGTGGCAAAGATTACAAGGTAAGCATAGAAACAATAAGAGAATGGTTCCATGCAGTAGGAAGAGCGCTTCAAGCGATATATACGTTTGCTTTTTGGGTTTATGTAAGAGCTATTATCTGTGGCTTGCGGTGGATGAAGAAGGCAGAATAGACTCATGGACCGCTGGTATGTAAGTGCTGTAAGCAACCTTATTTATATGCTATGCCTAACAAAAAGGAGACTAATAATAGATAAAAGAGTTCCTATCATAACCCCTTCTGAAAACCTTTTTGGCTTGATCTTTTTGAGTAAGTTCAAGTGAGAAAGTATAGCATAGTAAATCCAAAGAAGAAGGGTTATTACAAGTTTTGGGTCGTCTATCCAGTGCTTTCCAAATTGGGAGCGTGTCCAAAAACTGCCAAACACTAAGGTTATAGTAAAACCTAAAAAAGCTAAGCTTGTAAATAATCTCTCTGCTGTTATCAAGCTGTTTAAAGGAACGTAAGCTTGAAAAAGGGTATGTGTCTTTAATCCTCTCTCTATTAGCAGCTTAAGAGAAGAGGACATGCCACCCAGAAAAGCAAACAAATAGCTTAGTGATGCAGATATAAGGTGTAAACCGTAAAGAGTGCTTTTGTATGGAGAAGGAGAAGAGGGCAAAGCAAAGAGCGTGGAAAGAAACCCTATAAAAGCGGCCATATAGCTAAAGTAAAGCAGCCTGCTGTATTTGTATGATAGGAGAATAAAAGCTAAGACTAAAAGGTTGCCAAGCAGGGAAAAAAAGCCATAGATATCACCAAAGGGAAAGGTATTTTGATCTAAGTATCTAAGGGCAAAGTATATAAAATAACAAATTAAGGCTAAGCCCATAAACCCATTGGCTAAAAATCTGTGAGACTTTGAGGTTAGAAGATTGTAAATACCAAAAAAGGAGGAAACAAGGTAAAGGAATAAAGCTAAAAAGAGCATAATTAAAAGTTTAAAACACCTTCTTCAAAGCTTGCCTTATACTTCTTGCTATACCTTCCGCATCTATTCCTACTAAATTCCGGAGGAGATTCTGATTTCCGTGCTCTACAAACCTATCCGGGACTCCAAGCATGATTACTTTTTTAACGATCCCCTTTCTGGAAAGAAATTCCAAAACTCCAGAACCAAACCCCCCCACTATGGTGTTGTCCTCTACGGTTATAAACAGATCATACCTTGAGCAAAGGTCCAAAAGCATAGACTCATCCATGGGCTTTACAAACCTTGCATTTACCACTCCCATTTTTATACCTTCCTTTCTGAGTTCTTCTGCTGCTCTTAGTGCCTGATATACAGGATAGCCCACCGCAAGGATTACACCATCTTCTCCGTCTAAAAGCTCCTCCCAAGAGCCTATGGGTACGTTTTTCGGTTCTTCTACTGGCACGCCGTAAGCTGGACCTCTCGGATATCTAAGGGCAAAGGGAAGGGTTTGGTTTAGTCCAGTGTACAGCAAATCAACCAGTTCTTGCTCATCCTTTGGCGCGCAAACTATAATGTTTGGCACTATCCTAAGATAGGATAGGTCAAAAACTCCGTGATGGGTTGGCCCGTCCTCCCCCACAAGTCCCCCTCTGTCTATGGCAAAAACCACGTGTAGCTTCTGAAGGGCTATGTCGTGTATGACCTGGTCGTAGGCTCTCTGTAAGAATGTAGAGTAGTAACAGGCCACTGGCTTTAGGCCCTCCGCTGCTAGTCCTCCTGCAAAGGTGCATGCGTGCTGTTCCGCAATGCCCACGTCAAAAAACCTTTCTGGAAACCTCTTGGCAAACTCCACAAGACCTGAACCTTCCTTCATAGCCGGTGTTATAACCACTATCTTTTCATCCTTTTCTGCCATCTCCACGATAGCTTTTCCAAAAACTGAAGTCCAAGTGGGAGGAGAGGGCTTTTTTATAAACTCTCCAGATTCTCTCTTGTAGGGAGCTACCCCGTGCCAAGTAACCGGGTCGTTTTCCGCTGGCTTGTATCCTTTACCCTTTTTAGTGTATATGTGGAGAAGAACTGGACCTTCTATGTCCTTTATATTTTTCAGGGTTGTTTCTAAAGCTGGTAGGTCGTGTCCATTCACCGGACCTATGTAGTTAAAGCCCAGTTCTTCAAATATTATCCCAGGGGAGATAATACCCTTTAAGAACTCTTCTGTAAGCTTTACTAATCTTTTGGCAGGGCTTCCAAGATGTTCTGCTATACGTTTTACCTTTTGACGGGTTTCTTGCACAAAGTGCCCGCTTATGATCTTACTAAGATAGGTTGATATGGCTCCAACATTTGGAGATATGGACATCTCATTGTCATTCAGTATGACTATAAACTTGCTCGGTCTTAAATGACCTGCGTTGTTTAGGGCTTCAAAAGCCATACCGGCAGTCATGGCACCATCACCTATAACCACAACCACGTATCCATCTCTCTTGAGAAGATCCTTACCAACCCTGAAACCTAAACCCGCAGATATGGATGTGGAGCTGTGCCCTGCACCAAAGGCGTCGTAGGGACTTTCTTCCCTTCTGAGAAACCCAGATATGCCTTCATACTGCCTTAATGTAAGAAATTGATCCTTTCTATCTGTGAGGATCTTCCAAGGATAAGCCTGGTGTCCAATATCCCAAACTATAACATCCTTTGGAGGATCAAAAACCCTAAGTAAGGCTATGGTTAGCTCAACCACTCCAAGACCCGGAGCCACATGCCCACCATTTTTGGCAGTTACATCTATTATGTAGTCTCTTACCTCTTGGGCGAGTTGCTCGAGTTCTTTGTAATCCATATACCGTAAGTCTATAGGTCCCTTGTAGCCTTCCAAAAGCATAATATTTAATATATGCGATATTATAGCAAGTGCTCTGTTAGCTATGTTCTTTAAATACCATCTTTTTCCCTTTGGTTACCTTTAGAACTTGCCAAGCACTTTGAAACACCTGAGTTGGCTTCCCTACATGGACTTGGCTCACTCTCAAGATATATCAGAAACATGGATTGATGTATAATACATTACCTATGGAATATGCCTTCTTTGAGGACTGTGTGGTTCCAGTTGAAGAAGCAAAGATCAGTATAAAGACAAATTCTTTTCACTACGGCACAGCCATTTTTGAGGGTATAAGAGCCTATTGGAATGAGGAAGAAGAGCAGCTTTACATACTCTTTGCCAAAGAGCACTACCAGAGGCTCATAAACAACTGTAAGGCTATGTTCATGGAGCTTAAGTACTCTGTGGAAGACCTTGTGAATATTACCAAGGAGATTCTAATAAAAAGCCAAATAAAGGAAGATGTTTATATAAGACCTATAGCTTACTTTAAGGACCTTGCATTAACTCCAAAGCTTATTGGTTTTACTCCAACCGTGGCTATATACATTTACAAATTTGGAAGGTATTTAGACACTTCAAGGGGGGTTAGGGTTAAAGTATCGTCTTGGATTAGGAATGATGACAACTCTATCCCTTCCAGGTGGAAGGTATCGGGTGCTTATGTAAATAGTGCTTTGGCAAAGACCGAAGCTCTCCTTGCTGGATACGATGAGGCTATAATGCTCAATCAAAATGGTTTTGTAGCTGAGGGCTCTGGGGAAAATATATTTATAGTAAGAGGTAGAAAGCTTATAACTCCATCATATTCAGAGCACATACTGGAAGGTATAACCAGATCTGCTGTTATAAAGCTTGCGAAGAATGAACTCGTGCTTGAGGTTGAGGAAAGGCCAGTGGCAAGAAGCGAGCTTTATGTGGCTGACGAGGTCTTTCTGACAGGAACAGCGGCGGAGATAACTCCCGTGATAGAGATAGATAACAGAAAGATAAACGGGGGAAAGGTAGGAATTATCACTAAGGAACTTCAGGAATTGTACTTTAAAGCTGTTAGTGGTAGGATAGATAGATACAAAGTCTGGCTCACACCTGTTTATGAAAAGTGAAACATACGAAGAGCTAAGAGAAAGATCCTACGAGTACCTGACATTAAACAGATTTCCTGGCACCAAGGAGCACAAAGAGGCAAAAAGCATTATAAAAAATCTTCTTAGGGAAAAGGGGATTCCTTTTGTGGAAGAGAATTTTTTAGTAAAAAAGCGTGTGCCAATTGGAGCCTATCTGAAGGTAAACGAGCATTATATTAGAGCTTTCCCTTTTGTTGGAAGCTTAAGCGGGACTTTTGAGGGATACGTAAAGGAAAACTTTGTAGAAGGAGACATAGCCCTTCAAGAAGCAAAGAGCATAAACTTTGAACTAATAAAAAGCAAGAATGTAAAAGCGGTAGTATGCTATCTTAATAGCTTGGACCATATATTCTACGGTGGGGTACAAGAAGACCTGGCTATAGTCTCTATTAAAAAAAGCGACCTTCCAAAGGTGAAGGATTTTTACGCTAAACTTTACGTGAAAAGTAAGGAAGAAGTTATCAGGTGTAGCAACATACTGCTTGAGCTGGGGAAAGGTCCTGTAGTCTATCTGGTGGCTCACATGGACACAAAGCCAGAAACCTATGGAGCGGTGGACAATGGGCTGGCATCCTTCATACTACCTTACATCTACCAAGAGCTAAGGGAAGATTTTAGGATTCCCTTTAGGATCAGAGTTCTTATAACTGACTGCGAGGAAGTAGGTTTGGAAGGTGCCAAACATCACCTAAGCAAGGTAATAAAACACGCATACTACTGCCTAAACTTAGATGGTATAGGATGGAGCAGTCCAGCGATTATATACAGGGACAGCGATGGATACAACGATTACGAACTATCTGAAAAGTTTTATAGAATAGCAAAGCAGGTAGGATTGGAAGCTCAGCTAAAGGCAGTTCCGTCTGCAAAAAGCGACCACATACCGTTCAAAAAGTTAGGGCTAAAAACTCTGTTTTTAAGCTCTCATCCACTTCCTATCAGACATACGATCTGCGACAATTACGACGCCATAGATTGGCAAATAGCAAGGCTTTGGTTTGTGGCTATTTTGCACTTTTTGAAAAACTTAGGAAGAACCTAAAACACAAAAGCTAAAACTGTCATATCCCCTAAGGCATAAAACCCGTGAGGCTCCTCCCTTTCGTAAAGAACATAATCCCCAGCTGTCTTCATTTAGAAGCATCTTCTTCGTGGGCATAAGCTGGGAAAACTCCCTTTCAGAAGTAGAGATCACCTTTGCCATGGCTAACCTCCAAACCTAAGTTTTATTGCAAAGAATACTATCAACAGAGACAAAAAAAGGTTTAAAAATCCCAACAGCCTTGCAATATAGAGGTTTATTCTTCTTTCGTATGCCCTTTTGCCAAAATAAAGGTCGTGGCTTAAGGATAAGATGACTACTCCACCAAAGGCAAGGAGTTTGTGCAAAAGTGTCCTCACGTAAGGATTTGAGAAGTCAATAAGCTGTGAAAAACCAATAATGTAATGTATATTTATCAAGCCTGTTATGAAGAGACCTGTCAAGGATAGGAATGTGCCATAAAAACTAAGCCTCTACAAGAACAAGGGCCAACATCCCACCTACCCAGACGCAGGCAAAGAGCACATGCAAAAAAAGGGCAAGCTCTTTTAAAGTAATCATTTACATACATTATAGGCCTACCTTATTATAAAGGCAACCGCTACCGAATACTCTTTTTCGTGCGATAGGGAGATCAAAAGGTTAAGATCTTCTAACCCTTCTCTTAAGAGTTTAACCTTTGCAGGTTTGCCAAAGTCCCCGAGTATTTCTATCTCAGAAAACTTTAAAAGGATGCCAGTATGCTGATATACAGCCTTTAAAACTGCCTCCTTCCCAGCCCATCTGGCAGATAAGCAGGCTATGAAGTCCGCCCGAGCTTTACAGTATTCAATCTCAACAGGCGTGTATATGCGTTTTAGAAACCTCTCTCCAAATCTATCCACTACCTCTTTTATCCTCCTGTTGGAAACTATATCCACACCTATCAATACTCTACCTCTACCTTGTATTCGACCTTTTGCAGTCTTTTGAGCTCATCTGGTAGCTGGTTTAATTGCTCCAAGAGCTTCTCTCTGATTTCCTTTAATGTTGGTAGTGGAAATGTTAGCCTTTTTACAAGCCCACCTTCTTTGTATCTAATCACTCTGTCGTAGTAAAATTTCCCATCCTTGAAGTGTCTTAATACCTGTCTTTTGTAAGGAAAGGTCTTTTTCCCGGGGCTTTCCTTGAACTTAGGTTTCCCTTCATATTCCACCAGTTTATAGGCTATGTCCAAGTATGGTGCGTCTGAGGAAGTTAGGACCTTTGTCCCTACGCCAAAGGCATCTATAGGCACCCCTTCCGAAAGCCACTGCTCTATGTCATACTCGTCCACCCCACCACTGACCAAAATTTTCACCTCCTTAAAACCTTCTTCGTCAAAAAGTTTTCTAACTTCTCTGCAAAGCTGGGGAATATCTCCGCTGTCTATTCTCACACCCAAGACTTTGATTCCATCCCTCATAAGTTTTAAAGCCTTGCGGGCCCCTTCAACCGTATTGTAGGTATCTATCAAAAGAAAGACCCTGTCTGGAAAGCTCTTTGCAAAAGCTCTAAAAGCTTCCTCCTCTTCATCAAAGATCATGACGTAAGAATGAGCCATGGTGCCAAATACTGGTATTCCATACTGCATACCAGCTTGAAGGTTTGATGTTCCGTTGAAACCTGCTACATAACAAGCCCTTGCCCCTAAAAGCCCAGACATAGGAGAATGGGCCCTCCTTAAACCAAAATCCACCAAGGCCCTACCCTTAGCTGCAAGGTAGCTTCTAACAGCCTTTGAGGCTATAACAGTTTCAAAGTGTATGGTATTTATAACAAGCGTTTCTATCAGCTGGGCTTTTGGAAGCGAACCCTCTACCTGAAGGATAGGCTCATTTTGAAAGAATATGGTTCCCTCTTCCATAACGTAAAAGTCAAGGTCAAGCTCTAACTCCCTCAAATAGTCCAAAAACCAATCTTTGAATATGCCTAAGCCTTTCAGATACTGTAATTCCTTATCTCCAAACCTGTAGTTTTCTAAGAGCTTTATCAGAGTCTCAAGACCAGCAGCCACTAAGAAATTCCTTTCCTTTGGAAGCCTTCTGACAAACAGACTAAAAACAGCCTTTCCTGTTTTTCCGTGCTCTAAGTAGCTCTGTGCCATTGTAAGTTCGTAAAGGTCAGTCATCAAAGCAGTGCTTTCCATGGCTTGAGAATTATAATAAATACCTTGGCATGGAGAAGCAGTATAATCCAAATGAAATAGAAAAAAAGTGGCAGGAGATTTGGGAAAGAGAAAAGGTGTATTCTACCAAAGAGTCTGGTGATAAGTGTTATGTTCTTGAGATGTTTCCCTACCCTTCTGGTAGGATTCATATGGGGCACGTTAGAAACTACACCATCGGGGATGCTTTAGCTCGCTTTTTGAGGATGAAGGGTAAAAACGTTCTTCACCCGATGGGGTGGGATGCCTTTGGCCTTCCTGCGGAAAACGCTGCCATAAAGCACGGAGTGCATCCGGCTAAATGGACCAAAGAAAACATAGCCTACATGAAAAAACAGCTTCAAAGCTTAGGACTTTCTTACGACTGGGACAGAGAAATAGCCACATGCGACCCTGAATATTACAAGTGGAACCAGTGGATATTCATAAAGCTCTACGAAAGGGGGCTGGTTTACAGAAAGGAGGCGGAGGTAAATTGGTGTCCGAACGACGAGACAGTTTTGGCAAACGAGCAGGTGATAGATGGAAGATGCTGGAGATGTTCCACACCAGTAATCAGAAAGGAGGTTCCCTCTTGGTATATAAAGATCACTGACTATGCAGAGAGACTTTTGGAAGACCTAAAACTCTTGGAGGGTAAGTGGCCTGAGAGGGTTATCATTCAGCAAAAAAACTGGATAGGAAGGTCCGAAGGAGCCATTCTTAAGTTCTTTGTGGGAGATACTCCTATAGAGGTTTTTACCACAAGACCGGACACGGTCTTTGGGGCTACCTTCGTAGTGCTTGCACCGGAGCATCCACTTACCTTAAGCCTTGCCAAGGAAGGTGGGAGGTTAGAAGAAGCGGAAGCTTTTGTTAAAAAAATGAAGAGCATGTCTTCCAGAGAAAGGGGAATACAGGAAGAGAAAGAGGGAGTGTTTTTAGGAGTTTATGCGGTAAATCCCGCCAATGGAGAAAAGATTCCAGTATGGACCGCAAACTACGTGCTCTACGAATACGGAACTGGTGCCATAATGTGCGTGCCTGCCCACGACCAAAGGGATTACGAGTTTGCCATAAAGTATGGACTTCCCATAAAACCTGTTATAAAACCTCTTGAAGGGGAACTACCAAAGGATAAAGCATACGAAGGACCAGGCGTGCTGATAAACTCCGGACAGTTTGACCGCATGGACTCTCAGAGTGCAAAAAAGGCAATAACCCAGTGGCTAAAGGAAAGAGGTTTGGGAGAATTTAAAATAACTTACAAACTCAGAGACTGGAACATATCCCGTCAAAGATACTGGGGAACGCCTATACCCATAATCTACTGTGATAGATGCGGAACACTTACCGTGCCAGAGGACCAACTGCCCGTACTGCTTCCAGAAAACGTTAGCATATCCGGACACGGTAATCCCTTAGCCCAGGTGGAAGAATGGGTAAATACCACTTGTCCAAAGTGTGGAGGACCTGCCAGAAGAGAAACAGATACAATGGATACCTTCTTTGATTCCTCTTGGTATTTTCTAAGGTTCTGCGACCCAAAGAACGACAAAGAGATCTTTGACAAGGAGAAGGTAGATCGTTGGATGCCTGTGGATTATTACATAGGTGGGATAGAGCATGCGGTCTTGCATCTCCTTTATGCCCGCTTTTTCCAAAAGTTCCTTTATGATCTTGGGCTTGTCAAAGACGTCGAACCTTTCCAAAGGCTGATCACTCAGGGAATGGTTTTAAAAAGGTGGGTAAGTGTGGAAAGATTTTTGGAGTTTTTGGGATTGAGTATAGAAGATTCTATAGAGGAGCTTAAAGCTAAAATCTATGAGCTTAATAGTTGATAATAATCATTGAAAGCTTCCCAGCAAGTCCTAAACTATAAGCTCATCTTACTTGTAGGAGGTGTTAAACATGTTTGAATACAGCGAAAAGGTGCTTGACCACTTTTTGAACCCAAGGAACGTGGGCGTTTTGGAGGACGCAAACGGAATAGGTCAGTGTGGAAATCCTGCCTGTGGAGACGCCATGCTGTTTACCATAAAGGTAAATCCAGAGACGGACGTTATAGAGGATGTTAGGTTTAAAACCTTCGGGTGTGGTTCTGCTATAGCAGTTTCCTCTCAGCTTACTGAGATGATAAAGGGCAAGACTATAGACTATGCACTCAACCTTACTTACAAAGACATCTTTGACGAACTTGGGGGTCTTCCACCGCAAAAGATCCACTGCACAAACCTTGGCTTGGAAACTCTACACGTGGCCATAAAGGATTACCTTATCAAACAGGGAAGGTTGGAAGAAGCGGAGCAAATTCCAGGTTGTTATGAAGAAGAAGAGGAAGAAAAGAGCGAATTTGAATTTTTGTCCCTATGAGTGACGTAAAAGCCCTTGCCCTCCTTTCTGGAGGGCTTGACAGTAGCTTGGCCATAAAGCTTATACAGGAGCAAGGTATTCAGGTTCATGCCTTCCATTTTTATACAGGCTTTTGCATAACCGAGCATAAAAGAAGGCTTGGCATAAAGAAAAAGGATGGCTCTCATTACACAAACCCAGCCCTTAAAGCTGCGGTTCAACTAAACGTGCCTTTAGAAATAGTAGACATATCGGAAGAATACTTTGATGTGGTGTTAAATCCAAAGTATGGATACGGTGCTAATGTAAATCCGTGCATAGATTGTAGGATAATGATGCTCAGAAAAGCTAAGGAGATAATGCAGGAAAGAGGTTATCACTTTGTTATAACAGGAGAGGTCTTAGGACAAAGGCCTATGAGTCAAAGGATGAACACGCTCAGACTCATAGAAAAAGAATCTGGTTTGGAAGGCTACATCCTAAGACCGCTCTCTGCAAAACTTCTGCCACCTACCATCCCGGAAAAGCTCGGATGGATAGATAGAGAAAAGCTCCTTGGGATCAGGGGTAGAGGAAGGAAAGTGCAAATAGAGCTTGCTAAAAAATACGGCCTTGACTACGAACAGCCAGCTGGTGGATGCTGTTATCTGACCGATCCAAACTATGCCCTAAAGTTTAGAGAAACGTTAAATGTAGAGGGGAGGATAACTAAGGAGGATTTGTTAATTCTGTCTGTGGGTAGACATCTCCGTTTGCCTTCTGGAGCAAAGCTTATTGTGGCAAGGAACGAAGGGGAGCTAAACTTTTTAAAAGGTTTTACAAACCGATACGGTTATGCCAGAAGAGAAGACCAAAAGGGTACCTTGGTGCTTATAAAAGGCATGCCAACAGAAGAAGAGTATCCCATCATAGCAGGCATAGTGTGCAGATACTCCAAAAAAGAACCCGCAACGGTGCTTATAAAGATTGGAGATAAAGAAACCCGCCTTTGGGCAGAACCGGCAACTGAAGAAACCATAGAAAGTCTTAAAATAATTAAGGAGAAGGTCCATGGAGTTGAATGATATAAAGCCAGACGTGATTCATGATGTGGTAGGGACGTTCTGCCCAGTGCCCATATCAGAAACCGCAAAGATGATAAGGCAAATGAAAATAGGCCAGATTTTGGAATTGATAGCAGATGACCCAGGTGTGGTAGAGGATATACCAGCTTGGTGCAAGACCACTGGACAGGAATTTTTAGGTCTTTATGAGGAAGATGGCGAATACCATCTTTTTGTCAAGAAGGTAAAGGAGCTATGAAAGAAAGGCTGAACTTGGATACAAACCTGAAGGAGCTTTTAGAGAGATATCCAGATGCTAAAAAAATACTGTGGGAATATGGATTAAATAGGCTTGAGGAAGAGGACTTGGTTGATGTGGTGTCAGATAAGCTAACAATAAAAGGCTTTTTTAGACTTATGGATTTGGATGAGGATGCTCAGGGAAAAATCTGGTTAGAGATACAAAATTTAATAAGAGAATCGGAGGAATGAGATGGAAAAGGAAAGATTGAAAGAAGTAGAAAATGTGTTGGATAAGATAAGACCAGCCCTAAAAGAGCATCATGGGGATCTAAGGGTGGTGGATATAAAGGATGATGCGGTATACCTTCAGTTTGAAGGTGGATGCACCGAATGTCCCATTGTGGACGCTTCCTTAAAGGATGTTGTGGACATTGCTCTTAAAGGCAATTTAAACTGGGTGAAGAAGGTAGAAATATCCGTTCCAAAACACAGTATTTTATGAACATCTCCGGTAATACTTTCCTTTATGGAGTGGTGGGATATCCTGTAAAGCACTCCCTTTCTCCCCTGTTTCAAAATAGGCTCTTTGAGTATGTAGGTTTAAATGCGGTTTATGTTCCCTTTGAGGTAAAGCGGGAGGAGTTGAAAACCGCCTTTGAAGGTTTAAAAGCTTTGAATGTAAAAGGTATAAACCTAACCATTCCGCACAAAGAGGCAATCGTTGATATGTTGGACTTTGTTCATCCGGATGCAGAAAAAATAGGAGCGGTAAATACTGTTAAGTTTGGAGAAAGGACTGAGGGCTATAACACAGATTGGATAGGTTTTTTAAACAGCTTAAAGGAGACTGTTGGAGAGTTAAAGGGAAAAACAGTTTTGGTTTTGGGTGCAGGTGGTTCTGCACGTGCGGTTTTGTATGCACTGGAAAAGGAGAATGCTAAGGTCTATCTTTGGAACAGAACCAAAGAAAAGGCAAAGAATCTTTCGGAAATTTTTAAATCCGAAACTGTTTCCTCACCTGAAGAGGTTTTAGACTCTGCACACATAATCGTAAATACCACCTCTGTAGGTCTAACAGAAGATTATTTGCTTTTTGACTATTCTCTTTTGAAGGAAGGTCAAGTGGTATTTGAGCTGATTTACGGAAAAAACACCCTTCTGAAGGAGTGGTCTCAAAAAAGGGGCGCAGTATATTTGGATGGTCTTAAAATGCTGGTTTATCAGGGATTAGAAAGTTTCAGGATTTGGACTGGGTGTAAGCCAAATCCGAAAGTTGCCTTTCAAGCTCTTGAAAAGCACTTAAAGTGAGCTCTTTCAGAAGTTCTATATAAGTTGGATGGTCTTTCAAAGTAGGCACCCTTATAAACTCTTCCACTCCAAGCTCCCTTGCCATGTTGTGGTATAGATGGTCCAGCTCGTATAGCGTTTCGGAATGCTCACAGGTAAAGGAAACTGGTATAAGTACTATCCTTTTTCTTCCAGAATTTATAAGCTCTTTCAAAAGCTCTTCCGTTTCTGGTTTAAGCCACTTTGTTGGACCTACTTTGCTCTGATAGCCCAAGGCATACTCTACCTTAGGGAAATGCTCCATTATTAGCCTTACTGTTTCTTCCGTCTGATCTTTGTATGGATCTCCCCTCTCTATGACTTTAACCGGCAGACTGTGAGCTGTAAATAGAAAGAAGTACTCCTCTGGCCTTTTCACACTGGAAAGTATGTTTTCTACCATGGCCTTTATGTAGAGGGGATGGTTGTGATAGGATTTTATTTTGACTACTGGAAGGTTAAGTCCGAGTCTTTTGTATACTCTGTCAAATTCGTTGAAAGAGGAGCCAGTGGTTGTTTTGCTGTATTGAGGATACATAGGAAGGAGTATAAAGCCCTTTGCACCCTCCTGCAGAGCTTCCTTTACTGCTTCCTCTATAAAGGGTTTCCAATACCTCATAGCCACCTTGACAGTAAAGTTCTCTGGTAAAAGTTTTTGAAGTGCCTTGGCTTGTATTTCCGTTTGTTCCCTTTGGGGAGACTTCCCTCCCATCAGCTCATAGTAATGCCTTGTTTTCTTTGCCCTGAACTTAGAGATAAAGAAGGCAATAGGCTTTTGAATTGGCCTTGGAATCTCTATTATGTCATGGTCTGAAAAAAGGTTGAATAAGAAAGGCTCAACCGCATCCAGAGAGTCAGGACCGCCCATATTGAGCAAAAGCACCGCAAATCTTTCCATAGTCATTATTCTAATTCTTCCAGCTTTATCTTACCTTCGTATATTGCCTTTCCAACCACCACTCCTTCCACTAAACCTTTCAATTTTTTAAGATCCTCTATGCTTGCTACGCCACCGCTTGCGAGAACGGGCTTTTTGACAACCTTTTTAAGCTTGACGTAAGGCTCCACGTCTATCCCTTCCAAAGTGCCATCCTTCTCCACCACAGTGTAAAGATAGCCCCATATAGGTTTTTCATCGTAAAGCTTGGCAAGCTCATCTGGAGTGTATGGACTGCCTTCTTTCCACCCTGCTACGGAAACCACACCACCCTTACTATCCACCGACAGAACTACCCTTCCTGGAAAGGAATCTAACATCTCTTGAAAAACTTCCGGGCTTTTTACCGCTACAGTGCCCACCACAAAAAGATCTATGCCAATCTCATCAAAAATTTTTAAAGTCTGCAAATCTCTCAGACCTCCACCAACCTGCACAACACCAGAAAAAACCTTTCTGATGTTTTTTATAACTTCCAGATTTTTAAGAGTGTTACCAAAGGCACCGTCCAGATCCACTACATGAATACGCTTAAATCCAAAATCTTCAAATAGCTTGGCAATTTCCTCTGGATTGTTTGAATAAACCTTAACTTTTTCCTCCTCCCCCTTATATAATCTGACCACCTTTCCATCCCTTAAGTCTATGGCTGGGATCAAAAAGTCCTTCAAAGTATTACCTCAGGCTTACCTATGTAAAAACCTTGGGCGTAATCCGCACCATACTTAATTGCAAGCTCTAAGTCCTCATTACTCTCTATGTGTTCTATAACCACCCTATAGCCTAACCTTTTTAGTCCCGCTATTATCCATCTTAGCATATTTCTTCCTTCCTTTAGAAAAAAGCCATCCACTTTAACCATGTCTGGTTTTGTCTTCAACAACCTTTCTACAGAGGAGTTTTCAACTCCAAAATCATCAACGGCCACCTTGAAACCCAAAGATTTTATATTGTTAACTACCTCAATTAATTCATCTGTTGTAGCTGTTATTTTACTTTCTGGTATTTCAATGACTACATTTTCAGGTCCTATACCTGCATTTAGTAATTCCTCCTTAAAATCTCTTAGCTTAGCTTTGCCTTTCGCTAAATAGTTAACAAAATTAGAGGGCATATTAAAAAACAATTTACCTTTTATCTTACCACTTTTCCATATTTTGATTGCCTTATCAAAAACAATTTCCTCAAAAACCGTTAGAAAAGATAGCTCTGAAACTTGATCTATAAAAGCTGACGCGGGAAGATACTCATCTCCAACTTTCAGACGCATGAGCACTTCGTAACCTTCGATTGATTTGTCTCTAAGATTCAATATGGGTTGGAATGCAGGAACTACCCTGTTTTCTTCTATTGCTGAAATTATATTATCTAAGCCTATATACTGTCTTACCGATCTCTTAGTATAAACTATGGCTTCTTTCTTTCTCTTGGCTTCGGCAACTTTTTCTTCTAAAAACTCCATTAAATCATCAGGACTTTCTCCATCTTCCGGATAGGTGCAAATACCAAACGTAATTTTGACAGGCATACCGTCAACTTCCAGATTTGACATTTTACTCTCTAATCTACTTACTACCATTTGAGCACCATCTTTGTCTGTCTCTAGTAGTATTATTAGAAAACTACCACTTTTGTACTTTCCAGCTATATCGTTTCTTCTAACGCTTTCGCCGATTATGTTTGCCACAGTTACAAGTATTTGATTGCCTACAGAATAACCCTTCTGTTTGTTTATACCTCTCAAATTATCTATGTCAACAAGCACAAGGGAAAACTTCCTGCATTTTCTTTCGTGAAAGTAAAATACCTTTTTTAGTATATCCATAAGACAAACTGTGTTGGGAATCATAGTTTCCCTATATAGGTCAAGCAAGGTCATATGTTTACGCTTCATTCAAGGTAGTTATTAATTATAAAAATTTACTACAAAAATATTATTAACTTCCGTTCTTCTTTGCACTCCCTTATTGCACAGATGTGAGTAAATTCGGATGGTTTTAATTTCCCTGCGTATCCCGTCTTCCTGTTGAGAAAATATACTCTATCCTCCAAATGCTCTTCTTCATTGTATCGGAAAATATCTTTCCTTTTTACCTCAACTAAGACTCCCCTGTAGCCGTATATAATACCCAACAAAAAAGCTAAAACCTTATCAGCTCTAGTATCTATTTTTCTCAAATTTTTCTCTTTCTGCGTAGGTATGCAGGTAGTTCCTCTATATCGGGCTGAACGGGTTCTACCACAGATTCCGGCACCACTTTTGGTAGTTGTTTTTGTTCCTTCTTTAGAACACGAAACTGTGTTTGCTGATTTACATTTTCAAAATCTGTAGCCACCACTGCAACACGCATAAAGTTCTCTTTGTTCTGCTCTAGTATTGCTCCAAATATAATCAGAGCATCTTCGTGTGCTTCTTCTCTAATTCTACTTATGGTCCCCTCTACATCTCTGAAGGATACATCTTCGCTCACCCAAAGGGTAATCAGTAGTCTTCTTGCTCCAGAGACTGTATTCCCTTCCAATAGAGGGCTTGCTATGGCTTGATCTACTGCAAAGTCTCTTTTGTTATCACCCTTACCCTCACCTATACCTATAAGCGCTAGCCCACCCTTTTCCATAACTGTGCGCACATCCGCGAAATCCACATTTATAAGAGCGGGAGTTACAACTATGCTCGTTATACCTCTTACAGCCTTTGACAAAATATCATCCACCATCTTGAACGCATCCTTTATGCTAAAGTTTTTCTCCGAAATCTCCACTAACTTTTGGTTATTTATCACTATATAAGTATCAACCACATTCTTTAATCTTTCCAATCCTTCTAATGCGACTTGCATTCTTTTTTGACCCTCAAAGTTGAAAGGTTTTGTAACCACTGCAACAGTAAGAATGCCCATATCTTTTGCCGCTTCTGCAATCACAGGCGCTGCGCCAGTTCCCGTTCCTCCCCCCAGTCCTACAGCTAAAAATAGCATATCTGTGTTTCTGAGGACATCCTTTATTTTGTCTATATCCTCCAGTGCCGCTTGTTCTCCAATCTCTGGCCTTGCTCCCGCACCTAACCCTCTTGTGACCTTTTCTCCTATCTGTATTTTGTTAGGTACAGAAAGGGAGGTAAGATGTTGTACGTCGGTATTTATAGCAAAAAGCTCCACACCTTCAATCATATCAAGATACATTCTGTTGACCGCGTTAGACCCACCTCCTCCAATTCCAAATACCTTTATTCTCGTTGGGTTTACTATATTCATCATAGCACCTCCTTGAAGAAGGATTTTAATTTGTCTAACCAACCATTAAGTTTTATCTTGTCCTCGCTCGCCACATTTTGAGGGTTTTGATAATTAACTGGATAACCATGCACAGATCTTGATTTCAATCTAAGTAAACCCACTGCTGTGGAATAAGCTGGATCTTGTATCCTTTCTTTTAATCCTATAACCCCCATAGGATAGCCTATCCTAGCAGGTAAATCCATATACCTTTCAAAAAATTCTTTTATACCACCAAGCTTTGAAGAGCCCCCGGTTAGTATAATGCCCGCATTTATAGTGGAAATGTTTATTCCTTGAGAATTTATGTATTCCAAAACACGGTCAGCAATCTCCTCCAATCTTATCTGTATAACTTCAGCTAAGCTTTTTTTACTAACCATAGCCTCTTTATCCTCACCCCTAGGTTTAATCTTAATCCTCTCTGAGTCATTCACTAAATCGGATAGGGCAAAACCATGCTCCAGTTTTATCCTTTCTGCCTGTTCTATGTTTACCTTCATAAAATGGGCAATGTCCTTTGTTATGCTATTGCCTCCCATAGGTATAGTTCCAGTCAGTATGGGAGAGCCTTCCGTAAAAAGGATAAAATCCGTAAGACTTGCACCAATGTCTAAAAGTAAAGCCCCTTCTTCTTTTTCTTCTTGCGTTAGCACTGCTTCCGCGCTTGCTATTATAGAAGGGTATTTATCAGCTATATTCAAACCGCTTGATTTCACAGCTTTTTCAACATTTCTAAGAAGTGTGGTCCCTACTTTAACTATATGCACCTCCGCAGCTAATTTAGACCCAAGAAGCCCCACCGGATAAAGAACTCCTTCCTGTTCGTCCAAGATAAACTTTCTTGGGATTGCGCTTATTATCTCATAGCCTTCCTCCCTTGCCCTGGTTGTCGCCCTCTCTATAATTCTGTCTATTTGGGCCTCATCTATTTCAACAGGTTGAGGAGAAATGTTTATAGTATCCCTTTCATTTTGACTTTTTAAAAGTGGGGAAGAAATTCCAAGATTCACGGAATTGAGTTTAACACCGGCCATTTCTTGAGCTTCTTTTATAGCACGTAGTATTGAGCCTACAGCCAAATCCAGTCTTTTTATTTGTCCTTTCTCTATTCCTTTACTTGGTACTTCACCTATACCTATAACATGCATGTCCCCGTAGCTATCAATTTCAGCTACCAGAGCTACAATTTTGCTCGTGCCTAAGTCCAGAGAAGCCACAGTCTTCATGCCTTCAATCGTCTTCCTTTATAATAGCCATGCTCCCCGAAATTATAATAAGGCTCGTAGAATTCATCTCAAGTTTATTATAAACTTTTTCGATTCTATCAAACATATAAGAGTCTAATCTGCTAATTGGGGGCAAAACTATCTTATTACTGGATACGTATACAATCGTACTTCTATCAGTTACATAAATCTCTTTTATTTTCAGGTCCATTTCTTTTACGAAATCTATAAAGGCCTTTAGATTAGGGAAGTGTTTTTTTATGTAATCAAAGGAAAAAGTATATACAACTGGCAATATGCCTTCCATCGCTGGGTTATAAAAAAATTCACCTTTATGATCAATCAGCAAAATATTAGTATCGTGGACTACAGAAGCTATAGCCCTCCTTTCCTGAACCTCAACGTTAATCTTAGCACCATCCCAGGTTATTTCTCTTTTTATCCTTACTTGCTCTATAGAGTTCTTTGTAAGTTTATTTGCCTCAGCTAAGAGTCTATCAGAGCTCAAAAATAGCCAATTGCCCTTTGAAGCTTGATAACAAGCTGAAGAGATAATGTTCGGCGATACTGTTTGTGTTCCAGAAACCTGAATTACCCTTATCTTAAATAAGGGTATGGTATCTAAAAAACCTGGTAAAAAGAATCCACCCAAAGCCATAGCGATGAGCCATACTATGGCTAAGGAATACTCAAGCCAGGTTTTCCAACTTGTTTTCCCTTCCTCTTTCATAACTAGGCTTTAGCATATTAACATAGATATCATCAGCTTAAAGTCAATACCTTTTTTTCTACAAGCCATAGGGAACAAGCTCAATTCCGTCATTCCAGGTATGGTGTTAATTTCAAGAACAAAGGGTCTTCCACTTTTATCCACCCTAAAATCTACTCTGGACATGTCCTTCAATTCAAGGGCATTGTGGGCTTTTAGAGCTAGATCCTCCAGCTCCTTTGCCAATCCTTCTTCTTCCAAAAACTCATACTCGCTCATACCTTTTGTGTATTTGCTTTCGTAGTCGTATATACCCTTTTTTGGTTTTATCTCTATAGGTGGGAGTGTCTGCTGTTTTAGTATTCCTACTGTTATATCTCTGCCTTCTATGAACTCTTCCACGATAGCTTTTTTGGTAATCTTCCACAATTCTTCCAGAGCTCTTTCTAACTCTTCTTGGTTATTTACCACAAAGAGTCCAACGCTTGATCCTTGATCGGAAGGTTTTACTACTGCGGGAAACTTATTCCATTCGGGTTTTTCTCCATACTTTACCGCTGTCCAATCCGGTGTGGGTATGTTATGAAATCTTAAAATCTTCTTTGTGGTATCTTTATCCATAGCTATGGCACTACCGAGAACGCCTGAACCTACGTATGGAATGCCAAGAATGTCCAAAAGTCCCTGAATCCTTCCGTCTTCTCCGTAGGGACCATGCAAAGCTATAAACACTTTATCCGGCTTTATCTGTCTTAGCTTTTCACATATTGAATCCTCTAAGTCTAAGGCTATAGCTTCGTGTCCAAGTTCCTGCAAAGCCTTTAAAACTGCTTGACCTGTCCTTAGCGAGATCTCACGCTCCGCAGACCTTCCACCCATAAGGACTACTACTTTCAATTAACCTTACCTCCTCCTCAAGCTCAACACCAAACTCTTCTAAAACTCTTCTTTTTGCTACATCAATAATTTTAATAACCTCTTCAAAGCTCGCCTTTCCTAAATTCACAAGAAAGTTGGCGTGTTTTTCGGAAAAGGCTATGTTTCCCAACTTGTAGCCCTTCATACCAACTTCCTCTAAGAGCCTCCCTGCGCTGTGGGAAGGTGGATTTTTAAAGGTAGAGCCGGCGGTTGGCATCTGAACAGGCTGGGTTTTTTTTCTTTTTAGCCTTATGCTTTCGTATTCCTGATAGATTGGATAGTCTACCTTTGGAAAAAAGAAAACCGCTTCTAAAACTATTCCCTTTTCAGGAAAAGGGGACCTTCTGTAGGAAAATTCTAAGTTTTCCCTGTGTTCTTGCACAACTTCTCCGTTGTAAAGCATAAACTTTACGGACTTTAAATGGTTTGAAATTTCGTAGCCAAAGGCACCCGCATTCATGGCTATTGCTCCACCTACTGTGGCAGGAAAGCCAGCGAGTTTGTATATACCCTCAAGGTTTTCTCTAAGTCCAAGCTCAACGAGTGTATTTAGGGACACACCAGCCTGTGCGGTTACTTCCAAACCATAACCAAGATCTTTTACTTTTACGTCATCCAAAAGTTTTGTGTTTATAACCATTCCGCGAAAATCTCCGAATATGGTATTTGCTCCTCTGCCAAGCACGAATAGGGGCATGTCCTCCCATTGGGAAATTCTTATACATTCTTTTACGTCCTCAAAGTCTTTTGGATAGGCTATAAAATCTGCAACCCCCCCCACTCTTATAGTGGTGTATTTGCTCAAAGAGACCTTCCTTTCAAGCTTCATATTAAAATTAAACCACAATGTCGCGGAGCATCTTAAGCATAGACAGCAAGGCTATTGAGTTCAACGTAAAAAGTCTTTCACAATTCTCCCAAAAGCCCATCATCGCGGTTGTAAAGTCCGATGCCTATGGAGTAGGAGTAAGACATATAGCAAAGATATTAGAAGGCATTAAAGAAGTGGAGTTTTTTGCGGTTGCCTGCGTGGAAGAGGGCGTGGAGCTCAGAAAGCTTGGTATAAAAAAACCTATACTTGTCCTTGGTGGTGTGCTAAAAGGAGAGGAAAAGGCTATTGAGGAATACTTTCTTAGACCTGTAGTTTCACATTTTGAACATCTAAAGGCTTTGGAGGGAGTAAATGTTCCCATTCATGTAAAATACGACACGGGTATGGGAAGGTTGGGTTTTTTGGAAGAGATCATAGAGGATCCAAGGGTGGAGGGAGTTTTGTCCCACCTTTCTTCACCTGCGGAGGAAGAGTTTTCCAAAAAGCAGATAGAAAGATTTGAAAAAATCGTTAGATATTATAGATATAGAAACATAAAGTACATCCACCTTGAAAGCTCTGCAGGTGTTATCTACAAAGTACCGTACACCACTCACATAAGGGTAGGACTTGCAATATACGGAGAGAAACCCCTTGCTAACTATCCCATCCAGCTGGCACAAGCTCTTAGCCTAAAAGCTCGGCTGACGTCTGTTAAAAAGCTCCCAAGAGGATACCCTATTTCATACTCAAGGACTTATACGCTTGAAAGGGATGCTTTGGTAGGAGTGGTAGCCTTTGGCTACGCAGATGGGCTAATGAAAAGTCTTTCCAACAAGGGCAAGCTATACTACAAAGGAAAACCACTGAATATTATAGGGAACATAACCATGGATATGACTATGGTAGATCTAACTGGGACCGATGCAAAGGTTGGAGACTGGGTAGAGATAGTTGGGGAAAACCAAAGCTTTACAGACCTTGCCAAAACGGCTGGGACTATACCCTACGAAATAATGTGCAATCTGTCAAAGAGAATAAAAAGGGAAGTTTTATAATTAAGCCTATGGCTGGTGTATGGGAAGAGGCGCTTGTAGAAGAAGCAATATACTTGATAGCTCATTTAGCTCAAGCTGAACAGCATCTTATGGAGATAGAGGGAGAGACTAAGGTAGAAGACCTAATACCTATGATAGACGAGCTAAGGAACAAAAGAAAGATGGTAGGAGATATTCTCTTTTCTGCGTTGAAAATAGAAGGAACGGCAGAGAAAGAAGAGTTCAGAAGCAAGCTTGAGAGCCTTTGGTGTTCTCTGAAACACTTAGCTATGGCTTTGGTGCATTGCGATGAAACCACGGAGAAGTTAATAAGAAGGTTAGAATGTCATTTGCAAAGTGGGGAAGGCCAAAAGGCTCAGGAGCTTTCTAAAAGGATAAAAGAGCTATACGAAGTAAGACAGTCCATAAGAAATTTTATAAAAATGCTTCTTTTTGATGTTTCCAAAAAGCTAACTTCTGCACCGCAAGTAAGGTGCAGAGAAGACCTGTGTATTATGGAGTAGCTTATGCCTTATAAGGATCTGAGGGAATTTTTAAAAAGGCTTGAAAGGGAAGGAGAACTGGCAAGGATAAAGATTGAGGTTTCTCCCATACTTGAGATTACAGAAATAACGGATAGAGTTTGCAAGATGCCAAAAGGAGGGAAAGCTCTTCTTTTTGAGAAAGTCAAGGACTACTCTATTCCAGTGCTTACCAACATGCTCGGCTCTGAAAAAAGAATAAAGCTTGCCCTTGGTTATGAAAGGCTGGAAGACATAGGTTGGAAGCTATACAAACTCTTAAGGCCAGAAATTCCCCACACTTTTTTAGAAAAACTAAAACGCTTGCCTGAGCTTAAAAAGTTAAACGACGCTTTGCCCAAAACTGTAAAAGACGGTCCGGTCAGGGAGGTGATAAAAAAGGATAATATAGACATCTTAGAGTTTCCTATTCTTCAATGCTGGCCAGAAGACGGGGGAAGGTACATCACCTTTGGGCAGGTTATCACCAAGGACCCAGAAAGCGGCATAAGAAACGTAGGGCTTTACAGAGTGCAGGTCTTGTCTCCTACAGAGCTTGCTCTTCATTGGCAGATCCACAAGGATGGAAATCACCACTACTGGAAGGCAAAGAGATTGGGTAAGCGTCTTGAGGTAGCTATAGCCATAGGTGGAGATCCAGTGCTATCTTACGTGTCCTCTGCCCCACTTCCGCCAGAGGTGGATGAATACCTGTTTGCTGGTCTTATAAGAGAGGAAGGAGTGGAGCTCGTAAAGGGCTTAACCGTAGATTTAGAGTATCCAGCCCATGCGGAGATAGTCATTGAAGGATATGTAGATCCACAAGAACCCTTAGTAGATGAAGGTCCCTTTGGGGATCACACTGGCTTTTACACACCTGTGGATAAATACCCAAAAATGCACATAACCGCCATACTCCACAGAAAGGACCCAATATACCTGGCAACCATTGTGGGGAAACCACCCCAAGAGGACAAGTACATAGGCTGGGCCACAGAGAGAATATTCTTGCCTCTCATAAAGTTTAACCTGCCTGAGGTGGTAGATTATCATCTTCCAGCGGAAGGCTGTTTTCATAACTTCTGCTTTGTGTCCATAAAGAAGCGGTATCCTGGACATGCCTTCAAGGTAGCATACGCTCTACTTGGTTTGGGCTTGATGTCTTTAACCAAACACGTAGTTGTCTTTGACGAGCACATAGACGTTCATGACTTTGCGCAGGTCCTTTGGGCTTGGGGCAACAACGTAGACCCAATTAGAGACGTGCAGATCCTAAAGGGTCCCATAGATGTTTTAGATCACAGCACCAATGAGGTAGGCTTTGGTGGAAAGATGATCATAGATGCTACATCAAAGTGGTCAAGTGAAGGCTACACAAGAGTTTGGCCAAAAGAGATAGAGATGTCTGAAGAAGTAAAGAAAAAAATAGACGAGCTTTGGAATAAGCTTGGATTAAATTAATTGCCATGTGCGGTATCTTTGGCATTTTTGGCGCGCAGAACGCTGAAAAATACGCCTTTTATGGCATATACGCTCTTCAACACAGAGGCCAGGAAAGCGTAGGTATAGCAGTTTCGGACTTTGAAAATATAAAACTCGTAAAAAAGGCAGGTTTAGTGCTGTCTGCCATAAAGGGAGAGGACCTTGAAGGTATGAGTGGTTCTATAGCCATAGCCCACGTGAGATACGCAACCGCCGGCAGGTCTGGAGATTTTAACGCCCAACCTATTTTAAAAAAAACGCTCATAGGAGAGGTGGCAGTTGCTCACAACGGAAACCTAACTAACTTCAAAAGTTTAAAGCAAGAGCTTTTGCAAATTGGAGAGAGTTTTGAATACGATTCGGACACTGAGCTTTTTCTTTCTTTGATAGGAAAGGGAAAGGATGCACCAGAGGGAATAACGCTTCACCCGGAAGATAGGGAAATACTGCCTTACATATTCTATACCTTGAATAAGGTTAATGGTGCTTACAGCGCTCTTTTTCTACTAAAAGATAAGCTCATTGCGGTTAGGGATCCCCTTGGTTTTAGACCGCTTCTTATGGGAAGGCTAAAAAACGCCGTGCTGTTTGCGTCTGAAAGCTGTGCCTTTGACATACTTGGTGCGGATCTTTGGAGGGAAGTAAAGCCTGGAGAGTTAATAGTGGTAGATAAAAAGGGTATAAGAAGCTATATTTTTTCACAGTCCAAGAAAAGGGCTATGTGTATCTTTGAATTCGTCTACTTTTCAAAGCCAGAGAGCTTTATCTTCAACGATTGGGTTTATCAAATAAGAAAGAAGATGGGGGAAAGGCTGGCTCTGGAAGAGGAAATTGAGGCAGACGTGGTGGTGCCCGTCCCAGACTCTGGTGTGGTGCCCGCAATAGGCTTTTCCCAAAAAAGCGGCATTCCCTTAGAGCTTGGGCTTATAAGAAATCACTACGTAGGAAGGAGCTTTATAGAGCCTACGCAGGAACTCAGAGACATAAAAGTGCTCATGAAGTTAAATTCCAATCCTTCGGTTCTGAAAGACAAGAGGGTGATAGTAATAGACGACTCCTTGGTCAGGGGCACCACTTCTAAGAAGATAGTTAGCATGCTTAGAAGGGCTGGTGCAAAGGAAGTTCATATGCGCATAGCATCGCCGCCAGTTATAGGTCCATGCTATTACGGTATAGACACACCAACAAAAGAGGAGCTGATAGCCACCAGATTTAGCGTGGAAGAAATAGCTAAGTTTATAGGTGCAGACTCTCTAAGATATCTCTCTCTTGAAGGTTTAAGAAGCTGTGTTGAAGATTACAGAAACTTTTGCGATGCTTGTTTTAGTGGTGTTTATCCAATAGAGGTTGAGCCTGAGGTTGAAAGGATAAGGTAGAGAGGGCATTCTTTATGGTCCTTATGGTCTCAAGCACATGCCTTAAGCTGGACAGTGGTAGCATGTTTGGTCCGTCGGAAAGGGCTTTGTCTGGATCGGGATGCACCTCCATAAAAATACCATCGCAACCAACCGCCACCGCCGCTTTTATGAGTGGAATAACGAACTCCCTCTGACCGGAGGACCTATCACCAGCACCGCCCGGCAGCTGAACGCTGTGTGTAGCATCAAATATAACCTTTGTGAATTGAGACATGATCACTAAGCTCCTAAAATCCACCACCAAGTTGTTGTATCCAAAGGAAACACCCCTTTCGGTGATGTAAAAATCTACCGCTCCACCAACTTTGAGTTTTTCCACAATGTTCTTTGCATCCCAAGGTGCCATAAACTGACCCTTCTTCACATTAACGGGCTTACCACTTCTTGCACACTCCAAGATTAAGTCCGTTTGCCTGCTTAAAAAGGCAGGCACCTGAATAAGATCTACTACTTCTGCGGTAGGTTTTACTTGCCAGGTTTCGTGCACGTCCGTGGTGACTTTCAATCCAAACTCTTCTTTAACTCTTTGTAATATTCTTAGTCCTTCCTCCAGCCCAGGACCTCTGAAGGACTTTACAGAAGACCTGTTGGCTTTGTCAAAGGATGACTTAAAGTAAAAGCCAAACTCTGGAAAATCTTCGGAGAGTCTTTTTATGTGCTCTGCAGTCTCAAACACCACCCTTTCGTTTTCTATCACACAGGGACCAGCTATTATAAGCATGGGTCCTAAGAGTTTGAGTTCAAAACTTTCCATTGAACTTCTATATTAACATAGTTTTTTAGCATAGCATTAACACTACAATATTTCTCAAGGGAAAGTTTCACAGCATCTTCTACCGCCTTTGGACTTATGTCCTTTCCTACAACTTCAACATCTATCTTTATGTTCGTATAAACTCTTGGGTGCTCATCCCTTCTGAAACCCACCTCTCCCACCAAAAGCTCCCCGTAGCTGGTTTGAGCTACGTAGGTGTGCTCTCTGTCGGATAGCCTAAAAGAAACTCTCTTTTCTTCCATCGAGATTATAATAACACCGCATGGAACCAAGTGTATTAAATCCAGCTTATTCAATCATCAACCTTTTACTTTGGTTTATTTTTCTGTTTTTCTTTTTGATACCTATATTACGTAGGTATGCTTTAAACAAAGCGAGGGAAGCGCTTATAAGAGCGCTAGAAGAAAGAATGCAGAGCAGAGTAATAACTCTCATACACAGACAGGAGAGTGTAGGATTTTTTGGCATCCCCTTGATAAGGTATATAAGCATTGAGGATTCTGAACAAGTTTTGAGAGCCATCAGACTTACACCACCCGAAATGCCCATAGCCCTTATAATACACACACCAGGGGGTTTGGCTCTTGCCTCCACACAGATAGCCAATGCCTTAGTAAAACACAAAGGACCTGTTAGGGTAATAATCCCGCACTATGCTATGTCTGGTGGAACTCTCATAGCTCTTGCAGCCGATGAGATAGTGATGGATCCAAACGCAGTTTTAGGTCCAGTAGATCCCCAATTGCAAGGCATTCCGGCTGCGTCTGTAATCAAGGTCTTAGAGAAAAAGGAATTGAAAGACATAGACGATCAAACAATAATAATGGCGGATATAGCAGAAAAGGCTATAAAGCAGATGGTTAGCTATGTAAAGTGGCTTCTTACAGAAAACGGTATGGACGAAGAAAAGGCAGAAAGAATTGCTCTGGAGCTTGCTACGGGCAAATACACTCATGACTTTCCCTTGGGAGTGGAAAAGCTCAGAGAGCTTGGTTTGAACATTTCCACAGAGGTGCCAGAAGAGGTGTATCAGCTGATGGATCTATATCCTCAACCTATTGGTGCGCAGGTGCCCTCTGTTCAGTATATACCCATTCCTTACAGAACAAGAGGAAACACTTAAAGTCTTTATCTAATCCCAAAAAAGGGGCAAAAGAAAGCCAGCATTGAACCTCTCAAGAACAACTTTTATAGACTCTTGGTCATAATTAAGACCCACAACTTCTTTTTCAAGGTTTTCAAACTCCAATCCATTTAGCTTACAAAACCTTATCGCCTGACCTTCCACTATCATACTAATGCTAAGCTCTCTCCCATTAACTTTCATACGTTTGTTTCTTAAGAAAACCCCCTCTCTTATCTTTATCAGCCTATGCTTTCTTCCTGTTTCCTCAAACAAAAGCTCTTCTGAAGTAAGCTCCTCTTTTAACTTTTCTGCCAGTTTTAGAGCTTCCTCTGGAATTTCCTGACAGGTTTCCAAAGGCAAAAGTTTTTTAAACTCAAATTCAAGAATGTCTGCCACCTCCCAAAAATCCGGTGCTTTTCCTTTCTCCCTTTCCACCCAAGTTAAGTTCTCATCCAATACTTTTTTAACAAAATCCTTGTTTGGCACTTTTAAAACTTCTGCCATAAGCTCTGTATTGAACCTTAGGAGAATGTTTCCAACAAAGACAAAAGCCTTGTGTATGTCTCCCGCACCTTGCCCACTTATCTTTCTTTGGTTACTTTTTACTACTATGTCGTTGATAGGCTTGTATTCTACCTCCAAGCCTAACTTTCTGTAAGTCTCCAGGACCGGCTTAGAAAAATGTCTGTAAGCTTCTTCTACCTTAAAAGGTGCCAGACCTTTGGGAATTACAAGCTGATAAAAGACTTGGCCGGGGGCCAAAAGCACGGTCCCGCCCCCTATTTCCCTTCTTATTACGGGAATGCCCAAAGATTTTATCCTTTGTAATTCCAAAATTTCTTGAATGTTGTCAAAATAACCAAGGCTAACGTAGGTGTCCTCTGGTTCTACCAAAATTAGTCCAAACATATCAAGCCTTGCACATGCATGAAACAAAGAAGTGGATAATAAATTTCCAACTTTCCCCAACTTGTATGCCTTCATCTTTGCATATAATTTACCTGAAACGATGGAAAAAGAGAAGTTCTTTAAATACTTTCTGCTGGCAAGCACTTTTGGACTTTTGCTGGTGGTCTTTTACATGCTTTTACCTTTTCTTACGCCAATCCTATGGGCTTTAATCTTTTCATTCGCCCTTTATCCTATAAACTTAAAACTTAAAAATTATGTCAGATGGAAAACGGTTTCAGCCCTGATCCTAACTATTTTTGTGCTTTTGGTCATAGTGATCCCTTTTGGTATTTTAGGTGCGATAGTGTTAAATCAAGCGATAGAACTGTTGAGTAGGCTTTTGAACATAATTCAAAACCACAGCTATCAAGAGTATTTTCAAGAGTTGGTAAATAGACTGAGGTTGGAAGAGTTTGTAGAACAAGAAGATCTTAGAAGAATTTTGGAATATATAGAATTAGAAGAATTTAAATCCATTGTTGGTAATCTGATAAGAGATCTAACTCAGAGATTGCTTCAATTTTCTACAGGCATGCTCACTTCCGTTGGTTCTTTTCTTTTTAAAAGCTTTGTCTTTTTAATTACTCTCTTTTTCATTCTCAGAGACGGAGAAAAATTTGCCAAGTTTATTGAAAGGTTTATTCCCATGCATAGGGAAGATGTGTATGAAGTGTTCAACACAGTTTATAAAACTGTTCTGGCTACAGCTTATGGAGCGGTGGCAGTGGGTATTGTACAGGGCATACTCTCTGCCATAGGTTATGCGATAGCAGGTATTAAGTATTATCCTTTGCTGGGTCTTTTGACCTTTTTTGCTTCCTTCGTTCCTCCTTTTGGTGCTGCAGCAGTTTGGGTGCCATCTACGATTTATCTTTTTATAACCCAAAGCTTTAAGGGCGGGATCTTTCTTTTACTCTGGGGGGCTCTGGTGGTTTCCTCAGTGGACAATCTAATCCGCCCTCTTGTAATGAAGATAGGAATAGATATGCCTTATATTGTTCTGTTTTTTGCCATAGTTGGCGGTCTTATATCCTTTGGTTTTGTAGGTATATTCTTGGGACCTATAATCTTCACTGCAGTTTTCAGTCTATTTTTGATATACGAAAAAAGAATACTAATATAATGCCTAAACTATGTAAAGACGCTCTATAAAAGAGAGAATATCCTCAAACAGCCGTTCTGCTGTTTGTTTATCATCCATCCTTATTATCAATCTTTCCACGCTATTAGTTTGAATGATAACAAGGTTGTCCGAAAGGTCAATGCAGGCTATGTGGGCGTAAGGGATGGCAGTATGCCAAAGCTTTTGTATTTCTCTCCTCATAATAAATTTTGTTTTAAAAACACAGCATAGAAACCATAGGCATACTTTCCTATTTCCACCACTCTACCTACCCTTAATCCAGCTTCTTCTAAAATCATACCCACCTCCCATTCAGAATAGACTTCTTCGGGTGGAGGTCCCTTATCTCTCTCTTCTTTTTTCCAGTCTATTAGCGCTAAATATCCCGTAGGCTTACTCACACGCTCAAGCTCTTTTAAGAATCTCACAGGATCTTCAAGCTCATGGAATACAAAAGCCATGTAAACAAAATCTACCGTATTGTCCGGAAGAGGTATGTGATTTTCTTCGGATTTTAGGATCTCTACGTTTTTTAGTCCGAGCTCTTTAACCTTGTTTTTTGTATAATCTACCGCCTCTTGGCTAATGTCTATTGCGTATACTTTGCCTTGGTCTTGGACTAACTTTGAAATATAAGGAAGGTAAAAGCCCGCGCCCGTTCCCACATCAAGTACCACCATGCCTGGCTTAAGGCCAAACTCTTTTAGCACTCTCTCTGGATCAAAGAGCTTAAGCCTTTCGGGATCATCAAGCTTTTTTAGTTTTTCTGGATCAAACTTATGCATGTGTAAAATTATATCTTCTGATGCTGTTGGAAGTTAGAGAAATGAAAGAAGAAGATTTGCCAGAAGTTTTTAGGATAAACAAAGAAAACTTTACCACAGATGCGTGGAGTAAGGAAGGGTTTGAAAGGGAGTTTAAACTTCCTTATTCCAGAAAATTTGTAGCGGAAATAGATGGGAAAATCGTAGCTTACTCAATCTTTTGGATCATAGAAGAAGAAGCCCATTTGATGACTTTCTGTGTGGATAAAAACTGTTGGGGGAAAGGTATAGGAAAAGCCTTTCTTAAGGATGTGCTGGATAGATTGAAATACGAAGTTAAAAGGGTATTTCTGGACGTTAGAAAATCAAACATAAGAGCTATAAGACTTTATCAATCATTAAATTTTCGCATAATAGGTGAGAGGAAATATTATTATTCAGATGGAGAAAATGCTATTCAGATGGAGTTTAGTTTTGATGATTCTTAGCCTGACTCTTTTTAAGATATCTTCATCCAATTCATACAGAGATGCGAGCGTGATATATCTACCAGAAGAACACGACAGTATTCAGGATCACAAATTCCAGGAGGAAGTTATAAGAAAGCTACATCGGGAAGGCTACAGAATAGTGATAGCCATGGAAATGTTTCAACAACCCTTTCAGAAATATTTGGACGAATATATCTCTGGAAAAATCTCGGAGGAGGAGATGTTGGAAAAAACAGAATACAGAAAAAGATGGGGCTTTAATCAAGAATATTACGCACCAATATGGCGATTTGCTAAAGAAAGGGGAATAAAAATATACGCAATAAACATATCCACGGAGCTTGTAAGAAGAATAGGAGCAGAGGGCTTAGAAAAGGTAAAAGATCCGATGCTTCCAGAAAGGATCTATGAGCACACTCCACAAGAGAAGGAAAGGCTAAAGTCCGTTTTAAAGAATCATCCACCTGTAGAAGAAAAAAGATTTTACGATGTGCAGTTAGCATGGGATAACGCAATGGCTTTGAAAATAGTGAGAATTTTAGAACAAGAGAAGGATAGCAAGGTTGTTGTTTTGCTGGGCAAAGGACATGCTTTTGATTTAAATTCAGGCGTGCCCAGGATAGTAGGGTTGCTAAGAGAAGGAACCAAGCAGGTTATCATGGAAAGATAGTCCTTTTTTCTATGGATTTTTCCAAAGAAAGATCATCTGCCAGCTCTATAAGACTTCCAAACTGCAATCCGTGGGATATTCTGCTGACCTTCAACCTGTTAAACCTTCTTTTTAAAAGCTTTATAAGATAGTTGGCTGTTGCCTCGCCCTCTAAGTTTGGATTGGTAGCTATTATAACTTCTCTAACGTTATAAGTTTCTACTCTTTCTATAAGCTTGTCTATGTTCAGATCCTGCGGGGATATACCTTCCAAGGGTGCGATCCTGCCACCAAGCACGTGATAAACTCCTGTGTATCTTTCCAGTCTTTCTATAGCGTATGCATCTTGCGACTCTTCCACCACGCATATGAATTTCTTGCTTCTTTTAGGGTCTGAGCATATTCTGCAAGGGTCCATATCCGAGATTAATCCGCATTCAGAGCAAGTTTTTATTTCTTCACTCAAAGAAATCAAATTGCTTAAAATCTTTTCCCTCTCCTCTTTTTGTAACTTAAGGAAGTTATAAACAAACCTTGAGGACGTTCTTTCCCCGTAAGTTGGAATCTTTGTTAGCCCTTCTAAAGCTTCCTTTATTACTTTAGGAAAGTAATCTTCAAACATTAGGTTTATTTTAAAAAATCTACACGGAGGCCTGAAAAAAAAGCCCCTGCGCTACTTAAAGATCCTGTGGTAAAACCTTAAAAACGTCGGAAATCCTATGACTTACAGTTTGTGCCGAAATTCATTGAGCTATCAAGCTTACCCAGCACAACGCCAATCTTGTGTATTCTATACCTGCGCTTTCAAACATCCTTGCCGGCGAAGCCTTTAAAAACTTTATGCTCAAGGAAATCCTTACGGAGGAAGAGGCAAGGATGCACGAGGAAGGATGGTGGTATCAGCACCAGCTGGCATTGCTTGGTCCATACTGCATAGGGTTTTCTGCAAGGGACATAGCTATGAACGGGCTTGGTTCCACTTCAGCAGTAGCTCCAAGGTCAAGACTGCCAAAAAGGCTTAGAACACTTTTGGATCAATGCGCCAACTTTATCTATTTAATATCGCAGGAGGTAGCGGGTGCGGTGGCTTTGAACGACCTTGTAACTATAGCAGCATCTTACGTGTGGTTTGAAGAAAAAATAAAAGGAAGGTCATACTCGCAGGAGGATATATACCAAGCCTTTCAGAGCTTTCTTTATAACGTAAACCTTCCCTTCAGAGGGGGAAATAGTCCATTTACCAACGTTACTTTAGAGTTTGGAAAACCAGCGCCTTCTTTGAAGGAGGAGTTTGTAGTTATAGATGGGCAGCCCTTTCCTTACAAATACGGAGATATACCTTCGGACTACTATCACAGAACCGCATTAGGCTTTTTGCAAGCCATGTGGGAAGGGGATGCGGATGGAAGACCATGGACTTTTCCCCTGATAACCGTTCAGATCACTGATGACTTTGATTTTGAGGATTCGGTCTTTAAGCAGTTTCTGGAAAACTTAGACAAGCACGGAGGAGCATACTTTGAAAACTTTATGAGCAAACCTTTCGTAGAAAGAGGGATAGAGCCAAGGGATCCTTCTATGCAGAGAAGCTTTTGCTGTAGGTTTCAGGTGGATATAAAGGAGGTTTTAAGGGTTGCCAATGTAGGCTCCATATGGTAAGGCGTCGGGAGTGGCTCTATAGGTGTTATATACATAAACTTTAACAGACTTGGGTATTTACATAGGGGTAATAGGTAAAGCCTATTAGTGTACTAAACAAGAAGCGGGAGTTTATAGAAAAGAACAAAAATCTTTATCACTTCAAGGGGAGCACGAGGGGTTGATAAACTTTGGCTATGCGGTTTATGACAAACATGGCAAGCTGTTGGAAGAGGAGTCTGGAATCTTCCATAAGGATGGTATTGCCTTGGCTAAGGAAGTGGCGGACTTTATCCTCAAAACCTTGGACGAATTCATGGCTGAAGATGGAGTGCCTTGGAACTTTGAATACGCACCGGGAGAGACTGCAGGACCAACCTTAGCATACAAGGACCTTAAGTTCTATAAGGCTCTATACTCGGGAGATTATTCTTCCTTTAAGCTATACAGAATATTACAAGATCAACGAAAAGCCGATCTACGTGGGTGGTAGCTTAGAAGGTTCGGGAGTATTCTTAACCGCTGGGTTCCAACCACCCTATGAAGGGCAGTCCTTGGCAAAGCAAATAGAAGTATCCTCCCAAACGCAAAGGTTCGCAACCGGTGGAAGCATACAGCATATCTTTTTGAACGAAAAAGCAGGTGCAGAGGTCTTGGCAAAGTTTGTTAGGAGCTGTTCTAAAAATCCTCCACTTTATTAAAAACCACCATAAAAGTAAAGAATAAAGCCAGAGGGCTATCATGTGGAAATTCCACCAAATAGCACACGCTAAAGCCATTTTCATAGCCATACACTCTCAAGTCTCTTTAACACCTATAGCAGGCTCACAGCCAAGCTCTTGAACCCTTTGGATAATCTCTACTGCATCATATCCTTATATCCGCTATAAATGGCACATTGGAAAAAAGAGCTAACCATCTTAATTTCTGTTCCTCTACGCCTTCTTCAACAATTCTTTCTAAGAGTTTTTCATCCAATGTGTTAACTCTGTAGTAGTAATCACAAAGGGATGGGTAGGGACTCCTTGTTTTTTTGCTATCTCTAAGACTTCTCTGAAGGACAGATTGATTTGTTTCTGATAAACAAACAGGGTTATGATGACAGCATCTGAGTATATTTTTGGTCTTGCGCGAATCTGTTGATTGGTCTATGTCTGGATTTGTGAAAGAAAGTAGCTTACAAATTTGTATCGGACTCACAAGAGGATAGTTTTTTAGAACAGCCCCCAGAAAAATATTGACAGAAGCCCTTCATCGGCTTATATTTTAGACTCCAACCATGAGAATAATAGAGGGGGTTAATAAGCAAGTGCTTAATTTAGAAAACCAAAGCGCTAATCATCTCTTTCCTAATCATTGTTTGTGCTTTGAGCATATTCTAAACATGATCTTAAGTGGTGAAGTGTCTAACCCTAAAACTGATGACTTAGTCTTTGATAAGCCAGAAGAGGATTTACTGAAGGAAGGAGGCGCACTTAAAAGGGAACGTTCTCTTAAGGACAGGTTTCTTGAAAATGCCCAAGCATTTACATACGTAGTTCAGATTTTGGATACGAGTAGGGAAAACGCTTTTCAACCCAATGAAAATAGCAAAGCTATACACTCTGAAGAAAATATACATCCCCATACAAACTTAACTAAAATAGGTTTAAAGCAAAACATAGCTAACCTAGTAAATTCTTTTCAGGTTCATTTAAAGAATAAAGAAGCTTTGAAGTTTAGCCATTATATGCCTCTGCACCTTCTTGTTGATACCGAACATGAAGCATGGGGAAGCACACAACCTGAGCTGGACTATTCAAAACTAACCGAAACTTTAGATCCAACCAATGAACACAATAAAGAAAATGTTATACACAGAACTCTTGACCCTGAAAAGCTTAGCAACATCCTAGATATAGAAAATCCTGCCCAAGCGAAGGTTCCCTTCGAAGATAAACATACAACACCTGTAAATCTTAAAAACAGCGGTTTTCAAATTAAAACTGAGAGTGTTATAAAACACAGTCCTGACGTTGATAAGCCTGATATCTCCTACTCTGAAAAGGGTAAGGAAAAGATAAGGGAATCCCCAGATATCTATGGCTCAAAATTCTCAAGTTTAAAGTTTGAGGAAGAGCTAAAAGCAACTCAAGAGGTTAGAAACAGTAAGCATTACAGCACACAGGAACACAAAGTTTTTCACGTAAAGTTAGAAGATGGAGACCTAAGGATAAGGTTAGTTAAAGATAGGCTGAACATAAGTCTGAATCTCAAAGAAGATATTAGATTACCCACACCTCACGAAAGTTACAGGCTTTTAGAAAGCCTATCACAAATGGGTTTAAGGGTAGAGTTCTTTGGCATAAACGGGAAAACCCTTCAATGGGAGTTTAGACAAGGGCAAGAGGGAAAAAGAGAAAGTAAATTTAAAGATGTTAGCTTAAATTCAAAAGATGATAATAAGGTCTTCAGCCTATATCTATAAAAAACCCCCAGGAGGGGGAAAGAGTTTATAGGAGTTCTTTTACTTTTTGCACAACTTCTTCGTAGTTGGGTTCTTGGGTTATCTCTGGAACAAGCTGGACGTATCTTATTATTCCTTCCTTGTCTATAACAAAAATTGCCCTGGCCAGAATACCTTTTAGCACACCTTCAGATATCAAAACTCCATACTTTTCCATATCCCTGTAACGAAAGTCAGAAGCCACTGTGACATTGCCTATGTTGAAACTCTCGCAGAACCTCTTCTGAGCAAAGGGCAGATCCATAGATACTACCGTTACATCCACACCAGACATGCCAGCCATCAGCTCGTTGAACTTTTTAGTTTCAGTCTCGCATACAGGTGTATCTAAAGAGGGTACTGTAACTATAACCTGGACTATGCTCTTTGCACCCCCTATTGCCTTCTCTTGAAGGTCTTTTGTTACTACGACTGCTTCTGGAGCTCTTTGCCCCACTTCTAAAGTTGGACCAGATAGAGCAACTGGACTGCCCTTTAAATTAACAGTCTGAGCCATGATTTGAACCTCCTTTTTAGTTTTGCAAATATTTTAAATAAACTTCCGGATTCTAAACTATGACCAATCTCAGTTTTCTAATAGCTCCAGGGTTTTTGCTATTCTGAGTATTCCTTGCCTGAGGACATCATCCGAAACGCAGTAGGAAATTCTTATGTAGCCATCCCTTCCAAAGGCAGATCCCGGAACTGCAGCCACGTTGCCCTTTTCTAACAGAAATTCTGCCAGCACAAGATCAGAGCCTAATTTAGCAGAGTAGTAGCTGAGATTTGGGAATATGTAAAAAGCGCCTTTTGGCTTTACCACGCTGACATTTGGGATATGGTTTAACAATTCGTATGCCAGATCTCTCCTTTTTTGAAAAGTGTCCCGCATAGCTTGGATAAATTTCTTACCTTCCGGATTTCTCAGTGCTTCAAGGGCGCCATACTGCGCAAAAGTTGTTGCATTGGAAATAGTTTGGCTATTAAGGTCTGCAATAACTTTAGCGAAGCTCTCAGGACAGGCTACATAACCTACCCTCCACCCTGTCATAGAATAGGTCTTTGAAAACGCATTTACAGTAAAAGTTATCTCCCTGATTTCCTTGGAGAAGCTTGCAGGGCTGACAAATCTCTCATCGTCATAAACGAAGGCTTCATAACATTCATCTGAGATTATGAATATGTTATGTCTTAAACATAGGTCTGCTATCTTCCTCATCTCCTCTTCTGGAATCACAGCTCCGGTAGGATTGGATGGGGAGTTCAAAACTAAAGCCTTAGTCTTTTTTGTTATGTGTGGTAGTAAATCGCCTACAGTCAATACAAATTGCCTTTCTTCGCTGAGCACGATCTCTTTAGGTTTTGCACCGCATAGGAGTATCTGCTCTGGATAGGTTACCCAGTATGGGGTAGGCAGTAAAACTTCATCTCCTTCTTCAAGTATAGCGGTAAAAACCAAATACAGCGCCATCTTAGCGCCTGCAGTTATAACTATTTCTGATGGCTTGTAATCTACACCATTTTCTTTTAAAAGTTTTTCTGATAGGGCTTCCCTTAGAGGAAGGATTCCGGCAGGGGGACTATATTTTGTTTTTCCCTCTTTCAAAGCTTTTATACACGCTTCTTTGACAAACTCTGGAGTATCAAAGTCTGGTTCCCCCGCACCAAAACCTATCACATCTACCCCCTGATTCTTCAGTTGATTTACCTTAGCGGTAAGGGCCAAGGTGGGGGCAGGCTTTATGTGAGATACTCTCTTGGAAAGCATAATTTTTTTATTATACATCCAAAAAAACATGCTTTATAATAATCTTCCCATGAATGAATTAGAGAAGTTCGAAAACCTTTTGGAAACAAAGCTTGGTATAAACAAAACCTTGAAAAAGGGAGAAGTGGTAAGAGGGAGAATAGTGAAAATAGATGAGAGAACAGTGTACATTGATATTGGTTATAAAGTGGAAGCCATAATGCCCAGAGAGGAGCTTCCTGAAGAGGTAAAGGAGAATGACGAAATAAAGGGCATACTTGTAAAATTCTCAAAGGGTGTACCGGTATTATCTTTCCAAAGGTACTTAAGCGAAAGGTTGTATGGATTTCTTAAGTCGGCTTATGAGAAGGGTAAATTCGTAGAAGGCAGGGTAGAAGAAGTGCTGGAGAACGAATACAAAGTGAATGTTAGCGGGCTTAAAGCAACTTTACCTAAATCGGAAGCCAGACAGGGCCTGAGGAAGAATTCAAGGGTAGTAGCAAAAATTAAGGAACTTTCAGTATCAAGCAGTGGTGTTAATATTGTTTTGACTGAGAAAGATTTCATAGAACAGATTAGAAAAAGGAGGAAGGAGCGATTACTCGCTAAATTAAAAGTTGGGGATGTAATAGATGGAAAGGTTATAAAAATAGATCCAGAAAAAGGTATAACACTTTTAGTAAAGAACACACTAAGAGCATTCTTGCCAAAGGAAGAACTATCTTGGGGCAGGGACAAAAACCCTTATAACTATACTGAAGTAGGAGAAAGACTAAAGGTAAAAGTAAAGAGAATTCCAAAAGACGGAGAATTTATCTTTGTAAGCCTTAGGGAATTGAAAGGTAATCCATGGGACAAGGCTAAGGAACTCATAAGCAAGGGGCAGATCCTTACTGGCAAAGTAACAGATATAACAGACAAAGGAGTATTAGTGGAGGTTTTAGAAGGAGTAGAGGGCTTTGTTCCAAAGGATGAGGTGTCGTACGATAACAAAATGCCGAAGAAGTGGGACACGGTCAATGTTAAGGTTTTGGAGTTTGAGCCGAAACACAGAAAGCTTATTCTCAGCATAAAAAGAACCCTCCCAAAACCTTGGGAGGAATATATACAAAAACATCCGGTGGGAAGTAAGGTAAAAGGCAAAGTTGAGAAGTTTGAGAGTGCATCTGCAATAGTGGATTTGGAAGGAGTGAAGGGTATAATTCACAGAAGTGATCTTTCTTGGGTGAAGCCAGGCAGGGTGGAAGAAGTGCTCAAAATCGGTGAAGAGAGGGAGTTTGCGGTTTTAGGGCTTGAAGGTAAATACGTAAAACTCGGAATAAAACAGCTACAGGATAACCCTTGGGATATTTTTGTTAAAAAGTATAAGGTTGGGGATAGGGTTAAATTGAAGGTAACTTCCATACATCCCTTTGGAGCCTTCTTGGAGTTTCCAGAAGGATTGGAGGGATTGCTCCCTCTGTCGGAGATTGATAATATAAAAGATATAAAGGTTGGGGACGAGCTAGAAGTGCGTATAATTGACATAACCCCCAATTCAAAGATAACCTTAAGTACAAAGGAGGAAAAGAAAACGGAAGAAATTATCAACGAGGGCTCTGAAAGCGGGTTTACCTTAGGGGAGCTTTTAAAGAAAAAGATGAAGTTATGAACATGACAAAAAAGGATATAATACATAGATGTCATGAAAAAATGCCTGTTTTCTCTAAATCGTTGATTGAAAAAGCTTTAAACCTTCTGCTTAAAGAAGTAAGCCTAAGCTTAAATAGGGGTGAAGATGTTAAAATAACTGGCTTTGGCACTTGGAAGAGGGTAAAAGTAAAAAGAAAAAACAAAAAAGGTTTCAGTGTTAAGCTCAAACCTAGTAGGAAATTGCTAACGTACTTGAATACTTCAGAGGTGGGTACTAAAATAAGAAAGTAACGGGGTGTGGCGCAGGTGGAAGCGCGCTGGCATGGGGGGCCAGAGGTCACGGGTTCAAGTCCCGTCACCCCGATTATTAAAAGAGTAGATCATGAACTTACATTTCAAACCGTCGGAAGATAATACAGAGGTATTGGTCCTAAGGGTATTTCTAAAAAGCGTGGAAATACTGGGTGGTTTGCAGAATCTGGTAAAGCACAAAATTGCAAATTGGCTTCCATCACTCCTCATAGCTTGCTATACTGTGGTTTTGAAAGAAGAGTATATGAAGACAGAACAAGAAATAGCTCAGCAGTTGAATATTACCCTTCAAACGGTAAAGAACATTTTAAGAGCTGAACCTTCAAAGGACACCATGGGAGTGATTGAGGGAGTTTCAGAAAAGGAAGGAAAGGATATGAACGTGCAGACCGCAGGAAGCGTAGCAAAAATAGCCTACAGACAAATAAAAAATGGTTTAGACGACGTTAGACTATCACTAGAACTCTCTAAAAGTCTTGTGAAAGCCTTGGATATAACCTGGGCATACTTAATTCTGAAAAAGTTAAAATGGAATGACTTTCCTATAGAGTCTCCTCAGGATGTAAAGGAAAAAGTTAAAAAAGTTTACATAAAGGGAAGGTTGGCGGAAGAGATTCTAGAGGAACTTGATTATCCCATAAACACTCCTATGGAGTTAATAAAACTCATAAAAGAAAACTTAAAAATGTACGGACTTGAATGAAGTACATCGGATATGCACTTTTATTTATTCTTTTTATCTATTTTGTGTTCGTAAAGCCCTATATAATACTTTACAAAGTTGAACTAAAACTTGAGGGACCTGAAATAAACCTGAAGGAAAGAAGCCTTGGATTAAAAGAGCTACTATTCTTTGTTCCCAATTTAGGAAATAAAACCTACTTTTTGAGATTGAAGGATCTGATTCTCTATGAGAACCAGTTGAAAGTAAAGGAGGTTTCCATCATCATGGTTTCCTTGAAGACCACTGAAGAGCCCTTTGATTATGATTTTACAAATTTAACCAAACTTCTGAATAGATTAAACATAAGTTTAGACAAAGCTTACATTTCTGTAAATTCACCACTCGATTCTAAAAGTATAACAGTGTTCGTAGGCAATACTCATTTGAACAACAGGAAATTATTCTCCGAGAATAGGGCAGTCGCCTATTACATAAGAGGAAGTAAATCAGATAAAGTTGAAGTGCTGGTCAAAGAAGCTTATTTGAATGGGCCGATCTTTAATTTGGTATCTGCGGAGGTCATAAGTGAGAAGTACTTTTTTAACCTAAGCGGGAGTTGGAGAGGAAGAAAAGGGAACTTTGTCGCCACAGGTTTTATAAAGGGGTTCTCCGGTGGAGCTTATAGCCTTGATCCTATCAACACTAAAGCGAAAGGGTATATAGATTACACTAGAATAGAAGCAGACTTAGAACTTCAGACTAACAACCTTAAAATAAAAGACAAGTTCTACACAGATCTGAAAGGAAGTGGAAAGTATACCTACGTATTGGGGAAAAAGAACCAGATCTTACTTAGCCTTGACGGCAATGGTATAAGAGGAAATTTGGAGTACGACTTTGACAATGGAACGGTTAAGTTAGTGCTGGATAGATTAGCTATTGATGAGAGTTTATTTTCTGTTGAGAGGAAAGTTTCAGGTTTTTTTTTCTGGAAGTGTTTTTGCTAATCTCATAGAAAAAAACATAAGATTGGATGGAAACGTCCAAAATTTGGCGGTAGATAACATAAACCTTAAAACAGCAAGGGTAAAGTTGGAAACCCGCTATGGTCAGGGAGAGGGGGGTGAAGTAGAGTTCACCTCTGAAATGTTTTATATCAAGGGTAAGTTTTATGGAAGGGATTTTATAGGGAAGCTAAGCGTAAAAGGCTTTCCGTATTGGGACGATAGGCTGAGTGCAACGATTTTTTATGAAGGGGATCTATCCTACCTAAAGGGTGATCTACAGACCAAAGGGATTGGTTCTGCTTTGAATGTTTCTGCATACGGTAGAAAGATAGGAAATTTAACATTCAACTTAAGCTTTAAAAATTCCAGCTATCAGATTGTAGGAAAGGGTAATGGCTTTCAAGTAAGCGGTGAGGGAACCATCACGGAAAAGGTTTTTAGAGGTAAAGTGGATTTGGAGGAATTTAGCTGGAAGGAGAAGGATTTAGAAATCTCAGATGTAATAGGTCAGATATTTATTCAGGTTGATGAAAAAAAAGTCAATTTAAACGGTAAAGTTGAAGGAAAAGTAAAAAGCGAGGGTTTAGAACTGCTGACTCTATCAGAGTTTTACCTTAAGAGTCTGGACGGGAAACTTGGGGGAGAATTTGTTAGCGAGTTGAAAAGCGTAAAGTATAGAGATTTTGAATTAAAGAACGGTTTGTTGAGGGGAACGATCAAAGACGGGGACGTAACCTTTAGCTATACAATAGAAGAAAAACTAAAGGGTTCAGGGAAGGTCTCTCTTAGAGACTTTAGCTTTAGCACTCAGGGAAAGTGGCAAGGGGAAATAAAAGGAAGCTTATTAAGACTGTCTTATGCGCTACAAGGAGCTGCTAAGAAGTTCATTAAAGGAAGCATCAAAGGAGAGGGTAAAATCAGAGGTTTCTTAGTCCCTGTAGATGCTAGCTTAGAAATTAGAGAAGACAAGCTAAACGCATCTTTTAGGGGATTCAGAACTCAAAAGGGAATGCTAACTTTGGATTTTGGAAGAGTGGATTTAGAAAATGGAAGGCTAAGCTTTGGAGGAGCAAGCGTTAAACTTAACTCTGAAGAGATAATCAGGTTCTCTCCTGCAGAGGGTTCCTTTGACTTCAAGGCGAGGAAGGCTGAAATACCCGCAATCAACATACAAGGCTATGCTTATGGACAAGCCAGAATTCTTTACAGTTCAACTTCTGGTTTTAATTTGGTTTCCGAAGGTAGCATTGATCTTGGAAAGTCTTCTAAACTAATTCGAAGCAAGACTCAAACTACAGTGATAGGCAATCTCTACTACTACATAAACACGGACGGAACAAAGCTGAACATCGCCTTTCTGTCAAAAGAACCAATTGAGTTTAGATCTAGGTACTTAGGTACACCGCTCGTAGGAAATGCTTACTTTTTTGGAGACGGGAGCATATTCAAGGGATCTGTGAACTTTACAGGGAATGGATCTTCTTTCAAAATAGAAGCACAGGGAACAGAGAGAAAACTAACGGCAGATTTTAGCTTGGAAAGGATTCCCATAATATACAACGACGCTAACCTCAGAGGAAATGTGCTCTTAAGAGGTAGGGGATATTTGGAAACAGATTATCAGAACTTTAGGTTAACTTCGGAACTTAGCTTGGGGGGCATAGTATTCGTGCAAAGTTTTCCAAAGCAAAAAAAAGATAGGAAAGAAGAATTTCGCGAAAGGATAACCCTTGACCTAAAAATTTCTTCCTATGAGTCTCTCAGAGTATACCTGCCGGAAGGATACATTTACGGCTTCTTAGATGGGTATGTAAAAGGTAAATTAAATGACCCTGATTACAAAATTAAATTTTCCCTCTCTGGTGGAGAGCTGAGGTATTTCAATAGAAAATTCCACGTCAAATCAGGCAGTTACGAATTTGGTAAAAAAGAAGATGAGATAAACCTTACTATAGCCTCTTCATTACCTGAATATGTAGTCCTAATAGACCTAAAAGGCAACCCAGATTATCCTAAGGTTTTGCTGAGGTCTGAGCCTCCAAAGGAACCAAGACAGATACTAGCCGATTTGATATCGGGCGGGGGGAGGGCAGAGGGCTTAATCTCTCTCGGAGATGTACTGGCTTCCCAGATACCCCAAATGGGAGCCCTTGCAAAGGGTTTGGAAAGAACCTTAGGTACTGAAGTAAGCATTTCCGTATCTCCTCAAATTGGTAGCTCTGGAGAATTAGGCGTTTCTACTAAAATATCAAAGGATATAACAGACAAGCTTTCGATAGAATACCAGCAAAGCAGCTTAAAGGACCCAAGAAAAAGCTACGTGGGCGGTGAAGCAAAGATATCAAGTGGCACTTCAATAGGTGGGCGTATTAATTCCGATAGGTCCAAGGAGGTTAAGTTAAGGATTAGGGGTAAATTCGGCTTTTGAATTTATAACCCTCACATAGACCATTAGGTAATCAAGGAAGGACAGAAGTATAAAAGAGTAACCAATGTAGAGCATTGTTTCTACCTTGAACAATACTACAAGAGGAATTGCTACACATATGTAGGCGGTAGTTAGCTTACCTAAGGGCCTGGACTTTGGTATGATCCTCTTAGTCAAAAACATGTGAATACCGCCAAGTAATATAAGCCCATCTCTCAGGAGCAAAAAGAATAACAGACTGGAAGGCACGATATGAAACTTGTAAGTAAACACATATAGGGCTGTAAGTAGGAGTATTTTGTCTGCAATAGGGTCCAGAACTATACCCAAATTGGTTTCTTGTTTAAACTTTCTTGCAATGTAACCATCTATAGCATCTGTTATCGAAAGGAAAATAAACAGGGTAATGGCTTCATAAAACTCAAGAAATAACATCAAAGGACTTAACAAGAGGCGAGTCAAAGAGAGTATATTGGGCAAATTCATAAATGTTATAATAATAAACTATAACCTTTTATTGGAGGATAACATGGCTGTAGTGGTTAGAGTACCTACACCTCTTAGAAGATTAACAAATGGACAAGGCGAGGTTCAAGTAGAAGCTAGCACGATCAGAGAAGCCATAGAAAGATTAGAAGAGTTGTATCCGGGTTTTAAAGACCGTCTGCTTGATGAGAACGGTGAACTTAGAAGATTTGTTAACCTATACCTTAACGACGAGGACATAAGGTTTTTAAAGGGTGTGGATTCAGAGTTGAAAGATGGAGATATAATCTCTGTAGTACCAGCTATTGCTGGTGGCTTTTAACCTCCCGAAATTGCATTAATTACCTTTATGTCATCCTGTGCTGAAACCACTTGATGCTCTTCCGCTATCTCTCCATTTACTATAACAAAGGCGTAGTCTCTTGACAGATTGAGTTTATTAAGTATGTCCCTAACTGTAATCTCTTCTTTATCGATATCCAGATGTATTAGTTTTCCCCTGTAATGCAGATTTAACCTCATTCGGGTTTATCATAATAATTATAATAGGGATATATACGTTGGGTGAGAAATTAACCAAGCACATGACTTTTCCTGAAAAAGCTATAACCAATAGCATAACCATAAAGGTAAGTCAAAAGGGTTATTCCCTTTCTCCACCTGCTAACAGAATTGAAAGCCTTTATCTGTGAGCTTATCCCTTCCACAGCCTGCCTTAAGCTTTTATCTTCTTTCTTTTCGCAAACCTCCACAAACTCACAGCCCCTATAACCTCTATCGCCCATAACTCCAAAAGTCTCTACCAAAAACCTAAACCACCTGCTCTTGCTTTTCCTTAACCTAAAAGACTTTATTTCATTGTAGCTGGCTGGATGAAACCAAACATCCATCACCACTTGATTTTCATCACATAAAACCATTAGGAGCACTCCATAGTAAATCTCTTCAAACTCTACTTTAATACAGTGCCGTCTACTATAAGCTTTACTTTGCTTCCAAGTATTAGCTTTACAAAGATCATTGATAACACTCTATTTTGCATGTAATCTCTAAGAAGCCTGTA
>Ga0209821_100006_pt1 | contig 61993 bp, 66 predicted proteins | sample SSWtaG_3_FD_184118 | JGI IMG/M metagenome (GOLD analysis project Ga0209821, IMG submission 184118) | Hot spring microbial communities from Sandy's Spring West, USA to study Microbial Dark Matter (Phase II) - SSWTFFsm_matched (SPAdes)... | ecosystem: Environmental > Aquatic > Thermal springs > Hot... | reverse complement strand
GGTGGAGAAGGTAATGTCCGCAAAAGTCTCTTTGTCTACGGTCACCCTCCAAGCGTGGGCTGGCAATGTGGCAACTCCCATAAGTGCTGCCATAGCTAAAAGGCTCTTCTTCATGCTACTACCCTCCTTAAAGGTTTTTGATGGTTTTAATGATAGCATGTTTAAAAAAGTTTGTCAAGTGTTTTTTTTATTTGCGGATTTGCAGTTAGTTTTTTAAGCTTTTTTATTTTCAGTATTTTTCGGTTTTTAGACGTTTTGCAAGTTTGCAAAAGTTTTTAATCGGAGATGGAGCTGATCAGATCAACCCACTTTTTGATGTTGGTCTCTATTGAATAGTTCTTTGCGGTGTTTATTGCGTTTTCAGAGAGCCTTGAGTATTCTTCCTTGCTTATGTTTATCATTCTTTCAAGCTTTTGGGCTATTTCTTCTTTGTTATCCACTTTGGCACTAAAGCCATTAAAGCCGTCTATCAGATATTCCCCAATGCCTCCTGCCAAGGTGGAAAGAACCACTTTACCACAGGCCATAGCCTGCAAAACACTGCCCGCAATGCCTTCGGACCTTGAAGTGAGGATAAAGTAATCTCCAGCTTGAAGGATCTTTTCTACATCTTCCCTATAACCGAGAGGTATTACAAAATCCTCAAGGTTGAACCCTTTTATAGTTTCCAGCGCTTGCTCCGAATCTGTATCCTTTCCAGCCAATATTAGCCTTACGTTTCTGTATTTTTTAACTATCTGTGAAAAAACTTCCAAAAGCACATCTTGTCCCTTCCTCCAAGGTTGCCAATTGGCAACATTTACAAAAACTTTATGTTCTTTCCCCAAGCCAAGCTTTTTTCTGTATTCTTCCCTCAGCTCCTCCGAAGGTTTGAACCTTGAAAGGTCAATTCCCGACTCTATAACCACGATCTTCTTTGGAAAAAAGTCAATGTTTATAAGATGCTCTGCTACCCTTTTGGAAACTACAACTATCTTATCCACAAACCTATACTTAAGATGCTTCGAGAAAAAGGAAGGAGTAAAGCCAGACCTTCTAAGGGCTATTATCTTAGGTTTCTTCTTCAAAAACGGCAGTATGGCAATTACGTAATTTAAAGACCAAGAAGAGTTGGCTATCAAAACATCGTAGTTTCCCTCTTTGACAATGTGGTAAAGCCTTAAGTAATTCTTTATGTTAAACCTTCTTTTGCTGCCGTTGTCCACCTCGTAAAACTTTAGCTCAACCTTCCCTCTTAGCCTTTCTATCATCTCTTTGTGTCCAAAGGCTAAGGCAAGATGCACTTCAAAATGTTTGCTAAGGTGTAGTGTGTTTAAGTAGGTCTGTTCCTTTGTTCCACACCATCCGAGGCTATCTATAACTTCTAATATCTTCATCGGGTTAAGATATAATATAGTTTATGATAAGGCACTTTATTGACCTTTGGGACATTACGCCAGAAGAGGGATGGGCCATACTTAAAAGCTCTATGGCTATCAAAAAGGGGGAGGACAAAGAGATGTATTTAAGAGGCAAGTATTTTGCTTTGATTTTTACCAAACCGTCCACAAGGACTAGAGTGTCCTTTGAGGTAGGCATAAGGGCTTTGGGTGGGGAGGTTATCTTTCTTCAAGAGCAGAGTCTTCAGTTAGTAAGAGGAGAGGATCTCAAGGACACTGCCCGAACACTCTCAAGATACTTAGACTGTCTTATAGTTCGCACCGATTCTCACGAAAAGCTAAAAGAGATAGCCTCTTATTCGTCCATACCGGTTATAAACGCCCTAACGGACATGTCCCATCCTTGCCAGGTTTTGAGCGATGTTTTTACCCTTTATGAGCGTTTTGGGGAGGATATAAAAAAGCTCAAGATCGCCTATGTGGGTGATGGGAACAACCTTTGCAACACATGGCTTGTAGGTGCAGGGCTTTTTGGTCTTAACCTGTTTGTAGCTACTCCCGAAGGGCACGAGCCTTCCTCTTATTACTACCAAGCGGGAGAGGATCTGTGCAAGATCACAGGGGGAAGTATATATCTAACTCCCAACCCGGTAGAAGCGGTCAAAGATGCGGATGTGGTTTATACGGACGTTTGGGTCAGCATGAACCAAAACAGAACCGAAGAGAAGCTTTTGGCCCTTAAACCCTATCAGGTAAATGGCGAGCTTTTAAAGCACGCAAAGGAAAGTGTTTTGGTAATGCACTGCCTTCCTGCCAGAAAGGGGGAAGAGATAACCGAAGACGTTTTTGAAAATTATGCGGACTTTATCTTTACTCAGGCAGAAAACAGGATGTATGCTCAGATGGGACTTTTAAAGTTCTTGCTCACTCAACAGTAACGGTTTTTGCCAAGTTTCTGGGTTGATCCACGTCTAAACCCAAGTAGTCCGCTATGTAATAGGCAAAAAGTTGAAGGGGGACGACCGTCAAAAAGGGTGTTAGGTCCTCGTGGCAATTGGGAATGCCTATAAAGTCCGCCGAGAGCCTTTGAATCTCTTTATCTTCCTTAAAGCCTACGGATATAACTATGCCCTTCCTTGCCAAAACTTCCTCTATGTTTGAAATTATCTTTTCATGTACTCTGTCTTTTGGTGCCACAACTACCACTGGCATGTTCTCGTCAATTAGAGCTATGGGTCCGTGTTTCATCTCCCCCGCAGGGTAGCCTTCCGCATGGATGTAAGATATCTCTTTTAACTTTAGTGCCCCTTCCAAAGCTACAGGGTAGCTGAGGTATCTTCCCAAATAAAGCGTATTTTTGCTTTTAGTGTATTTGAGTGCTACCTCCCTTATGCTTTCGCTTTCTGAAAGCACATCTTCCATAAGGTGGGGTATCTTCAGGAGCTCGTCCGTGAGATTTTCTCTTTCTGAATGCTCGCTTATGGCTAAGGAAAAGAGAACTGCCAGCTGGCAGGTAAAGGTTTTTGTGGCCGCCACGCCTATCTCCGGTCCTGCGTGGGTGTATAGGGTATAGTCCGATTCTCTGCTTAAGGCACTTCCCATAACATTAACGATAGATAAAAGCTTGGCTCCCTTCTCCTTTGCTGATAGGGCAGAAAATCTGGTGTCTGCAGTTTCACCAGACTGGGATATGGCAATCACCAAGTCTTGCGGATCTATCGGATTGTCTGCGTATCTTAGCTCAGAAGCATAAATTACCTCCACAGGCACCCCCAAAAACTTTTCAAGCCAGTATTTTCCAACAAGCCCCGCATGGTAAGAAGTACCACAGGCTGTTATGAGTATCCTTCTAAATTCCTTTAAAGAAAAGGGAAGCTCGTAATCTCTGGATAGGTATCCTTTTATGGTATCTGCCACCACCCTGGGCTGTTCAAAGATCTCTTTTAGCATAAAGTGTTTGAAACCTCCCTTTTCTGCGGCTATGATGTCCCAGTGGATCCTTATGGGCTCTTTCACCTTTGGGTTTCCCTCAAAGTCATAAATGCTTACCCCTTCGGGTGTTAAATCCACCACCTCCCCATCATCCAAAGGTATTATGTTTTTGGTAAAGGGGATTAAAGCGGGTATGTCAGAAGCTAAAAAGTTTTCTCCTTCTCCCAAGCCTACAACAAGGGGACTACCGTATCTTACCCCAACTATACGACCAGGTTCTAAGGGTGTATAGACTGCAAAGGCGTATGCTCCTTTTAGCTTGGGAAGGGATTTAAAAACCGCTTTTAAAAGGTCTCCCTTGTAGTTTAAGGATATAAGATGGACTATGGCCTCCGTGTCCGTTTCTGATTTATATTCTATGCCCTTTGAGATGATAAATTCCTTCAGCTCTCTGTAGTTTTCTATTATGCCGTTATGTACTAAAGCAAAGCGCCCTTCCTGGTCTGTGTGGGGGTGGGCGTTCAGCTCGCATACGCCCCCGTGGGTAGCCCATCGGGTGTGTCCTATGCCAAGGGTAGCGTCTAATTGTTTGCCCCAAAGACTTCTTACTAGCTCCCTTATCTTCCCAACCTTTTTTTCTACAAAGATCTTACCATCCTCTAAAAGAGCCACACCAGCAGAATCGTAGCCTCTATACTCAAGTCTTTCCAACGCTTCCAAAAGTATAAAAACCGCCTTTCTTTTTCCTGTGTATCCTACTATTCCGCACATAGGACTTTATTTTAAACTGGTTAAGCGTTAAATTAATTCAAGTTATGGCTGTAAGGAAAATTCGTAGCTATCCAGACCCAATTCTAAAGACACCCACCCTTAGGGTGGATGTTATAGATGAGGACATAAAAAAGCTTGTGGAAGACATGTTTGATACTATGTATGCAGAAGATGGGGTGGGCTTGGCTGCCAATCAGATAGGTGAGCCCCTTCGCCTTATGGTTATAGACACCACCCCAAAGAAAGAGAGCCCTCCCCTAAAGCTCGTCCTGATAAACCCAGAGCTTATTCACGCAGAAGGGACTATAAGGTATAGAGAAGGGTGCCTTTCCTTCCCGGGTTTAACTGTAGAGGTAGAAAGATACAGAAAGGTAAGGTTGAAAGCTCTGAACCTTGAAGGAGAAGAAAAGGAATACGAGCTTGAAGGCTTCCCAGCTATAGTTTTCCAGCATGAGTTGGACCACTTAAACGGCATTACTTTCATAGACAGAGTAAATGGCTTAAAGAGGAGGTTAGCTCTTGAAAAATACTACAAACTCCAAAGACAACGTTCCAGAGGTTGAGCTTTTAAAGTTTTACCCTTTTGAGATAAGCAGTAAAAAGCCAAGGCTTTTGGGCTATGCAGAAGTTAGGGTAGGAGAGGTGATAATAAAGGGTATAAAACTCTTTCAGGCAAAAAACGGAGGGTTATTCATACAGCTTCCCACTGTAAATTTTGACGGTCAAGAGTATCCTGTGGTAGAACTAAGGTCAAAAACACTTCTTGACAGAGTAAGGAGGGAGGTGGTAGATTACTACAAGGCTTTAGAAAATGTTTAAAGGTTATGCCTTTTTTATAACCTCTTCTATTTCTTTCTTGGCTGTAGCGATAATTGGACTTTTTCACCTGAAGGAGAAGGGCACTGTTTACTTTCTCTTACTTGCCATCACAGGCTTTCTGTTTGCCATAGCTTTTACTCAGTTTGTTCTGAACGCTGCAAAAAGCTTATACCAAGAATACAAAAAGGAGGGCAACCTATTTACCTTTCTCTTTGAGTTCTTTGCAAGCCTAAGGCTTGCTATATTTTTGATGATAACCATAGGAATCCTTTCTATGCTTGGCTCTACGTACATACAGCAAGGGAAAACTTACGATTTTTATGTTCAAGAGCACGGACCACAAATAGCTTCTTGGATATGGAAGCTTTGGTTGAACGATGTGTTTCATTCTTGGTATTACATACTCTTCATAGTCCTTTTGGCTATAAACCTGATCCTTTGCTCCTACAAAAGACTGCCAAGCGTGTGGAAGCATGCCTTTTCAAAGGAGAGATTTCAAAGGTTAGATGAGCATCTTGAAAAGCACCTAAAACCCGTGGAGGTGATGGTAAATCCAGACAAAAACAAGGTCATTAAGTTCTTGCAATCCAAGGGATTTAAGGTTTTTGTAGAAGAAAAGGGGGAAAGGACGTTCTTTTACGGAGAAAAGGGAAAATACTCTCGCCTTGGGGTTTATGTGGTCCATATAGCCCTGCTTATCATAATGGCTGGAGCTTTGATAGATGCCCTCTTTGGCAAGAGGGGGACGGTGGTAGTGGTTGAGGGCCTAAGGGAAAACGTCATGCAGTCTCTGGATGGTAAAAAATCCTACAGGCTCCCCTTTCAGATAAAGCTTGAGTCCTTTCATATAGTCTCTTATGAGGAAGAAGCAAAAAGGAAAGGGAAGGAGTTTAAAGGAGATCCAAAGATAAAAGATGCCATAGCCAGTTTTGAAAGCAATATTGAAATCATTGAGGGTGGAAAGGTGATAAAGGAAGGTCTGGTTGCGGTAAATGCTCCCTTTGAACACGGACCCTACAGGATATTTCAGGCAACCTACGGACTCACCGGAGAAGCTGGATGGGTAAAACTCTCGGTCTTTGACAGGAACATCCTTCCCAAAGATCCAAAAAGAGCTTTTTTGGGAGAGGTGGAGATAAAGGCGGGTCAGGTAGTAGAATTCAAGGACATGCTCTTGTCCATAGACAGGTCTGTTTTAAACCTTGAGGACGAAAAGGCTGGCTTTGAAGGGGATCTTAAACCAGCTCTGGTTATAAAAGTTCTAAAGGATGGTAGAGATTACAACGTGCCAGTCATATACTCTCCAGAGCTTACAGTTTTTGCCTTTTCTCAGATACAAGAACTTAGAGACTTTCCTTACATAATGTTTTTGGAAGGCTTTAGGCCACGGTTTTTCAGTGGTTTTCAAATCTCTTACAGCCCAGGCTCTCCCATCATCTGGATCGGATCCATTCTTTTGGTGTTGGGATTGATTCTTGCTTTCTACACAATTCATCGCAAAGTTTGGGCAAGATTGGAAGGAAATACGCTTAAAATATCCTTTTGGTCCCATAAGTTGAAGGAGGAGTTTAGAAAGAGCTTTTTAGATTCTTTGAGGGAACTGGGAGATGTTAAAGAAGCTTCTGGAGAAAGGTAAAGCAATAGCTTTATTGCCTTCCCTTAGCCTGTTTGTGGGAGCGGTGTTTCTTGGTTTTTATGGTATATACGTGCTTTTTGAGACGCTCTACAAGGTCTTAACAGACGAAAGCGCAAGAGATACAGCGGTGCTAGCTACAAAGTTTATATCCGTAATGGACATCCACCTTCTTTCGGTAATTCTTTACATATTCGCTGTGGGCTTATACGAGCTCTTTGTAGGAGAGTTAAAACTTGCCCCTTGGCTAAAGATAGAAAACATAGACCAACTAAAGTCTAAATTAACAAGCGTTATAGTTCTTATACTTGCTATTACCTTTACCAAGAATTTTGTAGAGTGGAAAAATCCACTGGATACTTTGCTTTTTGGCTTAGCGGTATCTGCGGTAATTGGCGTGCTTATATTCTACTACAAGATCAAATCTGAGCATTAAAATAGTTCTATTATGGAGTTTCCAAAGCTAAGACCAAGAAGGCTTAGGGCTAACGAAAACATAAGAAGGCTTGTTAGGGAAACTAAGCTTTCCCTTGACGACCTTATATACCCAATCTTTGTAAGATATGGGGAAAAGATAGTGGAAGAAGTCCCATCCATGCCTGGAGTTTTCAGATACAGTGTGGATAAGGTGGTTGATGCGGTTAAAGAAGTTAGAGACCTTGGCATTCCCGCCATCATACTCTTTGGCATTCCCGAGCACAAAGACGAAGTAGGCTCAGACACTTGGAGCGAGCATGGGATCATCCAAAGGGCTCTTAGAGAAATAAAAAAGCACGTTCCAGATATTTATCTGATAACCGATGTGTGCTTTTGTGAATACACTACGCACGGACACTGCGGGGTGATAAGAGGAAACACCGTAGATAACGACTTAACCTTGGAAAATCTAAAAAAGCAGGCCATTTCCCACGTAGAAAGTGGAGCGGACATGCTGGCACCTTCTGGTATGATGGACGGGATGGTTCAAGCTATTAGGTCCGCCTTAGACGAATCTGGATACTATCACATACCTATAATGGCATACTCCGCTAAGTTTGCTTCGGCCTTTTATGGACCCTTTAGGGAAGCTGCGGAGTCTGCTCCAGCCTTTGGAGACAGAAGGAGCTATCAGATGGACCCAGCCAACGCAAGGGAAGCTATAAAGGAAGTTCTATTGGATGTAAAGGAAGGTGCAGACATCATCATGGTAAAGCCAGCTTTGGCATACTTAGACATAATCGCAAAGGTAAAGGAAGCTATCCTGCTTCCAGTGTGTGCATACAACGTAAGCGGTGAGTATGCCATGATAAAGGCCGCAGGAAGGCTTGGCTGGATAGACGAGCAAAAGGTTATGTTGGAAACCCTCCTTTCTATAAAGAGGGCTGGTGCGGACATGGTAATAACTTACTTTGCAAAGGATGTGGCAAGATTGATAAACAAAGGTTTACTTTAAATGCTCTTCTTTTACAACCTGAAGGAATTTCTAAAAGCCTTTACTCTTTTGAGCCTCGTTTTTGCATTCATTCTAAGCCTCTATTCCGTGCTTGACGTTCTTTTGTTATACAAAACAGCCAACCTGCGAATAATCCCAGAGGCTATGCTTACAACTGTACTAGTTAGCTTTTATTACACTGCCCCCATAATAAACAACCTCTCTCTAATGCTTTATTTGAAGAGGGTCTTCAGCAAGTCTTACGATAAAATAGCTAGCACCTTTGGCATTTCTCCCCTCAGGTTCTTTGCGCCCATCCTAATTTTCTCCCTATTTCTATCTCTTATCCAGTTTGCACTAAGCTATAGTTTCTACCCATACATTTTCAAAACTGCCTACTCGTTGGAAAGGGAATTCAGGAAGGGTAAACCACAGGAGGAGCTTCTGCTAAACGACCTTTGGCTAAGTTTGAACAATGCTTACATCAGGATAGGGTTTGCGGATTTAAGGAATAAAAAGGTGCATGATATTCTTTTAGTATCTTTGGAAGAGGGCTACATAACGGAGTTGATAACAGCAGAGGAAGGCTATTGGGAAGGTGAGAACCTAAGGCTAAAGAACGCACAGATAAACCTTTTTGAAAAGGAGCTCCAAAAGCAGGCAGACGTCAGCATAAAGTTTATCCCTTTGGAAGAGGCCAAGGCTTTTGGGGAGAAGTTAAATCATCTGAGTATGGGTCGCCTTATTTCCTTATACTTCTTGGCAGGCAAAATAGGAATGAACAGAGAGCTCTACCTTGCGGAGTTGTTAAGAAGGTTAGTGGTGAGTTTTTCTAACGTAGTAATACTTAGCCCTATGCTGTTGGCTTTGGTTAGAGAGAGAGCCTTTTTAAAACCCTCTACCTTTCTTTTGATTTACGGGTCCATTTATATTTTCAGTCTAAACTCGGTAAAGATAGCGGCGGAGGAGTTTGGGAAGAACCCTTTAATAGGGCTTGTTCCCTTCTTAGTGTTAAGCTTTATCTGCGCAAGAAGCCTTTACTATCTGAGCAAAGGATAGGGGGTCTAAGCTTGCACCACCTACCAAAAGCCCATCTACGTCTGGCATACAGAGAAAGTCTGACGCATTCTTGGGATTTACGCTACCCCCATAAAGCACTCTAACCTTTCCTAAAAGTTCCTTTATGTAGCTATGAACAAGCTGGGCATCCTCAGGCATGGCTGGATTTCCTGAACCTATAGCCCAAACGGGCTCGTAGGCTACGTCTATTTTGTCTGATACGTCCTCCAGTCCAGAAAGGGCAAGCTTTAGCTGGCTTTCTATTACTTTCAGAGTCAAACCCGCTTCCCTATCCTCTATCTTCTCCCCCACGCAAAGTATAGGTCTTATACCCTTTTCAAGGCAGGCTATTATCTTTTTGTTTATAAGCTCGTCTGTTTCTCCAAAGATCCATCTCCTTTCCGAGTGGCCCACTATCACATAAGAAACTCCAAGGTCCTTTAGCATGTCTAAGGATATCTCTCCCGTGAAAGCCCCCTTCTGTTCATAGTGGCAGTTTTGGGCACCAAGCTTGACTTTACTGTCTTTTAGTATCTCCCAAGCTACGCACAGAGAGGTAAAGGGCGGGCAAATTAAGATATCCACTCCATCTATCCCCTCCACCAATCCCAAAAATTTTTCCAAATAATCCTTTGTCTCCTGCGTTGTTTTGTTCATCTTCCAATTAGCTGCTATAAGCTTCATGATACTCTCCTAAGTAGATACTCTACTATTTTTCTTGTTTCTACGGCAATAAATATTATACCAGGCATAATAAGGGCATAGCCCAGCTGTTGTATGTTTGGTTCAATAATCTGGAAAAACTCACTAAATACAAATATAGCTAAAAACTGAAGGAACATGCCTATGGAAATGCCGAGATATATGTAAGGATTTAGTTTTACGTAGCTTATTGGGTTTATTAGGAAGGGTTTCTTGCTTATCTCCTGTATGCCCACAGACCACTGGGAAAATACTGCAGAAATAAAGCTTATGGTGAGCGCAGTCTGATAGGGGTATTTTTCCAAAAGATAACTAAAGAGGATGAAGTGTCCAAAGGCCATTATGGTCCCGTTGTAGATGATATAAAAAAGTTGTCTTCTACCCAAAAAAACCTCCTGGGGCTTCTTGGGCTTTTCTTTAAAAGGATCGTCTTCGTGCTTTGTAAAGGGATAGGCCTTGTCCTGAACGCCGTCCGTTACTAAGTTTATCCAAAGGATGTGGGTTGGATAAAGAGGCAAAGGCTTGCCCGTAAGTATGGCCAGACTGTTGTACAAGATCTCAAACATGTTGGTAGAAAGAAGATACCTTATAACCTTGGCTATGTTGGTGGATATCTGCCTTCCAAGCATTATGGCTTGGACGATAGCGGATAGGTTGTTGTCTGTTATTATCATGGCTGAAGCGTCCTTTGAAACTTGAGCACCAGAGCCCATGGCCACCCCCAGGTTAGCCACCCTGAGAGCTGGCGCATCATTCACACCATCCCCAGTGACTGCTACTATCTCCCCCTTAGACTGTAAAACCTTTACTATCCTGTACTTGTCCTCTGGCAGAGCTCTTGCCACCACGCTGACCCTCTTTAAAAGCTCGTAAAGCTCATCGTCTGAATATTCAGCCATCTGCCTTCCTTCAATGGCTAAATCCCCATCTCTGTATATACCTACCATGCTTGCCACAGCTTTTGCAGTCAGCAGATTATCTCCGGTTATCATGATAACCCTTATACCTGCTCTTCTTGCCTTTTCTATTGCTTCCTTTACCCCTTCTTTTGGTGGATCCAAAAAGCCCACCAGTCCTACGATTTCAAGCTTTAGAGAGTCTATGCTGTCTGGTACTCTGTCCAGCACAGCCTTACCAAAGGCTAAGACTTTAAGCCCGTTTTCTGCCATGCGGTCGTGTGTTTTGATCAAATCTTGCGCTACGTTATCCGTCATGTCTGACAGACTTTCAAGGGCCCCCTTCACGTATAGCTCATAATGCGAACCGTTTCTTACCACCACCGCCATAAGCCTTCTTCTGGTGTCAAAGGGATGTTCCCAAACTCTTTCAAAAACTCGCCTAATACCCAACCAGTTAAAACCTATTCTGTCCAACCATTCCAAAAGGGCAAGGTCTACCGCATCTCCCTTCTTTCCATCTGAATCGTTGCACAAAGCGGCGCAGAAAATAAGAGCTTCTTCATCCAAAGAATAGTAATCCTCTACTCTAAGCCTTCCTTCAGTTATGGTGCCAGTTTTGTCTGAGCATATAAAGGTAGCACTTCCTAAGGTTTCTACAGCAGGAAGGTGCCTGACCAGAACTTTGTTCTTTACCAATCTTAAAGCACCTACCACCAAAGCTATGGTAATTACGATAGGGAGCCCCTCTGGGACCGCAGAGACCAACTGAGCAATACCGAAAAAGACCAAAAACTTCCAATCCCTACCCTGAGCTATACCTACGAGGACCAACAGAGAAATTATCACTATCAGAGCTACCATCCACTTCTTCGCAAAGCTCCCAATGGCAACAGTCAGCGGACTCTCTGGTGGCTTTTCTTCAAGCTTGGATGCCAAAAGTCCCATTTGAGAATTTTTTCCGGTTGCATAAACCACTGCCTTAGCTCTACCTCTGACCACTACCGTTCCCTTAAATACACAGTTTAGCCTTTCGTATATGGGAGTGTCCTCTTCCAACACAAGATGGGAATACTTCTCCACGGGCAAAGATTCCCCCGTCAGAATAGCCTCATCTACCAAAAGACCAGACTCTTCCAAAAGTCTTCCATCTGCCGGCACTACGTCCCCCTCTGAGAGTAATATCAGATCGCCAGGCACCAAAAGAGATGCATCTATTTCTTTTTCTATTCCTTCTCTGATAACCCTTACCTTCTGCCTGGTTAGAAGCTTGAGGCTCTCTATAGAAGCTTTAGCTTTTACTTCTTGGTAAAATCCTACGATGCCGTTTATAAACACGAGCCCCAACACGACGGCGCTATCATGCCAATCTCCAAAAAAAAGGGCAAGTATACCAGCTGCTATAAGAACCAATATTAACGGGTTTGTGTACTGTCTGAGGAATATGCCTAACAGGCTTTCCTTTTTTTCTTCTATTTCGTTGGGTCCATAAATGCCAAGCCTTTTCTTAGCTTCTTCCTCCGATAAGCCCAAAGGAGAAGTTTTTAACTCCTTAAAGACCTCTTCTGGGGTTTTGTGATGCATCGCTTATCATATTGTATTATGGATAGACCTCTCGTAGGTATCATAATGGGGAGCATATCCGATTGGGAATACCTAAAGCCAGCTTATGAGGTTCTCAAGGAGTTTGGAATCAGGTGTGAAGTGAAAGTAGTTTCTGCCCATCGCACACCACAGGTAATGTACGAGTATGCCAAAAGTGCAAGAGAAAGAGGAATAGAGGTAATAATCGCAGGTGCGGGAGGTTCAGCCCATCTGCCAGGTATGACAGCGTCTATGACCACTCTCCCAGTTATTGGCGTGCCAGTGCCTTCCAAGCATTTAAACGGAGTAGATTCTCTGTATTCCATAGTCCAGATGCCCCCAGGGGTGCCTGTAGCCACCGTAGGTATAGGCAACGGAACTAACGCAGGCCTTTTGGCGGTTAGAATACTTTCCATAAAGTATGCAGACCTCCAGCGTAAGCTGGAAGAATACACAAAAGGACTTGAAGAGAAGGTAGATAATATGAACAAAGAGCTGAAAAGTATGCTATAATATAACACCTTATAGGAGGAATGGTATGGCTTTGAGGATAAGACTTTCTAAATTTGGTAGGGCTCACTATCCGATCTACAGAATAGTCGTCGTAGAATCAAGCTCTCCAAGGGAAGGGAAATACGTTGACATACTTGGCACTTATGATCCTAAAAAAAAGATATTTTTGGACATAAAACCGGAAAAAGTTAAAGAATGGGTGCAAAAAGGAGCTGAAATTTCCGATAGAGCCAAAAGTGTGCTTAAGAATGCTAACATACTTTAAGAAGGAGGTAGTGCCATGAGCCAACTCAGAGATGTGGTGGAGATAGCCGCTAAGTCCTTAGTAGATAACCCCAATGGGGTAAACGTGGTAGAGATAGAAGGAGAAAAGACCATAGTTATTGAGTTAAGGGTGGATAAGGCAGACATCGGAAAAGTTATAGGCAAACAGGGCCGAATTGCCAGAGCCCTAAGGACCATCCTGTCCGCTATGGGAAGAAAAACGAACAAGAGGGTGGTCTTAGAAATATTAGAGTGATATATTCCTTAGGTGCTCAATTTGATTGCCCTTTATTATGATTGCATCAACCCTGCACTCCCGTGCGGGGTATTCCTTTAAAAATTCATCTATACACATGTAGATTTTTGAAAGTTTTTTATAATCTATTCTTTCCGCAGGCTCAAGGCCTGTATGGGTTCCCTTCACCTCCACAAATACTAACGTCTCACCCTCAAGGGCTACAATGTCTATCTCTCCATACCTACAGTGGAAGTTTCTAATAAGAATTTCGTATCCTAAGCTTGTTAGATATTGGCATGCTAAGTCTTCAAAGTATTTACCTTTCTTCAATGGCGTTTAGAATCTCCGATAGAGTTATGGATGCTGTGCCCAGCTTACCTACCACTATACCAGCGCACAGGTTGGCAAGCTCGCAAGCTAAATACCAGTCCCCGCTGGCAAGGTAAGAAGCAGTCAATACTGCAACAACCGTATCTCCAGCACCAGAAACATCGTAAACCTGCTTTGCCCTTGCTGGAAAGTTGGTATATTCTTTATCAAAGAGAGCCATACCCTTGGGTCCAAGGGTTATCACCAAAGTTTTAAGATTAAGCTCCTTTTTTAGCGTCCAACCTAAGCTTTCCAACGATGTTCCCTCAGCCATTTGCCTTGCCTCTTTCTCATTGGGGGTCATCAGATCCGCACCATAGTAAAGGGATTTATTTACAGGCCTTGGGTCTACAGAGAGAAAAACCTCTTTCTCCTTAAGTTTCTTTACCACAGGCTCGCACACCACTCCCTTTGCGTAATCGGACAGTATAACCCCATCCACTTCTACGTCAAGCCTTTCAAGAAGCTTTTCTAAGACTCTTCCAGAGATGGGTTTTCTGTCTTCCCAGTCTATTCTTAGAAGCTGTTGGGACATAGAAACCACCCTTGTCTTTTCGGTGGTCGGTCTTTGGCTGTCCTCTAACGTAAGGTCTTCTATAAAGGCAGATCGAATAAGGCCTTTCAGTATGTGCTTGCCGTAGTCTGAACCTGTGATCCCCACCAGGTAAGTTTTCACCCCTAAGGAAGAAAGATTATTAGCCACGTTAGCTGCACCACCTAACCTAAACTCCTCCCTTTCCACCTCTACCACAGGCACGGGTGCTTCTGGCGAAATCCTCTCTACAGTTCCAAATATGTATCTGTCTAAAATCAGGTCTCCCACTACGAGGATTTTAAGGTCCTTTAGCTTTTCAAGGACCTTTCTAAATTTCTCTTTCATTCTTTGCAAGTCTAATTTATTAAAATTTTAACCGATGATAAACAAAATCCTAATAGCCAACAGAGGAGAAATTGCGGTAAGGATCATAAGGGCTTGTAAAGAGCTGGGAATAAAAACTGTGGCAGTTTATTCTGAAGCAGACAAAGAGTCTATGCATGTAAAACTGGCAGACGAAAGCATATGTATAGGTCCTGCGGAACCCTTAAAGAGCTATCTTGACATTCCGAGAATTATGGCGTCCATTGAGGTATCTTCTGCGGATGCGGTTCATCCCGGTTATGGTTTTCTCTCTGAAAACCCAAAGTTTGCACAGATAGTGGAGGTAAGCAAGAAAATATTTATCGGTCCCTCTTCGGAAACGCTGGCGCTTATAGGGGACAAGATAAGGGCTAAGGAAGTTGCTAAGAAAGTTGGTATTCCTTTAGTTCCCGGAAGCGACGGTCCAGTAGATTTTCAAAAAGCTTTGGATATAGCAAAGGAAATAAAGTATCCTTTGGTTGTAAAGTCTGCAGGCGGTGGTGGTGGAAGGGGCATAAGGGTGGTTTATGACGAAAAAGAGCTAAGAGAAAAATTACCCTTGGCTATGCAAGAGTCAAAGTCAGCCTTTGGAGACGACAGGGTGTATATAGAAAAGTATTTGGTAAATCCCAAACATATAGAGGTGCAAGTGCTAGCAGACAGGTATGGAAACGTAATAGCCCTAGGGGAAAGGGAGTGTTCAATTCAGAGGAGATACCAAAAGCTTGTAGAGGAAGCACCAAGTGCAAGCATTACAGAAGAACAAAGGAAAATGTTAGAGGAGATGGCCGTAGAGTTCTGTAAAGCTATAAACTACGTTGGTGCTGGAACAGTGGAATTTTTGATGGACCAGGAGGGAAACTTCTACTTTATGGAGATGAACGGAAGGATCCAGGTAGAGCATCCAGTAACTGAAATGATAACGGGCATAGACATTGTAAAAGAGCAGATTAAAATAGCACAGGGGGAAAGGCTTAGCATAAAGAGGGTGGAAAGACAGGGCTATGCCATAGAGCTTAGAATAAACGCTGAAGACCCAAACACCTTTTTACCATCTCCGGGCAGGATAGATAAACTTTTTCTTCCTGGTGGTCCGGGCGTAAGGGTGGATACTCACATCTACTGTGGATACAAAATCCCTCCCTTTTATGATTCTCTGATTGCCAAACTCATAGTATGGGGCGCAACCAGGGAAGAAGCCATAAACCGGGCAAAAAGGGCCATAGAGGAGTTTATCATAGAAGGAGAAGGACTAAGGACTAATATAGATTTTCACAAAAGGCTGTTGGCAACAAGGGAGTTTAGAACCGCAAAACACCACGTACGATTTTTGGAGGAGATGCTCCTTTGAAAATCTGCCTAGTAGCAGGGTCTGGCAGTTTGCCGTCGGTCTTTAAAAAGAGTGCGGAAAAGCTTGGAGAGGAAGTTTTCGTAGTTGGTGTAAGGGGTATTACGGACGTAGATGCTCAAGCTTATTTCCCCCTTGGAAAGGTTGGTTCTTTGGTTAAGCTTTTGGAAAAACAGGCAATAAACAAGATAGTCCTTTTGGGCAAGTTTGAGCACAAACTGCTTTTTTCACATCTTTTGACCTTAGACGGATTGGCTCTTAAGATACTCTCCAAAGCAAAGGACAAGAGGGCGCAGAGCATTATAAAGGCTCTGATTGAAGAGCTGGAGACTATGGGCTTTGAGTTTATAGACCCTACCCCCTACCTTCAGGACATCTTAGCGGGAAGAGGGCTTTTAAACACGGTGGAGCCATCCCAAGAGGCACTGGAGGATGGGTTATTTGGATATGATATAGCCAAGGAGATCGCCAGTTTGGATGTAGGGCAAACAGTGGTGGTAAAGCAAAAGGCGGTGGTGAGCGTGGAAGCTATGGAGGGGACGCAGGAGGCTATACTAAGAGCTGGAAAGGTTGCGGGCAAAGGTTGCAGAGTTATAAAGGTGGCAAGGAAGCACCAAGACCTTAGGATAGACGTACCCACGGTGGGACTTCAGACCTTAGAAGCCCTTAGGTCTATAAAGGCAGATGCCCTCTTTTTGGAAGCGGGAAAGGTTTATGTAGTGGATAAAGAAAAGTTTTTAAAGCTTGCAGACAGGTATAAGATCTCGGTGGTAGGTTTGCCCCTTGAAGCTAATCCTTAAGATAGTATCTGTAAGCCCACTTTATGCCAAAGGCTCCATCCTTAACTTGTAGGACCAACACGTCTCCCACCTTCGCCCTATTGTAAAACCTTTCTGATACGCGAAAGGAACATCCTGTGAGCTCAAGCACAACCCTAAACCCTCCCCTATGAGCACTATATTTCTCCAAAATCTTAGTTTCAATCACCTTTGGCTCAGAGTTATCAAACCTTGCGTTAAAAGGCTCAAGTACTACCAGCGGTGTAAGGTAATATCCTGCAAAGTAAAGAATGAGTAAAGACAATAAGTGGGCTCTTAGATGCAGATGTTTTCCCAACAGGAGAATAGCCAGAAAAAGGTGAGCAAGGAATAGGGGAGTTAGAACTTTAAAGCCCAACAAAAATAGCTCGTCCTCACATAGGGCACCTCTGTATCCCTTGATCATCCAATAGATCCCAAGGGCAGACAGAGGAATGAATATGCCCGCCGGCGTATAGTAAAGGATCCAGTTCCTGAGCCTTTCTTTTTCTGAGCCAACAGAAGAGCTGGGCAAGCTTTCTAAGCTTGGTATTACATCAAGCAATAACTCTATTGCTCTTTTCACCTCGTCCTCTAAACCTTCATCTATTCTCTTTGCATTCAAGCTTAGCTTTAATGTCCTACCACTTATCTTTACCGAAAAGAGGTTAGGAAGTTCTCCTCGCTCTGTAAGGAGTTTGATCTTAGAGTTTTCCAAAACCATTTTTGCCCAATTTTCATCGTCGTAAAAAGTTTTAAATTCCTTAGAAAGAAGTCCCTTCTCTATGGATAGGAAACCATCAATAGATATTGGGGTGCTTATGGTTAAGAAGTAGCCACGAGGAAAAAAACTCATCCGAAAGGTTCTGCCCTCAAGCTTAAGACGAGCCCTCAGAAGGATGTAAGAAGTTATATTCGCCCCGAGCCTCCTGTAGAATTTGATGGTCCTTCTGTAGTGGCTAAAGACAAGGTAAAAGGCTAATACAAGTATTAGAACCCCTAAAAGCTTGAAGAAATTCTCCAGCAGTTAAACACCCCCTATCAGCTCCTCCGCCATGTCAAAGTTGGCTATGACCTCTTTGACGTCGTCAAGCTCCTCAAGAGCATCCAAAAGTTTTAAAAGCTTTTTAGCAGTTTCTGGGTCTGTTATGGACACCGTGCTGTTTGGCTTGTAGGTAACCTCTGCCTTCTCTATTTGAACCCCCAAGGATTGAAGCTTTTCCTTTACTTGGTAAAGCTCCTCCGGAAGGGTGTAGATCGTATAGGCTACATCCCCAACTAAGATGTCTTCTGCTCCTGCTTCCAAAGCCTTTTCGTAAAGTTCATCTTCCGAAATGCTATCTTTTGGAACCTCTATAAGACCTACCCTGTCAAACAAAAAGGATACGCACCCAGAAGAGCCAAGGTTTCCTCCGTGCTTGGAAAGCACGTGCCTTATCTCAGAAGTTGTCCTGTTTCTGTTATCTGTAGTAGCCAATATCATAAGGGCCACCCCACCCGGTCCGTAGCCTTCGTAGATCACCTCTTCGTAGTTTTCCCCTCCCAGTTCTCCAGTTCCCTTCTTTATGGCTCTCTCTACGGTTTCCATAGGCATGTTGGCTTTTTTGGCGTTTTCTATGGCTGTTCTAAGCCTTGGGTTAGTTTCTGGGTTTGGCCCTCCTTGCCTGACCGCTACGGTTATTTCCCTTATAAGTTTGGTAAATAACTTTCCCCTTTGTGCGTCTGCCTTTGCCTTTTTGTGCTTGATCTGTGCCCAATGACTGTGCCCTGCCATGGTATTATATTTTAATCTTTGTGAGATTTTCTGTCATAAATCTTGGGTGCAGAAGCAACTACTTTGACGGTGAGTTTATAGCCCAAAGACTACTACAAAAAGGCTACGTAAGAACTAACGGTGAGGCGGACATTTACATAATAAATACCTGCACGGTAACCTCAGAAGCGGATAGATCTTCCCGTCAGCAGATATACAGAGTCAAAAGGGAAAACCCAGAGGCGATAGTTGTAGCCACAGGATGTTATGCTCAAACAAACCCGCAGGCGCTTGCAAGCCTAAAAGAGGTGGATCTTGTAATAGGTAACTCCCACAAGGATATGCTGGTAGAAATACTAGAAGAATACCTGCAATCAAAGGGTAAAGCGGTATTTGTGGAAAACATCTTTAAACAGAATAGTCTAAAAAACTTTGACCTTGTTGTCTTTTTTGAGAAAGCAAGACCCTTTCTAAAGGTTCAGGAAGGATGCAACAACTTTTGTACTTTCTGCGTTATACCTTACGCGAGGGGAAAGCTAAGGAGCGTGCCTGTGCAAAAGGTCATACAGCAGGTAAAGCTACTTGCAGAGAAAGGATTTAAAGAGGTGGTGTTAAGCGGCACCCAGCTTACTCAATACGGATGGGACTTGGGCACAAACCTGTACGAGCTCATAAAAGAGCTACTTACTGTGAATGGTATAGAAATCTTCAGACTTTCCTCTCTGTATCCTTCGGAAATAGACCCCAAACTCCTTGACTTGATACTAACTGAAGAAAGAATAGCTCCACACTTTCACCTCTCCCTGCAAAGTGGTTCTGACAGAATCCTAGACCGCATGGAAAGGGGCTATACAGTTGAGGATTATAAAAGGCTTGTGGAAAAAATACTGAAAAAAAGACCTCTGTCTGCCATTGGCACGGACATAATCGTAGGCTTTCCCACAGAAAGTGAAGAAGATTTTAAGGAAACTTATCGCTTGGTTGAAACTCTTCCCTTTGCATACCTTCATATCTTTAGCTATTCAGACAGGCCCTATACCAAAGCAAGCAGAATGTCACCAAAAGTAAAGCAAGAAGTTATAAAAGAAAGGGTGAAACTGCTGAAGGCTCTGGATGAAAAGAAAAGACGAGAGTTTAAAAAGGCTATGGAAGGAAAAACATTAAGAGCTTTGATCATAGAGAAAGGTAGGGCTCTTACTGAAAACTATATCCATTTGGAAGATCCAAACTTTGAAGATGTGGGAAACATAAGGCTTGTAAGGATATAAAGTTTTGTTAAACGGTAAAAATCAAGCTCCAAAAGCAGACACTAAACTGATATTCTTTAAAGAAAACTACAAAAGGAGGTGAGCCATGCTTAGACACCTTATCAGAGCAAAGAAGCGCATGCTTCTTAAGAAGGCTATATTTTTGGGCTTTGCTGTTGGGCTGCCAATGGTAGCTCTAAGCTACGGTGTGGTGCACGCTGGTATGCACCAAAAGAAGGCCCAAGCCAACATAGTTGAAACTGCAAAACAGGCAGGTCAGTTCAACACCCTTCTCACAGCTCTCAAGGAAGCTGGCTTAGAAGAGACCTTAGCCACCAAGTGTTGCTTTACAGTCTTTGCCCCCACCGACGAAGCTTTCGCAAAGATCCCAAAGAAAGACCTCGATGCTCTGCTAAAGGACAAGGAAGCCCTCAAAAAAGTGCTTCTTTATCACGTAGTGGAAGGTAAGGTGTATTCAAAACAGCTAAAGGAAGGAGATGTTAAAACTCTACAAGGACAGAACGCAAAGGTAACTCTTAAGGGCGGACCAAAGATAAACGACGCTAACATAGTAAAAACGGACATAGAAGCATCCAACGGCGTGATCCACGTAATAGACAAGGTCATACTCCCACCCAATTAATAATCCCATGCCCCTCCGGGGGCTTTTTCAGAAAGCAAGATTATAGTTCTTTCTTTTCCTTTGCTGTTCTTATCAGAGAAACAAACAGAGGGTGTGGTTCAAAAGGCTTGCTTTTGAATTCTGGATGAAACTGACAGCCTATATACCAAGGATGGTCCTTTAGCTCTATAACTTCCACGAGCCTACCGTCAGGAGAAAGACCCGAAAATACCATACCTTCCTTTTCAAAGGCTTCTCTGTAAGAGTTGTTAAACTCATACCTGTGTCTGTGTCTTTCATAGATCACTTCTTTTCCGTATATTTCTCTTACCTTTGTGCCTTCCTTTAACACGCACGGATAGGCACCAAGGCGCATAGTTCCACCTAATTCTTCTATATTTTTCTGCTCTTCCATAATGTCAATTACAGGATGTTTGGTGTTTGGATCAAACTCCGTAGAGTTAGCATCTTCTAAGCCCAACACGTTCCTTGCAAACTCCACACACATAAGTTGCATACCAAGGCATATACCCAGCGTGGGCTTTCTGCTCAGCCTTCCGTAGTTCAAAGCTCTTATTTTACCCTCTATCCCCCTTTCCCCAAAGCCACCTGGCACCACCACAGCATCCGCCTCTTCCAAAACTTCTTCCCTAATGTCCTCAGAGTTAACCCAAAGAATATCCACCTTTACACCGTTTGCTATACCTCCATGGATCAGGGCTTCGGTCAGACTTTTGTAAGAGTCTTTTAAGCTTACGTACTTGCCAACTATTGCCACTTTTACCGTTTTTTGAGCGTTCCTTAGCACGTAGGTTATCCTCTCCCACTTACTCTTGGACTCTACGAAGTTTAAACCAAGCCTTCTTGCCAGCCACCGGTCCAGCCCCTGCTTCTTAAAAAGAAGGGGCACTTCGTATATGTAATCCACATCGTGGGCAGATATAACTGCCTCAGGGCTAACATTCGTGTAAAGGGAGAGCTTCCGTCTTAAATCTTCTGGGATCTCATATTCGGATCTGCATATCAAAACGTCTGGCTGAATGCCTATGGCCCTGAGCTCCTTTACCGAATGTTGTGTTGGCTTAGTCTTTAACTCTCCCACGCTTTTTATGTAGGGGACGTAGGTTACATGCACATAAACACAGTTTTCTCTGCCAAGCTCCATACCAAGCTGTCTTATGGCTTCTAAGAAAGGAAGACTTTCTATGTCTCCCACAGTTCCGCCTACTTCAACTATAACCACCTGGTTGTCCTTTTCTACTGCTCTTATGAGCCTCTTTATCTCGTCCGTTACATGTGGTATGACTTGAACAGTAGCCCCCAAATAGTCCCCTTTCCTCTCCCTGTTTATTACATTGAAATAAACTCTACCGGATGTTATGTTGTTATCCCTTCCCATCTTTGCATTGGTGAATCTTTCGTAGTGCCCAAGATCAAGATCTGTTTCTGCACCATCCTCCGTAACGTAAACCTCACCGTGCTGGTATGGGCTCATAGTTCCGGGATCTACGTTTAGGTAAGGGTCCAGCTTCTGAAGGGTCACTTTGTAACCCATCTCCTCCAGAAGGGACGCTATAGCTGCGGAGGAAACCCCTTTTCCCAAAGAAGAAAGAACGCCACCCGTTACAAAAATGTAATTTGCCACAGATAGATTATTTTAACCTACTAAGTACATAGTTTCTGCTTCTACTGCCTTCTTACCATCCTCCAGAATCATGTCCCTGTAGGACTTGCCTGCCGGAACCATGGGCAGGACGTTTTCTTCCCTGTCCACCACAAAATCAAGCACTACCGGCTTGTCCTTTATCTTAAGAGCCTCCTCTATTATCTCCCTTACCTCCTTTGGCTTCTCTGCTCTGAAACCTACTGCTCCACAGGCCTCCGCAAGCTTTACAAAATCGGGCTGTAAACTCAGATCCACCTCTGCGTATCTTTTATCATAGAAAAGCTCCTGCCACTGACGAACCATACCTAAATAAGCATTGTTTATTATGGCTACTTTTACCGGCACCTGATACTGCACTGCAGTTACAAGCTCCTGCATGGTCATCAGAAAAGAACCATCCCCATCTATAGCTATAACTTCTTTGTCAGGTCTTCCTATCTTAGCCCCTATAGCTGCAGGAAATCCAAAGCCCATAGTGCCGAGCCCGCCGGAGTTTATAAATTGTCTTGGAAACTTATACTTATAAAACATCGCCGCCCACATCTGATGCTGACCTACACCCGCAGTAATTATGGCATCTCCTTTTGTTGCCTCCCATATCTGCTCTATTACATACTGGGGCTTTATGACGCTTTCTGAGTTTCTATACCTCAGTGGATAGTTCTTTTTCCACATTTCTATCTGTTCTAACCACGCCTGTCTTTCCTTAGGAAAGAGAAGTTTGACCCCTTCTCGCTTTAGCTCTTCTAAGAGCTTTCTTAAGACTATTTTCACATCCCCCACTATTGGCACATCCACGGTTATGTTTTTGGATATGGATGCAGGATCCACATCTATGTGTATTATTTGAGCCTGAGGTGCAAATTCTTCCACCTTTCCGGTTACCCTGTCGTCAAACCTGGCACCCACAGCTATTAAAAGGTCGCAATTATAAACCGCCATGTTAGCATAATAGGTGCCATGCATGCCTAGCATGTGAAGAGCTAGGGGGTGATCTTCGGGGAAGGCACCCTTACCCATATTGGTGGTAGTCACTGGTATCTTTGTAAGCTCCGCCAGCTCTATAAGCTCTTTTTGAGCTTCGGACTGGACCGTACCACCACCCACGTACAGCACAGGTCTTTTTGCTTCTAAGATAAGTTTTGCTGCCTTTCTTATCTGCTGGGGATTACCTTCTAAGTGAGGCTTGTAGCCAGGCAAAGATTCCCTAACCTGTTCATCGGTAGGTATGGGCACGTCAGACATTTTTTGAGTTATATCCTTTGGTATATCTATAAGCACGGGACCTGGTCTTCCAGTAGATGCTATGTAGAAAGCTTGTCTTATGATAAGCGGGAGGTCTTCTATTTTCTTCACTAAAAAGTTGTGTTTCGTTATCGGCCTTGTTATACCGACTATATCCACTTCCTGAAAGGCATCGTTACCTATAAGATGGGTAGGCACCTGTCCAGTGATGAAGACCACGGGCACGGAGTCCATGTACGCATCTGCTATGGGTGTAACCAAGTTGGTAGCTCCAGGTCCAGAAGTAGCCATAGCCACTCCTACTTTACCCGTAGCTTTTGCATAACCCTCCGCCATATGACCCGCACCCTGCTCGTGTCTTGCCAGTATGTGTTTTATAGACCCGTCTCTATAGAGGGCATCGTATACTTCCATTATGGCTCCACCAGGAATACCAAATATAACTTCCACACCTTCTTTCTTTAGCGTTTCTATAATTATGTCTGCACCTTTTCTTAGCATCAGAATACCTCCTTATTTTTTATGCTCCCAAAACCCACTCCGCCTTTCCATTGGCAAAAACTTCCTTTTTCCAAATAGGTACCCTTTTTTTAACTTCGTCCACCACATACCTACAGGCTGAGAAGGTCTCTTCTCTATGCCCACCGTAGACTACCACCATGAAAGAGGGCTCTCCTACCTTTACCACACCCAGTCTATGATGAACAAAGATCTCTTTAACGGGAAACTTATCAAAAGCCTCCTGCCTTATTTCCTGCATAACCTTTATAGCCATCTCAGGAAACGCCTCATAGTGAAGTTCTTTAACTCCGTTATCTTCCCTGGCTATACCCAAAAACACCACGTTTGCCCCGCAGTCTGCAGGCACATCGTAAGAAGAAAGCACTTTATCCACCCCAAACCATTCCACACCCAAATAGATTCTAGGTATCATGAAAGTAAAATATAAATCTTATTTTCTGTACATGGCAATATTTTTCAAGTGCTCCTCATAGCTGGAACTAAACACATGCCTACCGTTTCCCATAGAAACGAAGTATAAGTAATTGGTTTTTGCCGGATTTAGGGCAGCCTCCAAGGACTTTATTCCTGGGTTGCATATAGGAGATGGTGGCAAACCTTTGTAATAGTACGTATTGTATGGATCCTCCAACTGAAGATGTTTTCTTGTAAGCCACCGATTCCACTCACCCCTTCTTTTTAAAGCGTATATAACCGTTGGGTCTATCTGTAGTGGCATATTTTTCTTCACTCTATTGTGTATAACCGACGATACTAGGGATCTTTCCTCATCTGTTCCTGTTTCCTTTTCTATCATGGATGCAATAATCACCCACTCCTCTAATGTTAGTTTTTTTCCATCAAGCTGGGCTCTCAAGGACTCAGTTCTTCTGAGAAAGTTTCTAAACATGGTATCTATGATTTTTATGGGATGGGTGTTTTTGGAAAAGTAATATGTGTCTGGAAATAAAAAGCCCTCAATGGTGTAAGTTCTTAATCCATACTTTTTTGCCGTATCTGGAGAATTGGCAAGCTTGATAAAGTCTTCCGCTTTGCATATTGAATGTTTTTCCAACGTATTTGCTATATCGTATATATCGTATCCTTCAGGTATGGTTATTTTGTAAAGCTTTTTTTGACCTCTGCTTATTTTCAAATAAACATCCCACGGAAACACCAAACCGCTAAATTCATACTCACCCGCTTCAAGCTTACCTCTTACAAGAACGTGAATGGCCATAAAAGATAAAGGGCTTCTAAGAATACCTTCCTTGTAAAGCAGCGTGCCTACGTCCAGGCTTCTCTTGCCGTAGGATATTTCCACAGTCTTATTCGTTTTAACAGGCAGGAAAGTGTATATTAGAAAAACAAAAATCAAACCCAAAGGTGCAAAAATCTTCAAGTACCTCATGATTTAAGCGTAAATTGATATCAAGCTTCCCGGAGCATTAGCTTTAAACTTTTTCATTATAGCAGTTTGGGCAATACGAATGCATTATTTCATACACTTTCAAGAAACTCCATTAAAATCACATATGCGGAAAGGGAGTCCTTGAGCTCTCTTTTCTTAGTTTCACCTGCGTTTGCCATTAACCTGTAAGCTTCTTCTGTAGTGTAGCGTTCGTCCCAAAATTCAACGGACACTTCCTCTGGTAAGAGTTTTTTGAGCTCCTGAGCAAACTTCCTTACTTCCAGAGCCCTCTGACCTTCTTTACCGCTGGGTGTGAGAGGAAGACCAACAAGGACAACATCTATACTGTGCTGTTTTATTATACTTAGTAAATCTCGAAAAACCCCTTCCCCGTTTTTAAGCGACTTAAGAGGTATGGCTAACTTTAGGCGCGTATCCCCTAAAGCAAGACCTATTTTCTTACTTCCCCAGTCTACGCTTAAGACCTTCAACCGGTCCTGAAACCAACTACCTTGTAGAGTAGACAAAAGCCTGTAATAGCTGTCCCTATTAACACAAGCCCAATTATTCCAAGTATCCACCAGAGACCACCGTTAGTAAAGGCAAGGTAAATAAGTATAAGCCCCAAAACAACTCTTACAGCTCTGTCCCATGTTGCTAAATTCTTCTCCATGACTCTACCTCCTTGTTAAATGTTAAATAGGCACGGGCGGACTCGAACCGCCGACCTCCGCCTTGTAAGGGCGGCGCTCTTCCATCTGAGCTACGCGCCTTCTGCTTTAATATAATAACACAATAAGGAAAAATGGAAGCTATCATAAGGCTGAAAAACATCAAAAAGAGGATAGCTTCTGAAGAGATACTTAAAGGGATTGATTTAGAAATTTCTGAAGGGGAGTTTGTATCTATAGTGGGTGCATCTGGGTCTGGAAAGAGCTCCCTTTTATACATAATGGGACTGTTGGATAAACCTTCTGAAGGGGAAGTTTTTTTTGAACGTAAAAAGATAATTAACCTTCAAGACAAGGAATTAGCATACTTAAGAAATAGGAAAATAGGCTTTGTTTTCCAGTTCCATTATCTTGTGCAGGAGTTGAGTGTGTTAGACAATATAATCCTACCAGCTTTGAAAAGCGGTTTATCACAAACTGAATCAAGAAAGAGGGCTCTGGAGTTGCTGGAAAGATTAGGGCTCAAAGGTAAAGAGAACAGAAAACCTTACCAAATTTCTGGTGGCGAGATGCAAAGGGCGGCTATAGCCAGAGCTCTTATAAACAAACCAAAATTGATTTTGGCAGACGAACCTACGGGAAATTTAGATTCAACCAACACCCAGAAAGTAATGGAAATTTTCAAGGAAATAAACGAGAACGGCACAACAATAGTTATGGTAACTCACGAGTTAGATTTGGCAAAGCAAACTAAACGTATTGTGGAAGTTAGAGACGGGGTTATAGTAAAGCAAGAATTTCTTCAACCTTCCTGATAGGATCTTCAGCCTTTAAAATACTCCTCCCCATTACTATCATATCTGCTCCATTTTTTATAGCTTCTTCAATTCCTACTACCCTCTTTTGGTCATCCTGTGGCTCTCCATAAAGTCTTACTCCCGGAACAACCGCAAAAAAGTTGAATTTGGATTTGAGTAGAGGAAGCTCTTTACCCGAGCACACTAAGCCTTCAATGCCACAACTTAGAGCCAAAGAGGCTAAATTTAGTATGTAATCCTCCTTAGAGATACACACTCCCCACCCCTTCACATGATCTTCTTCTAAGCTGGTAAGCAGGGTCACACCCAAAAGTTTAATACCCTTTGCCACTTTTACCGCCTCTTCCAATGCCTCTTTTCCCGAGGTTATATGAACTGTGAGATAATCAGCTCCCAATTCCGCCGCAGACATAACGCCGTCTTTTATAGTATTTGGTATGTCATTAAGCTTTAGGTCTAAGAAGAGTTCAAAACCTTCTCGTTTTATTAAGTCTGTTATCCTTCTGTGATAAGATATAAAAAGCTTATAACCTACTTTAAAAATGATCGGTTTATTTTTAAGGGCTTTTATAAGCTCAACGGCTCTGTCGTAATCTGTATCTAATGCTATACAAAGTTTTGGCATTGGTTTAATATTATATTTTTTAGGAGGGGTGACCGAGTGGCCGAAGGTGGGTGATTTGAAATCACCTGTGGGTTTACAGCCCACCGGGGGTTCGAATCCCTCCCCCTCCGATATTATAATTTTCCTTGTCTATACCAAAGGAGGAGTTTTAAAGATGACAAAAGAGTATGAGTTAGGTTTAAGTTTGCTGAACAAGATACACGAACACCTAGAGGCTCTAAGTAAAGTAGAAGATAGAAAGCTTGCTAAGGAAACAGTTCAGGTAATTATCAACCCAATAGTAGCAAGTGCTTATCAGATAAAAGTTGGAGAGGGACCAAATAAAGATAAACTGTTAAGTATCCTTTTTCCCTTAATAAGGGAGTTGAGAGAGCTTCAAGATATGGAAAAAGTTAGAGCGTTGGCCTTTGAACTCCTCCAGACATTGAATGGATTGAAGGAAGAAGCTCCTTTAAAAGAAGGAAAAGGATAAGCAATGATTACCGTTCGAACTCTCTTTAGGAAGAAGGAAAATAAGGAAAAAATAACAATGATCTCAACTTACGACTATCTTTCTGCCAAACTTTGCGATCAGGTTGGTATTGATTGTATTTTGGTGGGTGATTCGTTAGGAATGGTTTTTCAAGGAAAAAATTCTACCTTAGAGGTGACCTTAGAAGAGATGATCTATCACACAAAAGCTGTTAGAAGAGGGGTTAAAGAGGCTTTTGTTATAGCCGATATGCCTTTTATGAGTTATCAAGTGAGTTTAGAAAAAGCCCTGGAAAACTGTGGTAAGGTGATTAAGGAAGCTAGGGCAAACGCCGTTAAGTTGGAAGGAGGTGAGGAGATTGCAGACTTGGTTTACAAACTGGTAAGTATAGGCATTCCCGTAGTGGGACATATAGGATTTACTCCTCAAAAGATAAACACCATAGGTGGTTACAGAGTAGTTGGCAGGGAGGAAGAGGGTGAAAGAGTTAAAAAAGATTTTAAAATTTTAGAAGAGGCTGGAGCGTTTATGATTGTGCTTGAGACAGTTCCTTCTTCCCTTGCCAGAGAGATAACAGAAGGTGCTAAGTCTATAACCATAGGAATAGGGGCTGGACCATACTGTGACGGGCAAGTGCTTGTTTTCCACGACCTGGTAGGCTTGGTAGAGGAGATAAAGCCGAAGTTTGTGAGAAGGTATTTAAACGGAGCAGAATTGTTTAGAAAAGCTCTAAGCCAGTTTAAAGAAGACGTAGAAAAAGGGCGCTTCCCCACAGAAGGAGAAAGCTATGGATGAATTTAAACTTCTGGAGTTCTTTAGTAGAATAGGTTACATAACTAAGGAACAGGTTGCAAAAGCCCTGTCTTCTAAAGAAAAGGACGAGGATATCGTAAGCACACTTTTAAGGCTTGGTTTTCTGGATGATAATAAACTTTTGGATTTTTACAAAAGATACGCATCTAACAAGCTATGGAAAGGCAATCCACAGGATGTAAAGCTACCTGCTGAAATACTGAACAAACTGCCTCAGAACATACTAAGAAAACACTTGATAGCTCCTGTTGGTTATGAAGATAACAAGCTTATCGTGGTTATGACAAACCCATTTAATCAATCTGCAATAAATGAGCTCAGGTTTGCTAGTAAGATTGACAACATACTGCCCTATGCAAGTTCAAAAAAGGTTGTAGAGGACATTCTTAATAAGCTATTTCCACCGGAGGGGACAATTCTTGAAGAAATAGGTGAAACAGGTGATATTGAAATAGAAGCAACAGAAGTTGAGCTGTCTCCTGATATTTTAGGGAAAGAAGTATCTGAGGTACCAATTGTAAGGCTGGCTAATTTTATTATAAGGGAAGCGGTGAACGTAGGAGCGTCGGATATACACATAGAACCTCAAGAAAAAAAGTTAATAGTTAGATACAGAGTAGACGGAGTATTAAGAATATTTCACGAATTCCCGGTGCATATAAAAGATGCGGTTGCTGCAAGGTTTAAGATAATGTCAAATATGGATATATCAGAAAAACGCAGACCTCAAGATGGTAGGATAAGGGTAAAGATCAGTGGTAAAAAGATAGACCTCAGGGTCTCCACTGTCCCCACGGTTTATGGTGAAAAGATAGTTATGAGGATTCAAGAGGCAGAAAAGTATCTCAATGTAAAACTGGACGATCTTGGTTTTGAACCTGATGACTTGCAGAAGTTTAGAAAGGCTATATGGACTCCTTGGGGTATGATACTTGTTACTGGTCCTACGGGATCTGGAAAAACCACTACTTTGTATGCCGCACTGATGGAAAGAAACCATCCAGATGTTAACATAATGACCGCAGAGGACCCGGTGGAGGTTTCTATTCCTGGATTAAACCAAGTGCAGATAAACGAAAGAATAGGACTCACTTTTGCCTCGGCGTTAAGAGCTTTTTTAAGACAAGATCCAGACATAATACTAATAGGAGAGATAAGAGACGCTGAAACAGCAGAAATAGGTATAAGGGCATCTCTTACTGGGCATTTAGTATTTTCTACTTTGCATACCAACGATGCATCCTCTTCTATAACTAGACTTATTGATATGGGTATAGAACCCTTTTTAGTGGGTTCTTCTCTAATACTTGTAGTTGCTCAAAGATTGGTAAGAAAACTGTGCCCTAACTGTAAAATCCAAGATGATACTCCGAGGGAAGCATTGTTAAGATTGGGTGTGCTGAAAAGTATGGATGAAAAGATTGCTATCTATAAGGCAAAACCCGGTGGATGTGAGCAATGTAATGGTACAGGCTACAGAGGAAGGATTGCAGTTTTTGAAATTCTAGAAGTGGATGAAGAAATGAGAAAACTTATTGTCAAAGGTGCTACTGCTGAAGATATAAGGGATTTGGCAAAAAAGAAGGGTATGAGGACACTGTATGAAGCCGGGATAGTTAAAGTGCGTAAAGGTATAACGGATATAGCGGAGGTGGAGAGAGTTTTAGCAAAGTGATATACAAAAGGCGCATTCACTTTTACGAAACGGATGCTCAAGGAATAGTCCATCATTCAAACTACCTTAGGCTCTTTGAAGAGGCAAGGGGAGAATTCTTAAGGAACATAGGTGTGCCCTACTCTAAGCTTAGGGAAGAAGGTTATGAGGTTGTCTTGCTGGAAGCATACTGTCAATTTAGAGAACCTATACTTTACGATCAGGAGGTGAATGTGGAGATCAATCTAACAGAAATGAACAGGTATTTTTTCCATTTTAGCTACCAAGTTTGGGTTGAAGGTAGGCTAAAGGCAGCGGGAAAAACCAAACACTGCTTCACCAGAGAAGCAAAAATAGTTTCTATACCGCAAAAGCTTAGAGATTTGCTGGCTTGCAAAACCAACGAAAAAAATTAAAATCATTATCTTGTGATAGTTTTTCTTATTCTACTTCTGGAGGTGCTTTTTATGGCTCAGGCTTTGGCTCTGCAGGATATAGCGAAGTATAAGTTAAGCAACGGGGCTACCTTAGTTGTGAAGAGAAGGGATGATACAGATGCTGTATCTTTGCACGTGTGGTTTAAGGTTGGTTCTATAGAAGAGAATTATCAGCAAAAGGGTATTGCCCATTTTCTTGAGCATATGCTTTTTAATGGTTCTGAAAAGTACGCTTACGGTGAAATAGATAAGATTGTTGAAGGATTGGGTGGGAGAATGAATGCCGGAACTTCTAAAGAATATACTTTCTACTACATAAACATAGCCAAGCCTTACTGGAAGGAGGCTTTGGAGGTTTTATATCAGCTTACACAAAAGCCCAAGCTAGATGAGGATATGATAGAAAAAGAAAAACCTATAGTTATAGAAGAACTAAGAAGAGGAAAGGATGATCCTACAAACGTGCTTTGGGAAGAGTTTGAAAAGCTTGCCTACAAAGCCTCGCCTTACAGGCATCCTATAATAGGCTACGAAGAAACCATAAGTAGATTCAACAGAGAAAGCTTGCTTGAGTTTTTTAGAAATTATTACCAGCCTCAAAACATGGTGATCGTAGTCGTGGGAGATGTGGAACCTCTGGAAGTAAAAGATTATGTTGAACAAATGTTTGGTAAAGAAAGAGGAAGGCCTGTGGCAAGAGCCCAATATGTGCCAGAGCCTGAGCAATTGGAAACAAGGTTTAAGAAAATAGAAGACAAGAGAATTGAAAGATCTTACTGGATAATAGGTTGGAGGGTAATGCCCGTCGGAGTTAAAGAATACTACTCTCTTTTAGTTTTGGACCAGATTTTGAGTGGCGGAAGGACTTCAATTTTATACAGAGAGTTGGTTGAGAAGGGCATTGTCTACTCTATATATGCGGGAGACCTTGCAAGGCCAAGGGACAACCTTTTTGTAATATCAGCCAGCTTTGATCCAAAAAAATATGAGGAAGTAAAAAGAAAAGTTTCTGAAATACTTCAGGCTCTGCCTCAAAGCTTAACTGATGAGGAAGTGCAAAAGGCAAAGCAGAGGATAATAAACTCAGAAACCTTCTCCTTAGAAAGGGTTCAAAGGGAAGCTTACTACATTGGTTATTCCTTGACAGTGGTGGGACTTTTGGACTACTATCTTTACTTTGAAAACAACATAAGGTCCGTTAGGAAAAAGGACGTGGTGGATGTTCTACAAAAATACATACTCAACAAACCATACTCTGAGATACTCATGCTACCACAGAAATGAAGTTGATTTTTATAATTTTTACTCTTTTTAGCTTAGCTTACGGAGGTCAGAACTTGAAAGAGGTTGTTTTGGAAAACGGCGTAAAGCTTATTCTAAAGGAAACGAAGGGTAGAGGGATCATTTCTGGTTATATCTTCGTTAAAGGTGGCACACATGGGGAAGAAAAGAGGGGAACTACAAACCTAATGGCAAGCCTATTGACAAAGGGGACAAAAACCTACAGCTCCTACGAGATTGCCAGCACCTTTGAAGATTGGGGAGGGTTCATAAGTTCTTCTGCTGCCGACGATTATGTGGAGATAAGCTTTGCCACAAGACCTCAAGGGCTTGACCAAGCCCTGAAAGTTATAGAGAGTATGCTCCTTGAACCATCCTTTAAAGAAGAAAACCTTCAGGTGGAAAAAAGGAGGGTACTATCCAACATAAGGTCAAGAAGGGAAGATGGTTTTGAGCTTGCAATGGAGAGGCTAAGGCTTCTGACTTACAGAGGAACAACTTATGAAGTTTCTCCTCTGGGAAAGGAAGAGGATGTGGAGAAAATAAACAGAGATGACCTTCTGAAGAGATGGGAAGAAATGTTAAAAGGTAAAAACATTGTGGTGGCAGTTGTGGGAGATGTGGATTTTTCACAGATGGAAAAGAAATTTTCAGAGGTTTTTTCCCGATTGCCATCTGGGGAATTTAGGGTTAGCATGCAAGAAGTTTCTGTAGATGCTGAGGTTTTACAGAAGGTTCAAAGGAAAAACTCCTCCCAGGCTACTGTTCTTTGTGCCTTTCAAGGAGCCCAGCCAAAGGGTAAAGACTTCTTTGCTATTAGAGTGTTAAACAGCATTTTGGGAGATGGTATGACTTCCAAACTTTTTGATGAACTAAGAGAAAGAAGGGGCTACGCATACGCTACCTACTCTATGTATCCTATAAGACTTTACTCTCCTAGGCTCTTTGCCTACATAGGCACCTCTCCAGAAAAAAGAGAGAATGCAATAAAGGACTTAATACAGATCGTGCAGGATGCAAGCATAACGGAGGAAGAGGCGGCTCTTGCTAAAAGGAAGATAATAGGTGGGTATCTTTTGGATAGACAAACGAGAGGAAGGCAAGCCTTTTACTTAGGCTTTTGGGAAATTATGGGGTTTGGATACAGGATGGAGCAAGATTACGTAAAACACATAGAAGATGTTTCTCTACAAGATGTGCTAAGAGTGAGGGAGGCTCTAAAAAAAGGCTACCACTGTGTGGTGGTGGAGCCATAATGAGACTAATCACATAAAGATAAGGTCTTTAGCATATCTTTAAACCCTATGTTTAAGAGGCATGTGGAGATCTCTTTGGACTTGGCTGATAAGTGTGTTAAATGCGCTCTGTGCAAATCTGTTTGCCCAACCTATCCACACATAGAGGAAGAGGGCGGGTTTGCAAGGGGTAGACTTGTATTGGCGCAGATGTTGCTAAATGGAGAAATACCGGAAACTAAAGAAGCTTACAAACACTTGGACCAGTGCGCCATGTGTAGAAGGTGCGAGTGGATCTGTCCTAACGGCGTGGAATACAAGGAAGTCATCGTCAGTGCTAGAGAAAAACAAAATAGATCCCTTATCAAAGAGGCTGGGCTTAAGGCTTTGGATGTTTTGCAGTCCGATGCAGGAAGGAAAACAGTTAAGCTTTTGGGTAAGGTGATGGATAAATTCTCTTTTAAAGAAATCAAGGTGTTTTTTCCCACAGGGGCGGTCAAGTTTATGCCAAAACCAGACGGAAAGGCTTTTAGTTTAAGGGGTAAAACCTTCAAAGCTGAGCAGGAGAGAGGAAGACTACTGTTCTTTACTGGTTGTATGATAGACGCCTTTTATTCCAAAACAGGGGAAAGCGTAATCAAGCTTATGAACAAAGCAGGTTGGACAGTTATAGTGCCAGAAGATATAAAGTGTTGTGGGGCGCCTCATTATTACTCTGGCAACACGCCTGCCTTTCAAAGGCTTAAAGAACACAATTTAAAAGAGATGGAAAAGTACGAGTTTGATGCTATAGTGGTAGCCTGTCCCACGTGTGGAGGAGCCATGCAGGAAGATTACGGCATAGACAAAAAAGTTTATGACTTTTCTGAAATAGTCTTTGAAACTTCTCTTTCTTTCAAAGGAAAAGGGGAAAAGGTTACCTTTCACGTTCCCTGCCACTCGTACAGCGCAATGAAGGTAAGTGAAAAGGTTTTCTACGGTATTATCCAAAGAGTAGAATCAGACCAGCTGATAAAGGGAGAGAAGGATAAATCCTGCTGTGGCTTTGCGGGACTTTTCTCAATAACAAACCCAGAGCTATCTAAAAGAATACAGAGAGAAAAGATAGAAGACGTCAAAAAGACTGGTGCTGACTTAGTGCTCACCTCTTGCCCTGGGTGCGTTCTTAATCTGAAGGATGGGGTAAAAACTCACAAAACAAATCAAGAAGTTATGCACCTTGCAGATTACTTAGCTGGACGCCTTGAGGAGTGATTATAATCTTTATAACATGAGAGAGCTGGATATTGTTGCCAGAAGCAAGGCTATTGAAATTGTAGGCGAGATACAAAGATGCTCAGAAGGTGAGAACTCAAAGTTTTACTGCCTGCCTGTGAAGATAATCTTTGATAACGGAGAGGAAAGGGAATACTTACTAAAAGCCCACGGAGAGCCAAAGACGCTCCTTGACTTTATAGAAAACAAAAAGGGACTAAAGGATAAGATGGAAAAGTCCTTTGTGCTTCTCAAAAGCGGAGAAATTCTTTACGGAAGCTATCTTTCACAGTAAGGATATCCTTTTCTATCTGCTTTAGCAGTTCTTCCTTTGAGGGAAATTTTCTCTCTTCCCTTATAAAGCTCAGAAATTCCACTTTTATTTTCTTGCCCCTTAAGTTGCCTCTGAAGTCCAAAAGGTGGACCTCAAGCACCTTAGTCCTTCCATCAAAGGTAGGCCTGTAGCCGTAGTTTGCAACGCCTAAGTACTGATCCTCTACCTTGACTGCATACACTCCTTCCTTAAGACACAAATTTTCTGTCCCACCAAGGTTTGCAGTAGGATAGCCCAGCACGCTTCCCCTACCAGAGCCTCTTACTACCTTTCTTCTTATAAAATACCTTTCTCCTAAGTATTCAAAAGCTTCTTCTAACCTCCCACTGTGCAAAAGTCTTCTGATGTAGGTGCTGCTTATGAGGTGTCCGTTTTTGTAGAATGGTTCTGCAGTTTCTACCTCAAAACCCAACCTCTGTCCAAACTCCTTGGCCAACTCCACCTCCCCCTCTTTTTTGTAGCCAAACCTCCAGTCATAACCCACCAGAAGGTACTTACATTTTAACCTCTCGTAGATGATGTTCCTCAAAAAGTCCTCCGCCTTAACCTTAGAAAATTCTTTATCAAAATGTATATAAACCACCACATCTACACCAAGCCTTAGTATTCTCTCTGCCCTTTCCAGAGGATCTGTTAGCTCGCATGGTTGCTGGCTTGGTGACAGAGTCTTTGAAGGATGAGGATAAAAACTCAGAACGCAAGATTTAAGATTCCTTTTTTTTGCATTCTCCACAAGTCTTTCTATTAAATATCTGTGCCCAAGGTGCACACCGTCAAAAACACCTACCGTGATTGCCCAATGGCCATACAACTCATAAACACACTCAAAATCTCTTAAACATTTAGAGTTTATGTTAAGAGAAACTACTTTTTCCATAGCTTGAGCACTTTTTCCCAAAAGCTGACTTCCTGGCTTACTTGCACCTTTTCCTCTACCACAAATCTATCAAGGTAATCATCTAAAAGTATAAATCTATCGCAGATCTTTCTTAGAAGATAGGAGCTTGTCCTCTTAAAGGATGCGTTTTCTACCCTTTTGCCTAAGCTTTGGACCTCTTCCACCGTGTAAGAAAAATCGCTATCTCCACTTACCAAAACAACAGTATCGTATGCGTCTTTATAAGCAAGGCTTAGCATGTCGGTAGCTAACATTATATCCACCTCTTTTTCTATAAACTCTCCTCCTGGAAGTCTCTTCAGATTTGCAGTCTTAACTTTTATACCTTGCAGTGATAGTTCTTCTAAAAACCTTCTTTGTCTTAAAAAGCTTTCCCACTCGGGCGTGTGCTTTTTTAAATCTTTCTCCTGCGGTATTGCTCCATAAAAATAAGCTCTTACAAGTCTTCTATCCTCTTTTAAGAATTCTATAAGTTTTGTGTAGTCTATTTTTATATTCAGCTGTTTTATGGCGTGGAAAAGATTGGAACCATCTATGAATATAACTAACCTTTCCATACAGAAAGTTTATATCCGCCACCTCAAAAAGGCTCCCATACCATCTAACCTCTTTTGGAGATCTTCTCTAATTATTATCTCTACACCTGCTCTCTCCTCTAAGGCGAGCTCTATTATTTCATCCACTATGTCCTCCACTGGATAGGCAACCTCTCCCTCCACAGGGCATTCGGGCTTTAAGGTAGGCAGATGGGATTCTAAACAGTAATATCCAGGCTTTTCAAAACTGTCGGCTACTAAAAGAGTTTTTACGTTTCCCATTTGCAGCTGCTCCAGAACCTTTGATACCCCACTAACCGCAAGCCCCTGCCCTTCCAAAAGCTCAAGCTGATCTATCAGGCTTTCCTCTTGCTCCCTGTCCTTTTGCCAAAGCAGATCCAAAACTTTCTCTTTGATCTCATGCTCCTTAGCTTCAGAAGGATTAATGTTTATATATCCCACTAACCTTTCCAAGAGGTAGGTGTGTAGGTGGTTTTCTATATCTTTTATATCTTCCCTTAAGCTTCCTATGACTAACTTGTCAAATTTGTTTTCTTTCCACGCTTCCATAAGGGCATCGTTGGTTATTTTAAATATCCTGTGCTTTTCCTCCTGAATTCTCATGTGAAATCTGTATTCACCCATAGAGTGCTGAACCATGTTTGGTGATGAAGCCCTTGAAGGCATAGAGTATTTGAAAGTGCCTTGCGCCCCCTTTAATGCATCACCACCACTGTGAAATCTGTGAGACCTAGTAGCCAATGGTTCAAGAAAATCGTAAACTTCTACAATGCTTTCAAAATCCATCAAAAAGAACCTGATATGCTTTCTGTCCAACAGAACAACGCCAATTCTACCTAATTCCTCGTCTATGGCTGCTAGTTCTCTAACTAAGGGATTTATAGACACCATAAGTCTGTCTCTGTATGCGTAGGGAAGCTTTATAGGAACAAATATATCCTTGCCACTGCATGAAAATAGCGCTACACCCCCACAAGATTTTAGATTTTCCGGATCGCTGATAAAATCCTCCATTTTTTTAAAGTCTTCAATCAGAGAATTAAGGACTTCCTCGCTGAGTTTCCTTTTTTCTAAGTTAGTCTTCTGAGCTTTTACCATGTCTTTGAATACTTTCAGATACTTTCTGTCAGTTCTGCTTTCTGGTGTGAGTCTCAGATATAGACTTGAAACAAGGTATGGAGAGTATGTCTTTTCGAGTAGTGTTTCAAGTGCCTCTTTTAAGTTTTTCATTCCTTTTCCTCCTTTTGCATCTGAAAAATCCACGGAAGGTCATCTAAAGTTTGGATATTATAAACTACGATAAAAAGCCTTTCCAAGCCTATGGAACAGCCAGAAAAGCTTGTAATGTTGGCTAATGCCTTTAACAGCTCCCCATCCAGCGGGAGTTCTCTACCCCTCAAGTTTGATTCCATTCTTTTTCTTATTTCATTTGGGTCCCTCTCTTCTGTCCATCCGTTGGCTATCTCCACGCCCTTTATGTACAGTTCAAATCTCTCCGCATATCCATCTTTCAAAACACTGTAAATCCCAAGCTTGGAAGGGAACTTTACTAAAAAAGTGGGCTTGTCAAAGCCAAGATGCTTTTCCAAATCTATGTATAGGCGGTAAAATAAGCTGTCCCAATCTTCTTTATCGTCAAACTCGTATCCGTAGGAAACGAGATTGTTTTTAAGTATTTCTTCATCCTCAGACAAAACAACCCCTAAGTATTTTTCAAAAGCCTTCTCAAGCTCAAGCACTTCGTAGCTTTCAAATCCGAAGAGTTTCAACAACTCTACGATTTCCTCTATAAGATTTTCATAGCTTGCCTCCAACCTATACCACTCCAACATAGTAAATTCAGGTCTGTGTAATCTTCCATACTCTTTATCTCTAAAAACCTTAGTTATTTGAAACATATTAATCGGAAAACTTGCAAGCAATTTTTTCATTGCATGCTCGGGTGAAGTATGAAGCCAAAAAATTCTGTCCCTTCCACCCAGATTAAGTTTGACCTTTAGAGGTTCTACGTTGGGATCCACGTTTGGATACATCTGCAAGATTGGAGTTGTAACTTCCAAGTAACCTTTTGATTTAAAAAAGTTCCGTATAGTATCTATAAAATCAGCCCAAGCGAGGAGCAAGTTCTCTGGCTTTTTATGCATTGATCTGAATATTATACTTTAAGGACCATGAGCGCAAAAGCCGAGTTTATAGTTTTAAAGAAAATGCTCGTAAACGAGTGGGACTTACTCGCCTACATTTACGGAACAGTGGGAAAGGGAAGGATCTTTGTAAGAAATGGTTTTCACCCTCAGAATGCATACTGTGCTATCTTTGAACCCTTCAACATATTGAAAGTATATTGCCACCATTCGGGAGGGCTTTTGATATTGGACGATGTAATAGAGGTAAAGTTCTATTCATACCTAGCTCTGAAGAATTTCCGCAGATTTTCGTGGATGACAAAGGTTGTTCAAACTGTAGTTGGTTGGATTTCCTATTATGATAGTTTCATATTTAATCTTCTTCAAAACTACTTAAAAATAGACGTCAAAAACTACAAAGTGTTTGAAATAAAGCTTAAATTAGAGCTAATTAAATCTCTTGGTGTTTACAGAGAGGATATTTTTGAAAATAGTTTAGCTGAAATTTTGAATAAGATTAACCGTGAGGACCGAATTGAGAATTTAGAAGAATTATCCTTAAGTGAATCCTTATACAGAAAAATAACACAACACTTGGAGGATATCTTGAAAAAATCCCTTGACTGAGGAAGGGAAACAGGCTTATATTTTATCCTATTCTTTTGTAGAGGGGAGTTAGCATGATAAAAATTCTTTTTTTATTAATGCTGACTTGTTCCATAATTGGTAATACATCTTTAATGCAACTTGGAGTGGGTGGTCCTTCTGTAAGTTATCCTTCTCAGGATGTGTATTACGATGACCCATTGGAGGAAATCAATACCGAAAGTGTGGATGAAATCATTAGAAAAGAGATGTCTGTCGAAGAAGCTTTTAGGGAGCTTGTGGATGTCAGAACTGTGGATATGGTAAGACCAGATATATGGCCTGTGGTTGGGGTGGTGACTTCGGATTACGGCTGGCGCATAATGGGTAGGCGGAAGGAATTTCACACCGGTATAGATATATCCGCTTCCTACGGCACTCCCGTCAGCGTAACCGCGGATGGCCGAGTTGTATATGCTGGTTGGTTGAGAGGCTACGGGTACACCGTGATCGTATACCATGGTCATGGCTTTGCCACTTTGTATGCGCACCTTTCAAGCATTTCTGTAAGTTATGGAGATAAAGTTGTAAAGGCGCAGATAATCGGTAAAGTTGGTAATACTGGTAGGTCTTTTGGAAATCACTTACATTACGAGATATTGAAATACGGGATGAGGCAAAATCCCATAGCCTATTTGCCTTAAAGCAATCCCCTTCTTCTTAAAGCGTCTTCGTAAATTCTTTTGTACAGATGGTTCCATTCGGGCGTGCCTTCCACTATCCTTTTTGAATAGGACCTTATTCTTTCTCTAACTTCTTTATCTATGTCCTCCTCTTCCTTTAGAGCCTCCATAAGTATGTTCCTCGTCCTTGCTCTTATAACATAGGGTTCTTCGTACACTTCTACAGATTCATCTTCCATTATTAGGTCCTTTATCATACCCGCTATTTGATTCATCCTCTCTCTTTTGTTGGTGTTAATGTTCATTTCTTCCGCAAGTCTATTGCGAATTGCTTTATAAGCAGTTCTGTAATCTAAGCTTGCTTCTTCCACAAGATCCATTTTTTCCTTTAGTATTTCTCTGGTTTTTTCATCAAGCATTCTTTCCTCTTCTTCAGCCTTTTTGAAAATCCCTATTATTTTCTTTTTAAAAACATAAGGATCTTCCAATTCTATTATTCTTTCTTCTGTTAGCTCTTTTATAATCCTATCTGCAATACGCTCCACCAATTTTTCTGGTAGTCTCATAATTTGTTAATTATATCATGCTATCGGTCGGGTCGGGAGCTAAGCAGACTATTTTTTTGTAAGTTATAATTTAAAGATTTAGGCATATATGAAAAGTGAGCAAATACTGCTTAGGGCAAGACAAGTAATAGAGGAGGAAGTAAGAGAGCTCTCTAAACTTTCAGAGAGGTTAGACCAGTCTTTCGTGAAAGCGGTAGAACTTATCCTAAACTGCGAGGGGAAGGTTATAACTACGGGAGTAGGCAAATCTGGACATATAGCCCAGAAGATAGCATCTACGCTTTCTTCCACAGGCACTCCAGCCCACTTTTTACATCCCTCAGAAGCCCTTCACGGGGACCTTGGAGTTATAGAAAGCAAGGATGTGATACTTGCCATATCAAATAGTGGAGAGTCGGCAGAAGTGGTTGCCCTACTTCCTTACGTTAAGCTAATAGGAGCTAAGATTATATCCATAGTTAATAACATTAACTCCACTTTGGCTAAACACTCGGATGTATGCTTGTTTTTAGGTGTGGGAAAGGAAGCGTGTCCTTTAAACTTAGCTCCGACCACCACAAGCACTGCCTCTTTGGTTTTAGGAGACGCGCTGGCTATGGTTCTTTTGGAGCTAAGAGGATTCACAGAAAAGGATTTTGCCAACAGGCATCCTGCGGGGACGCTTGGGAGAAAGCTAAAGCTTGTGAAAGAGCTTTGCCACACCGGCGAAGAAGTTCCTATAGTGAAAGAATTAGATCCGATGGGTAAAGTTATAGTGGAAATGACTAGCAAAGGCTTTGGAGCGGTGGCGGTGGTGGATGACGAAGGAAAACTCTGCGGTATCATCACCGATGGGGATCTAAGAAGGTTTATAAACAGAGGAGGGGACCTGAACAACAGTCTTGCCAGGGATGTGATGACCAAAAATCCCAAAACTGCAAGGATGGAGGAGCTTGCAGCAGAAGCTCTAAGAAGAATGGAAGATTACAAGATTACTGTATTGATAATTACGGACGAGGATAGAAAGCCAATAGGCATCATTCACATGCATGACATTCTAAGAGCTGGAGTGATATACTAAGTTTTCATGCTGGACCTTTTGGTAAAAGATGCATTCGTCGTTGAGCTAGGAAAAAGACTGAACGTTGGAGTAAAGGATGGTAAGATAGCGTATATTGGACAAGAGGAGAAAGAAGCAAAACAAGTAATACATGCCAACAGGAAGCTGCTTTTACCTTCCTTTGCCAACATGCACACTCACTTACCTATGACCCTTTTGAGAGGCCTTGGGGCAGACCTACCACTTATGGATTGGCTTCAGAAGGTTATATGGAGGTTAGAAGCGGAGTTTGTTTCAGGGGAGTTTGTAAGGGACGGTACGCTTATAGCACTGGCGGAAGGTATAAAGAGCGGGACCACTTTGTTTATGGATATGTATTTTTTTGAAGAAAAAGTGGGTGAGGTGGCTAAGCAAGTGGGAGTTAGGGTAGGTTTGGGTTTTGGCATACTGGACTTTCCTACAAAGGTTGCTAAAGCACCAGAAGAGTACATAAAGAGAGCAAAGGATTTTGTAAGGGTTTTTAAAGGAGAAGAGCTCGTCTTTCCTGTGCTTTGTCCCCACGCTCCCTATACCTGCGGTCCATCCACCTTTGAAAAGGTTCAAGAGTTGGCACAGTCCGAAGACGTCTACATTCATACTCACCTTTCGGAGACCAGAGAGGAAGTGGAAAAGATAAAAGAGCAGTATGAGAAAACTCCCGTTATGCATTTAGAAAGCTTAGGAGTTTTGAGCGAAAGGCTACTTTGTGCCCACGTGGTATGGACCACGGAGGAAGAGAGGGAACTTCTCAAAGAGAGAAAGGTTAAAGTTCTGCACTGTCCAGAAAGTAACCTAAAGCTTGCCTCTGGCATAGCGCCAATTTGGGATTACGTAAGAAGGGGTATTCACGTTTGCCTTGGAACGGATGGACCAGCGTCTAACGACAACCTAAACATGCACGAGGAGATGTCTTTGATGGCTAAGCTCCAAAAGGGTTTTAGTCTAAACGCTAAGGCAATGGATGCGAGCCAGGCTCTAAGGATAGCCACACAGATGGGTTTTGAGGCTGTTGGTATAAAGGCAGGAAGGATAGAGCTGGGTTTTGAGGCGGATTTTATACTGGTTAAAACAGATAGTCCCCACTGGAAGCCCTTGTATGATCCCATCTCTCAGTGGGTGTATAGCGCAAGCGCAGAGGATATAGACACTGTAGTTTGTAGGGGAAAGGTTTTGATGGAAAAGAGAGAGCTCAAAACCATAGACGTGCAAGAGGTGGAGTTTGTGGCAAAAAAATGGAGAGAAAGAATCCTGAGGTTTCTTACGGGGCGTGGCGCAGGTGGTAGCGCGTCGGCTTCGGGAGCCGAAGGTCAGGGGTTCGAGTCCCCTCGCCCCGATGTTGATTAGACTTTTTCCAAAAATAGAAGTATCCACTCAAAAACCAGTTCTTTGGTTTCACTGTGCAAGCGTAGGAGAGTTCAACACTGCCAAGCCCATACTTTTAGAGCTTAAAAAGCACTTTTTCATACTTTTGACCTACTTTTCCCCGAGGGCTAAGGCTTTTTTGCTAAAACAGAAGGAGTTTTATGACGCCTTGCATCCTTTACCCTTAGACCTTCCCTTTTCAGTAGGTAGATTCTTAAAACAGGTACGGCCTGTTGCTTTACTAATCATGGAGAGGGAACTGTGGTATTTTTTGATAAAAAAGGTGAAAGTTAAAAAGATTCTACTAAACGCCTATGCAAAGGGAAGTGTGCTGGAAAAGATGCTTTCCAAGGAGTTTGACTTGATAGTATGTCGGACTGAAGAGGACAAAAAAAGGTTTGAGTCCTTTGGTGCTAAGTCTACAGCCTGCGGAAACCTAAAGTTTGTCTTAGAAAGAGAAGAAAAAGACGTAGAGATTAACCTGCCAAAAGGCAAAACCATTGTGGTTGGAAGCATCCATCCTTCTGAGTTAGAATTTATAAAAGCCTTTTACACAAAAATGTCTGAAAGATTTAAAGATTTAAACTTAGTCTTGGTTCCTCGCCACCTTTCAAAGGTAGATTTTTTTATGAAGGAGCTGGCAGATTTTAAGCCCTGTTTGAGAAGCTCAAGCAGAACAGACTGTAGAGTGGTAGTGGTGGATACATTGGGCGAGCTTTTTTATCTTTACAAGCATGGGGACCTGTGCATGGTTGGGGGGAGCTTTTCAAAGGGCATAGGGGGACACAACCTATTAGAGCCAGTTTGTCATAGAAAGCTTACAGTCTTTGGACCTTACACTCAAAAGGTAAAGGACTTGGAGGGTTTTGTGCTTTCCAAAGGATTGGGTTTTAAGGTCAAGAGCGTTCAAGAAGCGGTGGAGGTAGCTACGAGAGTAATCAGCGGGCAGGTGAGTTTTCCAGCCGATTTTGACTTGGCAGGTTATGCAAAGCAGATAAAAGACTGTTATATGTTTTGGATTAAGAGATGTTTACAGATAGGTGGATAGCTTATTCTGTAGTATTACTATTCATAATGGGGGAGGTTGCGATAATTAGTTCTAACGTGCTCGGTGCTGGAGAATTCAAGTACGAAACTCTTAGGAGGCCCCTCTCGCAAATGATATCCTTTATCTTTGGCCTTTTTTTGGCTAATTTCGTGAGTAGAATGGACTACAAAAAGCTTTTTAGCAAAAAAATAGCCTATTCTTTTATATTTCTTTCCTTTCTTTTACTTATGGCAGTATTAATTAAAAAAATTGCTACAGGGAAGCCTGTGGATAGATGGTTGATAGGTAAAAGCGTGCAACCTTTAGAATTCCTGAAGATATCTGTCGTAATTTTCTTAGCGTACTACATAGTGGCTAAAGGTTCCCTAAGAAGTTTTATGTTGATTTCATGGGCCTTTCTTCTGATATTTTCCAACGTTTTACTTCTTACCCTACAACCTGATAAAGGGGGGGCAGTATTTGTGCTCATTCTTTCCCTCAGCATAATGTACGTTGGGGGTATTCCGTATAAACTTTATCTTCCTCTATTGGCTTTAGCTTTTCTCTTTAGCTATAACCTTTTGAAGACTGGTTATGTTTCCGAAAGGATAGCGGCATGGATGGATCCTTTTGCGGAAGCTGAGGAGGAGGGCTATCAGATAATTCAATCTTTATACGCCTTCGCAAAAGGAGGTCCCTTTGGTGTAGGTATAGGAAAGGGTATTCAGAAAATGGGTGTCCTTCCTGAATCTGATACAGAATACGTAATGTCGGTAATAGGCGAAGAGCTTGGTTTTGTTGGAGTTATGTTAGTTCTGAGTTTGTATGCCATACTCATAGGTAGGATGTTTTATTATTCGGTGAAAATAACAGAACCTTTTGGAAAGCTTTTAATGTTTGGTTTTGCTATGAACTTTTCCCTTGCCTTTCTCTGGAATTTGAGCATGGCTACCAATCTAATTCCACCAAAAGGTATAGCACTACCCTTTGTTAGCTACGGTGTTTCTAGCATGACAGCTTCAATGATTATGGTAGGATTGGCTCAGTCGGTTATCAGAGTTTGGCATAGGGAAAGGACTTTTTCTACGCTAACTGACTTGACGCACTCATAAGTGCCAACCTTACACCTCTTTGGATTGGGTGAGCAGGGAGAGCATTCAACTTGTGGTGTGATGTATGCACCTCTTAGTGGATAGAAGCCGTATATGGGAGCTGTGGCTGTGTAGATGGTTAAGGCTGGCACGCCTAAAGCATTTGCAATATGGACGGCTGAAGAATCGCAGGATACAACAAGCTTAGCTTTGGATAAAACAGCCATAAACTCCCGCAAAGAAGTTTTGCCTACTAAGTTTATTGCGTTATCCTTAAAGCTTTTTGACCTTTCCTCGTCCCTTTTGGTGCCCACTACCACAACCTCTTTACCAATAGCCCTTGAAAGTTCTACCCAGTGGTCTATGTGCCATTCCTTTAAGGGAAAGTTGGAAAAAGGAGAAAAAACCACGTAATCCTCCGGAAGGTTAAACTTTTCCTTAACCTTTCTAACCTCCGTCTCATCCACAAACAGCTTTGGGTAAAGCTCGTCTTTTTTTGGGACTATTCCAAGGGGTTTTAGAAGCTGTGCATTTCTTTCTACCTCGTGCATTTCCCACCTGTGTGGAACTTTGTGGGTGTACAAAACAGAAAGCTCCGACCTGTCAAATCCTATCCTTAAGGGTATGCGAGAAAGGTAAAGTATCAGAGCAGTGCGCATAGACCTATGAACAGAAATTACTGCATCGTAATGCTTTATCTGACTGATTATCCTAAATGATTCCCAAAATCCCTTGTTGAAGGGTATGAGTTCTACATTGTATCCCTTCAAAAGCTCAACTATAAAAGGTCTTCCTACAAAACCTACTCTGTAAGATCTTCTTTCAAGGATGCGAAGAAGGGATGTTGCCAATACCACATCCCCAAGAAAGGCAGTCTGCCAGATTAAAACTTTCATTTAACATTGGAGATACTGGCTATCTTCCAGCTCTTCTCATCCTTTATGGTTATAAACCAAAAGAGCTTTTCCACACCATTTTTATCTATGACTTTAACCAACACCTCAGCGTGCTTATCGTCTATCTTCTTAACGTCTATTATCTTTACTTTCTTTACATTTTCTCCCATAGAACTAAGGGCGCAAGCCAAAAGTTCTGAAGGTTTCATCTCAGTGATCTGTATAGGTAGTTTTACATCTTGCACTAAAGCATCCCTAAAGGGTGGGTATAGCAACTTAACAGCTTCTTTGCCTTCTCCTTCCCTTATGGCAGACATAAACTCCTTGACGGTATCCTTGGACGCTTCCTCTGGGCTCGTGCCACAACCCCTAAAAACAAAGAAGCCTACCAACACCAGCGCAAGTATTAGGACTATTCTCTTCATCGTAAAACCTCCATTATGTATTCGTGTATAGCTTTTGCCGCTTTTTTACCGTGGGATATGGCTCTTACCACCGTGTCCCCTCCGTTCACCACATCCCCCCCTGCAAAGAGACCCTTTACACTGGTTCTAAAGTTTTTATCTACTTTAATGGTTCTCCAACGGGTTAGTTCTAAACCTTCTAAGTCTTGGTAAGCTATAGGATTGGCCTTTTGGCCTATGGCAAAGATCACAGAATCGCACTCTATTACGTGCTCAGAGTTTGGAACGGGCACAGGTTTTGGCCTTCCGCTTTCGTCTGGCTCTCCCAACTCCATCTTTATGCACTTAACACCCACCACCCTTCCCCTGCTGTCTCCCAGTATTTCTATAGGTTGGGTGAGCCAGTGTATTATAGCTCCTTCTTCCGCTACGTGGTCCCACTCTTCGTCCCTTGCGGAAGAGGTTTCCCTCGTTCTTCTGTAAAGCACGTGAGTTTCTACTCCAAGCCTCAGAGCTGTTATGGCACAATCCACTGCGGTAAAGCCCCCACCTATTATGGCGGTCCTCTTGCCAAGGTCTATTGGTGTGGAAGATTGGGGAAACTGATTTGCCATCAAAAGCCCTACCCTTGTTAAAACCTCTATAGCTGAATACACGCCTTTTAAGGTGTCTCCTTTGATGCCAAGGCTTCCCCTTCCTGCTCCTACACCTAAAAAAACCGCATCGTATTTTTCAAGAAGCTCCTTCAGGCTTATCGTCCTTCCTACTACCCAACCAAAGAAAAAACGCACACCAAGTTTTTCCAACCTCTTTAGCTCCCATTCTATAACGCTTCTGTCAAGCCTTGCATTTGGTATGCCGTAGGTCATCACACCGCCAGCCTTTGGAAGAGCTTCAAACACATCCACGCTGTGTCCAAGCTTTGCAAGTTCATAGGCACAGGTTAGACCCGCAGGTCCCGCTCCCACCACCGCTACCCTTTTTCCCGTTGGCTCGTTCCTTTCTTCCAAGTCCAAACCGGAGATTCTGATAAAATCTCCCACAAACTTTTCCAAGTTCCCTATACCTACCGCTAAGCCCTTGTTCTTTCTGTTTCTTACCACGTCGTAGTGGAGTATACAAGAGCCTTCACACTGTTTTTCCTGAGGACAAACCCTTCCACAGATGGAAGGAAAGGGATTAGACTCTATGATCTTTTTGTAAGCATTCACTAAGTTTCCTTGGGCTATCTCTTTTATAAACCCCGGTATGTCAATACCAGCAGGACAAGCCTTTATGCACCTTTGATCTGCATCTTTGCAAAGAAGACACCTTTGCGCTTCATCCAAAGCAACGGATACAGAGTATCCAAGAGCATACTCTTTAAAAGTGCTTACCCTCTCCTTTGGTGGGAGTAAGGATTCTTGGTTTCTATCCTCATATCGTATTCTTACTGGCATTCTTAGAATAGTTATTATAATTCTTTAGCATGCAGATAGGAATAATTGGCTTTGGAAACATGGGTAGTGCCTTAGGGGAGGGGTTAAGCAAGGTTTGGGAAGTTATAGCTTTTGACGTGGATAGCTCTAAGTCGGATAGGGCTTTAGAACTTGGCATTGGTTGGGCAAGCAGTTTGGATTTTCTAATAAGAAACTCTCAGTTTATCCTACTGGCGGTAAAGCCAAAGGATGCAGGAAAAGTTTTGGAAAGTCTAAAAGGAAAGCTAGAGGATAAGGTTTTGGTAAGCATAGTGGCTGGGCTTTCTCTCAAAAAGATAGAGGGTATCTTGGGGCAAGAAAAGATAATAAGGTGTATGCCAAACCTTGCGGTGGTGGTTGGAAAGGGCACGATGGCTTACACTTGCAACCAACTTGTTAGTGAGCAAGAAGAAAGACAGTTTTGCGAGGGCTTTTCTCAGTGTGGAAGCTTGTATAAGATAGATGAAGGTTTGATGGATGCCTTCACTGCCATTGCAGGTTCAGGTCCTGCCTTTGTGATGAAGTTTATTTCTGCCCTTTGCCTTGCGGGTGTGAGAGAGGGTTTTAGCTACAATCAAGCAAAGGACATAGTTTTAAGCACCATAGAGGGGACTTTGCACATGCTCAAAACCTTTGGGGGACACCCAGAAGAGTGGATAAGCAAAGTTGCCTCTCCTGCTGGGACCACGGTAGAAGGCTTAAAAGTCTTAGAAGAGAGCGGTTTTTCTGGTATATTGATGGAATGCATACGAAGGAGCACACAGCGCTCAAAAGAGCTTGGATAACCATTAGATACAAAAACTCTCTTGCAGGTCTCAAGCTTTACCAACCAGAAGATAAAGTTTTTACTCTTAAGCAAATACATTCAGATAGGGTAGTTTATTTAGAGAAAGAATGGCATTCAGAAGGGGACGCTATAATCACGACTAGAAAAAACTTTCCCATAGGTGTAAGAACCGCAGACTGCGTGCCTATGGCTTTTTTGGGTAAAGAAGCTGTGGGAGTGGTGCATGCGGGCTGGAGGGGTATAAAGGCTAACATAGTAGAGAAGTTTTTGGAGAAGTTTCTCAAAATAGAAGAGGCTCCGTTGGTTTTTGTAGGCCCCTCAGCAAAAGCGTGCTGTTATGAAGTGGGAAAAGAGTTTGAAGAAAGCTTTATTTTCCTTCACCACAAAAATGGCAAGCTTTTTCTGGACACTCAGCTGGAAGTGTTGCACAGATTAAAAAACTTTGGAGTAAAAAGAATAATCACCTACAATCAATGCACCATATGCACTGAAAAGTTTCCCTCCTACAGAAGGGATAAAACATCCCAAAGAATGCTACTTTTTGCTTTGCTTGAGGCATGAGAATAGGCGAGTTTATGCTGTGGTTTGATGAAGTGTCTTCAACGCAGGACATTTTGAAAGGGGGAAGATTTCCTTTTGGAACGGTTGTGGTAGCAAACAGGCAAAGCAAGGGTAGGGGTAGGTTTGGAAGGGTTTGGTACTCTCAGGAGGGCGGACTTTACCTTAGCCTTTTGCTAAGCGCTACGGAGTTTAACGAGATCCTTCCTCTTCCTTTGGTTGTTGGCTATTCCATGCTGCTGATGCTTGAAAAAGAAGGCTTTAGCCCAATGCTAAAGTGGGTAAATGACGTTTATATAAAAGGAAAGAAGGTTTGTGGTGTGCTGGTGGAAAGGTCCATGGATAGGCTGATAGTTGGAATAGGAGTAAATTTAAATCAGAGAGAACTTCCAGCACATCTAAACGCTGTCTCCCTTTACATGCTAAGTAGCAGGACGTCTGACAAAAGGGCTTTTCTCCTGGATTTTTTGGACATTTTCAATAAGGTTTTAGAAGAATACATAAAGTCTGGTTTTAAAAGCTTTAAAGACCGCATAAAGGAAAAGCTGTTGTTTTTTGGGCAGGAGGTGGTAGTTCAATCTGACACAGCCACAGCGGGTATCTTTGAGGACATAGATTGGGATGGGGGCTTACTGCTTAGAACCGCTGACGGCATAGTTAAATTTACCGCTGGAGAGGTAAGTTTAAGAGGCTTATATGTACCTTAAAATCGTTAGGTCCTTTTGGTCTGCCACGATACGCATAAGGGCTTCGTAAGCCATTCTGTATCTTGTGTATTCCATCATGCTTTCTGGTATATCTGCATCCTCAAGATCGGATTTTTGCTTTTTAAGGACCAAATCAAGGTTTTCCTGAGTGGGTTGTAAGTTTTTTACAACATTCAGAACATACCCTACCTCTGATCTTCTCATTGCAACAATATCGTAGCTTCTGTTTATAGAAAAAAGGTCAAACTCATCTGGATATATGCCATTTTCAAGCTTATCTTTGACACGTTTTATCGCCTGTAAGATGTTAGGATTATCAAAACCTGTGGAAAAGTCGCCGGTTATACTAACAAACTCCATGTCTGCGCTTAGGTCCTTTGTTGATAAAGCCAAAGAGTATGTCCCATTTGGGTTTGTTGATACGAAAGCTTGGATTCCATCCCCCAAGTTAGAGTTTATATAGTTTGCTAGCTCTTGAATGCTTTGGGGCTCTCCAGCTCCTCCATAGTTTATGGTATAGGTGTTTGCTCCAATTTTTATGGTTATGCTTCCAGCAGAAGAGAAGCTATCCGTAGGTGAGTTAAAGGTTGCTCGTGATACATAAAGGTTAGTTTTAAACACTCTTCCTCCTTCAAGGAATACAGAAACCTTTGAGTTTTCGGAGATCCACACTTTAAAATCCCCAGCTCCTGCTTGGTAATTTAGAGTGTTTTCGTCAAAAGGTTTGACGGTTAAAGCGTTGCCACCAAAGATGTAGTTTTGACCCAACTTTTCGTTAACTCTGTCCAGGAGCTGTCTTATAGATTGATTAAAGCCCTCAGCCATTGCGATGAGTTGGTCTGAAGAGATGGTGGCGCTGTTTTTTATTCTTATTATTTCTGCATAGAGCCTTTTTATCGTATCCTCCATTTTCCCCAAGGTAAAATCGGCATAGGTAAGGTTTGTGTCTGCAAAAAGTCTGTTTTGTGAGTGTTGAGACAATTGGGCTATTTCGCTCTTTAATTGAATGACATTATAGGTGGTTGAAGGATCATCCGAAAGAGCTCTTACCCTTCTTCCAGTGGCAATATCCAAGGTCTTTTCTGACAGTACCTTCTTTATTCTTGCCTCTTGGTCCTGAAAGATTGAAAAAATCAAATTATCTGGCACCCTCATCGCCAATCACCTCAAACCATGTTTAAAGTGGTCTGTAAAAGCTCATCCAAAGCACTTACCACCTTTGCCAAAGCCTGATAGCTTCTTTGAAGCTGGAAGACCTCCATAAACTCCCTGTCTATGGAAACCCCCTGAAGCTCCCGCAGCTTCGCTTCTATAGAATTGAGCACGTTGCTTTCTATATCGTACTGCCTTTTATATTCATTTAGGTTTGTGGCTACAGAGTTGGTAAGGCTTTGATATATTTCCTTAGAGTGATCCCACCAAGACCTTGAAAAATCGTTAAATTCGTCCGCCTTTGAGTAATCCAAGTTGGAAAGGTATAAAGCTAGGTTAGAATCCACACTAATATCTCCTATCCCTGCACCCTGAAAAACCCTTGCTCCAACCATTCCTTTGCTATCCTCTATAACGTAGGATGGATTAGAAGAAGTTATTCGCAAAGTGTAAGTTCCGTCTGGGTTGGTTATAACACTGGCGGTAAAGCCCGCACCGGAAGTGTTTATAGCATTGGCTAAATCGGTAAGCGTATCCGTAGAGTTGTAGTTTATCACCACCGTAGAACTTCCCTGCAATGTTAGGCTACCGGACACTCCAAGTTGGTCTGTAGGATTAGCGTAGTTTAATGTCCAGTAATATTCAGTTGTTCCAGTCCTGACGGGAACTTTTACCTCGCTTATGAGCTTTTTGGCAAGCTGATCAAGCCTATTTTGATAGTTTTGTAGATCGGCATAAGAATCCAAAAGACCTTTTATCCTGCCTCCCGATATTTCGTTGGATATATTAACCTGCGTGCCATCCTTTGATTTCCAATAAACTAACTTGTTAGACCCATCATAATAAAGCTCCCAATTGAATTTGTCTTCAACTAAAACAAAACCTTTGGATGTTTCTACCATTATCCTTCCTATATCGTCCTCTTGGACCCTGACGTTGATATACTCCGAAAGCCCTTTTAAAAGCCTATCCCTTTCGTCCAGAATATTTTTGTAGTCCTGTCCCCTTGCATACGTTTGGGCATAGAGCGTTAATATTTCCTGGTTTAGCTTGGCGAGTTTTTTGGTTATTGTATTTACCCTATCTATGGCTTGGCGCATGCTGTAGTCTATAGAATTGAATACACTATCTAGGTTCCTCTTTCTGTCCTTCAAGTAGCTAACCAAAGATCCAGCGGAATTAACCAACTTGGACCTTGCTCCTTCGTTGGTTGGATTTTTCATAAGGTCCTGATAACTGCTAAAAAACCCGTTTATGTATTCCAGACTTCCCAAACCCTGCGTAAATTCTTGGAAGAGGTCCTCTACTCTGTTGTTGTTCTTTATCTTCTCATCAAGAGATGAAACTAAGGAAAGTTGGGCGTTTCTTTGTCCAACAAGATGAAAACTTCTGACCCTTAAAGCTCGCCCCAAACATGAACCACTCCTTATTTTAGATTTCGTCCCCTACCTAAAAAATTTAACCCCAAAAATCCCTCCAAAGCTTTTCTAATTTCCTGTCCTTGGTTATAAGCTTTACGTAGTTTATCACGTACTTTCCCAAGATGTCCAACTCCACGTTAACAAGGTCTCCAGCTTTTCTGTGTTTTAAGTTCGTTTTTTCGTAAGTGTGGGGTATTATGTTTATACTTACTGCATCTTGCTCCACGTAGTTTATCGTCAGACTTATACCATCTATTCCTATGGAGCCTTTCTCTACTACATACTCTCTGTATTCTTCTGGTATGTGTGTTTTTAATTCCCAGTGGGAGCCCCTTTGGGAAAAGAGCAGGACCTTTGAAGTAAAATCCACGTGTCCCTGAAGAAAGTGTCCTCCTATCCTGTCCCCTACCCTTAGAGCTCTTTCAAGATTTACCGGATCTCCCTTTTTTAAAAGCTTTAGGTTGCTCCTGCTTAGTGTTTCTTGGGATAGGTCAAAGCTGATGGTGCCTTTGTGTGTATCTACTACTGTCAAGCAAACTCCATTAACTGCTATGCTGTCGCCGATTTTTATATCCCCCAGCGTGCTTCTAATAGTGAGCTTGGCTCCGCCCGAAAGGAGCTTTAGCTCCTCCACTATTCCCACTTCTTCCACCAAACCAGAGAACATTAAAGCACTACCTCCTCTGCGTCAAAAACCGGACCATCGTAGCATACTCTCAAGAACTCACCATTTTTGGATCTGACCACACAACCAAGGCACACACCCCAGCCACAGGCCATGGGAGCCTCTAAGGAAAGATAAACTTTTCTACCCTCCAACATACGCTGTAGAGCTCTTAGCATACCCATTGGACCGCACGCATGCACTATCCAGTCTTTATCAAAGTCGTTTAGAGCATCCAAAACAGAGCCCCTTTCCCCTTCACTGCCATCGTCCGTAAAGATCCTAAAACTTAAACCACTCTCTTTGAGCCATTCCTTCATAGAAAGCCCTTCGGAGTTTCTCGCTCCGTAGCATACAAAAACCTCTTTTCCAAGGTCTCTTAACTCTTTTGCCAAAAGAGATAGCCCAGAAAGACCTATACCACCTCCTAAGAGAAGGTGCTTTTGCCCATCCATTGGGAAAAGCCTTTTCCCCAATGGTCCTAAAACTCTGATGCTTTCACCTTCTCTTAGCTTGCTCATAAGGGCTGTGCCTTTGCCTACCACGTCGTAGTATATACTCACGCTGTCTTTTCTTTTGTCTGCCACCGCAAAAGCTCTTCTTGAAAGCGGATCTAAACCGTTCCAAGCTCTTATCATCAAAAAGTGTCCAGGCTTTATGGCTTCTGTGTTGAGAAACTCCAACTCCATTAGATAGGTGTAAGGTCCAACCTTTTGGTTTTTTATGACTTTACAAATTAATTCCTTCATCTTTGTCTTTTAAGTAGTTGATCTCCGAGCAGGTTGAAGGAGAAAACTACCAAAAATAGAGCAACGCCCGGAGTTAATATCCAAGGATAGGCGCTTATGAGTGGAATGTTTCTGGCTTCCGATAGCATGTTTCCCCAGCTTGGCACTGGATCCTGCACTCCCAAGCCCAAAAGGCTCAGAGCAGATTCACCAAGTATAAACCCTGGAAAGGATAGCGTGGCGGAGACGATAAGATAGTAATACGTGTTTGGGAGGATGTGTTTAAAAAGTATGCGGAAAGTGCCTGCCCCGTAGGTTTTAGCCGCATAAACAAACTCTTTTTCTCTAAGAGAGAGCACCATACCCCTTATAACCCTTGCCAGTCCAGCCCATCCAACGAAAGAAAGGATAAAGACTATAGCCAAGAAAAGCTCAAAGCTGCCCATGTTTAAAGGAAACACAGACCTAAGGGAAAGCATAAGGTAAAAGGTTGGAATGGACAAGAGCACTTCCACAAGTCTCATGATAGTAGTATCCACCTTGCCACCTAAAAAGCCAGACACACCACCTATAACAGAACCAAGAATAAACGTAGTCAAAACACCCACAAATCCTATTATCATAGAAACGCGGGCGCCATACAGCAATCTTGAAAACACATCCCTTCCCAGCTTGTCCGTGCCAAAAAGGTAGAGCTTACAAGGCTCTTCTACGGAAAACAACTTAAAACCGTAGGGAGTCTTACCAAAGACTTTGATCCTACAGGTTAGCTCGCTCTCTTCGTATATCTTAAAGAGTGGGTCTTTTAGCTCATATTTATGAACAAAGGGTAAGGTAATCCTGCCATCCTTGAAAAAGTGAATACGCGTAGGGGGATGGTATGGTGCCTGTCTGTTTTGAAGATCGTAAGGATAAGGAGCTACAAAATCTGCAAAAAGAGCTAAAGCAACGAAGATAGCAATTACCGTACATGCGAACCTTAGTCCCACAGCTTATATTTTAAATGAATGCTGAAGTTTTTAAGAGAACCCATCCTATTGGCATTTTTGATCGTATCTTACAACTTTGCACTCATTCAAATATCAAATATACTGGGCTTTAGGCTTTATCCTGTTTCCCTTTCAGAAAAGCTTTACTTGCTGTTCTTCCTATCCGCCCTTTATGTTGCATGGCTCTTTGGTGAAAGACTAAGGACTGTAGCTTGGATAGGAACTATTTTTGTTTTAAACGTGCTTATGCAAGCCATTTTGAAAGAAGAACCAAGCGTTATACTTGAGCAGATACCCGCCTTTCTTATAACACTCTTTGTTATAAAACTCTTTGAATCTCCAGCAGAAAAACGCCTTAGGCTACTCCAAGAAACCAAGCAAAAATTGGAGGAAGAGCTTGCAAAAAACCAGCAGGAGCTTACGGAAGCTCTAAAAATCCGACAGTTATACGATGAAATCCTAACGAAGTTGAACAAGGAGAAAGAAGAGCTGGAAAAAAAGATAGAGAGATTATCCGAGCAAGAAAAAGAAAGACAACAGCTTTTAAAGGAGAAGGAAGATATAGTCAAAAAACTAGACTCATATAAGGGAACTTTGAAGGTTTATGAGGAGAAGATAGAACGGCTCACCCAGGCAAACAGAAAGCTTTTTGAACTGATAGAGGTTCAGGAAAAAAGGTCTGCCACGCCTGAAAACAAAGAGCTATCAAAACTAAGAAGTGAAAGAAAAAGACTAATAAAAGATATGCTTGATATGGAGCAGATGTTAGACGATCTTTTAAAGGAGAATGCCAAACTGAGGGAGGAAAGGGACAGCACGCAAAAAAATTTAGAGAATACCGTAAGAAAACTTCAGCTTTTTGAGTTAGAGTTGGAGCAGTATAAAAGATCCCAAACGAGCAAAAAAGAAATATACAAAGAGATCTTGGAGATTGCCCTTGAAAACATAAGCTGGGAAGAAAAGGCTCTTGAAGACTTTGTCCAGCTTGATGTGGATAGAAAAAAAGAATTCCTGAAAGAATTGCTCTTGCTAAACATGAAGGACTTGGGAGAAGTCTTTGAAAACATCAAGGATGCTAAAAATGTATTTAAGTTAAAACCCAAAGGTGGCAGAATTTACTTTACCTATGGAAAAGAAAAGCGTTGGCATATAATTGGCGTACTTCATGCAGAGGATGATAAGCACAAAAGTAGGTTTGTAGAGGTGTTAAAAGAATGGAAAGGGTAGCTATAACTGGGGCTACTGGTTTTGTAGGAAGGTATATAGTTGATGAGCTTTTAAAGAGAAAATACAAGGTTTTTGCCTTGGTAAGAAATGTGGATAAGCTAAAGGGTCTTTTTTCCGATAAGGTGGTGGGTGTAAAGGTGGATTTTTATAAGAAGGACAGTATAAAAAAAGCCCTTGAAGAGATAAAGCCCGATGCAATCATACACCTTATAGGCATTCTTACAGAAGACAGGCGTAAAAACATAACCTTTTACAGGGTCCATTATCTACTTTCAAAAACCCTATACGAAGTTTGTGAGGATCATGGAGTAAATAGGGTTATCCACATGAGTTCTCTTGGGACCCACAAAGAAGCCCCTTCTGAGTATCACAAAACCAAGTATATGGCCGAGGAATTCCTAAAAGCTTCTGGACTTAAATACACTATCTTTAGACCTTCCCTGATTTTGGGTCCAGAGCAAAGACTTTTCTTTGACATGTGGAAAATCACCAAGCTTTTACCGGTCATTGCCCTTCCTGGTGGTGGTAGTTATCTTTTCCAGCCTGTGGATGTGAGAGATGTAGCATGCGCCTTTGTAAATAGTTTGGAAAGACAGGAATCTGAAGGTAAGGTCTATGAGCTTTGTGGAAGTGAGACGGTAAGCTTTAAAGAGCTTTTGGAAGATATATTCTCTAAGTGGAACAGGAAAGTTTTACTGATACCCGCGCCAAAACCACTCATGTATTTTGCCGGAAAGATAGCGGAGAAGCTTCTTAGCCCTCCACCTTTTAGTTCAGACCAAATGCTTATGATGTGGAGGGACAACGTGTGCGGATTGGACCAGGATGTAGAAACTGAAGGAATAAACAAGCTCTGCGACAGGGAACCTATACCCTACAGAGAAAGCCTAAGCTGGAGTTTGGAAAATTTCAGGTATAATTTATAGACCATCTAAAAGTAGGAGGTGATCGCTATGAAAACCTTAGCCTATGGCTTTCCCAAGTTGGGGGAAAGAAGGGAGTTTAAGTCTCTGCTTGAAAACTTTTGGAAGAATAAGATAGACGAGGTTCAGTTTGTTGAAGGGATGAACTCCCTGCGCGATTGGATGGTGGCAAACTACCAAGAGCACGTGGACGTTATACCTTCCAACGAGCTGTCTTACTACGACTTCGTGCTTGACACTGCGGTCATGTTAGGAGCTATACCTTCCCGCTTTGGTGAGTATAAGGGACTCAAAACCTACTTTGAAATGGCAAGGGGCAAGCAGGCGCTGGAAATGACCAAATACTTCAACACAAACTATCACTACCTTGTGCCCGAGCTTGAGGGAACAAACTTTAAACTTTTAAAGAACTATCCCCTTGAAGAATACCGTTATTTCAAAGGAAAAGGGATAGAAACCGTTCCAAAGATGCTTTCTCCCTTTACCTTCCTAAAACTTTCAAAGGCTATAAGAAAAGTGGAGGGTCAGGGGCTTCCGTTCTTTGAGCTTTCTAAGTTGGAAAGCCAGCAGGACTTTGAAGCTTACTTTAACGCAGTCTTTGGCGTCTATGAAGAAGTTCTGAAAAAACTCAAAGAAGAGGGGGTAAAGGAAATTCTGATAGAAGACCCAGCTTTATGTTTGGAGCTGGAGGACTACGAGTGGGACATCGTAGAAGAGATGTATTCTTGCATGTCTAAGTATGTGGATATTAACGTGCTAACATACTACGATAGTGTGTCTAACTATCAAAGATACGTAAGCCTTCCCGTAAAAGCTCTTGGCTTTGATCTTGTTTCCAACAGGGAAAACCTTGAAAACATAAGGAAGTTTGGATTTCCCAAGGAAAAGGAGCTGATAGCCGGTGTGATAAACGGAAGACAGGTTTGGAGAGCTTGCCTGGACGAAAAGATAAGGCTTGTGGAGGAGCTAAGCAGATACGCAAGGGATGTGATAATTACCAACTCCTGTCCACTCTTTCACCTTCCAGTTAGCGTAGAGTTTGAGAGTGATATGGAGCAGGAGCTAAAAGAAAGGCTTGCTTTTGCGAGGGAAAAGCTCTTTGAGCTAAAGATTATAAAGTCTGCCATAGAAGGAGATCAGCAGGCAAGGATGGAAGTAGAAAGAATTAAGAATATCCTCTCCTCAAACTTTGGAGAGGTGCAGGAGGTAAAAGAAAGGATCAGAAAGCTAAGGGAAGAGGACTTTGTAAGAAGCGTGCCCTATTCAGAAAGGATAAAGCTACAGCAAGAAATATTAAAGCTTCCTCTTTTGCCTACCACTACCATCGGCTCCTTCCCACAAACAGAAGAGGTAAGAAAGAAAAGGACAGAGTACCGTAGCGGAAAGATAGGCGCTGCTGAATACGAAGAATTTATCAAAAAGCAAATAGAGCACGTAATAAGGGTTCAAGAAGAGATAGGTTTGGACGTGCTCGTTCATGGAGAGTTTGAAAGGACCGATATGGTGGAGTTTTTTGCGGAAAAGCTCGGAGGGGTTGCGACCACAAAGCACGGATGGGTCCTATCCTACGGCTCAAGAGTCTACCGTCCACCCATAATATACGGTGACGTCTACAGACCAGAACCCATGACCCTAAAGGAAATTACCTATGCCCAGTCCCTAACCCAAAAGCCCGTAAAAGGTATGCTCACAGGTCCAGTTACCATACTTAACTGGAGCTACTACAGAGAGGACATGCCAAAGGAGGAAATAGCTTACCAGATAGCCTTGGCTCTACTGGATGAAGTGAAAGACTTAGAAGAAGCAGGTATAAAGGTAATTCAAATAGACGAACCCGCCTTTAGGGAAGGGGCACCACTTAAGAGAAGGGATTGGGAAGACTACTTTAGGTGGGCAGTAAGGGCCTTTAGACTGTGCTCCAACGCAAAGGCTCAAACTCAAATACACACCCACATGTGCTACTCGGAGTTTAACGAGGTTATAGAGTATATTCACCAAATGGACTTTGACGTTATATCCATAGAGGCATCCCGCAGTAAAGGAGAGATAATATCTGCCTTTGAGAGCTTTAAGGGTTGGGACAGACAGATAGGTATAGGTGTTTATGATATTCACTCTCCAGCCATTCCAGACAAACAGAGTATAAGACAGGTGCTGGAAAGGGCTATAAAGGTTTTACCGGTAGAGCTTCTGTGGGTCAATCCGGACTGTGGGCTAAAGACCAGAAGATGGGAAGAGGTAGTGCCTTCTCTCAAAAACATGGTAGAGGTTGCGCAAGAGCTAAGAGAGGAGCTGGTAGGCGTTCAGTAAAGATAAACCACTTCGTTCATCTGGAAGATTTTGCCTACCACCGCTGGGGATATTCTCTCTTCTAAGCTGTTTAGGAAATCGTCTTCTGATTTTTTTAGTTGGTAATTTGTGGTTATTAAGGTGCTAAGCTGATGGTTGTATCTGTATGTGATAATAAGTGAGATTGTCTCCACACTCCAATCGGAAAGCCTTTCACTGCCTAAGTCATCTAACACAAGAACGGGCACGTTCATGAGGAATTTTAAAAATCTGCTATATTTGTCTTCCTCATTGTTCATGTAGAACCTGAGCTGGAATAGCATTTCTTTTGTATCAAAGAAAAAGCCTCTTACCCTTTTCTCCCTGTATAGGGCTTTCAAAACGCCTACCATCAAGTGGGTTTTACCCATCTGCGTAGGACCAACTAAGGTAATACCCTTCCCTTCCTCTGGGTCAAAGTTATGAACGAATTCTTTACATACTTCGTACGCTCTCCGTTGGGCTGGAGAGATAGGCTGGTAATTTTCAAGCTCCACAGTCCAAAACCTCTTTGGAATGTTCAGCCTGCTTTGAAAGTCTTCTTGCCGAAATCTACAAGTGCATATCTCCACTACCTTCCCTTTGTCCACAAAGCCGGTGCCTTTACAAACTGGACAATTCTTGTCTATCACCAATAATAATAATATATATCTGGAGGGGTTATGAAATTAGGAATTGTCCTAACTTTATTTGCGGTTTTTTTAACCTCCTGCACACCTACTGTGAGGAATACCCTTTTATCAAAGAACAGCAACGTAGAGCTGGTAAAAAAAGGTGCTTTTGGATTTTCTGAAGAAGAAGAAAGATTTATAGAGCAAGAAGCCAGAACTTTCAACATTAATATTCCAGATAGGCAAGAGATAATGCGGTTCGTAAATTATTTCTTAGCAAGCAGGCAAGAATTTGAGAGGATGATGCAAAGGGCCAACTATTACATGCCAGTCATAAAACCCATCCTTAAAAAACACAACCTTCCAGAAGAGCTTGCACTTTTGCCTGCAATAGAAAGTGGTTTTAATCCTTTTGCGGTTTCACGTGCAGGTGCGGCTGGTCTGTGGCAGTTTATCCCTTCCACCGGAAGAAGGTATGGTCTTAGGATAGATCAGGATGTGGATGAGAGGTTTGATGTTATCAAATCTACAGAAGCGGCTGCGCTTTACTTGAAGGATCTGTATGAAATGTTTAAGAGTTGGGAGCTGGCTCTTGCGGCGTACAACTGTGGAGAAAACTGTATAATCAGAAGAACGGGTGGTATGGACTTTTGGCTAACTCAAGGTTTTTTACCAGCAGAGACCAGAAACTATGTACCCGCATTCTTTGCGGTGCTACTTTTGGCAAGGTATCCGGAGAAATATGGGCTAAGCTTGAACGTCCAGGGTTTAAATCTTAAGGCGGAGAAATTAGAAGAAGAGACAACAGTTGAAAAAGTTACAAAAAGAGTAAACGTGAGAGAAAGTGTCTTTAGAGACTTAAACCCCCATATAAGAGGAGATCGTATCCCCCCTGGAATTCATATTTACATTCCAAAGGATCGTTTAGTTTTCTCAGAAGAAGGCTTTATAAGACTTGAGAACGGTGCTAAACTTATTATAAGGTGATGCAGTGGTTAGAAGAAGAGCTAAGAAGAATACAAGAGCAGCATCTTTTCCGAAAAAGAAAGCTTAGAGAAAGTTTAAAGGATTTTTGTTCTAACGATTACCTTGCTCTGAGGGACCATCCTGAAGTGAAGGAAGAAGTAATAAAAACTTTAAAGGATTACGGATTGGGTAGTGGAGCCTCTGCCTTAGTTTCTGGATATACAAAACAGCACAAGGCATTAGAGGAAAAGCTTTCCAGCTTCAAAGAAGTTCCCTCCTGCCTTCTTTTTGGTTCTGGATACCTTGCAAACATAGGAACCATACCCGCCTTAGCTTCCGAAGGAGACTTAATACTCAGCGACCAGCTAAACCATGCATCCATAATAGATGCCTGTAGGTTGTCAAAGGCTAAGGTTTTGGTCTTTCCTCACTTGGATTATCAGAATGCTGAGGAGCTTTTAAAAGAAAACAGAAAGCATTACAGAAGGTGTCTTATAGTCTCAGACAGCGTCTTTAGCATGGATGGTGATGTGGCGCACCTTCCCACCCTACTAAGATTTGCAGATGAATACGATTGTATGCTCTTTCTGGATGAAGCGCATGCTACGGGCATACTTGGACAAAGGGGAAAAGGTATTTTTGAAGAGTTTAACCTAAAATGGCAGGAAAGAGTGATTTTGATGGGGACACTGTCCAAAGCTGTAGGCTCTTATGGTGCTTTTGTTTGCAGTTCAGAGAAGTTGATTGAATACTTAATAAACAAGGCAAGAAGTTTTATCTTTTCCACATCATTACCGCCTGCAATTTGCGCAGGTGCTAAAAAGGCTATTGAGATTGCGGAGCGTGAGCCATGGAGGGTTCAGAGGGTGAAAAACCTAGCAGAGAGCATCTACAAAGAACTATCAAAAATTGGGTTTTCTGTAAAATTTCATCACACACCCATCCTACCCATTATGCTATACTCAGAAGAGAAGGCTATTAGCCTGTCCGAGGCACTTTTCGAAAAAGGTGTGCTTTTGCAAGCCATCAGATATCCAACAGTGCCAAAAGGAGAAGCAAGGCTCAGACTTACAGCAAGTCTCAGATACACAGAGGAAGACTTAGAGTTTTTATATACTAGCTTAAAAACCCTCCCCCACCTTCCCCTTACTAGCCTCCCTTTCCCATAAACCCAGCTTCTAAAAATTATCTAACTAAGTTTATTGTATCATCAAGTATGGCATTTGTAGCTGTTATAGTCCTGGAGTTAGCTTGATAGGACCTTTGAGCCGATATTAGATTAATAAATTCCGTAGCTATATCCACATTTGACATCTCCAACATACCAGAGCGGACTTTTTCTGCACCGCTCGGCATCATTATTGTGGGTGTTGAGATGGAAGTGTAAAGGTTAGCACCCTTCTTTATAAGCTCCTCCGGATCGGAGAAAACAGCTATGGCCACCCTATAAAGAGGTAAGGATTTGCCGTTGGAGTACACACCCACTACCGCACCATCTTCAGAAAGAACGTAAACATCCACCAGGTCCCCCTTGGCGTATCCGTTTTGGT
>Ga0209821_100005_pt1 | contig 63482 bp, 62 predicted proteins | sample SSWtaG_3_FD_184118 | JGI IMG/M metagenome (GOLD analysis project Ga0209821, IMG submission 184118) | Hot spring microbial communities from Sandy's Spring West, USA to study Microbial Dark Matter (Phase II) - SSWTFFsm_matched (SPAdes)... | ecosystem: Environmental > Aquatic > Thermal springs > Hot... | reverse complement strand
GGGTGCGTTATAATTATGAGTGTCACGGTGTTAGCGGCTCAGCATTTTCTCGCCTCCGTCAACAATTAGACCCGCCACCGTTGTTGGTGGCGGGTTTTCTTTATGGGCTGACAAGCCCGAAAACAGTCGTTCAAGGTTGACTGTTAAATCGTCAGATTGTCTTGACAACAAAGGGTTCATCCTATTGAGTAGCAAGGTTACAAGCCCTGATAGTAGCAAGGTTACAAGCCCTGACTACAAAGTTTCAATGGGTTACAGGTCTTGTAACCGAAATGTAACCGAAAAAATCCAAGCGGCGTTGGGCTTTTTTGAACTAAGTTACAAAGTTACTTCCTTCTTCTTCCTTATATCCTTGCTTCCTTCCTTCCTTCCTTCCTTCCTATCTATCCCTCCTTCTACCTTCCTTCCTTGTAACTTTGTAACTTGCCTCAAAATTCTGGATTTTGCTGGAAAAATGGGCGATTTTGAGTTACGGGTTTGGTTTCAAAATCAGTAACTTGGATGTAACTTAGAATGACCGTTGTCGTCATCGTCAGACCCAAGTCCCAAAATCGCCAAAAATGAGGGCAAATAGGTCAAAACTGATAGGGTTTTGGAAGTCCTTGAGGGTTTAAAATTGTCCTAACGAGGGTAAGAGAGAAACGATGAAGCCCAAAGTCCGAAGTCCAGAGGGGAGAGATTAAGATGAAGGAACTACTAAGCAAAGTAATTGAGGAGTTAGAAGCGAGGGGCTGCAATTTGAAACAATTCAACGAAAATGAATTGAGGGGTCATTGTCCCTTCCATGACGACGAGCACCCCTCATTCTTCCTCAATATTGAAACGGGTGTGTGGTTCTGTTTCGCTTGCCGTCCGTCAGGCGAAAAAGCGACCCTGATGGGGTTGGCAAGGAAATTGGGATTAAGCGTGATGCAAGAAGAAATCCCCGCATTTAAGAGTTTTGATGAATTCATAGATTATCTTCACACATGTTTGTTAAAGCAACCTGCTTTGCTGGATTATTTGAAGCATTATCGTAGAATTTCTGATGCTATTATAAGAAAAGCGAAATTGGGATATTGGCAATACAAAAATGATGAGTTCCTTGTTATCCCCGTCTTTGATGATGCGGGGAAGGCAGTTAATGCGAAACTCAGGTTACTTAGTAGGCTTAATGACAAATTAGTTTTTTCTTCCGCAAAGAATAAAGAAAAGTATCGGTGGATGACAAACATGCATCCGCTTGTAGACCCTAATATCCCTCGTCCTGAGTTATATCCCAGCCCAGCCATTTTAGACTGGCAAGCAGAGGAATTCGTGTGGATGGCAGGCGGGGAATTAGATGCGTTGGCGTTGTGGTCGGTGGGAATTCCCGCAGTTTCTACAACGAAGGGCGAAATGGGCTGGAAAAAGAAAGATTTAGAATTGCTACCACGATGGGTTGTCATTGCTCTTGATAATGAAGAAGAAGTCATCCATAAAACTACATACTACATCAGAGAGTTACTGAACAGCCGTGAAGATAGAGTGGTGACGCACTTACTGTGGAGACAAAAAGATGTAACCGAGGTTTTGGTTGCTAATGGAAATTTGTGGAATGACATAGTGTATGCGAAGACCTACACAAACGCTGGAGAAGTGGATTGCGGTTTAATCCCAACGAGAGAGAGTTTGTATTTTGCTTTCGTTAAAAAAGAAGACGAACCTCTAACATGTTTACGAATAACACAATTTTTGTGGTTACCTCAAATTTTCATATCATTACCCAACCCCGAGGGTGGCAAAGACGAATACATACTTGCGACTGAAAGAACGCCACAAGGAACTTATTCGCAAGTAATAACGAAGCGTGCAAACTTGATGTCGGCACTTCCGTATCCTAAGCATCCACTATCCCCTACTTTGTTAGGAACTCCGAAGGTCAACACAATCCTCGGCAGGTTCGTTGATGCAATAACTTTGCTTTTCGTTCCCACAAAAGCGACCTTCACCCGTGTCGGGCTTTATCTTGACAACAAGCGCTACAACATAGAGACAACAGCATTGTCGGAGTGGGCGGCAGATAGAACTGTGTTTGTTGCCCCGGATATAACGTTGCCCGGGGACGGAAAATTCATAGACATTTTCCGACAATCCATCTACAGTTCCGTTAAATTGGATGTTGCTGTTGATGTAGAAGCATTACGGGATTTCGTTTCAAAACTTTTACACATCTATCCAGACGAAAGTTTGTATGGGGTTTTGGCGTGGTTTCATGCATCCGTGCTGTCTCCATTTGTAAGGCTTGTGAACAGTTACCGATTTCCTGTTTTGTTTGTCAGCGGTATAGCGGGCACAGGCAAAACATCTATTGTTGTAGAACTTTTGCAAAACATTTTTGCTCCGACGCCGCACTTGCCTTCAAGGCAGACCGCATCTACGATGCGAAAATATACAAACATGTCGTCCCTTCCACTTGTTCTGGATGAGTTCACTCCAGAACGGTGGGGGGACGACATTCGTGAAGCGAAACTGTTCCTTCACTCTTGTTACGAAATGCTGTTCCAACAAGTTTCTCGTTCAGCAACCCACCTTGAATTACCATTTTACTCCTATACTCCACTATGTGCGATTGGAGAAAGTTCCAACTTCATTACAAAAGACGCAGCATTGACTGACCGTGTGTTTCTTGTTACTTTCAAGCACAAAACGGAGAAATTAGACAAGGTTTACATAGACACATTCAAGGAAGTTCATTTGCGACGAGATTTACATGCGCAATACAGACGATGTTTTGTTGAATTTTTGTTGGCAAATGAAGACAGGTGGCAAGAATGGTGGGAAAGGGCGTTATCTATTGTGGAAAGGCAGGCGGGTCCTGAGTTTTCCGCCCGCCAAAAGAACAACTTTACTGTAATCACATTTGGCTGGATTTTGTTCCAAGAATTTGCAAAAAGCATCGGGGTTATCGTTCCCGAGGCAGGTGATATAGCGCATTATTTTTTCGTTAGAGGCATTGCTTTGCCGTTGCACGACCCGGTAGCGAGAATACTGTCGCTGTGGGCTGACGAAAAGGAAGAATTGTTGGAAGAAGGGGAAGATTGGGGTTTCTATGCGAAGGGACAGTATCGTGGCTTCTTGTGGATAAACATCAAATCTTTTTTGGACAAACTTCGTGTGAAATATAAAACTGACAATTTCTTACAACAGAAACCGCACGAAATCAACACAACGCTGACATCTGTCAAAAATCACGGTCACCCTGCAATTGTGGATGTTTCGGTGGTTACCAAAACAAAGACTGGTAAACCTATTCGTGCTGCCGTTTTTGACCTTCAGGCTGCACAAAAAGACTTATTACCGACAACAATTGCCGTTCAAACTGAATTAGACTTTGAGCAGGAAGGAGGTGAGGAAGATGCGAGCGTCATCAATCTTTTCTGAATTTGTGGAGGGAGTTGCAGTTTTGTTGGAGATGTGGTTTGACTTCAAGACAGGTAAAATAGATGTAGGTTTGTTGGAACAAGCAATAAAGTTGGAGTTTGGCGGGCAAGATGTTGACGAGTATCATGTTGCTATATGTCTCTATTACAAAATCTGCGACATACTTAAAGGTGAGCCGTTGAGTGCTTCATATGCTAACAAAGCACTGCGGAGAATTATCCTACGACATAAGCAATATGGAAAGGAGGTGAAGCACAATGTCAGAGGGGTTGTTTAATCCAAACAAAGTAGCAGAGATTGTGAAGAAGTTCAGACATTGGATTGACGATATTGAGGTGATGGTTGTCCCAACAATCCTAACTTCCATGTTCTACGGCTCCCGTAGGTCAACAATGGCATTCTACAATCCATTGGTGGCATTCAAGAACATCTTTACATGGATACAGAACATTCGTGAAATAGTTAAGGTTGACCCCGCTATCTCCGCCATCTTAAAAGACGACGGTCGCAACGCAATTGAGCAACTGTATATACTAACTTGCAAGGAAGGCTTGTCATCATTCAAAGAGAACCTCCCCATCAAAAGCGCCGAGCATCTTGAGTATTTCATTGAGTATCACAGACACATCGTTAGGTGTGTTGTTGACTTAAAGCACCGTTTGATATGGGCAATAGAAGAACTGACTGGAGGTGATTTGAGTTGAATAAGTGTGAGTGCGGGAGCAATGCCTTTTGGAAGTGTCAGGAATGTGATGCATGGTGTTGTCATGCGCACATAGACTATGTGATTATCATCCTTCAGAAGAACGGAATTAGCAAGAAAGGGGCGTGGTTATGCCCCAAATGCAAACAAAAGTATCAAAAGGGGGAAAATCAACATGCTACCACATGCAAGGTTGATAGTTGCAAGTGAACAAGATGCATGGATAGTGTGGCGGGACATGCGGGAAGTGGAAGCGGAAAATTTAGAAAGGTGGCTTGCGGAGTTGGACAATTACCCTATTCCCGAATTTAGGGAAATAGGGCATTTATTGCGGCAAGCAGTGGCGCTTTGGGATAAGACGATTGAAGTAGATTTGGCGAAAATTCCTGAACACCGTAGAGAGACTTACGAGCGTTCTCTGCCGATGATTGTTCAGTATCTTTGTTATCGGCTGTATCACCTTGCAAGGCTTTCTGGTGCGGAAATCGCAAAAGCGTGTATTTCTTGCGGTAAACCTTTCTTCTCTTATCGTTCCGCTGTCCGCTTCTGTTCTCCCCGATGTTTTTCTGTCTACGAACTTTTCCTGCGGCAACTTAACACGCTGTTTGAAATTATCCGTGAACAACACTATCCATCCAGAGAAGCGTGGAAATCGTGTATTATTTGTGGCAACAGGGTAATTCGGTGGTATAAAACTCGGGCAGGTGGATGGAAATTAGACTGGGTGAACTCCCTTGTCCATCCTCGTGGCGTAACAAAAGACCGACAATATCGTCCTGACTACTACAAGCAGGTTTGTATTTCTCCTTTTTGTAACTGGGCTGCTGCAAATTTACGGAAAATAGTGATGCAGAAGGAAAAACTGTCGCCCAATGAAGTAGAAGAGAGACAACAACGATTTCAGAAATGGATAGAGAAGATGCGGACGCAAGAATACACCCCGCACTTGAGTATGTTGAAGGCGCAATTAGAAACCATAGCAGATGCGGTAGAACGGGCACTTATTTTTTATGGGGCAATTTACATTATTTTTGGTGGCAAACTCCCGCATCGCTATCGTTTGTTCAATGACCCCAACAAGCAGCGTCGTGCTGCTCTTGCTTGCATGCATGTTTCCTTACTTCCCCGCAGTTACACAAATCTTTACTTTGATTTCTTTAAAGAATTGATAACCCAAGATGCGCCAGCATGGCTTGACAATTTGTTAAGACAATGGCGGAAGGCTGTTGTCAACCCCGAAGTTGCCTTAGTCCTGCCTTCGGAAGACCCTTCAGAGGGGGTAATTAGGAAGACCCTTGCCATGACCTTTGCCCTGTTAGAAACCACTCCGACTGTCGCCCTTGACAACAATCACTATTCGTCGGAAGTCAACAGCATCAGTCAGGTTGAGGAACTGCTTTACTCCACTATAATGGATTGGGTTGGGAAGCATAGAGACGAAATTGAAGCCATCAGTCAGCAGTATCATCAGGCTTCTGTCAAAAACGACGAAACTGACAGCAAAAAGGCTGAAACTGAGGGGGATTTAGATGTTTGAAGTTGCCCTGAATTGGGTAATAGACTAATGAAGAAGACCAATGAAGAAGACCAATGAGGGTTAGGGAAACCCTAACCTAACGAAGGAAGGTGATGACGATGGCTAAGCCCAAAGACGAAGTGATGTCTGAAGCCAAGTTAGAAGATGCCGAAGCCACAACTTCAAGCGATGTTTTTTGCGCCACAGCAATTGTAGGGAAGTGGGTTAGGTCAGTTCCGCTTTTCATCCCGAAACATTTTGTCATTGTTTCAGCGATTGGGCTAACTGATGTGGACAACCAAACCCTCGCCTTAGAAGCAGCGCTAAAAGCCGCCAAAATTGACCACATCAACCTCATCAAACTCACATCTGCCCTACCCAAATATCCCCACTTTAAGTTACTGAATGACATCAAACTTGACATTCCTGTTGCTACCCTTGTGCCATCTATCTTTGCATTCACGTTCAAGAAAATTCCAAAGGACGGAACGATTTCTGCTTGCCTTGAATTCTTCCACACAAACACTTGCACCATTGTAATTGAAACCGAAGAACCGCTGCGCCAACCTCTAAAGGGTTTAACTCCCTGCGGTTATTTGAAGACCTCGGTAGTAACCCGCTCGTATTCACCTGTTGATATTGTCAGTGAGTTTCGTTTTTCAAACAACAAATACGATGTCATCACAAATATGAACTATCTATGCGTGTCAAAGCCTCCAGAATATATCGGCGTATTGTCAGCAATATTAGTTTTGCCTTGAAGGAGGGATGAAGTATGCAGGAGCGACTGAAAGAAAAACTCCAAAGAGCAAAGGAGGTCGCAGAAGAAATGACGGAAAAGCAGCAAACTCCTGTTATCTCGGGCACAGAGGCGCAAGCCTCTATTGTCGTTTACGAGGATTGGACAGGACAAGAAATCAAACTGTCGCCTAAAATCGTTCGTGACTTCATCAACCCGAAAGCAAACCTTGTAGACATCGCCAAGTTCATCGCAGTGTGTAAGACCTATCGCTTGAACCCGTTCCTATCTGACGCCTACCTTGTCAAGTATGACGAGCGTGAACCCGCACAAATTATAGTCAGTCGGTTTGCGTTTATGAGGGTTGCCACCCGCCACGAAAGTTATCGTGGCTTCAAAAGCGGCGTTATCGTTATTCGGCGCAATCCCGACAAGAAACGACATGAATTTTTACAAAAAACAGAGAAGTTACTACGAGAAATTGCTGATAAAGTGTCCGAACACAAAGCCGAGATATTGGAAGCGCTCCTTGAACTTCACAAAATAGAAGACGAACTTTCCCAGCACGAGGTTGACATAATGGAAGTTGAAGGAGCATTTGTTCCTCCGGGCTGGACGCTCTACGGCGGTTGGTGCGTTGTTTATCTTGAGCAGGAGGGGAAAATCACGGAGGTGTGGCAGAAAGTGTTGTTGTCCGAATATAATCGGGAAAAGGCTTCGTGGAAGGTAATGCCTGCGACAATGATACAGAAGGTCGCAGAGGCGCATGCCTTTCGGAAAGCATTTCCCGATTTGCTTTCGGGTCTATACATTCCAGAAGAAATGGGAGGTGATATAAATGGACAGGCACGAACTTACACCGCCTCTGTATCTGCCGACACCGGAAGCGTTGAAATGGGAGAATTGGAAACCGAGCCAACTAACTTGTGAACGCTGCGTCTTCTTCCGCATAACCCAACCCGAAAATGGAAACCCGTTATCGTGGCGGGACATTGGTTGGCTTGGACAGATTGGACAAGCGCTACACGAATACTTTGTTCCCAAAGTTGCAAAACTGCTTGAAGAAGAAGGCTGGGATGTCCAAGTTGAAGTTCCCGTAACCGCAACGCTGTTTGGAGTGACTTGGGATGCCAGAATTGACTTACTCGCTAAGAAGGATGATAAAGTAGTTGTTTACGACTTCAAATTCGTCAGCCCGTCTGTTGTTTCCACAGCCAATTATCCTTCCCATAGGCGACAGATTGCGATTTATGCTGCGTTAGTCCAAGCATCCCATGCTGTCCTTTACTATGTTGACAGAACCAACCCGACCCGTTACAGCACCGTTATCTTTACCGACGAAGACATTGTCCAAATCCTTCAAGAAGAAGTGTTCCCCTTCGTTACCACCGTGAAAAACGCACTTCAGAATTCTGACAGGTATGACGAAATTCTTCCACGCTATAGAGCAGATAGTTACCCCTGTAAATTCGTAACCCGAGAAGGCACAGCACTCTGTTACTTCTACCACATTTGTCACCCCAACTCTACCGCCAGAAATGAACTTATCGCAACTGCAGGCGACCCAACCGTTGCAAGCCGACTTGAAGAACTCATCAACAACTACATCAAAGTCACACATATCATAGACGAAGTTGAACAGGAACTTCAACCCTACCGAGAGCAGCAGAAACTTCTACGAGCACAACTAATTGAACTCCTTCCACCTGACAGAACTTACGAAACTCACTATGGCACAATACAAATCAAGCGGATAATACAACACAGGTTAGATACTACCCTTGCGAAATCGCTTTTAGAAGCGCATAATATAGTCCCGCCGATGAAAGCCGTAGAAGTCACACAAATTATCGTTAACAAGGCAGGTGAAAAGTGATGTCACAAGAAGTGTTTGACTTGCCGATTAACAAGGTAGACAACGAAACAGCAACGATGGTGTCTGTCGTGTTGATACCATCTTCCAACAACATCTATGTAGACCTTGTCTCTATTCCAGATGTGTTGAAAGAAAAACTCCCCGATAAATTCCGACAGAGCGACAATTCCGTTATTCTATTTATCAGCGATGCCAAACGAAGTATTGCTGTTACCCTGTTACTGACTACCGATGATGCTTACCAATTAGCGACGACACTGTTTATTCTTTCCTCTGCGCATTCAGTTAACAGAATTCTAAATAGAGGAGGTGACAGAGATGTCCTTCAGAGACGCACCTGCGAGCAAGAAGTTGTCGCCTTTCAAGAGGAAGGAACGGTCGGGGAAGGGACACATTCCCAACCCCCAGACGAAGGTGTCAAAGACCAGCCAGCCGCCAGAGACGAAGGCAAAGAAGAGTTGAATGCGGCGAAGAAGGGCATCTTGCCTGCTTGACGGGAACAGGCAAGAGCCTATTTCCCGCAATGTTGAAGGATTGCCAGCCCGCCCCCATCACTGGGGGCGGGTGTTATGCGGAAAAGGAGAAGTAAGACATGGAAGAACAGTTGCCTACTTGGGAAGAAGTTGTGGATACGATAATAGAAATTGACCGTGAAATTTTGGGAGAGCCGCCACAGAGAAGCAACATATGTTATATTGGTGGCAAATTCTATCAAGCCCCTAAGATTATCGCCTTGTTTCCGCCGCACGAAGTTTATGTTGAACCTTTCTTTGGCGGCGGGCATGTCTTCTTCCAAAAGAAACCTTCTTTATTGGAGATTGTAAACGACATCTACCGAATTCTCTACTGTTTCTACACTGTCTTACAAAATCCCAACCTTTTCAATCGTTTTATCCGAACAGTATGGATGGTGCCGCAGCACGAATGGAAGTTAGTAGAATATGCCTCCAAGATGAAAGACCATATCCAATTTCTATACTCGTTTAAAACCGCCGAGGAAATAATGGACAAAGTTCCTGAAGATGTGTTGATAGAAGTTGCGGCAAACTTTTTTATGTGGAACGCCCTTACGATAGATAGGGGTGCTTTTCCACAAAGTAAGGTTTACCCTATCATGCGCATTCCAAGACAGAAAGTTACGCCCCAGAAAATTCTTGTCCTGTATCATATGCATTCACGGCTTCGTCACGCACATATTTATTGTAAAGACTACAAGGATGTCATAAAACATTATGATTTTCCTGAAGCACTTATTTACATGGACCCGCCATATGTTCATAGCACCAGAAACAAGGACGATTACTACTTCTTGGAATTCACGGACGAAGACCACAAGGAGATGGTTGAAATAATCGCTGAAATGAAAGCGAAGATAATTCTATCAGGTTACGACAATGAAATCTACAGTGAATTGGAAAGAAGGGGTTGGAAAAAAATAAGTCTGGGGCTGTTTGCCAAGCGACAGAGAGTTGTTGCACCGGGAGAAAGGCACGAGTATGCAGAAGAATTTGTTTGGCTTAACTATGAACCGCCTACGGGAAGTAAACCGTTACTCCAGAATGAACCCCATTTTCCACTCCTCTAAGACTTTGCGGATACGGGTAATCGGGATTGCAAGGTTGATGGTTTCGCCAGTTCCACGAGTAAGCATTCCCGCATAGTAGCACTTGTCATCTTCTACAACAAAAATTCCTCCGCCACTGGAACCGGGCAATGCTGTTGTTGATAACTGGATGAAGGGTTTGTTGCGATACATTCTGGAAACAGAAGAAATAACACCGAAAGTAACAGAGTTGACTAACTCTCCCAGCAGTGAGCCGCAGTGATAGACAAATTGTCCTACATAGACTTGTCTGTCTTTAGGAAGGGGTTTAGCGCCAGCAGGGAACAAGTCTTCGTAAGGTTGCAAGACAGCAATGTCTTCTCCGCCTTCTTCATCAACTTTAGAAACCTTTAAGACCTTACACCTAATCCGTAATTCTCCCGTCACAATTCCATCCTTTACCCGCTCCATAATCGCCATCACATCGTCATACTGTTCTTTCCTTTTGTTGTTGGGTTGCTCGCCGCTGTCTTCATCGTAGTAGGTCTTCCTCGCATGTTCAATCACATGGGCAGCGGTCAAAATGAAGACACCTTTAGGTGTCTTGAAGACAACGCCTGAACCTGCGGAAACCCATTCTGCAGTAGCCCCTCCGATGCCTTCAAAGTAGGCGATTTGGACAGAGGGTTTCAGGACAGCCTCTTCAATTTCGTTTTGTGACGGAAGAACAAACGCCACCGACAGCAGTGACAAACACAGCAACCATAGTAACCATGCAACATAGATACGCTTCATTTCACTACACCTCCTTGAGCAAATATCGCTATAGATTTTAGCGCACTCCGACACAATTGTTAATCCATGATGGCTTCTTTTTGTTTTTGAAGTAGGTTGTTGATGAGCCGCCATCTAACCGAAGTAAGGCAGAATATTTACCTACAAGGGATTTTGCTAACTCTTCAGGTTTAATCCCACGAACGATAATCCCAGTTATTGTCTTCTTGTCTTTGTGAAGCAATAGCGCTGAATAGCGTTTGTGGTTGACGATGTAGGAAGATAGGTTTTCTTTTGCACCAACCCTTTTAACAGGTTCACCTTCAAGTAAAAACAATCCCCCACCTGTTATAGCCCACTTGACTTGTTTGAGGAATTCATCGTTAACAACCGTTCCACGACTTTTTTCTGGAAGGTGACTGTAAGTAAGGTGGTTCCGGGAGAAGTAGAGTTTGTTGTCTATGACTTTGAAGTAACCTGCTTCTACATAACCGCTTTTAAAGCAAACAAATCCGCCACGAACTTTGGATGAAGTAATAGGAAACTCCCCTATTTTCTTGCCGTCAACGATTAGCAACCCTGCAAGGTAACCCGATTTAGTATCGTAAAAAGTGCCATTAATAGCAGAAGAATAAGTGATATCAAGGTTGAATGGCGGTTTGTTACAAGAAAAGAGAAGGGCAACAGCAAAGGCAGTGAAGATTTTAATCAAGAAAGGTCACCTCCAAATTTGTAGAAGTCCCCTACCCGGAGGTTGCATGTCTTCCCTGTTTATCCCTCGTAGTGACCTTTCGCTTAATGGAGTTATGTCTCCAACAATTTTCCAATCTCTAAACTTTGTAAACCACTCTTGAAAATCCTTAATCCCATCGGCTATTCTCGCTTGTTTTGTGGGGATTTTTAGTTGCTTGACCGTTGCCACAACTCTTTCCCAAGCAGCCTCGGGATTTTCGTCCACAGCAACAACCTCTGCAACAATTCCATTCAAACCCGCACAAACAATCCTTCCGTTAGCATCCAAACGAGCATCACAAGGGTAAACTTTTGCGGGGTAGTTGTCTTCAAAGTGCAAAGGCATTCCGTCTAATGTGGAATAAACTTTCCGCATGAGTTCTTTATCGGGGCTTTCAAACGGATAAGGAGCGATTGAAACTTCTGCTGCTACACCGAACTGATGGGTGTTAACGGGTAAGATAAGGTCTTCTGTCGCTTCAAAAGTCCTCATAAACAATTCGCCCCAATCAGAATACAATTCCCACAAGCAGTAGTAAGCATTATAACCGAACCTTGGTGTCCACTCAAGAACATAAAGTTTGTGCGTAGTTTCTTCCACAATTATGTTCGCTGAAATAGGACCCGTCCACTTAATTCTTTGCATTAAAGGTTTTATCTGCTTAAGCACATCCCATCCCCTTGATGCCTTATCAGACCACCAAACCACAGAAGTCATGCAGCCAACAATCGGTCCCATATCGTCAGGGTAAAAGAACTTCGTTTCAATGTCGTAGTTGGGCGGTCCTATCATCACACCGTTGTGCCACCATACCTCAACATCAACATTTCGCCCCACAATGTATTTCTGGACATCTACTTGAGTGTCTTCCAAATCTGTCATGTTTGCCCAATATTCCAACATTTCTTCGGCATCTTCAACACCATAAGCAACATAAACAGCAATCTTGTTGTCGTGGGGTTTAAGGACATATCTGTCTGGATTAGCCCTAACAAACTCCAATGCAGCCCTTGCATTGGGAAAAGTTTGGGTTGGCGGAACATTCAATCCCGCTCTTTCTGCAAACATCCGCCCGAACTCTCTGTCTTTTTCCAACTTATCGGCAAACCGACCGCCGCCCCATACTCTCCAACCCTCTCTTCTAAGCATATCTGCTACTTCTCCGTGCTTGATGTTATCCCAAACGACAATCCACTCCCTATATCTGTCAGTTCCCAAAACTTCTCTCCAATCATCCACTTTATCGCACAAACCATCCCCAACATGCTTAATTTCCTCGTCTGCAATATAGACTACGGCTTCATGCCCCGCTTCTTTCAGAAGTGGCGCTATATTCCAACCCCAACCTTCTGTGCTGTAGATTAGAAACTTACCCTTAGGCATCAACTACCCCCTCCTTTTAGATGCTGAAGTCTGGCACGCTTTCTTACCGTTTGTCTAAGGGTCTCTCTTTCACGCAACCTAATTATATGGGCATCCAAGAATTTCGCTACATTGTGTTCCTTTGAAGTCTCCAAGATTTGCACCAAAGCCGATACTGCCTGCGGGTTCATACCTTGTGATGCCAACGCAGCAGCAAGGACATTTGTGTTTCTGTAGTGTTTATGCCACTCTGGCTTACCTGCACCCGAAATCCACTTGTCCATTATGTAATCGTAGCCCCACATAACATTGAGCCAAGCAAAGTCATATGGGTTATTTCGCACAAATGCGATAAATTCATCTTCAGTTGGAGATTGCAACGCTTTATGTAGTTTTGTGACTGCTGCAACAAACGGATGCCTTTCGGAAACCCCTTCGGGCACAGCATCAAGTCTTGTCGGAGATTGGATAGCCAAATAGAACGATGGATTGAGTAAGTGCCTGATAGCATTTAAGGTCGGTCCAATTCTTGTTGTTCTTGCGACCCTAACTAATTCTGCCACATAAGCAGCCGCTGTGCTTCTTTCAGTTTCATTCACGAATTTGTAAGCCATCCTAATTGGACTTCTTTCTGCCGACCTGAATGCAATATCTGCCGGTGCTGGCGACCATATCTCTGAGTATCCAAACGGTGCGGGAATTCCTGTCATGGATTGAACTATCTTTGCTGCTGTAGGTCGCCCTGCGAATGTTTCGGTAATCTCCGCTGCGACAGGAAGTTCCTCGCTGCCTATAACAGCCCTTACTGCTGGGGAAACAAGCCCGAACGGCAACAAGCCAGCCTCTGGGACATATGGAGCGGCAAGGATGCTTGCAAATTGTGCAAGGTCAATCAAGGTGCTTGGAATTTGCTCTCTCGGATATGTCACTGTAACAGCATCCCAAAGTTTCTGCAGGATGCCTTTATCTTCCCCAGCGGTATCGGAAATTGCGGTAAGGTTGCTTAAGATACTTATTGTCTCGCCCAAACTCCGATAACCCAACCGCATTAACGGCGGCAAGTCTCGTTCTGTTAGGTTACCCAACAAAGTTTTCTTGAGTATCATTGACCGAAGCGGCGTCAATGCAAGGAAGTAGGAAATAACGAAAGATGCGGGTCTTGGCATAGCCGATTTGGTCATTGCAGCAGCCATACCTTCAAATGTGCCTAAAACATCCCTTTCTTCTTCCTCTTTCGTCCAAATTCCGATGGGTTGGTCTTCAAGGACACGCTGAGTTAGACCAACCCAGACACCGTTGAAGATAGCAGTTCCTAACTGCAATGCCATAATTGCCGTTGCTGCTGTTGCAAGGTTTGCAATCTTTTCCTTCAAAGGAATGTCTTTCCTGACGATATTGTCGTAGATATCGCCAAGCATCATCCTGAAGTTGTCCGCTGTTGCGAATGTGTAGACAAGGAACTGACTGAACACTTGCGGGATGAAGAATAGGTGTTTGATTGAAAGTTTCCTTTCAGCCGGTCCTCTGAACAGGGTTGGTCTGTAACCTTCAAGTGGTGTTGCGTGAACTCGTTCGCTAAAAGCAGAACCGTAGTTAATTGCTGCATGAATAGTGTTAAAGTCATAAGTTCCAGTTACATCTTGATGTGCCATGTAAGTGTGGACTGCTGCCAATTTTGTTGCCAAAACCGCTGCTTCATCCATTAACCTCAACAAGAAGAAGCCCCATTTACTGACAGCGGACTTAAACTTGTTCCGCCTTGTCGGTTCGCCGCCAACAATAAACACCTGCTGGATGAAGTCCATCGCTTTATCCTTGTCAGCCCTGCTTGCCGTTGGGTCTAACAGTATCTCTACAGCCTTCGCACCTTCTGGATGCATCATTATCGTGTTAATTGCTTCCCTTGCACCTTCCAATATTGCCCGTTCGGTTACACTTCTGCGGGAGAACAATTCGGGCGAATTCTCCAGAACAACCCGCTCAAGGATATTAAGTTTTGGTTGCTTTCCTGTCATGTATTGGCTAACAATCTTGAGTGCACGAGGGAAGAACAGGATGGGCATGATGAACGCAACAGGGTCGTTAAAGTCTCTGGACAAAGCGCTTCCAGCATAAATCAATGAACCCATTTGCCTGAATGGCGACCTGAGTTGGAAAATCAGAGACTGAGTTTGGAATGCTGACAATACTGCAGTTAGTTTATCTTGCGGCAACCCTTCCATAGCACGCATTTGGTTCAGGTAATATTGACCGACAAGGCTAAACATTTCTTGGATGGCATTGGCGATATCTTCTCCCATTTCGTAAGTCAATGGAATTCCACCTTGTTCTCCAACACGCAAAGGCGCAAGAGTATTTGCTAATTGCCACGCAAGCATTTGTTTAAACGGCGGCGGCATGAAACCGATTACAGCCTCAACAACAGGGCGATGCTTATTCAATACATGCTTGGAAGCCAAAGCATACAGTCCACGACGCATGATATTTCTGAAATCGGCATCGTTAATCTCCGCAAGACCTGTCCTCTTGAACTCAAACGGTTTCTTAGTCATCTTTGTCGGCAATCTATCAAAAGTCTGAAGAACCATATCCGCTAAGACTGTCCCGGGGTTAAGTGCCAAGTCATGCCATTGTGGCACATATCTTTCTTCGGTTAAGCCGAAAGACGGCTCCATGCCAACATACATATCTTCCAGAAATGCACGCATAGCATACATTTTTACAAGGTAGTTCATCAACACGGCATAAGGAACAGCAAGTTTAAGCAACTTTGTCCTTATTTGTGCAACTGCTGGCGATGTTGTCCTGCGTGGGTCTAAAACTACCGGTGCATTCAAAGCGACAAGACCTTTGGCGAAAACATCTTCCACTCTGTGAACCCTATGGGCATCATCAACAGTATTGCTTGCATACTTGTAGACGGCATAAAGTATCCTGTTATAATCTGCTTCAATTTCTTCTTTTCTTCTGCCAGAAGCCTGCGCCAACTCCGTCAACAAAGCATCCATTCTGCTTTCTAAAGTTGCCAACATTTGCATTGGGGTAACCTTACCTGCGTTAAGTGCATTCTCCAGTTGAATAACTTCAGGCAACGCAAGGATTTCGTCGGGGAAAGTAGAAGATGCAGCAGAGAAGAAGTCTTGTCTAAAGGGTTCGTTATACATGCGGACGGTAGTATGTCTTAAATCGGCTTCAAGGGCAAGGAACGGAGAACCAAGCATTGTAGGCGCAAGTTTGCCCTTCATTTGCTTTGCCAGCGGAGTGTAACGGGTATAAGCAACCATACTGAACAATCTGGAGATTACCTTTTGCGCTTGCCCTAACACTTCACGGATACGCTTCATTGCTGCTTGTGGTGATGTTGGTCGCTTCATCAGTTCTTTCACAGTTGCATTGACGGTTGCTTTAACTTGCCACATCGCCTTATCGGCTTCTTCAATAATGTTGCTCGGAACACCCATTTGAGCCAACGAACTCCATACAGCATTTAACTCCCTTGCCAAACTGTTGGCGTCAAATCCCAACGGAGCCAGAAGGTCACGGGTAAACGGAAGAGACATGATAAGTTGTAGATATCGCAAATTCATCAGATACGCCAACTGAGCCTCTCTGCTGTTTGCGAGGGCAACAGCCAAGTAAGGTTTTTCTTTGGGCAGCATCAAACCTTTGGCGATAGGCAATATCCAATCGGAAACGAAGCGAATTGCTTGAACGGACTTTTCATCCATGTGAGCCAATAAGCCAGTTCTAATCCGATGCTGCAAAGCAGCACGGTGGTTTGAATACAATCGCCTCAATGCCGCTTTGAATGCTGCTGGACTTGTTGCGTTAAAGAGGGCATCTACATCCGCTGTAGTAACGCCTCCTAACCCATACCGAATAACATCTCCCAAAGTAACATTATCCAGCACCACCTTTGTGCCTTGGATGGTTACTTCTGCTACATTTGTCGTTAAAGCCAATCTAACTCTTTGTCCTGTTGCAGGGTCTATAACCGACGCTGCAGCCAAAGCGATTGGGGAGCGTTTGTAGAAGTTTTTGAAGGGTTGTTGCAGTGCCGCTTGACCGTGACGGGACAGTAACGACAAAGCCTTCAAAACAGCCAAGTCCCAAATCAAACTTTCTTGTTTGTTGGGATTTTGCAAAAATTCAGGGATGCCATGCTTCATGATGAGCCTTGCTTCGGTTGCCTTTGCCAAATCGTGAATTGCAGCACCAAGCAACGAACCTTGTTGTAATACTGCACTTGCCCAAGAATGGTTTACGATATCTTCCGCCATCTGCCGTGATGGCTTTCCAGAACCGGGAAAACTACCCTTGAAGGTCATTTGATTGACTGTATTAGCAGTCATTTGCGCCACAAGGATGTCATTATAAACGCTTGGAACTTCAATGGAATTAACTAACGCTGCAGCAAGCGCACCCCAATAACTACCCATTGAAGTCGTAATCTTGTTCACTATTTCACTACCCACACCCTGCAACGCTTGTCTAATGTTGGGCAACTGGGTGTTCATCCATCTTGAAATACTTACAAGTAAGCCACCCAAGATGTTGGAAATTCCGCCGAGCCTTCGTGAGCGGAACAACAAAGCAAGAGCGCCGCCTAACATTGTGGTTACCCACATTGGGTTCGTCATGGACAGGTGAACCATTTGCGAAATACCCCTGCCGATATCATGCAACATTGCGGGGAATACATTGAAGACCAATTCAGGGATGTAGGGTGCTACTGTAGCCAGAGTAGCGCCAGCGCTGAGTGCATACAAGAATTTGGTAAGTATTCTACCAGCATCCATTCTCTCCAGCGTCTGTGTAATTTGCTCTATCTGCCTTTTCGCTGATTGTCTTTGTTCAGCAATAGCCCTCAATGTTTCTATGATTGCTTCTTTGACGGGTGCTGGGAAATGACCAATTCTCTGTCCAATAAGCCAATGTGTCATCCTATGGCGGTAGTATTCCAAGAGAATATTGACGACTTCCCTTATCTCGGGAAGGTTGAGTGTCTTTTCAGAAAGGTGGTGCAACCCGTATCTTTTGATTTCGCCAGTTTCTTCATCCTCTACGCCTATAATCATCCCCCATATATTTTCCTCATCAAGACTGCTTATAATGTGCTCTATCTTTATGCTTTCTTCTTCAGGTAAATCATACTCATTTACGGCTTCAAGTTGCTTCCGAATGTCGTCAAGTTGCTTTCTGCGAATTTCCCGCCGTGGTGCCCCAAAAGTTATCCAAGCATTTATCAGGTCTTCTAACATATACTCAACACCAATGGTTCTGGGATATTCTTTTTGCGAGAAGTCCAACACTTGGTGATACAGATTAAACAAGTTGCCCAACCCTGTGATGGCTTTGATGAATTCATCCGCAGTTGTTTTGAAGTGATGAGCATACACCATCATATCTTCTCCTTTTACTACTACCCTTTTACCCTCTTCCATTGTCTGCGGTGTTGCAAATCTGCTGCGGAGTTGTTTGAATTGGTTGTCGTAGTAAGCGAAAATTTTCTGGAACATCCCAGCGATAACTTCAATTATCGGTTGCGTCAACACATTTTCGTCTATCTTGGATGTGTTCAAAACATATTCAACGCTTTCCAGAGCCGCTGCAGCAGCCACTCTGGTAAGGTTTTCTGGGGTGGGAATTCCTCTGCGCATGCTTTGCGGAATTTGGTGGTATAGTTGGTTATATGCTTCGTAGAATTCCTTAAGCCTTTTGCCGTATTCAAACCCGAGGATAGACCTCGCTTTGGCAAACGCCACCAAATCTCCGAAATATCTAAATTCAAGGGTGTGTTGGTCTTTAGCGGGAATTTCTACCCTTGCAGTATTATAAGCAAGCATTCTGAAAACTTTTGCACCGAGTTCATTCAAAGCCCTAAACAAGTTATTTGCTATTTCAACAGGCATGATTAACCTACCTTGAGGGTCTCTCTCCAGTTGGGAAGCATCTTCAAGGAATTTCCTCAGTGCCACTTCTGCCTTGTTCCTGTCGGCTATTGAAATAAGCCCTCGTTCAAGCAAAGAAGGTAAAGCGCTCAAGACAAATTGTGCATTTTCAATAAGAGATGCTGTCTGTGAGTATCGGTAAACAGGTAACCTGCGGATAGGCTGCATAATCTTGTAGTGCCAAGCGGCATCCAAGAACTCAAAAAGTTGATGTGCTCGGACATCCTGCGGGTCAGTCCAAAGCAGTCTTCTGGATATCCTATCAGCCCTGTCAAAAACGGCTGCAAGGTTAAGTATGGAGAAAGTGTTTCGTAACTCATTGAAGAGTTGTCTGTCCTCTTCGGTTAGCAATTCTTCCCAAGGTTTGTGAATGTGTTTGGGTTTACGTTCTTTAATCAACTCAGAAGTCAATTTTTCTGCAATATAGGACATAGTAATGCCTTCAAGGATGTCCCTGAATTTTTGGGCTTTCTCTGGGTCACTTCCCCTAATTTGGGACAATAAGTCAGTAATCTTCGGGTGGCGCTGAATTATTTCCGCAAGTCCACGCTGAATTCTTTCTTGCATGAAGGCGAATATGTCAATGGCTTCTCCCATTGTAATTTGGGTTATGTATGCATCTGCAATTCCATAGCCCAATGCCTGTAAATCCTGAATTACGGTATTATCTGTTTTGAGTATTTCTTTGGCATAACCCCATAAGACCGCTTCGTCACCCTCAAGCCTTGTCACTGCTGCTGGGTTCTTTAGAGCGCCTTTGTGGAAACTGGAAAGGTTTCTGAGTATTGCATCGTAAACGCCACGCTCCCAAGCGCTGTCTTTTTCGCTTCCATGTAAAATGTCAGAAAGTATGTCATGGACTAATGCAACAATCACTATGCGGTCGCTGGATAATGCTACTGGATGTTTGAACAGTTTGTCTGGCTCTAAAACAGGGTAGAAAATACTACGGAATGTCCTTGGCGGTTGGAAAGTTTCTGGCGGTTCGTAAGACATTTCAGATTGAAGAATTCGGGACATCCAACCCATCACTTCGGACAGCACATTCTTGAAGCCCACAAACAGTTGCACTACATCGGAAGGTTCTCTGGCTAATTCTGCGTAGGAAAAAGGCAGAGTTTCTGCTACACGATTGACCTCATCCCTTGTTGTAAGTGGCGGTAACGCTGTCTCTGGCGGTTCCCATCTTTCTTTGGGGACAACAATGTCCCTTGCATACATAAGCATGAATTCGCCGAACGGATTTACATCAATTTGATGATGGGTTTTTATAGCCGATACTTCTGACACAAAATTACCGATTGCTTTCCAAACATCAGCAAGTGACCTGTAGGAATACAAGTTTTCAACAAATTCACGCCATTTCTCTCGTCCACGCCGCAAGACGACATTTACAGCCTCTGCTGGTAACCCATTAAACTTAGCAAATTGTTCTGCGCTGGAGAATGGATTGGGGACTAACCTGCGCCTTAACATCGCATTCATCGCAGCAATATTTTCGGTAAGAGTGCTCAACACTCTGTCGCTGTAGGTGAAATTGATGATATCGTTTACAATAGCGTGTGCCAACAACCCACGCAAGTGTGCCCGCTCTTTTTCGGTAAACTTTCTGGAGAATGTTGCCAAGACAGCCCTATCCAAAATTCCTCCAATCAATCGCCTCAAAACGGCAGGTCGGTTTTCTGGGGGATGTTGCTTCAAAGTTGCGGTAATTATCTTCAGTTTCTCCGCAACTTGCGCCAATACTTGCCCCTCATCAACTTGAATTGGAAGATATTCTTTGTAAGGTTGCCTACTGAGTTTGACGACAGCATCTGCTGCTCTACTAAGGACACCTTCTAATTCAGCGTCGCTTCTGTCTATATAGGGCAACAAATTCTTCTCCAACAAAGAGATTAACCGCCTTCGCAGTGATGGTCGTTCGCTACGAACTGCTTCCCTTACCCTTCGTGTGTAGGTTTGTTCTATTTGTGTCAACAGTTGGTCAGCATATTTGAGGGCGATGAATTGGATATCTTCCATAGCCTTTGTGAACAAGAATACTCCAAGTTCTTTGGCGCTTAGTGGCTTTACCCCTATTTCGCCGAGTATCCTTCTTTGTAGCCTTCTATTCTGTTCACCTTCGGTCAAGAACTGTTCTACTACATTCCAATACGCACCCAATCTTGCCGAAATTGCATTTACCATCCGCTTAGTCCAACCGCCAGTCCTTTCTTGCATAAAGTTAACCGCTTCGGACAACGGATGCAAGAAGCCCATACTTCGGAAAATTTCAAACACTTGTGCAGTTAGGGACAAGGCAATGACACGAGCCCTTTCATATCTTTCGTCGGTGAGCAATAATCTCGCAACGGGGTCTACATTACTTTTTCGTAATGCCGCTTGCGCTAAGAATTGAGGGTAAGAAATATCGTCTGGTAGTTCCGCTATGGTTTTCATCATAAAATCATCATACCGAACCTTTACGCCCGCTTCCATTTCAACAACAAATCGCTCCATCGCCTCTCTTAGCCTACTTTGAAGTTCCGATATGCTTCTAATTTGAGGCAATGGCGCTTTTGCCAATTTCATGAGGGTTTGGACGGTTTCTTGCGGTAGAACTGTTCTATACATAATTTTCTGGAGAATTTCTGCTGTCCTGTCTTCTTCTGGAGCCTCTGGCGGCTTAGTTACTTCTTCGGGTTTAGGTTCTTCCACTTTCGGTTCTTCTTTTGGTTCCACTGTCGGTTCTTCTTTTGGTTCAAACAATTCAGGAAATCGTTTCATAGCCTCTTCAACAGCCGACGGTCCTTTCGCATAAAACCGTCTATGCGGCAAAGTCGTCGGAATAATAGGAGATATTCCTGCATACAACCACCTTGCAGTAGTGTCATCTACGATTTTGTCCATTAACGGCGTAATTATGTCCAACAAGTTTATATTTTGACCAAGCCTTGCCGAAAGGGCAAACATTGCTTTGATGCATTCACGAGGGTTGAATACCGTATCTAAGCCTAATTGCCGAATATACTGCACTGCTTGGTCATACAATTGAGCCGTCATAGGCGACCTTACTAACTCTACAAAAGCATCGCTAACAAGTCGCTCGCTTGCAGGATAAACCTGCGACAACACTTCCACAAATGCTGCAAATTCGTCGGGGTATTTGCTGGCAAGAAACTGTATAATAGCGCTAAAATCATAACCCCAATAAGACATTATTTCAGTTGGGTCAAGTAAATATTCTCGGTGACGAAAAACCTCGTCTAAGGGAATTCCCTCTCGCCTTGCAAAGTATTCTACGGCATCAATAGGTGTGTTTGTAGTATCGTAGTAATCCACCATATCTTTTATTGCTTTAAGGTCAGCGTTAACAACCTGTTCAGTTATTACCTGCCGAATTAGTGCTGCTTGTTCGGGATAAGCCCGAGCAAATTGAGCAAACAGTTGCGGGTCTACAAAAGTTCCTTGTTCAACCATCTCCAAGAATGCCCTTGCGGTTTCAACGGTTTGGGTGAATGTCACACCCAAACCATCAGAAACCATCGCTGCCAACCGCTTGGACATTTCAAGCATATCTTTCAACCGACCCGTAACATCAAACAAGGGTCTAAACATAACATCAGCATCAATTCCCAAGGGTTTTGCCAAATCTCTAACCCTACTTTCTAACCCGTTAAGTGCTGAAATCACACCATCATAGAAGTCGCCACTTATAGGGATAACTGCTCTGCTTAACTTTCCGAGTTGTGGGTCTATGGATTTGAGCAAATAAAGGAGAGATACTCCATATAGAGAAGCCCATTTAGTTCCAGCCGATAATAATTGGTCTGCCAAATTCAAAATAAATAGGATGGCGTTCCTTCTTGTTTCTGGTTCCGCCCTGTTTAAAGCGTCAACTAATGTCCTGAAAGTGGGTTGTTCGTCTACATGGGTAATAAGGTGAAATACTTCGTGAAGGCTTTTTGATATTAATGAACTCAGTGTGCTAAACCACAGGAAAGACTTCAGCGGTCTTGCTGGATGTGAAAAACTATGAGGGATAAAAGCACCTGCAATTGGCAGGTCGTGTGCGGGTCCTAAGGTGAATGCGACTGGCGCCATGCTTTGGGCAATCAACAACACCTGAATGTTCTTTTCAAGCCATTCAACGACATTATCCAACCCCTCTTTCCCACTAATCCTTTCTATTACCCGCAACAACTCCGGACTTCTACTCAAATCATGCCTTAAAATGTCACGCAAATATTCAGTGTGGCTTCTTATTATACTTGCCGTTACTTCTGGAACAGCCCAAGCAAATCCTGCGATTGATTGATACTCTACTGCTACATCTATGGGCTCAAGGCTAATCCCTCTAAGTTCATTAATCCTACCCAATTGTGCAATTTCGCTAACCTGCTCTAACTTATCAACAACCTGTTGCGGTGCCCGTGACCGGATAAACTCTTCAAACAATCTTGGTGGGGAGAAGTTGAACAAATCAGCACGAGAAGGTGAAGTCCGAGAAGGTAACAAGTAACGGGTATCATAAAATTCAGATGCGGTTTGAACGGCAAGTGCATAATATGCCCAGAACGAGGCTTCTTCTTCTGGCGGGATGGAAAATACAACTGTATTGGTGTTTCGGTCAACCCGAATATCCCATTCGCCTTCAACCACTTCTACTTTACCCTCACGCCTTGAACCAAACAAGTATGCTTGCAAATAGGGAATGAAAAATTGTTCCCTGATTGTCCTCATTGTTTCACGCCAATCTCCCCTTACTGTGTCTGGAACAAGCGCTTTCACAAGATATGCAGCGGGAGATTTCAACATTCTTGAGTGATATTCGCTTCTAATTGGGGTTGCAGAAATTATAAGCATCGCATTTGCTATTGCTTGATAGGGAGTTTCTAAGGGGAAAATGCTTCGGGCTGCTCGCAACCCGTCAATAACCCGTTCAGGTAAGTTAAAGGCTGGACTTACACCAAAATGAGTAAGTTCCCGTTGGATTATGCCATTCACAATCTCTTCTATGTTCTTTTTCAGCCAATCTCCATAGAAGAATTCAGGGTCTTCGTTGATGAATTCTACTACTCTCTCCCAAACAGCATCGTTATCCAATCCCATTCTTTGCCTTAGGATGGGAGTTTCATTAATCCCCGGTAATGCAGCGAACAAAAAGCGCACGATGTTAGGCATATCCTTCTTGTCCACCCTGCTCCACGCATCCAAAACGAACTCCCAAAATTCGTGAGGTATTTTTTGGCTCCAGAATATAGTCTGAACACTTTGAGCAAACCTTCGCAAACTTTCTGGCGTCCAGTGTTGGTTACTCCCCATTATCAACAACACTTCATCGGTTTCATAAGGGCTTCTTTCTTGGACTGGACCGGCGTCTACAGCAACAATGTGAAATTGCGATGTATAGTAAGGGTTTTCTTTTATCTTTCGGGCTAAGTCGGCAGAAACAATTGCTATAGAAGGTATATGGCTACCGAAGAATTTAGGTTGAACTTCGGGATGCATAAAGAAGGACAAAGCAAAACTTGTTGTTGCAATGTCAAGAGCCCGTATGTATTCTTCTATATTTGCGGGTCTTTCCGGAAGGGACATCCAAGCATTCCGCCACATTTCGTTAGGCAATACCGTTATTTTGTCTTCCATCATTGGAGCGGGAAGATAGTCATCGCCCCAGTCACGCATGTCCGTCCATCTTCGCATGGGAACATACTCCGCAGGTTTTAGCAACGAAGACACAGCAGGGTAAGTCACTCCCGCCCGAATAATGCCCTCGCCGTGTGGTGTAGTGGGTTTTTCAACTTGCTCAACCGTAGGTTGTTGGGTAAGTTTTTGTTCGGGCGGAACTTCAATTGTTGTGGGCTCTTGAACAGGCGCTTCTCCTGTAACTTGACCTTCTGCTGCTTGTTGTGCCTTCATCACTTCTTCTATTGCCTTTTCTTCGGCAAATTTCTTTGCTTCTTGTTGCCTTTTTTCTGCCCGAATTGCTGCATCCAAAGCATTAAGGGCTCTAATCATCCGCCGCCAAGGTGTCACGAATTGAGCGGCAGCCCTACCCTTCCTAAGTTTAGCGGTCAGTTCATCAAGAAGTTCCTTTGCATAGGTTACGATAGTGGATGGTTCAACAACCAAACTAATTTGTTGCTTCATTTCTGGCTCAACGGTTTTCTCCCACAACTCACGCACACCTTCAACACTTAACCCTTGAGTATATCGGATAAGATACTCGGGTAAGTTACGCATGAAAATTCTGTTCATTTCCCTTATTGCAATATCTGCTTGCTCTACAAGCATTTCAGGGGATTTTCCTGCTATCTTCGCCCCCTCTGCAATTTTGACAGCGCCAAACAGCGTTAGTTGATGAGCCATCAATGACTTCATCAACTCTCCGATGACGGGAAATCCGCCATAAAACTCCGATATAAACCGGTCAACAATGCTGTGATACAAGTTATCTTCCTCAACCGCTGTATGAGGCTTTACATCTTTAACCGCATCCAAAGCGCTGCGCAATCGGTTAAGCCCATACCACAAAACCTGCCTAAACATTTGTTGTGCTGCTTCTGGGTCTTCGGAATAGAAGAAGTCGGCAAACCACCTTGCATGGGTTAAAATGTGAAGTGCTGCTGTAGCCTTCGCCAAATCCCTAATATCAAACTTCTTGCCCCAAACCTGCTCCTTAAACATCTTTTCGCCCCAAATTCTTACAATTTCACGATGCCACTCCTCTATAGTCATATCTTCAGGCTTTTCAACATCTTGGGGTAACTTGTGTTTCTTTCTCGCCGCTTCTTTTGCGTCTTCAAACAGTTTATAAGCGTGCAACATGCGCCCCACAAGTTCAACATCGCTTGGTGGCAGGGCTTCATATGCCCTTGCATATGTTTCCTCAATTCGCTTTGATGTCCTTACTTCGTTTTCGGTGGGAATGTTCAACACAAACAACGCCCGACTTTGTTTCTTGGGAGTGAATGTGCGCTCCATTGCGTTAAGGTCAGCAACAGCATGTAAGCGGGTTAAAATGCGGGGGTCTATAAACATCTTGAATATATCAGGATTTCGTAGCGCTTGTTGGATAAAACCTTCCTCATAAACCGCTGCAATGATAGGGGCAAAAGCAGGGTTACGAAGAATTTCATGCCTTGGCTTCTTTGTGCCTTTGATTAATTCCACACTGCCGTGATAGATGTAAGGTAAGTCAAACAGCATATTGACGAGCGTCCCGCCAACAAAGTGACCTATTGCTTCCCCGGGACTACTGAAGTGTGATGGCATCCCGCCCCAAGTGTAAGCAGCACCTGTGATAAAGGAACTGGCAATTTTGGAAAAGCCAGAGACTTTGGGAGCAACTTGATGGAGAATGTCTAATGCTGCTTGATAACCTTCAGTTGCAGCAATTGCCCTAAGCCCTTCAATGCCATCAATCCCCATCCGCTTCAAAGCAGTATTCAACCCAACCCTTGTGAAAAAGCGTTCAAACATATGCCCGGGGGTAATAATCGCTTGTGCGGTTGCAAGAGCGCCGTGAACCAATCTTTGCCTTGCTGTCAAGTTACCCAACCCACGCCCTATCATTAACGCCGCTTCAAGGTTTCCAGTTTCAGCAAGCGCTGCTGCAGCAACAGGTGCTTCTGCTGCCTTTATCCCGCTTAAAGCCATTCTTGCAAGTTTTGCAGCACCTAACAAACCGCCAGTAGCAAATATCCCGATAAGCGGACCCGTTGCCCTGTAATCTGTTAAGTTGGCTTCTGATATTAACCTAAATGCCCAGTGGTCGCCAGTCTGAGTGCGTAAGGCGTTGTTCAAAATCTCGTAAACTCTACCTTGCAAGAGTGTAGCAGTATAAAGTTCCCATCCTTGTTCTGTTGGAATATATCTACCCGCACGAACATCCAACAAATGTCTTAAACCCGACGCAGCAAGGAACATAACAGCATCGTCTAAGTGTTGCTTTCTGAAATTGGGGTCTTTGGACAGTTTGATGCTTTCAGAAACTATCATAGGACCGAGCGACTTATCAATAAATTGAAGTGCTTCCTGTAGTTTTTGCTTTATAACCTTTGCGCCCGGCACTTTATCGGGCACATACTCAAATATCTTTTCGGGAATTCCTACAAGAACTGAGCCAACCATATGTGCCAACCCTTTTACAATTCCACCCCAAGCAAATGAAATGGCGGGATTGTTATGAACAGCGGCATAAGCAATTTCGGCAGCAACTTTATCTACTCCCTTTCTTGTTGACCTAACCTTGTCCAAGTAAGACCAAACCTTCTTTAATTCGCCACTCTTAGCCGCTGCAACAAATATAGCAGGAATTGATACTGCTTCTTTTACAACTCCAGTGATGAAGCCCCATACTTCCTGACCTAACGCCGATGCAAACCGCTTGGTTTCTTCTACAGCACCCCGAGGGGTAAGCATCGCCGCTAATTGGGTCGTCGCCTCAACAATCATTCTCTTTTTGGCTTTTTCATCCCTTGCCCCACTAACTTTGTGGCTGTAATTTACAATAGTTGACAGGATTTGTTGTCTGACAGGTTTAGGCAACAAGTTCCACGCTTGAGCAAATTCGGTTCGTTGTTTTGCAAGTTCGCCGATAAGAGACAACGCAGCAACATATTCATGAGGGGTCTTGGTCGTCACGGGTATCATACTCTCTACTTCTGGAAATTCTTGTCGTAATCTTCGGATATGTTCTGGCGATAACATCTTAGCGGCTTGACTTACTTGGGGAATAACGGAAATCACATTGGGAACGATGGCATCTCGGATTTGATAAGGTGAAACAGCAGAAACTGGCACCCTACCTGTCCTGACACGAATTCGCCCGGCATCAAGTGCTGCAGAAATAGCCTTTGAAACTTCACCATACACCCTCTCCGATTGTTGTCTTACATAACTTTGCGTAATGTTTTGCCACATCTGAATTGCTTCTCGGAAGGCTTCTTGCCTTCGTCTTGCATCAGCAAGCCGATAGACAGCAACACCCGGTGCTAATGGTCTAAAGTCGCCCCTTGCTACATTGTCGGCAAAAGCAGGGGCATTCCAAGAAGCCATGTAATATCCAATCAAATGCTGTAAAGCCATAGGGTTAACTTGTCCGAACTCTACATTAAAAACAGCATTGTAAAGTTGAGGGTTCAATGCCTTCAACCGCTCACGAATTTGCTTGTCTCTTTGAATGACATAACGAATGTGGTTCTGTATGCGCCGCCTGACTTCTTCTGGCGGCAAATCTCTTGTTGCATAAATATCCTGCGGAAACCGCAAACCCATTTTCCGAATTTCTTCTGCATGGACATCGTTAATCTGGAAAGGACCGTAAGAGCGTGTTTTATTGCCTTCTACAGTGACAGCATAGGGGCTGCCACCTTCCAAGTTCATAATGTAGAACCAACTGAACAAGGAAGGCAGTGGAACACCCGCTCGCAACCCTTCCTCAAAGAGCATAGACGCAACGAAGTTCTTGTCAAATACATCCGTCCTTTGCTTCCTCACAATTCACACCTCCAATATTCAAGTATTGGTTAGTAAATAAATCCCGGGTGTTTTTCTAAGAATTCCATTAATCGTTGCCAGAATGTTTTTTGTTCAGGTCTACTTGTTGTTCTCCGTCTGCCTGAAATTGGTGTTTGGGTAGTTGGTTTGGTAGTTGGTTTAGCAGTCGGTTTAGTAGTTGGCTGGGTAGTCGGTTTAGTAGTTGGCTGGGTAGTCGGTTTAGTAGTTGGCTGGGTAGTCGGTTTAGTAATTGGTTTGGTAGTCGGTTGTATAGTCGGTTTGACGGGAGTTTGAGTAGTTTGCTTCTTGCCTTTCGTTTCGCCAGTCACTCCCCCACCTGTTGCCCAAGTAGGGTCACCAATGTATTGCCCGCCATAAGGCGCTGGCATAATAGGAACGGGTTGTTGACCTTGTTGAGCACCTTCAACATGGATATGGATTTCTGGCTGCGCTTGTTGTTGCCCAATATAAGGCAACAACCCACCATATTGCAATGCACTTGGCGGTAAACTTGATGTCGTCGGTAAGATGTTCTGGGCTTGTAAGAGATTATACATCGCTGTGTAGGTTTGGTCTAAGATATTCAACAATCTGGGAACTAAATTGTTAAGGTGATTTAGAAGCCCCTGCAATTGTTGCGGACTTGCATGTTTTCCTTCTGCTTGGTTTAATTGCGCCAACGCCGCATCTATGTCGGCAAGTATCCTGCTTCTAAGTTGCTCGTCTACTCCCGGTCCTAAGTATCTTGCCGTTTCTGGGTTGGCAGCAATCCTTGCCATATTCAAAGCCGACCGTAAAACAGATGTAACATCCTTATCTGTTAAATCTCTTGGTGTTAATGTTTTTAACCAAGATGAAATTGTTTGTAAATAACCCCGTGTGTCTTGGAAAAACCGGTGTAATTTGTCATACTCGCTTTTCCACTGCTTGCTTTGTAATTCTTGGCGCAAACCTGCCAATCTCGTTAATGCAGTATCTAATTGTGCTCGCCTTAATTTTTGAGTTAACTGCTGTTGCGCTGCCTTGGACAGCAAATTCGTAACCTCTGGAGTGTTCATCACATTTTGAAGGTCAGTCAACATCTGCCGACCAAACCGAACTACGCCCTTCTTGGCTTGAATATGCGACAAAAGAATTTCCAGCGTTTCTGTCGGATAAAGCCCAGTTTTTGCCAACCTATCTATCATCCTCTTCACTTTTTCTTCTAATTCATCCAAAATCTTCTCCCAAGAAGTAAGCAGCACTTTGCCTTGATTATCTACTTCAAGGGTTGTTGTAACCCGTCCACCAACAATGTTGGCAAATCGGCTAAACTCTGACATGGCTTGGTTGACCGTCTGCGTTGTTCCAGTTCCAATCTGATTTATAAGCCCTGTCACAAGTTGGGTAAATTGATTTATCATTGTCCCAATCGTTGGTTTAGCCTTATAACTGGCGGTTGTAATGGCGGACAAAAGTTGCTTGGATATATTTTCCATCTTAACATCCAATTCTTCTCTTGGAATAGTAGCAACGAGTTGCGAAAATTCTTTTGCTGCACCTATAGCAGCCTCAAGCATTTTGTCATCCAACCCAAACTCCCGCAACCCTTCAAGAAATTGTTCCGCTTCAGTGATGTAGATATCCATCATCCTCGCCAAAAATTCTTGATACTTTCGTTCGTTTATAACCATCGTCATGGCAGCATTGTAAACATCTGGGGGTAAATTCCTTTGAAACCACAACTGCGTTTCGGGTCGCAAACGCATAATCCTTGTTGCACTCAAAACAGCATTAGGATATATCTTGTCATAGTAAGGAGTTCCAACAAACCTACTCATATCTTGCCACAACCGAGCAAAGGTTTCTGGGTCTGTCGCAACCCCAAACCTTGTAATCAAACCATCAACTATATCAGCCAATTTCTGCTCACGCCATCCCATAATCGTGTTGTGAATGGATAGTGCACGAGCAAATTTTTCGTTTGTGTCGTCACGAATTTTTTCATTCCATTCCAATCGTGCTTGCATTTCTTCCGCAGGCAAGACAAATGGAATAAACATCCGAACAACACCAAGCAACCTTTGCGCTGTCTTAGGGTAACGAAACGCCATCTGGAAAAAGTTTTGGGCTCCTTCTGGCGTCCTAAGGTTGCGGTAAAAGTTAACAGCAAACTCAGGAGCGGAAGATAAGTATTGTTGTCTGATTTCATCAAAAGATGGCGCTTTCCCCGCACCAAGCATATCCATTATCTCGCTTATATTAGGTGGGGGAGAAAAAGGGTCGGTTATCGCCTGCTGAACACGAAGGCGATAATCTTGAATGTTGCCATTCATCCTTCCTACCTCCTTCTACCCGAAGTTGTTCCCAACACCGCAGGAATGATACTGTAGGGAACATTACTTAGATACTCAGTCAGCGGGAAAGGTTCTTGTCCCGCAACAACCTGCGGAAGTGTCAATTCTGGTTCGGGAAACAACCACTTCCATGCACCACCAATCGGAAATGGCATTAAAGGCGGCACATTTAAGTATGTAGTAGGTTCAGTCGGCGCTGGAACACCATACCTTTCTCGTAATACTTCAGAAGGTAAAGGTGGCACCGACAGTTTCGGAATTTCTACTGTTGTAGTAGTAGTTTCCCCTTCAGTTTCACCTTGCCTGCTAATACTTTTCTGTATCATCTTCCACAAATCAACATCCTCAAACACACCTGCCAACTCTGGAAACATTGTTTTGATAAATTGCTGAACTTGGGGTGTGGCTATTAATCTTTGTGCTTCTTCATTTGTAGACAACAGGTTCAACAAAGTCATGAACATCTGGGTAACCATTTCCCTACGCTGTGCTATTGCCTCTGCAATCGTCCCAAGAGTATTAGCAAGTGCAGCACCAAACCCTCCCCCAGCAGGTTCTAAGCCCATCCTTGCCATTGCTTGCATCATTGAAGCACTCATTGGGTTGATATAAGGCATAAGACATCACCTCACAACCTACATAGCAAGAGAGAATTATATCTTAATTACACCCGCTCTAACCCATGCTGCAAATGGGTCTGCCAACCGCTCAATAAGCGACGGCATTTCGTATGGATACACGGGCATGCCGCCATACACCGGTCGCAAGTGTTCAGCAATCCTAAGTGCCATTTCTGTCGGAGCCGCTGCTATCCCTAATGCCCCTCTGAACAATTCAGGGGCAAGAGAAGCCCATCTTTGTGCCATCTCTTGTTGCCGTGCTAATTCCCTTAAAGCCATATCTGCAATTTGTGACATCCAGCCTCTTTCCATTTCACCTGCAAACCGAGTTAACCCTTCAACAAGAGCACCCCCACTTGGAGTTCCTGCTGCCGCAGCCAATTGTTCGTGCAAACTTTGTATTTGTCTCTGTAGTTGTTGCTCAAACAAAGGTCGCATCATTTCAGCAGTAGAAATTGCAACAGTTTGCCAATCAGTAGGTCGGGTTGCCTGTAACGCAGCAAATTGCCCTAAATCAGTAGTTGTCGCTGCGCCAGTTGCTGCAATTGAAGCAGGCGAATAACCAAGCCAACTACCAAGTTGTTGATACAGTGCACCTACAATTGGGTTTGATGATGGCTCTAAGTAGGGTTGAAGCATCTGCGGTGTCCAAGTTTCAGGGCGAATTTTCTTCCTTTCAAATCCACCAAGAGCCGCTGCACCTACGAGCCAAGGCAACCACTTCTTTGCCGAACCTTTAAGCAATTTTGCAGCCCCCGCTTTACCCAACAGTTTTGTTGCAGCAGCCTTAGCCCCAGCACCCAACAAGCCAGTCATCGCTAACCCGCCACCAATCAAAAGCGTCTTAAGCGGTTTCTTCAGAGCACCACCCAACGCCCTCTTGAAAAACTTACCAATCTTCATGAAAAGTCACCCCTTTAGTGCCAGAATACAAACAAGCCGTGAAATACAACCCGTGTCGTCAAGCCAGTAGCAACAATCTTGCCTCGTATGTAACGACCCGTGTAGTAAATGCCCTTTTCTTCCGCCAAACCGTTTACATCCAACGCCGCAACTAAAGTGTAAGAGAACTTACTGGGGTTCGTGAGTTGCGGTAAGGAATGTGAAACTGCAAGATAAACTTCCCAAGTTCCAAAGATTGCATTAGGGTCGCCTTGAGTTGTCCACCACAACAAAGTGCTGACAGTTGTCTTCTGAGCACCCGGCGGTCCTATCTCCGAAACGGGTATGTGAAACTCCCCGCTAAAGGTTTGGTTACCACGAGTTTGAGCATCATCATAAGGCATCCTGAATTTGTAAACATGCAAAGTGTAAGTTGATGGGTCGTAACCTGCAAACATCGGAACAGCAAGTTTGTCATCCCAAGAGTAATTGATAATGCTAAAGTGTGAACCATTTGGAAGTATAGGTCTATCACGACGATACCACGCCCGATACAGAACCTGATACACCAAGACATGGTCTATGAAATCGGTGCCAAACGGAACACAAAAGATTTCGGCATCGGTTGGATTGTAACCTACTAACATTGAATAACAAGCACTCATTGTCCGCTTAAATGTCTTGTCTATGTTTTGGCTGAGCAACACACTCTCGTTACCGCTAAAAGCATACAAGCCATTGTCCAAAGCATAAACAATCATGTTAACATCATGCAAAGCAACCGATGCAATCTGTCTTTTGTCCTTCAAGGCTGACGGCAGGGTTGTTGCCAATTGAACACCAAACGGCGTCAATGCGTTTCCTGTGTAGGCTAACACGAAGAACCTATTCTTTGTCACGATAAGTAGATGTTCTCCAAAGGGAAGAAAACGAATGATTTCATCGTGGATGGGTAAGTCCAAAGTTTGTAAACTATCCCAAGAGGTCGGGTTGTTCAAACCGCTCCACTGTATCCTGTAATAAGCGCCTCCAGTAGCATTCTTAGTATTACCGACAACTAACCGAAAACCCAAAGTCCCAATTGTTTCCGCTGGCGGAGCACCATTTATCCTTGTCCAAATGGGCGCAGTGGAATATGGGTCTAAGTAAAAAACACCACCATAAGTCGCATGCGGAACAGCCATGTAAAACTTATCTTGGAAAAAGGTAATATCAGGAACAGTCTGTAAAACATCGCCAGTCCAATCCGCTGGAGTAACCCAATACTTGGAATATGTATCGTTGGGTTGCAAAACCCACATCCTAATCTTGCGGGTAAAGAAGAAGAAATGCACAAGAACTCCGTCAGTTCTTTGTGCGGAAACTACACCAAGAAAACTTCCCGGGTTGTCTGCTGCACTTCCGACCACTTCCGACATTGCTGGATGCCAACCCACCGTTGTTTCCAGTCCATCTCTGCAAACTCGGAAATTGTGAAGATAACTGACGCTTCCCCCTTCCTCTCCGCCTAAAGGGATTTCAACATCAACCCAACCTGCTCTGGGCATCAAAAACTGCCACTGCTGTAGGTCTGTCGGTCGTGTTGCTGGCATAACTTATCACCCCTTATTAACCTTGTGGAACTGCGGGACCGGGTATGGGCTTACGCTTGATTGATAAGTATTGCAAGTGAAGAGTTTTTGCGGGTGTTAATACTTCCCTGACTTCATTCATCTTTGCTTCCATAAATTTCTCTTCTGCTATCTGCTTGAACATTGTAGCCGCTTCAAAGTCACGCAATAAAATATAACACCGATACACCATTTCGTAAAGAACCCAATCTGAGTATTTTCGCATCAGCGGCGTTTCGTAATTCTGAACTATATCAGCAATCCCCTCTGGCGGAGTGGGATAATACATCAGCGAAATTTCGTATATTTCAGTATTTAAAGGCGGAAACACATTCAGCGACAACTTATCTTCATCTCCCGCATTTATCACGCCAGAGTAGTTCTTCCAAATCTTTGAAGGTTTAGCAATGTAGTAAGCATAAGAAATTGACGGAGACCATACTGAGTTCAAATATCCCAAATTGTGTGAACCAACTGTCATCAAGTAATCGTTCTTGGAAGTAAACGGCAAGATAGGAGAAGCAAATATATGCTCTTTTGCGACAACAAGAGCAGAAATGTCATCGGAAAAATCTGCAGGCAACACAAATGTCCACTTGGAAGAAGGTGTTAAGATTGCTGTATTGGCAAGGGAATAGAAATGAGCCCGCCTGTAGGCATCTTTATGAAAGGAAATTAACAGGCGGTAGAAGTTTTCATGGGAGACAAGTTGCGAGTTCGCCAAATGCGACCTCACCAACTCATATAATTCCCCAACAGTCATTACTATCACTCCGGTGCAAGTATTCGTTTACTTCTTGCTACAAACAGGTCATACAAACTTTCACTTCCATCCTCTAACTCTTTAGCACAGACTTCACAAGCAGGGGCAATGACCATCAGCACCGTTCGTAAGTTTTCATTTTCCCCAAACCAAACAGACCCAACTTCTGCCTTGTCTCCGCATGAAAAACAAATCCACCCCATCTTTTCCATCCATGCGGAAATGAAAGCCAATAGTTTTTCTACCGCCTCTTCTGATAAAGTATCAGGCACTACAATGCCAATCACCTGCTCCGATGGAAGCATCTTCCCCATCTTTTTCACCCCTCAATTTTAGGGAAATATTCCTTTGCCCCCTCTGGAACGATATGCTGCAGGTTGTTTTCAATGATGATTTGTTCCGCTACGGAAGCAGGAATTCGTGTGCCCCAAATTCGGAAGTCCCAAATCCTTTCGCCACTGGGTAACTCTAACTCAATTAACTGCAACATCCCAGAGGTAGTCATTATGTCGTAGTGAGTAACTTCTCTGCCACTTAACGGCAGAGATGAAGCAGCATCAACGCCATCGCTAATGTCAACACTAACATCAACATCTGCCACACTTCCTTGTTCTCCCGCTTCTTCTCCCAGAACATCTGCGATAATGTCTTCTGGTAAGTTGTGAATACCCAAAGTTCCACTACGGCGAGCCATGTCATAACACCTCCTATGAATATAATCCATGCCCACATGTTAGCCGCCATAAAGGCGACCAACATAAGCAAGAATATTCCTGCAACGCCAATTACTTCACGCCAATTAATCTTCATCCATGACACCAGCCCAAAAGTAAATTTTAACACCCGAAACTTCAGCCGACTTCACACGAAACATAAACAAGCCGGGTTTTTGTGGTGTCAGCGTAATGAACAGAACAATCTTAAAGCCGCCGATTTCCGCCACAGGAAGCGGCTTATTTACCAACCTGCTTTGAAATTCATGCAAACCCATAACCTTTGCTTGCTGTAAGATGTTGGAAATAGCACCCCGAATTTCATCGCCAAGTTTGAACAAGAGCCAATTTACTTTGACAAGTTTGATGAGTTTGATGAGTTTGATGGGTTTGATGAGTTTCTTAAGCATACAACAATCACCCCGTTAGATTTTACTAAAATATCTGCCCATCATCTTGTCCCGCAACACCTTGTCCTCATTTGCTTCAATCTCTTCCATCATTACCAACCTTCGTTGGTTCACAGGAATTCCCCACTGCTTACATAAGTGTGGCACATAATCCAACAACCGTTGAGCCACTTCCAAAGGAATTTCACAGCCATCGGGATAAAAGAAGTGTCCGCCTTGCTCATAAATCGGCGGGTGATGCGGCGCCATGTAAACATTATACGGCTCATGTCGCTGGAATGGCAACCCTATCACCCCCAGTCTGGGAAGGGGCGGCAGTATAAACCGCCGCCCCTTACTACATCACTTCATCAAACTGGACTGTCGCTAATGGCTTGCCTGACGAGTGGCAACACTTCAGGCGACATGACATAGTTAATTGCAAGGTCAGCGGCTGCACCGGCAGCGTTAGCAGTAGTAGTCACGGTAATTTCTACATAACTATCTACTCTGGGTTGGAATTCGTTTGGTAGGATAACCATACCACCTCGCCCCACACTTTGCGCAGGTAAAGTAACGGTAGTGCTCTTGACAGTGTTGCCGTTAGAAAGCAATTTTTCGGTTAAAGTCAACACAACGTTCTGCGCCCAGTTAGCACCTCTGACAACATACGAAATGCTGACAATAACAGGTGCGAGCGGGGTGTTGCTGAATTGGTCGTTCAACCCATAAGCAGGCAAAAGGGTTGCCACCAAAGCACCTGAGGTATTAACATCTTGTCCCTTGATAACGAGTTGACGCACTGCCTCAAATTCAGGACCCAACATCGCACATGACCTCCTTTAATTGGATTAACCTGATGTGAAGTGAATGACACGTGCTTCGCCGGGACCGGCAGTGTTCCAAGTTAATGCCCAAGCCCCAGAGAAGAACCAACCTATCCGCTTAATCCTACCGAAAGTGTTGGCAACAGTTTCAGCCCGAATTTCCTCGGGGACGGAGATGACTTCAATGATAGGGTCGGCTGCCAAGAAGATGCCCTCTGGCGGCTTGTTGGCGCCAGTGCCAACCGCAGCCCTCAGTGCGTCGGTGTTGTTGGTTTGAACAAGTCGGACATTATACCAGTTCCCAACTTCCGAGCGGAAGAAGACATTGGGGTCGGTATACTTCAGGAACGCATCGGTAACCTCATCATACAAACTGCGAATGCCAGCACCATGCAAGATGCCGACATAGTTAACACCGTCATACGGAGGCACCTGAAGCGTTAGCCTGAAGTAATCCGCAATGTCTTTCAGGTGAGCGCTTCTGAAGCCAGCAAAACCTGCTTGCGGAGGGTTGCCAGCAGTAACGAAAGTGGTTGCAGTTGCAGATACAGGAACAGCCTTAACTGGAGTGCTCTTAAGGACTTGCGCAACTTGGTAGTCAAGGTTGTGAGCCATGTTGAACTTCAAGGCTTCAATGATGATTTCTTGGACATCCCACTCAGCGAAGCGCTCCAACCGCTCGGTAAACTCCATGAACGCAAGGTAGTCTTGGATAACAACCGAACCACGAGAGATGGTGGGCACTGGCAAGGGCGTCCCCTGCTCTTGTTCACCAACAGGGTTCACCAAAGTTGTGACCCTACCAATCCTGTTGAAGTAGTGAATTTCACCCGTCTTGCCCTCGGAAAACTCGGGTCGTGCAAACTGCCGCATTTCATACAGCGGATAGGTTGCACGCCTCAAGTGTTCAGACAAAGTAGGAAACACTAAGTAACCGCCAAGTGTCGGTTGGAACAGAACCATTCTGTTCGGCATAAATTTTCAACCTCCCATTGGAACAGGATTAAAATTAACGGCGATAACCTTCAACCCACGACTGTTGCTTCTTTTTCATATCCTTTATCCTTTCTTCAATCATTTTCCTTGCCATCTCTTTCCGCCACTTCCACAAATCCTCTTCCGAAACAACCCGTGCCACCATATTACTACTTATCGGTAAGTCAACCCCACCATACTTACTCCATTCTTCCTCTCCACCAGTAGTGCCGCCAGAAGCAGCAACATTAGAAGGCGGAAGGTTTACCAACTCCGCTGCTGCCGACCGTTTACTCAACCCAAACCGCTCCTCAATTTGTTTCCCCACTTCATTCAAAGCCCCTCTAACCAACTCAGCCACTTTATCTAAGTTATCAATTTGAGCGCCACCCGACAAGATTTCGCTAATCTTTGCCGCTGCCAACTTGTCTATAATATCAGCATGCGGCTTAAGGTGCGGCTTATCGTTGTAAAACTCGTTTTTGACACGCTCAACAAGCGCATTAAGTTGCATCAACGCAATATACGCCCGCAACTCAGCAACTTGCTTTTCTAATTCTGTCTCCTGTTTTTTCTCCACCTCTTCGGACTTTTCAGGTTGCGCTTGTTGCGGCGTGATATCACCAAACAAGGACTTCAACCAATCATCACCCACAGGCATCCTTTCAATTCCTTCAATTGCGCCTTCAGCATCAAATCTTTCCGTCAGTTTTTCCATCTGCAGTCACCTCCGATATTGTATTTATAACGCATAATGTTGCAAAAGGCAAGAGTTAAATACTCACGGATTTGGTTGCCCTAATTTTGTCATACATATTCTTTAGACGCCTTACCACAACAAGCATGTGGCGAATGACACGGTTAGTTTCTGCCGAGTGGTCTGGGTCTGATACGATAAAGATATACTGTAAAGCCTCCAGAAGTTCTTCAAACTTATCTAAATCGTCATACTTTATGTGCTCCCAAAAGGGCACATTCACATACATCACCTCTTCTTCCGCCGACGCCGTCCCTTACCAGCACGACCTACACCGTGTTTTCCATAAGCAATCGCAGCAGCAATTTTTTGAGCATGTTTAATGTTTCTGGGACGATAAGTAGCCCGTGATGTAGACATTTTACCTGTTCGTTTAAATTCACGGACAAGTTTCCGTATTTCTTCACTAATTGCAGTCCGGATGCGTTTGGGAATTTTTGAACGACCCATACTGCGTCACCTCAACTCTGCTTTTTGCGTTGTCTAAGAAGTTTTCTACCTATACCCCTACCTAAAATACCAAGCACCCGTTTTGCTATTTCCCCAACATTAGGAGTGCTTCGGCGACGATTAGAAGCCTTAGATGCTCGTAATCGCCCACTTATGAGCCTTCGCCCACCTGACCCACGTGCCGTTTTCAAAGCCCGATGAATGCTTCGTAAACGAGCGTCAGTTTCCTGAAGTTTTGTGCGCTTTCGCCTTGGACGAAGCATAACAAGCCACCTCTCTTAGAATTATGTCACGACAAATGACCACCAACCCTGTTCATCGCTATTTACAAACATCGCCCACTTATCAACCAAAATCTGGGTTGATTGTCCACCATCAAACAAATATTGTGTCCTATCTTTTGTTGCTTTAACTACAACAGGTAAAGCCCCCGAAACAGTAGAATGTTTTCTAACGATTATGCACCTACCCGGCATAACCCTTGGTGAACCCAAATTTACAATCACATTGTCGGTATTGGTTGTCTGAGCAACGATAACGCTAACATCCAACGGCACATTATAGACTGTCCCCGGCGCCAAAAACACCATCTTAACACGCAAACGGGAAAATGGCAAGACTTGAAACAGGTATTGCGGTGCAGCATATTCACGAAGTTCTCCCAAAGTTTCGTTTACAAACATATCTACATCGGGAATATCATATTGTGTTGGAATATATCTTTCAGACATGCCGACTGAAACTGGAATGCCACGACCCCTTAAAGGCACAAACCCTAAAGTAGTCACCATTCCAGTTATCTTGTCTCTAACAGCCCTGTCCTTAGGAAAAATGGAAATCTCTACCGGGTCAGTGCGATAAAAAGGCATTACTTATCTTCACCCCGTTTGATGACAGTAAGATTACCCCATTTGATTTGATAAATTGGCGATGGAGCAAGCAAGGCGATAATAGCAAGGGATAACCCCAAAGTTTTACCGTCTATCCCATGAAGGATGGCAGCAAACTCCAATGCTGCAATTACCGTAATGGCAAATATAAGTGTAAGTAACCTCCATTTCTCCATACAAGTCACCTCTACACGGGAGTGACTACAACTAATTGTTGCGGCGGCACAGGAATGACATACTTAATGCCATCCACCAAGGTTACTTCCCACTGTAAATATAACACATTCCCGCCCGAAAGTAAAGGATAGGATGCTTCTTTGGGAAATAAAACATGCGCTACAACGGCACCTAAATCGTTAACGGACAAAGTAACGATGCCGTTATAGGAAGCGCTGGCATCACCGATTTTGACAATCTTAGCCGATACGGAACTGATTTCGTTTATGTTCACCGGTCCGCCATCTTCACGCATGATTTGAATTGCATAGGTGTTATCTCTACCCAACACGAAATACATCTCTGGCGGATTGCTGCCGTAAAAGAACACAAACATCACCTCGCTATCGTAAAGGTAATTTCTCCAATGAATTCATCTATCTTCGGAACGATGAATAAAACCTTTCGGGTAGTTAGAGGAAAGCGGATATCACGCCGACTTCCATAATTAGGATTGCCGGGTAATCCGTAGTAGAAAAGTTTGTCATAATAACCAACCATCTGATAAGCCCACATGCCACTTCTTTCCCTGCGGGTTTTTACCGAAGGGTCTAACAAGTGGACAATTCCCTCAAAAATCACAGTTTCTTCTGCATTAGTGCCTGTTGAAGATTGGACTATTCTTCGCCTAAATTTAACTGTGGTTACAATAACATCTATCGGCTCTAAATATGCTTCCCATTCAGGCTGTCTGCCTACCTCCGATGACCCATAAAAATTCCAGAAAGGAACAAGCCACTCATTTGAATAGTAGATTTCTCCGTAGTAGTGATATTCAGTAACCCGAAAAACAAGGTAGTATACATCCCCGAATGTTGATGCGAACTTGTGGTTTCCGACCCACTCCAAAACAAATGCCCTCTGATTTTTTGGTGGGTAAACTTCGGCTCTACCAAGCGGCACTCGTTGTGTTGCTATCCTTGAAATCCTTGCGCCTGCATAATTGCCCGGTGATGGTGCAGGCGCATCGGGCGAAAACTTACCTAAAACCTCTATCTGATAATTGGAAACTTTTACGGCTTCAAGCGGCACAGTGTAAATAGATTTCTTGCCCAAAACTTCTGTCAAAAAAGAGTGAACAGCAACCCAATCTTCCGCCTGCCTTTTTATCTTTCCCATCACTTCCGTCAAGAAACCTGAAACCAACACCTGACTTGTAGGCAACCTCTGCGAATAATATCCCAACACTTCTACTGAAAAAGAAGATACATCTGCTTGGTGTCCCGGTTGCCCCGGAAAATATTCGCTGTGCTTCCCCAAAACCTCAACAACTAAAGTGGAAACATTAACCTTGTCAGGTGAAAAGAAACTCTCCCTTTCCTCTGGAATGTGTATGCCACGCCAAATTTTGGAAAATTGATTGCCACGCAATACACATTACCCCCTTATCGGAAATCGCTCCGATGTTAACGGGTAAATCTTCTCGGTTTGGTAATTGGTCGGTAGAGGTGGTGTGTATCCAAACTCCAGCACTACTTTAGGATATTGCCTGACACGCAGAAATGCTTTCCCGATGTATCCATACAAACTATCACGATGAGCAACACTACAAACAAATCCCCCACCATCCCTTCCCGCACTACCTCGTTGGACTGCTGTTCTGTTGTAATTATACTCGTTTCTGTCTTTTAATTCTCCACGCAACTCATCAGACCAATAATAATCATCCGAATAAACATACGACGATGGGTAACTTTCAAGCACAATCCTGCCGTAAAAATCCGAACCAAAAGCCTGAGGGATTGTATTGCGCTCGCTTGAAATATCGGTCACACAAATGAAGTGGTCAATACTCCAACCAGAAACCCAAGTATAAGGCAACCGTGGTGCAGCAGAACGGATGTATTCACTAACCTGAATATCAGCACCGAAATCAAAATAAACATCTGCAACACTGCCTTTGGGAGAAAAGATAAATTTCTTACTGCCAACCCACTCATAGCCAGATATTAAAAGAGCAATTTCAACTTCAAACCCCGAAAAAGCCTCTGGAATGTAACCCACAATGACTTGAACCCATTTCTGAAGGTAATCGCTCATCGGCGGCACCCATAAAACTTCTCTTGGCTGTGTCGGTTTTATTACAGCAAGATTGTAAGGGTAAGAATGAGCGTAATACTGCATCCAACCCAATTGAATTTGTTCGGTTTCGCCCGATGACCACACAATATTCAGCGTAAAGATGGGATAAAAGTCCACACCCAATACTCGGTAAGAAGCAACCAACCCGTCAATAAAAAAAGAGAGAATGTTCAAATATTTTTTGTAAGCGTTGCCGTAATCGTCTTTAGGGGTAAACATCCGAAAGGGTTTGTTTAAAACCCACGCTTTACCCCCTAAGAAACCAAACCTTTCTCCATCGGGAGATGTATTTGTGTAAGGTAACGGCTGCAATCTCTCGTTGTAATGAAATGGGTTTTCGTCGTAATCAAACCCGTTAACAACCCACAGAGAATAGGAAGGCATTTTCGTCCACCCCCTACCTTATGTGACAGTTTTCACGCCGTAATACAAGTTGTTCAAATCTGAAGGAGTAAGAGGCGAACCGTCGGGTTTGATGGTCGTAAGCAAGCGCTGCCAGAATTCTTTGTTGGCAGCAACATTGCTGGCACTAACGCCAACCATATCAGTTGAACCTTGCCTGATGACTAACCTAACCTTGTCAATAGAGAAGTTGCCCTCAAGTTTGCCGTAATCCACAACCTGAAGTGCAAGAACTGAGTTAATGTCAGCAGTGGGGAACGAAACGCCCCACAATTCAAACTTTTCCCGCTGGGATGTGTAAACATATTGTTGGTCGTAAGAAAGGTTGGTAATGTAGCCTTCATTGACGGAGTTGACATGACCGTTAGATGTCGCATTCCACTCGGTAATTTGAGCGGTTTGAGGTTGCCCCGTCCAAACATAAACATTGCCAAGCGGAACATCAGAAGCAGAATTGTAAGTGGCACAGTAGAAATCATCTATTGCGGATGCAGCAATGTAGTTTCCACCGCTATCCTTGTAAGAGTAGTTAGAACCAACCCACAAAGCAAAAGAAGATGCTACATTGGGGATTGTCCCCTGAATTAGAAGGGTTTCGTTAAGATAAACCTTAACGGTTTGGTTTGTGCCAAGCGGTGCCTGAACTTCAATGTAATACCACTGCCCAGCAGTCAATGGAGTAGGAGATGTCGCAACAACTGTGTGACCGCTTAAGCCCCAACTTGCGCTGTCCTTGTTCCAAGTGCCGCCGTGAACAAGTTGTAATTGTCCGCTTGCATTTACCATCACACCCCAATAATGGGTTGTAAAATCGGTTGACCACGCACTCACAACAAAGGCTTCTTTGACTGTTGGGGTGTTATCCCACCTAAAAGCAAGCCCAACAATTATCCCAGTTACCCCGCTAAGACTTAAATTGCGATACAAGGAAAAAGGTGCTCGGATTGCTTTGCCGCCAGACAATCGCCCGCTTGTCCACAAGTTGTCCCAGAAAGAAGTTGTGTTTTCCGCACTAAAGGAACGGTAATTTGTCCACTTAGGAGTAACCGACACCAAAGAAGCCTTACCCTGACCGGGTTTGTAAAGTGGCAAATCAAAACCGTCAAAAACTTCAATTGCTACTGCCATTCTATCTACACCTCCAATTCAAGGATAACGGATTGTTGCTCCATTCGCCCCTCGGAAAGTTTTTTTCGTCATCAAACATGTCCGCTGTAAAAAATGTCGGCAGAAGGTGATGGCACGGCGTCATGTCTTTAGGTAAAACCAACCCTACTTCGTCTTTAAAACGCTCGTAAAGTATATCCCACACCCAAAATTCCTCGTAAATCTTAAAGAACCGCTTTAGGTTTTCACCACGCAATTGCGCCTCTTCATCATCTTTCAACAACCTTTGCGCAGCCGCCGTCCACTCTTCTAAACTATAGCACACCAACGCACATTTGTAAAACAAGTTTGATTTTCCAAAAATTTCGTAGTTATTGAACGCCTGCGGGACATAATCCCAATTAGTGCTGCGATACATGATAAGCGGCTTACCTGCCGCTCCAGCAGAAACAATTGTCTTTCCGATGCTTTCAGCCCTTGCAGCCCACATAACCCCTCTGGCTTCAAGCAACTGCTCACACCAAGTCGCTGGGTTGCAATTTGAGTAGTCCATAATTTTAATTGGGACAAAATCCGACACAAATTTAGCCTCATTTAACCCTTTGTATTCATTGTAAGCCCAAAGGATGTAAAAATCGCCCCAACGACCCGTAATCCCTTGTTTGTAATGAATTTGTGACTGAGGCAAGGAAACCCAAACCGCAATGTATCTGTTTCCATTCTTCATCGCCTTTTCCACTACATATCGCTGAACCTCATCAGACGGTCCTTGACAGATAACATCGCCTTTCCACCACTCTTTAAGTTCGGCAAACAACCTAAAGATACTCTCGTAAATCTTTGGCTCTCCCAACACATTTTCGGTAAAGATGACAAGCGTTTTGCCTGTGTGGGAAAACTTCTTCAGGCTTTGTAAGTGTTCAATAGCCTGAAGGAAGTAAAGGTAAACGACATCGGCTTCTTCAAATTCTGGATACTTTGTGAAATCATCTGAAGTTCCAGACACACCGATGAACCACTTCACAACTGTCGCCTCCGCAAGTTGGGAACTATAACTTTGCCCCATAAATCCCCAATTGCCCTGTCTCCCCAAGTTGGGATGTTCGGTTTGTGTTGTTCTAAAGCAGCGTAACAAACGGCGGCAATTAAAGACATCGTTGCGGTGTGAAATTCGGGAAGCCGCTCCAAAACTTCACCCCAAATGACTTCGGTTAAGTAAGGCGAAATCTTTGTCACTTCTGAGTTGTTCCAAGCAATGACAGGAAAACCAAAAGCCAAGTAATCGTAGGCTTTAATCGGAGAAGCAGCGTAACCGATAGGGTGCGGTTTGTAGGGAATAAGCCCAATCCAAAAAACATTGGGCTCACTATCCAACACTTGCAACACATCCTTCCAATCAATCCCCTCGTTTGTAGCCAAAACTTTAACATTAGGGGGTAAGTGGAAAGGCATAACGCCAAGCGGGTTTATTCTATCGGTCGCAAGGAAAAAGTAGAAAGGATTGTCAGGTTTCATGTGAGCAACAGCAGCAAGTTCAGTCAAAGCCCACCAATTCTGACCGTTGTAATGTGAGCCGACAAAAAAGTAACCTACTTTGAAGTCGTCGGAAGGCAAAGGGCGAATTTTAAAGGTTTCAGGGTTGAAGAAGGATGTGGCATTAGGGATGATGTAAAGGGGTTTGCTTGTTTGTTTGACGATTTCGTAAGCAAGGTAGTCGGAAACGACGGTGACAATATCGCATTTGTCAAGCCAAAATTTGTGTTGCTCCGCCAAATTAACATGCCAGCCCTCTACCCACCAAATATCACAAATGTCGTAAATAAGGAGTTGATGTGGCGGGAGTTTGAAGTCGGTCGCTACAGGAAAACCCAAGACGATGACATCGGCGTAATCGGGCATTGTGTCTGCAGGAAAGGAAAAAGGACAAGCGAAATAGACATCGCCAATTGTAGGGCTGAAGTTTTGAAGCGCCCTCCAGAAACATTCGTAACGCTGCTGCCCTTTTGTTGCCCCTTTCGGAGCACCGCTCACAAAAAGGACACTGGCACGTTTCATCTTAATGTCACCTCAGTTTGCCGTCTTTCTTCTCTACAGGACACGGCTCTTCCCTAACGGGAAGGGGTCGCACAGCCCTTTCGGTGTCGTTTGGGATAATCTTGCGGTCGGGAGAATAGCCCGGTCCCCACTCAAACTCAATTGGCGGGTTTACCTTTCGCTTTTTGGGCTGTGTGCTTGTCTTTGCTTTGAAGGGCGGCAATTTTTGTGACATGTGAAACACCTCCAACACGTTCGGCATAGATTTTATGCTCGTCTTCACGAATTACATCCCACTCAGGGGCTACATACAACAACAAGGATAACACGGTTTCCAAGAAAAAGCAATATTGCTCTTCCGAACACTTGTATTCTTCCCCGCCTACTTCTTTCGTGTAAGGGTCGTTGCCCGATAACATGTCAATAGCACAAATCACCAACTTCTTTAAATGCTCTACAGCATCAGTCCAACTGTAACAGTTAAAAAGGCAGTGGATAAATTCGTGGCAAACGGTTCGCTTGAGTATGTAATCGTTTGTAAACGCAAGCGGCGTAAAGGACACTACAATCTCTTTCTTGTTTCTTTCGCATTCAGCAAAATATCTTAGGTCGCTTTCTTTAATCCGAAGGATTATCCGCTTGTTGCCCAACTTTAATTCGTATTTTCCCGTCACAAGGAAACAAAGCATTTTGAAAAGTCGCCGCAGGTTAGCCAACAAAGCATCGTTACTTGTCACAACTACTCACCTCCCTCAACAGATGCAGGATGCGGCGGCAAAGCCTCAGCCAACTCGGGAGCGACAACTGCACCTGTAGGTTCACCTACTTCCTCTGGAGACAATTTTGTTCCTGAGGTTTTGCCTTCTTCTTCAGCAACGGGTTGACCCATCAACGACTGTTGTATCGTCCTAACCAACATCACAATTTGAGCCTGCTTCATCAGTTGCTCCAACTCGGGCGTCAATTCAATTGTGACCTCATCGGGCGCCCAACCGTAACCTTCAAGCATTTTCCGCAAAATCCCGTTCCAGTTCAACAGCATGGATAACTGCGGAATTTCCGCAACCAACTGCAAGAACTCCACCATCTTCGCAATTTCTTGAACCTTTGCGATTGCTTGGCTTAATGCCCTTGCTTTGAACCTATATCCGCCTCTCGCAATGGCTTCCCTTTCTTCTGCAGGCAAGTTCATAATTGTCATCAACACTTCCTTGTCCTCTCCAAGCGCTTTAAGAAGTTGTTCGTCGGCAATATCGGGCAAAACCTGCAAGGCTACTTGTAAAACAGTATTCAACAGCGGCTCCCAGAACGCCGCTTCAGCAGCCCTTGCAAGTTCTTCAATTGCAGCGAAAGCGTGAGCCCTTGCCGAAACAACTTCAGTTGCCGTCGGTCGCCCCCTTGTGCTTAAGTAACCCATCACAGTTTCCGTTACACCAAACCCTTCAAGCAAGTATCGCTCCATCAACTGCACAAGAAACGCAGCAGCAGTAGGCATCTTGCCCAAATGCACGGGCGTTATGACTTGTCCTTCGGTTAACTTCTTCCGCAGTATCTTCCCCGCCCACAAAGTGTCTATGTCCTCTGCATTTTCCACAAACGCTTCGTTAACCTCAAACACAGACACAGCATCAAATATCGCACCATCCAACATCGCATTGAACAACCTCGTGTATTCCCGCTGCATGTCAACGAGAGGGTCGGTCATAGAAAGCGGATACACTTCTTCGTAAGGGGTGTAGATTAGCGGAGCAACGATAAAAGGCGGTTTTTGGTGCCAGTAAGGGTTGGGCAACGGACCCTTCATCAACACAACAGGTGCTTCTTCCATAGATACTAAATTCCCTGCTTCGTCAAAAATATCCGACACCGACCCGAATATCGCCCAAATATTCCTATGCATCAACTTCCCATCTTCATCCCACCAATCACCCCAATACTCAAACAAATGGACAACCTTTCTAAACGGCGGGTGCGAAACCGTTCCGCTGAACAGTTTTTCCTTCACTTTCTTGCCCCTTTCTTTCAATTCTTCAATCGCTGAACTGTCTATCACCTTCATATCTGCCAAGTCATAAAGGTAAGCCTCGTCAACGGTGACTTTGTGGATGATGAATTTGTTGCGACCTGAAGGGTCTAAGAAGATGTCGTAAGGCGAGACAATGTCAATTGTCAGTTTGTAAGCGTTCCTTTCAACCGTCTTCCACTTACCCTCTTGCTCTACAACATGTGTTACCTTTTGCGGCTTAACGCTAACCTTTGCAATCATCAACCCATACAACAACCCCATCTTCACCAATTTCTGCCACTTCTCCATCAAATCATTCGTATCCAAGATGTAAAAGCACATCTTCTCCAAAGCCGAAGCCCACTTCAAGTTCTCCAAAGTCGGCGAAATAGCCTCAACTTTGAAGGATTGCTGATTTTCGGCGAAAGCACGGCGCAAATACTGCGAAATTATCTCTATGTTGCGCATAAGACGGGGAATGTAGGCTTTCGCTTGGTTGGGGCTTTTGTAGGAAAAGTCATATTCATTTGCCCAGGCTTTCCTTGCCCTGTCCCACCTTTCCACCGCACTCTTTCTTGCATTGAACGCACTTACAAGGATGCTCCAAAATTGCTTTTCATACTCACCCGCAGACTGTTTGCGCATCTGAGCAAGAAGGGAGTAATCAAACGGCGAAGGTGGACGAGGCACAACTTCGCCGCCAACCCTCGGCTCTTCTTTCTTCAATTGCTCCAAAAACGCAGCAACTTGCGATAACTGCTCCATCTAAGTTCACCTCGCAAAGTCTTCGTTGTAAGAAAAACCCGACCACCTCTTCTCTTTCTTAGGGACAGTAACGGACATATTGGAACTCAACCGTCCCCACAAACCCATTACCATATATCTTAACGCATCTACAAGGTGAACGACAATACTGTCTCTAACTTTCGTCCCTGTCCTATCCCAACAATATTCGCCTTCAAACCCTAAAATCAGTAACCTACATCGTTCAGACAACTGCAACATAGGTTCGCCAAATATCAAAGTCCCAAACAACTTTTGCAACATATGTATCCCATCCTCAAACCTACAACTTGCAGGGACAGGATGCAAGCCTTTTTCCTTCATAATTTCAACCCTGTCCACAGTAAATAAGTCGGTCGTGTAGGTAGAGTGTGGGTCGTGAAAATCGGCAAGGACACGCCAACCTTCTTGGGCGTCAATTGCAGTTATCTTCCCCAAAAACTCGTTCAAAGTCATCTTCTCCCCGATATACTCCCGCAACACAATAAACCTACCCTTGCTGTCAAATGTCCCCCAAACACAAGCGGGGTGATGATACCCAAAATCTATGCCCCGATACACATGCAACCTTTCACCATACAACCTACCCAACTCATCCAACTTCTCCTTCAACCTATCTCCAGCCAAAACATGATGTTTCTTAGAAAAGTTCGTTATTATCGGTCCACCTACAGCACTTGGAATTTGCTCCCCTAACACCAACTCCCGATATATCCTTTCGTCATACCGCATTATGTCCTCTATAAAATCCTGCGGCAAGTTGGGGTTGTCAAAAGTCGTCGCATGGATGTAACCATACTCCTCACCGCCCTCACCCTGCAAGAATAACCTGTCAAGCCAATGACCTGAAGGTGGCGGCAACGAAGCCAACCATCCCCTTCTCGGTCCTCTTGGGTTTCGCAACCTTGACCTCAACACATCAAAAAACTCTTGCTCAATTTCCCTCGCCTCATCCACAAAAAACCCGCTCAAGTTCATCCCCTGTATCTTGTCCACTTTATCTGCACCTGTCCAGTAAATAAACGAATGCCCTATCTCTCCATCCCTATACAAACTTTTGACAAGAAAATATTGCCCGTCAGTGCTTTTGTCCAAGTAAAATTTCACCTTCTTGCCGCCAACTTCTTCATTCAACTGCAACAACAACTCTTCCAACACCTGCAAAGTCGTCTTCTCCAACTCCCTCGCAGTCTTACGCATAACAAGAACTTGCGAACCTGGGTAAAACAAACAAACCCTTATGACTTCCAAACATCCAGCAGTCGTCTTCCCACTCCCCACACCACCCAAAAATAACCTATACCTATGCGGTAAATTCAAAAACTCCCGCTGTTTCGGCGTCAGGTTGAACTGAACACGCACACTTCCATCAGGCATCAGAACCTTCTCTATCGCCTTCACCTTCTTCACCTGCCTCTAAAACCTGCTTGGAAATGTCCACAACTTCAACAACAGGCGGCAAAACCTTCTGCTCCATGTCCTTCGGCACATAACCCAAAACTACCATCACCTTCGTTTCAGGCTCCCCAACACTCTCCACCTTAACCCGCTCACTCCACTCTTCAGGTCGCCACTTCACAAGATACGCCTTCTGAGCAGCAACACTTCCCTCCAACGCCCTACGAACTAACCTACCCTCTATTATTATCCCCATCCCTTCTTCTATCTTCCTAAACCATCCACCCTCCTCCATCCAGCCTTCCTCTTCACTCCAACGCAATAAATCGTCCAACAAAACCCCATATTCATCACGAACAATTTCAAACGCCACATCAAAACTCACACCATACTCACATAAAGTCTTGAAAGCAACAGAAGCAGGTAGCCCCTCCTCCTTCATCTTCCGAACAATAAGTATCCAACGCAATAACTTCCCTTCATCTTTGTCCAATCCCTCTCGCCTTCTGCGCCCCATCACTTCACTCCCCCCTTCTGCCCCACAATCCCCTTATGCCCAACAATCCCCTTATACCAAAGAAAATAAGTCTTCTTGCCCCGCCATACAGCATCGTCAGTCTCCCACACAGCATTCCCATACCTACGCTCATTCTCCTTAGAACAATGAATAACCTTCTCTACCTTGCCCTTCGTAACCGACACAACTATCCCTACATGCCCATAACGACGACCTTTCCCACTTCCATACACAATCAAACAACCCACCTTCGGTTCATCCAATATCGTAAATAACCTACCCCAATACTTGCCATCCTGTATCATCGCATCCGTATTCACCCACCCACCATTAAACTCAACATACTTCACATCATCAACCTTCCTGCTAAACCCCAAACACCAACAAACAAACCCACTACAATCACATAACCCCTCAGCACTTTCAGGACCAGGCGCATCAGGGTTCAATCCACCATACCCCAACCCATAACGAATTTTGCGGGATATGGCAGACTTCGCCCGCTTTAAAACTTCCCGCAAAGTAATAGACCTAATAGACCCAGTAGATTTGACAGACACGATGCCGTCACCTCCAGTTTTAATTTTAACACACACGACAGTGTCTTGCAAAATTTTTGGGGCGATACGGCTTTAAAAAAGCGGCGACAGGGGGTGGGGGCATTTAGCAAGTTTTGCGAAAACTGACGAAACAAAAACTCTGTCAAGTTTTTGCAGCAGGTAAAAATTAGTCAAGTTTTGTGGCAGGCAAAAATCAATCAAAGCGAAAACTTCAGCAAAAAATTGCAAAACTTAAAAACTTACGGAAGGGTTAAGTAAAGCAACAGCAGCGATGACAGGTAAAATCGGAAAAGTTAGTGCAAAAATGAAAATAGAAAAAGTTTAACAAAAATGCGAAAGAAACAAAGTTTAAATTACTGTTACACTTACAAACTTGGACATAATTTAGACACAAACAATTTTTAAGTGTTTTGACGCTTTTAGGTTTTGTGATGATATCGCTGGTTTGGTCAATTCTAAGTTTGTTGCATTTTTGTGAGGTTTGAGTAATTTGTCAAGTTTAGTAACTTGATGCAATTTGAACAACATAAACGACTTGATGCAATTAAGGCAATTTGTTGCGATTTTGTGAGGTTTATGAAATTTGTAAGGTTTGCGAATTTTGTGAGGTTAAAGCAATTTGAACAAGTTGTCACATTTTTGACAGTTTGTCGCTTTTTGTGCGATTTTGTAGGGTTTGTGAGGTTTGATGGGTTGTTGAGGTTTGTGAGGTTTTATATGTTTTGCAACAAAATTCAAAATAAGTTTGTGAGATTGAATTGGTGAAAATGGGGCAAGGGTGACAAAGTGAAGAAGGTGAATAAATGTTGAAAAGGTGAATAAATGTTAAAAGGTGATGAAAGTGAAGCAAAATGAAATAGACAGGGCTACAGGATTGTGTCAGGCAATTCTGGAATTTTTTGTGTTGACTGGACAAGTTTTGACGGCTATAATTGATGATGACCGCAGCGATAGGCTGCGGGAAATTCAACAAGTAAGGAGGGATTGAAGATGGCAAGTAAAAAGTCCCAAGTCAATTGGACGACGCAGGGTGAAATTTTGGTGGCGGAAGGGCAAAGTGTGAGGATTGAGGTTGATGTAGAAAAGTTAGACGATTTTCAAAGGGCTGTGGTCACTCTTGTGGCTACAGTCATTGCAGAACGGTCACTTGACTTTGTGACCAGACCTCGGTCGGGTCACACTGCCCTATCCGCACCCACAGGGAAAAAATTCCAACCTTTCAATCCCTTTGTCGTGGAATTCACCATTAACGGTAATCCTGTCCCTATCAGGGTTAGTAGAGGCAGAGACGGAAGTTTCTTGCACTTCGGCGTAGCCCGCGAGGGACGCCGAAGTGCGTCAAGGACCCGCCAGTTGTTGCAGGACTTGGCGGACATTTTGCTGAAGTAATCCGCCAAGTCCGCAGCCCCGGCGGCACCAAAGCCGCCGGGGTTTGTTTTTTTGATTTTAAATCGCACCATTGTGGGATTGACGGCACGACGATATGTCGTGTCGTTCTACAATCATCTTTACAATAATCGTTGCAATCATTTTTACAATAATCGTTACAATTATCTGCCCAGCGTGCCCCTCCCGTCGCACCCCCGCCGCCATATCGGCGGCGGGGTTTTCTTTTTAATTGCAGCAATCGCACCAATGTGGGATTGGCGGCGATATGCCGTGTCGTTTCGTGCTACAATTATATGATGCAGGAGGCGATTAAGATGGAAAAGTGTCGCAAATGTTCCGAGCCCGCCTCAGTGCGGGTAACACATGTTTATCTTGGGGCAGAGGGGTTTGATGTAGAAGTGTTTCTCTGCGCCGAATGCGCAGAGAAACAAAAGGCGTCCCTCCTTAAAGATAAAGAGGAGGGGCGCATCAGTTGGATGTGGAAATTTGAAATTACCCCCCTCCGCAACGATTAGTTTGTGGGCACAGCACGGTGGTTGTAATTAAAGCCGTGCTGTGCCTTTTTAATCGCAGCAATCGCACCATTGTGGGCTTAGCGCCGCCGATATGGCGGCGCAAAAACAAAAAGGAGGGGAAGAAAGATGACCAGGCGTGAATTGGCGATTAAAGAAGTGTGTATGTTGGAGAAAGGGGTGGTGGAAATTATCCAGCACCCTCCCGTGCAAAAACCCTTCTTCACCTACTTCGTGTCGTTATCACGCCAGTTCACCTTCGTCGCCGCAGCCTTGGTGCGGCGGTGGAAGGTTCTGGTTTCCCGCAAGACTCCAGAGGCATGGAATGAAGTGCTTCTGGAGTTAGATGAAAAAACCTGGTGGTTGCGTTGCCGTCAGTGGGACGGCATACGGCAGGAATTCAAGGAATTCCTGCTGTATCCGTCCGACTTGTTGTCGTTCCTTTCTCGTTTTGGTCCGGATGCGGTGGAAGCGTATCCGGACCAATTGGGCGGCGAATTGAAGCGCTTGCTAAAAGAGAGACATCCCTGGTGGTTCAATCGCCGCCTGGGTGATTGAGCCACCAGAAGGGTTTAGGCGGGACGGGTTTATGCCCGTCCCGCATTTTTTAAGTTTTTTGTAGTGGATTTAAACTAAAAACTAAGGAGGTGTTGACGTATGCGTATTTTAAACGCTACACCACATCCAATTGATGTCGTTTTGGAGGAGGGTGGACGCATAACCCTCCCTCCAAGCGGCGTTGTCCTGCGGCTCGTTGAAGAGGACGAGCCGCAGGGAGAAGTCGCAGGCGTTCCGTTGCGAAGGCGGCAGTTTAAGTTGCCGCAACTGCCGCCTGAGTTGGCGGACGCTGATATTGTCGTTGTCTCGCTGCCATTCCTTATGGGAATGGCGGCGAGCGGCTTACTACCGTCCCGACCCCTGTTCGTTGCGCCGGACACGGGTCGGGACGCAATTAGAGACGAGCAGGGACGCATCATTGCCGTGCGGGCGTTCATAACAATGTAAGCCCGCACAGCCCCTGCTCGTCCCTGCTGCGGGGCGGGTTCACGCCCGTCCCGCATTTTTTTTATACAATCCAAGCGGGGTTAGATTTAACTAACCCTGCAAGTAAGGAGGCGATTACGATGTTGCGAACGAAAATCTTCCGTGTGCGTCTCTTTGTTGAGTCAGAAGAATTTCCGTTTACGATGTCGTATCGCATGTTCGTTAACCTCACCCACATCCCCCGTCGTCTTATTCCGCCATGGTATCGCAAGGTGTCATGGCGGCAAATCGGTAGGTTGCTCCGGGCAAATATATCGTCCTTCTGTGATTTTGCGCATTTCGTGGAGGAGTATGCAGCCCGTAGGTGTTGTCGTTTTTATGGCGACAACACCTACAATTACGGGTGGTGGGGACCCACCGTGAACTATAAAGTAGTAGAGTTTTATTCCCCCTGCAATGTTGTCATCGCCGTCGTAGGTATGCACCTCGGCGGCGATGTGCGCAGCGGGTATGTGTATTACCCATTTGTCGTAACAGACCATGACCCTCACCTTTTCGGTGAGGGCGTGGATCTTTACACCGCAACGGACCCGTTCAGAGATATATTCGGGTCGTTGCGGTTATACGCAGAAGTGGTGGATTGTAGAAGTGGGGAGAAGAGATATGCTGAAGCGGTGGATACCGAGGCGGTTGAGTGGTTGTGGTGCGATAGCGGGTTGCCGTTGACAGATGTGGAGAAAATGTTGATTGAGGCTGCGTTTATGAAGTAAATACTAAGATACTAAGATGGAGGTGTTCACAATGCGTGCTGAACAGACGCTAATTGGCGCAAAGGTCGTAAGCATGTCCGAACCGCTCCGTTTTATTGTCCGTGACCCCGAGTTCGGGGCACGGTTAATTGTCGTGTGGTCTTTGCCGGGCGAAGGAAAAAGCAGTATTGTGAACGAATTCGCCCGGCAAAACGGGTTCCGTCTACTTGAAATTCGGGCAACCAGAATGGTGCCCGAAGATGTAGGCGGATATCCCGTGAAATGCGAGGAGGATGGCGTAATGGATTTTCTGCCCCCCAGATGGCTCGCAGACGCAATGTCGTCTGACGAGCCAACAATCGTGCTTCTTGAGGAATTGAACGACGCCAGGGCGGACGTGATTGCCGCCCTGCAAGGCGTCGTGTATGATACGCTGGCGATTGAAAACCCCCGTGCAATTTACCGCTTCCAACCCAACCCCAATGTGCGTTTTATAGCGTTATCAAATCCCCCGGGCGTGAGTTATAACGATATACCACTCACGCCCGCGTTCTGCAATCGGGCAGCGCACTTTACGCTGCTGCCCGACGAAGCGGGAGATGACGAGTGGTTGGAGTGGCTCGTGTCCCGCAAAAACTCCTGTAATGTATCTGTTAATAATATTTCCCCTGAAACCGCACGAGAAAATTTCATGCGTGCTAACATGCTCGTTGCGGGTTTCTTGAAAGCGAACCCGCAATTCAGGCGTGTTAGCACGATTGACAGAAAAAATCCCGTGTTCCCGTCAAGGAGAACATGGGATTTATGCGCACGAATGATGGCGGTCACAAACATGACCGCCTCGGAGTGGAGCATGGTAGCGTGCGCAACGGTGGGTCAAGCGGCAGCAGCACAACTTATCGTCTACATACAAAACACAAGACTGCCTAACCCCGTAGATGTAATTAAAAACCCCGCAATCCTTAAAGAATATCTGCACCCATCTAAGCCCGACATCGCTTTTGCGGTGATGTCGGGCATTATCGGCGTCGTGTCATCATACAAAACTGAAGATTTCGTTGCGTTCGTGCAAACCAAATTTAAGTTAATATTGGATGAATATAAGTGCGCGAAACTTTCAGACGTGTCCGAGCGCCTGCGTGCAGCATGTAGCAGATACATGCTGCGCGCAGGCATCTTGGATATACAGTTGACGCAAATTATTTCACGGAGGTGAATGACGATGACGCAACAGAAGCAGAATGAATTTATCATTCAAGTGGCAGGAATGTTAGAGGAGTGTCGTCTACGGTTGCGGCGGGAGTTGCCGTATCTTTACCCCGTCGCAGTGCAGTTGAGGCTGCGGGTCCAGAACTTGCCGTTCCACACGATGGGGGTGGATGAAAGGTGGACGTTGTATGTGGACCCGCAAATGCTTCAACAGAATAGTGAGCGACAGTTTATCGTTTTCGTCCACGAAGTTCTCCATGCTGCAGCGCAGCATGGAGAACGAATGAAGCAGTATCCTGCGAACGTGGCTAACATAGCAGCCGACCTTGCGGTGAATTCAATTCTCCGTGAGGTCGGCGGAGAGAAATGGGAGAAAGAGATGCGCGCGTTCGGTATGTTACTCCCCGTCAACTATGGATTGCCTTGGGGATTAACAGCGGAGGAGTATGCCGAAGAAATAATGCGCCGCATGCAGTCCGCATCCTCGCCCGCTTCTTCTTCGTCTTCTTCTGCGTCTTCTTCTGCATCTTCTTCGTCGTCATCCTCCGCATCATCCTCTGCCCCGTCGCAAAGAAAAAGTGATGACGGCGGGGCAGGTGAAAAGTTGAAGGAAGCGGTGGAAAAAGCGCAAAACGAGGGTAGTGGGGTTACAGGGCGGAAGGCTGAATGGGAACAGGAGGAGGATGACCGCATCATCACCGAAGAGTTCAGGCGGGAGGTTTTGCGGCAAGTTGCCGACGCAGCAAAAACCGTCGGTAACTTGCCCGGGGAACTGCAAATTGTGGTGGATAGAGCGTTGGAGCCCGCAAAAGTAGACTGGCGGCAAATACTGCGTGACAAGTTAACCCGTGCACGCAGTAAGCCGTCAGTTCTACGCAAGGATTTTCATCGTGCGAAAAGAGCATTTATTGACGAGAATATCATCCTACCTACGGACAGGCTGCACTCGCCGAGCCGCTCTTGTGTCATTATTGACACAAGCGGCTCAATGTCGGAAAGGGAGTTGGCGGCAGTCCTGTCCGAGGTTCGTGCAATTTTAGAAGTAAGAAAGCGTGTGTCTGTCGTGTGCGCAGACACATGCTTGAAAGGAGAGCCCAAAGAGGTAGGTAGTGTGGACGAAATAGAACTTATTGGCGGTGGTGGAACGGACATGGTGGCAGCGATAAAAGAGGTATTGCAGTGGGGTCAGTTTGACGAAGTTGTGGTTTTGACAGACGGCTGGTGCGATTGGGCTGGAGTAGAGGATGTGGATGTAAGGTTAATCGTGGTGGTGGTAGGTGATAAAGAAGTTGATATACCACCGCCCGCAGTAGTGATTAATATCAATGTTGATTGATTAATATCAATGTTGACTGAAGGAGGTGAAATATGATGTATTATAACATTAGAAAAATAGAGCCCGGTAAAAGAAAGGCTGTGTGGAAGATTGGAGAGTGTAGTATGTGTGAGGCAACGCTGGAGGTGGTTAGGCATTTGAACCGGTATTTGAAGAGGTATGGTCGTAGAGATTTACGGGTGTTTCCCGCAGAAGTATATAAGGAAGAGGGGCACGTGATAGATGTAGGGATGGAATGTTGCGGTTGGAATTGCTGGGTGTGGTCATTGCATTTCTCTGGTATACACAGGTTTTTGGAAGAGGTGTGTAGATTAATAAGCGAGGTGGTTGGTGTAGAAAAATTGTTAAAGGAAGGTGTTATTTCGGTTGAATGTGGTGGTGATACTGTGCAGTATGAATTAGAGTTTTTGGCAAATGAATTTGGATTAAGGATGAAGTTATCAACTGGTGAAATATGTGTGGTAAAAGGATTAGAAGAAACAATCAAATTTTTAGTGAATTTTGCCATCATACTTCACAATTCAAACTTAAGCGAGGAGGTGAAGTAGAATGTATTATAACCTAAGAAAAGTGAAACCTGAAAAAAGAAAGTCGGTTTGGGGAATTAAGGAATGTAGCGTGTGTATGCTGATGCTTGATGTGATTAGGTATATGAACTTCTATTTGCGGAAGTGTGGTTTTGGGGATTTGTGTGTGGTTCCGGTAGAGGTATACAAGAGGGAAGGGCACGTCATAGATGTAGGACTGGAATTTAGTTTTGGGAGATTGCGGGTGTGGTCGCTGCACGTTGAGGGGATGCATGGGTTTATGAAAGAGGTGTGTGGATTAGTGGCAAATGTTGTTGGGGTGGCTGGATTGTTGAATGAAGGTTCTATTCAGGTTATGTGTGGGGGTAATGTTGTGTGGTATAGATTAAAGTTTTCAAACGAAGAATTTGGTTTAAGGGTGAGGTTGCCGTCAGGGGAAGTGTGCGAGATAAAAGGGGTAGAAGAAACAATCAAATTTTTAGTAAGTTTCGCCATCATGCTCTATAACAGCCAAGAGGAGGTGTCATGTGATGTATAATAAACTCTCGCAAGTGAAACCTGTAAAAAGAAGAGAAGTATGGGGCAAGAGGTGGTGTTGTAAATGTGTGATGCTGCAAAAGGTGATACGGGAAATAAACAAGTGTCTGCATAAATGTGGCAGGAGAGAGTTAAAACTTGTGCCGATGGAGACGGAGATATATCGCAAGCACTTAATGTCTGTAACTGTGCTTTTACACTCAAAATATGTAGCAATTAAATCGCCGCATCAATTTGATAATTTACAAGAATTTTTAGAGAAGTGTGTGTGGAGAATTATGGGAATTATATTCAAAATTTCTATCCCCTTTATTGTCGTAAATGTGCCGGCGGTTTACGACGAGCGGGGATGGAAATATAGGTTTGAATTTTTTGAAAATGAATTTGGTGTGAAGGTTTTTACAGCAAGCGGGGATGTGTTTGTTGTTAAAGGGGTTGGTGAAACAGTTGAATTTTTGGTGAGTGTGTTTGCAATGTTGGGACAAATTGAAGGAGGTGAATTATAATGGCGTATTTTGAGTTAAAACAAATGACACCGGGAGAAAAGAGGGGGGCATTGGGAATGAGGGGTTGTTATGAATGCGAGTTGTTGTGGGGAGTTGTGGGATATGTGAACTGGTATCTACGCAAGTATCTTAGGCGAAATAAAAGTTTTGTTCCTACAGTAACACAAATAGTGCAGTGTCATGTAGTGGGAGTTGAGTTGGTGTATGGGGATAAGCGATTGTGGATGTGGTCATTGCATAAAAACAACAAACTTTCAAGTTTTTTCGGTGGAGTATGGTCAATACTTAGATTTGTGTTTAAGGTGAATGAACGTGTTGGTAATATCCCCATTGTGTATGGTGAGTTTGGGTGGCAATATAGATTAGAATTTTCTGATAATGAATTTCGTGTTAATGTGATTTCTCCTTCAGGATTTGTTTGTAAAATAGAAGGATTAGAAGAAATAATTGAGTTTTTACTAAATTTATTTGCAATGTTAGAAATATCCGAAACGGAGGTGAATTCCGATGTTCTATGATGTGCTTAAACAAAAACCTGCGGAGAGAAGGCAACTGTGGGGAGAAAAGGGGTGTGAAGATTGTGAAATGGCAAGGAGAGCGATAAAATTTGTAAATTTGTATCTACACAAGTGCTTGAAAAACATATACATCTACCCAGCATTTGTAGGTGTAATAGAGGGGCATTTGATAAGGGCGGTGTTGTGTGTGGGCGATGGGTATGTGTGGCTGGAAACACTGCATAGGCAGTCAATTGTAGCGTTTATGCGGGATGTGTGGCGGATAGTCAAGGAAGCGGTGGGGATACGAAGCGCATTCTTAGCAGACGGTGTTCCCTCAGTATACCACCTAACGCAAGGATATATCTACCAATTTCAGTTCCACTCAGATAAGATTGGTGTGGATATTGTTGAGGCACAGCAAGGATTAGTTTACAGAATAGAAGGATTTGAAGAAACAATAGAATTTTTAGTGAATTTTCTGGTGATGCTAAAAACAATTGAGGAGGTGAATTTTTGATGTATTGTGATGTGTTCAAGAAGGAACCACAAAAAAGAAAGGAAGCGTGGGGGTTGAAAGAATGTGAAGCATGTGAAATAGCAAGGAAGGCAATCAAGTTTATAAATTTACATCTACGGAGGTGTGGTAAAAGCAATTTATGTATTTCTCCGGTGTTTATGGAAATAGATGAAGGACACTTGGTAGAGGTGGCGTTGTTTTCTCGTGATGGGTATGTGTGGTTGCGAACAATTCATGGATATACATCGGTAGGGGCTTTTATGCGTGGGATGTGGCGGATGTTGAAAGAAATATTTGAAATGCGAAATGCATTTTTTGTGGATGGTATTCCAAAGGTATATGATAATTTTGGACATATTTATCAATTTGAATTTCTTCACGATAAGATTGCTTTAAATGTTGTGGAAGCACAGCGGGGATTAGTTTGTAGGGTGGAGGGACTTGAAGAAACGATAGGGTTTTTGATAAATTTCTTTGTAATGCTAAAAACAATTGAGGAGGTGAACGAAGTATGAAGCGAAAAAAATGTGCACTGTGCAATTTGCCGTTTGAGTTTATTGGGTATTTTAATGATATCGTAAAGAAAGTAGGGGTAAATGAGTTGCAAGCACGGATAGTTGAGGTGGAACATGACACCGAGTCGCATGTTGAAAATGTGTGGTTTAGTATGCCGCAAGTAAATAAAGTTTATTATCATTATTTACCAACGCCGCATGGTATAAATAAATATTACGAGAAACCATTTTCCGCATTTGTCAGGCGCTTATTACAGTGCTTCTCGGTGCCCTTCACGCTAAATTGTTACATCACAATTCACTACATCTTAATTAGATTTAATGATGACATTCTCTTTGCTGCAGAAGTAAATCGCAACAATATCGTTTTTTATTGCAACGATACGCAGTTATGTGTGTTTGATAAAATTCCCGGACATAGCAGTATTGACGAAAACAATATTGAATTATTGCGACAAATTGCCTACAAAATTGCAGAAATATTTGTAATACTTTATGCGCACACATTGATAGGAGGTGATTTATGATGAAACTGTTACTTTATCCACCAAAAGTTAGGCGTTTGGTTCGTGTTATTTGTCCTATCTTGGAATGGATGGAGGAGGTGGTGAAAAGCGTGAATGGACTGAACACGGGTAATTATGTATACCATACAAAAGAATGGGGTGATGAAATTATGGTAGTGGTGTATCACTACTATAATTCACCCCACGAGCGGGACGGATATACGCTCGCATTCATAAACGAAGATTTGCACGATAGTTTGATTAAATTCATATCTGATTTCTTGGTGAGGCTGGCAAGTAAAGTAGGGTTTCACTGGGTGGAGATATGGGAGGTGAATGGGTTTTATATGCGATGCGGGAAACAAGCATTAAGGGTGGAATGGGATGCGGTGTTGGCGGAAGATGTCGTAAAGGGTTGGGGAAAAGTAACAGCAACTATAACTTGCTACACAGAAATTGACGGCGTATGCAACGAAAGAAAAATAAAAGTGCCATTTGATAAATTAATTCAAACCGTATGGGGTATTATGAATGTTATTCAAGCCGCAGAAGAAGGAGGTGCTTCAGTATGAAAAATAAACACACTACTATTCTAAATACCACAATGAAAGTAAAGGAAATTATGGACGCAACAGTCAAGGCACTAAAGAAATACTTTCCGCATTTAGAACTTAATTACACGATAGAAAAACTGACAGATGAAGTGCTCCTTGTAGAAATAAAATGCCGCAACCCGCAAATAGTTTTTGATTGGCAGGTATCGGTAAACTCGGTGTGTGTTGCTGTGTATGATATGGTGGAAAGATGTGTATCGTTCATGGTGACTATGTTGAGGATTAAAGCGAGAGTTAGCGGCGATGGCTGGGGAACTATTCACATTAATAGGGAAAGAGAAGGTGATAGGATGATTATTCAATTCAGGTTTTTTGATAGAGTGCCCCCAACTTATATCCTCCGTTATAGTTCACCGCACTCTTCTATTTATCATCATTTTGAGTATTTTAATGTTGATGAATTAATACATCAAATTACATCAATCCTCGTGCTAATGTCCCTCAACGACAGTCTAATCTAAGCCCTATCCTGTCAAGCCTTCCGAAAACCTCAACAAACTATCCTTGTCCTCTAAAAGTCCAACCTGAGCCAATTTGAGGGCAATTTTACTTAAGTCACACAAAATCGCTGATTTTTCCAGTAAAAAGCCCAAAACTGACGGGTTTTTCATTACCCTGAAAAGTTTAAAGTCCGACCCTTCAGGGTAAAACTCTAACGGTGATGAATGATGGCTAAGATGACAGTCAAGTCCCTAACGATTGATTACATGACAGAGAAAACTTCTGTCGTAATTAAAGCCGAAAAGCCGATAAAAGTTGTGGCTTTCGGCGATGTCCACGTTCCCTTCCAAGACGACGACGCAATCTCGCTTATGCTGCAAATTTCCCGCACCATTAAGCCAGATGTTGTTATTTCAGGCGGCGATTTTGTTGACTTCTACGCAATTTCCCGCTTCGTGCGAACACCGCAGCGACGACTTTTGCTTGCTGAAGAAATACGGCAAGCAAAAGAGTTGCTACAGCAAATTCGTAGAAGTTTCCCTAAAGCAGTCAAAATTTTTATGTGCGGCAATCACGAATTACGCATGAAAACATATCTTTACACTCGGGCACCCGAACTGGCTGCGTTACCTGAATTGGAGTTACAAAAAGTTTTGGGTCTGGATGACTGGGTATTCCTTGAGTATCAAGAATACCCGCAAGCGGTCGGTAACGATACAGCACCGACCGTTTATGCGGGGGATTTGATAATTCAGCATGGGGCAAGGATGGGGTTGTCAGGTAGTGTGGTCAACACCGCAAGATGTATCTTCTTGCGAACCCTGCGTAACATACTTTGCTTCCACTATCACCACTTCAGTCAGTATTTACAAATGGATTACACAGGCACGATAAGGGGTGCGTGGGTTATTCCGTGCCTGTGTTTACCAAGACCTCATTACGACAACGCAAGAATATTTGCACAAGGATTTGCAGTCATAGATTTATTCCCCGACAATTCATTTCGTGTGACGCCAGTAATATTTATCAATAAAGACGGGGTTTTATTCGCAAACTATGAAGGTAAACAATACGAAGTCACAAGGAGGCGATAAAAATGCAAGTAAGAATGGTCGGACTTGACTTGGGACTTAAAAGAGTAGGTTATGTCGTCTATCAGAACGGAGCAATTGTTGAAGCCGATGTCGTGACTGTTGAAAACTTCAGTGACTTGTATTACTTTGCTTTACGGAAATTGCAAAATGCAGTTGTCGTCTGCGAAGTTCCCGTTCCATTTGGAAAGTCACCGACAACAATCTTGCAGTTAGCGGCACAAGTTGGAATTGTGTGGACAGTCGTAGAAGAAATGTTCTGCCTGACAAGACCAGATGTGAAATCCGTGTTACTACACACAACACGGGCAAAGGACAAAGATGTAAGAGCGAGATTAAAAGCAGCAATTGAAAACTACGAAATCATAGTAGAACCCCATGTAAAATTGAAGGGTGATGCATGGTCAGCACTTGCTGTCCTGTATGCTTATTTTGTTGACCCCGCTGCGTGTCATAAAGGACAGTCAGGTATTTGGACAAACCTTACCCGAAAGTTTAGGGCTGCGTTACAATTATGTAAGATAGAAGACGATGAAAAACTCTTTAGACACCTGGTAGAGGAGGCGAACAAAGATGGCATGGATAAAAGCCAAAGTGAACAAGAAACCGTTATTGGTTAACGGTGACGCTGTCGTTTTAATTGGGCAGAAGCAAGATAGGTTGGTCTTGATATTGGCAAACGGGAATGCTGTGGAGGTTGAAACGGACGGGTGGACATTAGAGAGTGTGGAGGCTATATTAGGGGAAGTAATTGATATGACACAAAAACCGTCACCGTTATTCACCCCAGCAGAATTTATGACACCATTCACGGGGTTACCTGACTTAAGTAGTTTGTTCGGGGAAGGTGGCGAGGAAGGCATATCTGAAGAAACAACACAGTAGACATAAGACTGTTACGAGTAGAGCAAGAGTGTGTTATAATTAGCGGCAACATAATAATTCACCTCGCTCGTTCCCCGCCGCTGACAACAGCGGCGGGTTTCTTCTTATGGACACTCTAAGACTGTTGCAAGTAGAACAGGGGTGCGTTATAATTATGAGTGTCACGGTGTTAGCGGCTCAGCATTTTCTCGCCTCCGTCAACAATTAGACCCGCCACCGTTGTTGGTGGCGGGTTTTCTTTATGGGCTGACAAGCCCGAAAACAGT
>Ga0209821_100004_pt1 | contig 65349 bp, 73 predicted proteins | sample SSWtaG_3_FD_184118 | JGI IMG/M metagenome (GOLD analysis project Ga0209821, IMG submission 184118) | Hot spring microbial communities from Sandy's Spring West, USA to study Microbial Dark Matter (Phase II) - SSWTFFsm_matched (SPAdes)... | ecosystem: Environmental > Aquatic > Thermal springs > Hot... | reverse complement strand
TCGGATAGCATTTCTATGGTCCTTCCAAAGGGGCTGAGGTATCCTTCGTCTTCGTCCTCCGGCAAGGTTTTTGCCATCCAAGCCTTTCCAAACTCAAAGACGTCGTAAAGTCTGTTGGAATGAGTTTCGTCTGGTCCAAAGACCCTAAAGTTGTTTGGATTTAACCTTATTACCTCTTTCAGAAAAGCCCCCAAGGGTTTCGTATTTTCAACCTTCTGCGTTGGATCCACTCCAAAGCATTCAATGGGTGGAAGCTTTAGAGGAACTCTGAGCAGTCCTCCGTTGGCGTAGGGACTTTCCCCCATCCTTTTCTCTGGCACGTTCTCTAAGATCTTATCTATCGGTTTTCCCTTCTCGTCAAAGAGTTCCTCCGGTTTGTAGCTTTTTAGCCACTCTTCCAGCACCCTCAGATGGTCTGGGTTAGTTCGGGCGTCTGAGAGTGGGACCTGATGAGCTCTCCAGTATCCCTCTATATAATGCTTCCCAACCTTTTTGGGCGCCGTCCAGCCCTTAGGGGTTTTTAGTACTATCATGGGATAGTAGGGTCTGGTTAAAGGCTTAGTATTTTTAATCTCCAAAATCCTCTCTACAGCCCAATCCATGATTTCCGCCATGTTCTGATGGGCTTGCATAACTTCCTCTGCAACCACTACCTTAGGCTCAGAAGTTCTTCCTCTTCTATCCTTGATAGCAAAGTTGGATTGTTTATCTTGTAGCCGTTGAGCAAAAGCACCGGAAGGACTATGCCATCCCTCTGTGGATTGATAAACTTGTTGGCGTGCCAGGAGGTTGCCAGGGGTCCCGTTTCTGCTTCCTCATCTCCCACCACCGCAACCGCCAGTAGGTTTGGATTGTCCAGGACAGCACCGTAAGAGTGAGAAAGCACATAACCCAAGCTCTCCACCCTCTTGGATAGATCCGGGAAGTTCGGGCGTGCAGTGACTACCAAGTCCTCCGGGAAAGGAAAAGGCCCTAAAAAGATTTTTTATTCCCTCCTCATCCAAGCTAAACTGAAGGTAGATGGGTGCTATGTATCCTGGTGCGCCATGTCCAGGTCCCACCACAAACAGGCAGTCAAGGTTGTATTTCTTTATCACCCTGTTGGTATGCGCATAAATAAAGCTTATGCCTGGGCTTGCACCCCAGTGTCCCAAGAGTCTCCTCTTTATGTGCTCCGGCTTTAATTGTTCCCTTAAAAGTACGTTGTCCCAAAGGTATATCATCCCAGCCGAAAGATAGCAACATGCCCTCCAGTATAAGTTTACAGTTTCAAGATCCATACTTACACCTCCCCATTGATCATTTTAATGGTTTTTAAAAGTTCTTCTCTGCCTTTTCCCTCTTTTGCGGAAGTAAGGATTATGGGAGCGTTTGTTAAAGATCTGACCTTTTTTATAGTTTCAGACTGCTCCTTTTGGCTAGCGTCATCACATTTTGTAAGAACCACCACATATTGATACCCTTCAAGAAAGCGTAGCATCTGCTCATCCAAAGGTGTGGGTCCGTGCCTGCTGTCAATAAGTGAGAACACGAGCGCTATTCTATCTTTGCACTCTGAAAAGTACATTTCAATCATCTCTTTCCATCTTTCTCTTTCTTCTCCAGATACCTTTGCGTATCCATAGCCCGGCACATCTACCAAGTAAAGATTTTTGTCAAAAAGGAAGAAGTTTATGCTTCTAGTCCTACCAGGCTCTTTACTGACATAAGCTACTTTTTTACCAACCAGCATGTTTATTAGAGAAGACTTTCCTACGTTGGATCTTCCCACAAAAACCACGTGCTTTCTCTGATCTTTTGGAAAATTCCCTCTGAAGGATCCAAAAAATTTCACTTCTTGCTGGTTTCTATGCATCCTTTTACTTCGCCCAACAGATAAAGAGAACCTAAGACTAAAGCATCCTCCTCTAAGTTTAGCACTTCTGCAGGGGAGTTTAAGGTGATTATTTCTTGGAACCTCAGCTTTTCTGCTTCCTTTACCAGCTCAGATAGACTCTCACCCCTGTAATGGCTTAGTTCCAATAGGTATATCTTGTCTGAAAAGGTTCTGAGAATTTTCATAGAATCTCTCCATTCTTTTTCTTTCAAGCCCGTAAAGACGGGCACAAGTTTTATCCCACTTGCTTTTAGCTGATTTATCACAAATTTTACACCATCTGTATTGTGTGCGCCGTCTAAGACCAAAAGCGGGTTTTTTTTGATTACTTCCATTCTCCCTTCCCATCTGGTGCTTTCAAGGGCTAACCTTACCGCATCTTCCTTCAACTTTATAACCTGAGCTGTAAGGGCTATGGCTATGCTTGCGTTGTCTATCTGCCACTTTCCCCAAAGGCTAAGTTTTGTCTCTTTTATTTGAAAAAAGTCCGATGTAAATTTCTTAAGCCATGTTTGCATACCCTCCACCTTTCCCTCAGCGAAAAAGTCCATCCCAGCTACCAGAAGGTCCTCTTTTCTGCAAAGTTCTAAAGCCAAGGGATAAAGGGGATACCTTGGACTTCCTAAAACTATTGGTTTGCCTTGGGTGTATATGCCTAACTTTTCCCTTGCTCTTTCTTCAGGAGTTTTCCCAAGCCATTTGGTGTGGTCTCTTTGGATGTTGGTTATTGCGCAGGCAGAAGGATTACAAACTTTGGTTGCGTCCCATCTGCCTCCCATACCAACTTCAAAAACCGCAAAATCTACCTCTTCGTCTTGAAAAAACTTAAGGGCTATGAGCGTGCATGCTTCAAAGTAAGTTAGTTCAAACCTTTCAAAAACAGCTTTTAAATCACCTACATAATACCTTAGTTTTTCTTCAGAAATCTTCTGTCCATTTATTCTCCACCTTTCCTTTTCGTCAAACAGGTGTGGCGATACAAACCAGCCTGTTTTGTAACCGTGACGTCTCAGAATGCTTTCTGAAAAGGCGCAAGTAGAACCTTTGCCGTTTGTACCACCTACAAGGATGGGTGTATAGCAGAGGTTTTTCAGTCCAAGATAATCTACCGCCTTTTGAATTCTGTCCAATGTGGGAACTATCTTGTAATCTTTGCCTTTGTAAAGCTCGTAAAGAATCATAGAAAGGATATATTATTATACACGTTACACGTTGGGTGAGAAATGAGGAATTTGTAATATCCGTCCCATTTTTCCTCAGTCTATCTTATCCGAACCTACCCATTTGAGTAGTTTCTTGAGTTTGAGTTGAGAAGTTTTAACTATTCGGAGCCAAGCAAGAAGTTTTGAGAAAGAAATAAAACTTAAAAGAGCTTTCCATTCCACCTGCACCAGACGGGACGGAAGCCTGCCTGGAATACCCTCTGCCCTCTGGGCTTTGGGTTTTGTCAGGCGGAATGCTATATTTTTAAAGACAGAAGAAAGCCCGTCAAGGTGGGGATAAATTCTCTGTGGAAGAGTTAGTTCATAGCTAAGAATTTGTTCTTTCATTCTTTAACTCCTATCCACATAGATAAACATAACACGGTTTGAGTAGAAAATCAAAGAACAGTAGAAAAGCTAAAATAAATTTGTCCCAGAAGATGATTAAGATTGAACGGCTATTGAAAAGTTCTCTACCGCTGGAACGAAATCTACCAACTTAAGCTCTCTTTTGATCCTTTTCAGCTCTCCTATTTCATGTTTTACCAACACTGCAAAGTACTCTAAATCTCCCTTGTGGTTTATATTATTACAAAAGGGGTATAAAATGTACGGAGAGTTCCAGGAGAGAGTTGGGGAATCCGAAAAATCGGAGGTAGAACAGGGTCCTGACCTATCGGTGATCTACACAGGTTCCCGAGCCTTAAAAGAGGCTCCAGAAATATACGGTGTGGAAACAGGCATTGAGGGTTTAGACAATCTATTTTTTATAGTAAGGGACAGAAATGGAAAGTTGGTAAAAGAATCACTAAAAGGCATTCCTGCATACTCAGTTTTAAACTTGACTGGAGTTGCAGACACTGGAAAATCACTAATGGCGGAGCAATTTACGGTGTACAGAGCTAGTAAAGGGGATAAAGTTGCCTTTATAACCGTTGAATCTCCTGCCAATTTCGTAGTAGCTTCTTTGAAATTAAGAGCTATTGCTATGGGCTTAAATTTTGACCAGTTCCAAGACAACATAATTCTAATAGATGCTGCGTCTTCTACAAAATTAAGAGAAAACATACCTGATCTTCTGGACACTTTAGCTTACGTGATAAAAAATTACAAGGTCAAATTTACCATAATAGACTCGGTGACAGGTCTCTTTGAAAATAAGGAAATGATGGCTAGGGCTGTGGTAAGAAGATTATACAACTTTATGAAAAAATGGTATCAGACAGCTATATTTGTATCTCAGAAGAGGAGTGGGCATGAGGAGCTTACCGCAGAGGCGGCGGGAGGATATGCAGTAAGTCATATAGTAGATGGCACTATGGTGGTGGCTAAAGAACTTATAGACTCTTCCTTTAAGGCAAAGCTTTACAAAAAACCTTTGGGAGACATAGTTAGACTTTTTAGGATAGATGGTTGTAGAATGTCTGGACATGACACAAAAACCCACTTCTTAGAGATTACCGAAACCGGATTGATAAAAATAAAAGAACCCATAGGAGGTTAAACTATGGTCATTGAAATTACTGGTGTCCCAGAGCAACAAGTAGACGTGAGGAACCTGGAAAACTTGACCGCCAGGGTGTTTTTCAAAGCCATCGATCTACTAGGTGGGCTATCAAGGCTGGCGGAGTATAAAACGCTAACTTGGCTTCCAAGTATGGCAAGGGCAGCTTTTGTAGTAGTGCTAAAAAACGAGTATTTGAAAACAGATGAAGAGATAGCTCAAATGGTTGGCCTTACGAAGAACACTGTAAGAGGTATACTAAGGGCGGATCCAACGGTTGCTTTGGAAAAAATAAAGAAGTTGGAGGAGCTAACAAAAGAGGAGGCAAAGGAATTAAGAGTGCATACCGCAGGTGGAGTGGCAAAACTTGCCTACAAGTTAATCACAGAGGGACAAGAATCAGAGGTCTTTATAAGCTTTTGCAATATAGTTGCGGAGGAGGTATGTAAAGCCCTTGAAGTGCCATGGGCTTACGCGGTGCTAAAACATCTAAAAGGTGTGAAGTATCCAATCCAAGAAAGCTCTGTACTCAAGGAAAGGTTGAAAGGTCTAAAAATAAAAGATCATGCAGCGGAGGAAATAGTAGAAAGACTTCACTATCCAATAAAGACGCCTGCCTCGCTTTTACACGAGATAAAGCTTGTTATTTCGGAAGCTAACCAATAAAGTTTATAATATTACCTTATGGTAAAAGTTGCTATAAACGGGTTTGGTAGGATAGGAAGGTCCTTTTTAAGGGCTTGCTTACAAAAGGACAATATTGAAGTAGTAGCCATCAACGATTTGACTGACACGAAAACTCTTGCTTACCTTCTTAAATACGATTCGGTCCATGGCGTATTTGATGGCACAGTTGAAGCAGAAGATGGAGAGCTTATAGTGAACGGAAAGAGCATAAAAGTTTTTTCTGAAAAGGATCCTAGCCTTATACCTTGGGGAGAGGTAGGTGCGGAAATTGTAATAGAATCAACCGGTGCATTTACATCAAGGGAAAAGGCAGAGCTTCACCTAAGGGATACTGTAAAAAGAGTTATCATATCCGCGCCAGCCAAGAATCCAGACGTAACCATAGTGCTTGGTGTCAATCATGAAAATTACGATCCACAAAAACACTTTATTATCTCTAACGCCAGCTGCACCACCAACTGTCTTGCTCCCTTAGTAAAGGTCCTTCACGAAAACTTTGGAATAAAGAAGGGTTATATGGTAACTGTTCATGCCTATACGAACGACCAAAGGGTTTTGGATTTACCGCACAAGGACCTAAGGAGGGCAAGGGCTGCTGCAATAAACATAATACCCACCAGCACAGGAGCTGCAAAGGCTATAGGGGAAGTTATACCGGAGCTTAAAGGGAAAATTGATGGCACCGCAAGAAGGGTCCCAGTAGCCGATGGCTCCCTTGTAGATTTAACCGTAATAGTAGAAAGACCGCCCGCCAGCGTGCAAGAAGTAAACGAAGCTTTCAAGAAAGCTTCAGAAAAAGAACTAAAAGGTATTCTTCAATACACAGAAGATCCCATAGTTTCCCAAGACATAGTGGGGAACGAGCACTCTTCTATATTCGATGCTGGGCTAACTCAAGTTATAGAAGACATGGTTCATGTTGGTGCTTGGTATGACAACGAATGGGGTTATTCCTGTAGGCTCAGGGACTTAGTGCTATACATAGCCAGCAAATCTTAGATATATGTTTTGTAGGATAAAAAGTGGGGGAGTTCTTGGAATTGATGGCTTTCCTGTTGATGTGGAAGTTGATTTAGCGTCTGGCATTCCCCAGTTTAACATAGTTGGGCTTCCGGACAAAGCCATAAACGAAGCAAAGGACAGGGTTAGGTCCGCTCTTAAAAACATTGGCTTTCAACTTCCAGCCAAGAGGATTACGGTAAATTTGGCTCCATCTAACCTAAAAAAGCAAGGTACACTTTACGACCTTCCCATAGCGGTTGGTATACTAAAGCTTGCAGGTATTATAGACAATGACGAAGACACCGTTATAGTTGGAGAGCTTTCCCTTGATGGAAAGGTAAATCCTGTTAATGGAATACTTCCCATAGTCTTGTCTTTAAAGCAGAAGGGTTTCAAAAGGTTTATCGTACCAAAGGAGAACGCAAAAGAGGGTGCTGTAGTTCAAGAGGTTGATGTATTTGGCGTGGGCTCTTTGGAGCAGTTAATTAGGTTTTTGAGAGGGGAAGAGAATATACAACCAGAAAAGGTTGATTTAAACACGCTTCTGTCTAAGATTTTTGACTACAGCATAGATCTTGCAGACGTAAAAGGACAGTATCAAGCAAAAAGAGCTTTGGAAATTTCCGCCGCAGGTATGCACAACTTGCTTCTGATAGGACCACCTGGAGCGGGCAAAAGCATGTTAGCAAAGCGCATAGTTACTATACTCCCACCTTTGACGTTGGAAGAGGCATTGGAAGTAAGCAAGATATACAGCGTGGCTGGGATATTAAAAGAAGGACTTATGGTTCAAAGACCATTTAGATCTCCCCACTACACCGCATCAGAAATAGCGCTGATAGGAGGTGGTAGCAACCCCATGCCTGGAGAAATTTCCTTAGCTCACAGAGGTGTGCTATTTCTGGACGAAATGGTAGAGTTCAGCAGAAAAGCTTTAGAATCTCTAAGGCAACCTATGGAGGATGGGTACGTGACCGTGTCAAGGGTAGGCGGAAGGATAACCTTTCCAGCTAGTTTTATCCTTGTAGGTGCTACAAACCCATGTCCCTGCGGCAACTACGGCAATCCATACAAAGCCTGCACGTGTTCCCCTTCCCAGATAAGGACTTACCAATCCAAACTCTCCGGACCCATCTTAGACAGAATAGACCTAAAGGTATGGGTAGAACCCGTTGAAGTTCAGGACCTTATAAACCCAAAAGTTGGTGAAAGCTCAAAGGAAGTTAGGGAGAGAGTTATAAAAGCTTACCAGATCCAGAAGGAAAGGTTTAAAAATTCAAAGACCAAATTCAATTCCCACATGACAGAAAAGGAAATAGAAAAATACTGCACGCTAACCAAGAGCGCAAAAGAAGTTCTTGAAAGAGTTATGAGTAAAACTCATCTAAGTGGGAGGTCTTACAGCAAGCTTTTAAAAGTATCAAGGACAATAGCAGACCTGGATGGAGAAGAAAAAATAAAAGAGGATCACATTTTAGAGGCTATACACTATAAAATTGAAGAAAAGTTACTAACTTCTAATTTGCTATGAGCCATCTCCTTCCTAGTTCTTACCCTATCCTCCGTCCTTTCCATTGGCAAGGACTTAATAGGGAAAGCATCAGCTATTTTCCATCAATACGCAGCTCTTACGGCTTTGCTTAACAATTCACCCGGCATTCCCGAGTGTCGCCCCAGCAAACAGAGCGGGAACTAACCTGCTCTTCAATAACGGTTTCAGAGGGGAAAGGTTTCTCGGCAAAACCTTAGCCACACTCCCCAGAACTTGCCAAGGACTTTGACTGGTTTTACCCAGCCCCTGTTTAGGATTCCTTCCATTGGCTCCCTTCACAGAACCTTGGCCTGCTCTGGGGAAACCAGCCTCCGAGAATTATTGGACAAAGCCGCTCTTGCTGAAAAAATATAAGGTAGATTTTTTTACCCAGGTTTATAATAGTTATTATACTATAAGGAGGAGGATTATGAAAAAAACAATATTAATAAACGCTCTGACTTTACTCTTGTGTTCTGGGGTAGTTGCTAATAGCTTAGATTTTAGAGTTTCTGAAGGTATTAATGAATCCCAAAGGCTCATAGAAACGGCATATAAGGCTGGGGGTAAGGATAAATCTATCTATCACTTTGAGAAGGCAAGAGCTTATAGAGATATATCTGTATTGCTTGCTTCAGAAATGGAAGAGTTGGGTTCTAAGATATTTGCTATAAAGAGTATGAACTCTGCATCCAAGGCCATAGAGGGAAGTCAGGTGCTTGATAAATTGGAAAGCGCAAAACTAGGACAAGGAAGGCAAGTTATAGATCCAAATAGCCTTTTGTTGGCGCTTGAGAAAATCAGGGATGATAAAGCGTTTAACTGCGCTCCTAAGGAACTGGCTTATGCAGAAGCTTATTACGAGGCTATAGTTTATGAACTTTCAAAAGATAAACCAAAAGATTCTCTTTTGCAAACTCTATATAATAGCTATCTTTCCAGCTATTTAATGGCTAAAGAAAAGGTAGATATATCAAAGAAAGAATCACTTGAGTGTTACGTAGGTAAAATACAACTCCCCAGTGTGCCAGAAGCAAAGGAAGAACCCTTAGCAAATATTCCGGAAGGTGTCGCGGAAAAGGTTGAGAAAGTAGAGGAGCCCCTATTGGTTCGTGCAAGGGTTCATTTTGATTTTGATAAAGCTAACATAAAGAGAGAGTATATCCCATTGTTAAACGAAGTGGTTAGAACTTTAAAGGAAAATCCAAAAATCAGCATAAGAATTGAAGGATATACCGATAACATAGGTGGTAAAACGTACAACGAGAAACTTGCGCTAAGAAGGGCTATGGCAGTTAAAGACTACCTCGTAAAGCACGGTATAGACTCAAAGAGGATAGAGGTTGCAGGCTTTGGAAAAGAGAAGTATATAGCAGAAAATACTACCCCTATCGGTAGGCTCACCAATAGGAGGACTGAGTTTATAGTCATACAGGTAGGTGGGGACTAATAAATAAACTTCATTATCAAGTTCTTTAATAAAAGCCTCTATAAAACCCCAGCCAGCCCAACAAATTGAGTGTTCAACGGGCCTTTCTCTTTTAGATGTCCTTCGTAAAAAATGCAATTGCATATCTGTGCGGAGTTTTCATCGTCCGCAAAGCCAAAGTTTCTTAGGGACTCTTTAAACAACTTTTCCCATTCTTCCCTGCTGGAAGAGGACATTAGAACCTTTGCCATCTCTCTGCCTATTTGTATTATTAATGCAAAACCTCCGCTGTTGCCCGCAATGTTCTGAATTTCATCCACTATCGCAAAAACAAGGTCTGCATTCGTCCAGTCAGGCTTATATACTAATTAGATTTCTGGCTATGTGGAGCATTAAAATCTGTTAAGCATCTCGCATCCTTTTGTTTCTCCATTGCGCACCTACTTATTTAACCCACATCCTCTCCCCTGGATCTAAATTACAGATAAACTTCTTTGCCATCCTTTCTCCATACCTGCACTACAGAAGGTCTTGGGACCACCACACCATCACCCAAATAGGGCCATTTTGTTTGAGCACCTTCTCCAGGGTGCTGTATGGCACAGAAAAAGGTTTTGTAATCATCGGAAAACTCGGGACCGCATATTTCACAGCCTGGAACTCCAGATAGGAACATCTTTAGCTCTTTAGTTTGCATGTTTAGGGTGTATACTCCGTCATTTTTCTGGAGTCTGTCTCTGCTTGGGTTTCCGTCTGTGGCTATCCAAAGGTTTCCTGCTTTGTCAAAAGCAAAATTGTCAGGTGCAGATATTGCTGGCACATTTGAAGTTGCAGTTTGGCCGTATATTACAAGTTTTTTGTTGGTATCTGTTGAGTTGGGGTCTCCGCACAGCAGGGGTATAGTCCATGTAAACCTTTCTGCAGTGGGATTTCTGCCCTCTTCTATGATCTCTACGATGTGTCCCATGTAGTTTGGACCTCTTGGATTTGCTCTGTCGGTGGAGGGCTGACCGCTTGCCCCTCTCCTCTCATTGTAAGTTAGAGCAACGAATACACTCTTTGTGACTGGGTTCCACTCAAAGTCCTCTGGCCTGTCCATCTTGGTAGCTCCAAGGGCATCCGCTGCACCTCTGGTGTTTATAAAGCAGAGCACTGGATCATTCTTGAATGCTTCTGGTAGGTTCGGATTGGGTGTTATTCTGCCTCCCTCCACCGTGGCTATTGGGACCCACTCCCCGGTGAAGTTATCTTTAAACCTTGCCACGTATAGGGTCCCTTCGTCCAGCAGCCCAAAGTTTGCTTCTCTGTTGTTTGGATTATACTTACCTTTGGTGACGAACTTATAAACATACTCAAACCTTTCGTCATCTCCCATATATACCACCACTCTACCGTCTGGAGCTACAACCGTGGTTGCTGCTTCGTGCTTGAACCTTCCAAGGGCTGTTCTCTTTACTGGCGGTCTGCTCGGATCGTAAGGGTCAATCTCTACCACCCACCCAAACCTAAAGGCTTCGTTGGGCTCTTGATTTATGTTAAACCTATTGTCTATGTTGTGAAAACCGTAAATCGCGGAGAAACTGCTTGGAACTCCATATCTTTGGTGTATATTCTTAACCAGATCATCGGTGAGTTGGTCTCTGTTGCCAGCAAAGTAAGAATGGAAGTTCTCTTCACAGGTTAAAACTGTTCCCCATGGCGTTTTCCCCGCAGCGCAGTTGTTTAAAGTACCCTTAACAAAGGTTCCCGTTGGGTCATAGGAGGTTTTCATAAGTCTGTGTCCTGCTGCTGGACCGGATATATAGCAGACGGTTTCTCCCGTGATCCTTCTATTATAAGCGGAGCCTTTAACATAAACCCATTTTTCCCCACTCCTTTTTATCTCCACAACAGATACACCGTGGGCGTATAGCATAAGTCGGGACTGATTTTCGGTAGGTGTGTTGAAATTAGAAAACATAAGCTCAGGGTCTGTGTATTCGTGATTTACCACCAAAAGGGCCCTATCTTGGTCTAACTTGAAAAAGCCCACAAAGTCACAGTTGTATCCAAAGCAGTGCTTTTGTCTCTCTACGTCCTCATTGGTGGGTGCGCCGTAAACTCTATTCCAGTCAAGAGCTGGTCCGTTGTCCAACGGATCTCCCCACTTGATAAGGACGCTGTGATCGTAGCCCTCTGGAATCATTATTCTGTCTTCGGTGTTGGGATAGAGGGTGTTGTAGGTTAGGGTAGAAGGCCTGGTTTCTTCTGTTGCACCGTCTGTTGCACCGCAGGAGTAAAGAACTATGGAAGCTGCGGCAAACTTTAATAGGTCCCTTCTGTTAAGTGCATAGAGAAAAATGTCTCCAAAATACTCCAACTTTCTCATGGGAGCACCTCCAACTTTTTTTCATGTAAGTGTTTTTAACTAACTTTTGTTAAAAAATCGTTAAGACTCTTCTTATTCTGTAGATTATCCTCTCCTTTGGCACCACGTCGCAGAGAATATCCACACCCACACCTTCCAGCTCCCCAGTTAAGGCAGCTCTGAGAGTGTGCCAAAAGTCCTTTGCCTTTATACCAAGCTCCTTTTGGGCCAATTTCGCTACTTCCTTTATCCTCTGTGCGTTTAGCTCTCCTTCTTCTAACTTCAAAAGCACGTAGTTTAAAACCTGCACCGCACTTTGGTTTTCAAGCACTGCCTTTGCTTCCTCTGAATAAACCACATCATCCACAAAGAAAGGTCTTAGCTTTTCCACTGCTTCCAATAGTGTCTCAAAGGCATCCCTGGCTTTTTCCAGAACCTTCTTAAGGTATTCATCTTCAAACTCGTATCCTGCCTCCCTCAAAAAAGGTGTCAGGTAGTTTGCAAGCTTATCAACCGAGAGAACCTCCCTTATATAAACTCCGTTCATCCATCTTAGTTTTTGGGCATCAAAGACCGCAGGGGAGCTGTTTATGTCCTTTAGATCAAAGAGTTTTTTTAACTCTTCCTTTGAGTATATCTCCCTTCCCTCCTCTGGCGGAGACCATCCCAAAAGGCAAAGGTAGTTAAACATTGCCTCTGGCAGAAAGCCCTCCTCTCGGTAGTTCTTTACAGAAACTGCACCGTGTCTTTTGGAAAGCTTACTTCTGTCTGGTCCAAGGATCACTGGCAGATGAGCAAACTTTGGAATCTCAAAGCCCAAAGCTCTGTATATAAGTATCTGTTTGGGAGTGTTTGGAATGTGGTCCTCTCCCCTTATTACGTGACTAACTCCCATCAGAGCGTCATCCACAACCACCACGAAGTTATAAACAGGCGTGCCATCGCTCCGAACGATCACAAAGTCTCCAAAATCATCTGCACTTATGGATATGGGTCCCTTTACTAAATCCTCAAAGGTGATTACCTCTCCCTCTGGTACTCTGAACCTTATGGTATAGGGCAGTCCCTTCCTTTTGGCCTCCTCCAGGGTTAAGTGTCTGCACTTGCCCGAATACCTGTAGGGAATGCCCTTTTCCTCAGCCAGTTTTCTTTCTTCTTCCAACTCCTCCGGTGTGCATATACAGGGATAAGCCCAGCCACTTTCTACTAGCTTGAGGGCGTATTCTCTGTATATATCAAACCTTTCCGATTGTCTGTAAAGTTCATCCCACTCTATGCCAAGCCACTCCAAGTCTTTAAGGAGCATCTCCTCAAACTCTTTGGAAGATCTTTCTCTGTCTGTGTCTTCTATGCGAAGGATAAACTTACCACCGTGATGTCTGGCAAAAAGGTAGCTAAATATGGCAGTTCTTGCGTTGCCAAGGTGCAGATAGCCCGTAGGGCTTGGTGCAAACCTGCTAACTATCATGCTTTAATCCTTGGCAAGTATTTTAAGGGCTATGGGGGATACTAAGGTAGTTATTGCCACCACGAATATAACCACCGCATACAGCGTATCATCAAAGAGCTTAGCTTGTCTTCCAAACTCTGTAAAGATCAGACCCACCTCTCCTCGGGGCAACATAGAAAAACCAATAAGAAGCCTCTCTTTCGTAGTTCCAGGTATAAAAAACCCAGAGATAACTTTACCAAAAATGGCAATTAAGCCAAGCACAATAGCAAAGGTCCAAAATTTAGGAGAGCTAAAATCTATGGCCTTTAGATTTAACTGAAGCCCAACGTAGACAAAGAAAATGGGCGTTAAAACCCAAACCAAAGGTAATATAGAATGCTCTATCTTTTCTGCCATTCTCTCGTCGGTTTTCAAAAACAGTGCAAAGGGAAGGGCAAACCTTCTGGAAAGAGCAAGTCCCGCAGTAAAGGCACCTAAGATCTCCGGAGAACCCACCTCATGCGCCAAAAAGGCAAAGAAAAATACCATAGACAAGACCGCAGGTGGAACAAAATCCATAGTCCCAAGCTTTCTGGAAAGTATCTGAATGATCCTTGCCAAAATCTGAGCCAGTATAGGAGATAGTATGAAAAAGGAGGCTATGTATAGTATTAGAAGAAACAGTGCATCCACATGAACCATACCTTCCTTAGAAAGCTCATACAATCCTGCAAGAACGATAACGCCGAATATATCATCCAAGACTGCGGCGCCAAGCACTATCTGGGCAAACCTCTCTTTCATCTTACCCAAATCTTCCAAAACTCTGACTGTTATTCCTATGCTCGTGGCGGTTAAGGTGCCACCTATGAAAAGGGATGTCAGGAAAGGCAAATCAAGAACATAAAAGCTAAAAAGAAAACCTAAGACCATGGGAGCTGAAGCACCTACTGTGGCAACTACAATGGCGTGTATGCCCACCTTTCTAAGTTGGTGAATGTCCGCCTCTAATCCTACCTGAAAGAGCAAAAGTATCACTCCAAGCTCCGCAAGGACCTTTATTATTTGATTTGGTTCAATAAGACCTAAGGCGCTTTTGCCAAGAAGGATACCTACCAATATCTCCCCCAAAACTGCGGGAATACCAAACTTGGCGAAGGTGTCCCCTATGATCCTTGCACTGAAGAGGATTATGGCAAGGTAAAGCAAAACGTAGTGTATTTCCATGGTTTACCACCCAGTGGACCCAAAACCGTTTTCTCCCCTTAAAGTGGGACTTAGTTCCAGAACCTCTTCCCAGAGGACCTTAACAAAAGGAGCTATAACAAGCTGGGCTATCCTATCCCCTCTTTTTATGAGAAAATCTTCTTGCCCCAAGTTTATAAGTGCTACTTTAATTTCTCCTCTATAGTCTGGATCGATGGTGCCGGGAGCGTTCAAGATAGTTATGCCGTGCTTTATAGCCAAACCACTTCTTGGTCTTACCTGAGCCTCAAACCCATCGGGCAGTTCTATGGCTATGCCAGTAGGAAGCAAAACTCTTTCCAAAGGTTTGAGGACCACTGGCTCATCACCAGCGTACAAAAGGTCCATACCCGCAGAGCCTATCGTAGCGTAAGAAGGTAAGGCTAAGTCTTTGGAGTGTGGAAATCTCTTGATTTTAACCTTCAGCATTTTATTCCTCCTTAGCCGGCGGTGGGATTTGAACCCACGACCTAGGCATTACGAGTGCCTCGCTCTACCGCTGAGCTACGCCGGCTGGTCTACACCAACCGTACTCAAGTCTGGCCTTCCTTTCTCGTCTATGCCTATGACCTTTACCCTTATCTGATCCCCCACCTTAAACCTTGCTCTAACATCCCTGACCCTTTCTCCCATCTTTGACACGTGAAGCATTCCCACCTTTCCTTCAAGGACCTCAACAAACACTCCGTATGGTTCTACCCTTGTTATCTTTCCTTCATAGACTTTACCAACTTCCACCTCTTCCAAAAGCTTCATTATAGCCTCTTTCACTTGCTGGATTGCCTCTTTACTCATACTGGTCAAAGACGTTTTGCCACCCTCATGAACCCAAACGGAGACACCCAGCTTGTCCCTCCACTCTCTAACATTTTTGCCACCGGGACCTATAACCACAAGTGCTTTATCTTCTGGAATCTGTATGATCTCTATCTTCGGAGCATATGGAGAAACTTCCTTCCTTGGTTCTGGCATAGCTTGATACATCTTTTCCAGGATATAAAGCCTTCCTTCCTTTGCCTGCATAAGAGCTTCTTTCATAATCTCCCTGCTTAAACCCTTTATTTTTATGTCCATCTGCACGCTGGTAATACCATCCTTTGTGCCTGCCACCTTAAAGTCCATGTCTCCAAGCTGATCTTCGTCTCCGAGAATGTCCGAAAGGATCGCATAACGATCTCCTTCCATTATGAGCCCCATAGCTATACCTGCCACGTGCTTTTTCATAGGAACACCTGCGTCAAAGAGCGCCAAAGAACCTGCGCATACAGTAGCCATAGAAGTAGAACCGTTGGACTCCAAGATATTGGAAACCACCCTTATGATATAAGGAAACTGTTCTTGGGGAGGAATAAGGGGTTCCAGAGCTCTCTCCGCCAAGGCACCATGCCCTATCTCCCTTCTCCTTGGTGGCCCCCAAGGTTTTGCCTCTCCCGTGGAAAAAGGTGGAAAGTTATAGTGAAGCATGAACCTTTTAAAGGTCTCCCCTTCGTAGATGGTCTCCACCAACTGGGCTTGTTCTGGAGCTCCCAAAGTAACTGTGGCAAAGGCTTGGGTTTGACCTCTCGTAAAGATGGCACTGCCGTGGGGTCTTTCAAAGGGATGAACCTCTATACTAATAGGTCTAATGTCCTTTGGACCCCTACCGTCAATCCTCAAACCCTCATCCAAGACCATTTTTCTCATTAGCTTGCTGATGAGTTTTTTGTATTGATAACTGAGTTTGAAAAGTTGGTCCTCTGGGACCTGATGGTTTGCTATGAAATCTTCAAAGATCTTAGCCTGAAGCTTTTTCCTTTCCCTTTTGTCTTGAACTTTTAAGGACTCTTTTATTCTATCTGTGCAGTAGCTTTCCAAAAGTCTTTGCAGATCTTCGGGAAGCTCAAGTCCTTCAAATTCAACTTTGGGAGAGCCCATTCTTTTTCTTAGCTCATCCTGTGCATGCAGTAAGTCCCTTACGGCGGACTGGCCAAAGAACAGCGCCTCCATAAAGGTTTCCTCATCTACCTCCTTGGCACCACCCTCCACCATCACAATGGCAAACTCAGAGCAAGCCATGACTATCTCTAAATCTGCCTTCTGTCTCTCTTCGTAAGTGGGGTTTGCCACCAATTTTCCTTCCACTCTGCAGACTCTAACCCCTGCTATAGGTCCGTCAAAGGGCACACGAGATAAGTGCAATGCTGCACTGGCACCGGTTATGGCTAACACATCGGGATCATACTTGTCATCTGCAGAAAGGGTAAGGGCAGTAATTACTACCTCATACGGAAAGCCCTCAGGCAAAAGAGGTCTTACAGGTCTGTCTATTACACGGGAGACCAATATTTCTCTGTCTGTTGGCTTTCCTTCCCTCTTTACAAAACCACCGGGTATTTTACCCCAAGCGGAGGACTGCTCCCTGTAGTCAACAGTCAGGGGAACAAAGTCAATGTTAGGTACTGGGTTTTCGGACATAACAGCTGTTACTAGAACCGCAGTTCCTCCCTGTTTGACCACAACCGCACTGTCTGCAAGCTTTGCATAGTGCCCCGTCTCTATGATTATTGGATCTTTATCTTCAAATTTAACTTCTACCCTCTCCATTATTTAACCTTTAACCCAAGTTTTTTGACGATCTCCAGATATTTATCATAATCTTTTTGCTTAAGATACTCTAAGTGTCTCCTTCTTGCATGTATCATAGCGATCAGTCCCCTTCTCGAGTGAATGTCCTTTTTGTGCTTTTTTAGATGTTCTGTGAGCCTGTTTATTTTCTCCGTAAGTATGGCTATCTGCACTTCTGGAGATCCCGTATCCGTATCGTGCCTTCTGTAATCCTCAATAATTTTCTGCTTTATCTCCTTTGGAAGGGCCATAGGGTTTACCTCCTTAAATGTTTGGTAATTTTTATAGAATTATAAACCAAAACTCTAAGGGAGTTTCAACTACACTTGATTTTACCGAAAAACCTGTGTATATTATCAACAAGGGGGTGGTTTATGCCACTAGATTATCAGGGTATATACATACTTTCCAGTGGTATGCTTCTGCAGCAAAGAAAGTTGGAAACAATAACCCAAAACTTAGCCAATGTAAATACTCCTGCTTTCAAAAGTGAGTTGATGCTTGCTGGAGTTTGGGACACGCCTGACGGCCAGAGAGTAGAGAACAATGATTCAGGAAATCCTGCAAACAATTTTGTTTATCCTATAGTGGAGAGAATGCACACTCTTCTAACGCAGGGGCCAATCAGACAAACGGACAATCCTTTGGACCTGGCTCTTGAGGGTGAGGGCTTTTTTGCTGTCAGGTCGGGACAGGAGGTGTTTTACACTCGCAAGGGAAACTTTCGTATTGATGCAGAAGGTTACTTAGTCAATGAAATTGGTATGAGAGTTTTAAACGAGAACAATCAAGAAATAAGGATAATGGGGGATGTTAGCTTTGCACCAGATGGCTCTATTTTTAGCAATGGGAACCTTATTGGAAGGTTGGGCATATACAACTTAACTAACCCCCAAAAGGTGGGAAGGGATCTGTTTACAGGCATACCTCAGCAAGCCCAAAACTTTAAGGTTTTGCAAGGTTTTCTTGAAGATTCTAACGTAAACGCCATTTTGGAGATGGCAAAGCTTATAGAAGCTCACAGGGCTCACGAAACATATGCCAACCTTATCAGGGCTCTGGACCAAATTCAAGAAAAGGTCAGCAACAACTTAGTTTAAAAGAGGCTTTTCTGACCAAAGACTTTGTCCAACTCTTTTAATATACTTTTCATTTCAAGCTCTTCAAGCTTTTTCTTAAGAGCGTCTATTGTAGGACTTTTTAGCTTTAAATCTTCCAGCTCCACTTCTAAATGCTCCGGTGGTTTTAGCTCTACCAAAGAGTAAGCTAATTTCAGTTTTTCTCTATCCGCCTGCGGAAAAGCCTTCTCAAATTCGTCCCATCTGGAAAGTATATTCTCTACAGAAACATACTTTTTAAGAATATTTATAGCGGTTTTTGGACCTACCCCCTTTATACCCTCTATGTTGTCCGTCTTGTCTCCTACCAAGGCAAGGTAATCTGCCAGCTGTTTTGGTCCCACACCAAACTTTTCTTTCACCTTTTCCTCGTCAAACACTTCGTTAAGCACAGGATTGATCACGATAACTTTTTTATCCTCAACAAGCTGAAGCACGTCTTTGTCTGGAGAATAAATCTTTACGTTAAACCCCCTTTCAAGGGCTAACTTAGTCAGATAAGCTATCAGATCGTCCGCTTCATAACCTGGCATTTCTACGAGCTTTATACCCAACAAAGAAGAAAGTTCTTTTATCACCGGTATTTGAACCTTCAAAGGATCTGGCGTAGGTGGTCTTTTGCTTTTGTATTCTGAATAGGTAAGCTTTCTCTGAGTGGGTGCGGGTAGGTCAAAGGCTATAGCCATGTAAGATGGTTTTTCTGTTTTCAAGATAGAAAGTATGGACCTAAGAAAGCCGTATATGGCACCTGTGGGAAAGCCCGAGCTTGTGGAAAGTGGCGGTAGGGCAAAGAAATTTCTGTAAAGGAAGGCAGAACCGTCAAAAAGGTAGAGGACTTTCATAAGGAATGCATCTTTTTTCTGTAATAACTTTTACAAGCCTCTACCAAGCTTTGGGTAGCACTCTTCACGTCTTCAAACCCGAGTATGGCGGAAACGACTGCAATACCCTTTGCCCCGCTTTCCAAAACCTCGGCCACTCTGTAGTGAGTGATACCCCCAATTGCTACTATTGGTTTTGAAGTCATCTTTACTGCCTGCCTAAGGGCTTCTATACCCACAAGCTTGTAGTCTTTTTTCGTTGAAGTTTCGTATATAGAGCCAAAGCCTATGTAGTCTATAGGCAGATGCTCTACTTCTCTTAGCTTTTCCAAGCTATTTACGGAGTATCCTATGTACATTTTGTTTCCTACGAGTTTTCTTACCACGTCCGGCGGAAGGTCCTTTTCTCCCACATGCACCCCATCTGCTTCCACTGCAAGAGCCAAATCTACTCTGTCATTAACCACAAGCTCCACACCGTATCTTTTGGTTAGCTCCCTCAGAACCAAAAGCTCTTCGTACATCTGCCTTGAGCTTTTTTGCTTGAACCTATACTGAAGGGCAGTAATTCCTCCCTGTATTGCCTGTTCTACGGTGCTTATAAGGTCCCTATCTTTGAAGAAGGCATCGTCGGTAACCAAATATACGCTTAGGTTCATATCTTTTAAAGATAGCCTGCTTCCACGCCTATGCAAGCGTTCCAAACAACTTTTATTCTATCTTTGTACTTTTCTATAACCTCTGGGTTTTCACAGCCGGGTTGTAACCATACACACTTGGCACCTACCTTTAGGGCTTCTTCAAAAATGGGCTCTATGTGTGCTGGGTTTCTAAAAACATTTACTATATCTACAGGCTCTGGCACTTCCTGCAAAGAGGACAAAACTTTTATACCGAGTATTTCCTGACCCGCATACTTTGGATTGACAAAATAAACCCTGTGCTTTCCTTTGTTTATAACCCTCTCTGAAACGTAGTAAGAAGGTCTTTCTGGATCTGGAGATATGCCCACAACCGCAACGACCTTTGCACTTTTTAAAACTTCCAGAGCGTCATCTTGGTGTGGATGATGGAGTTCTCTCATGGGAAAAATTATATCATATTCTTTACAGTCTCTAAAAGCTGGTCCATATCTTCTTTTGTTCTCTTTTCTGTAACTGCAACGAGCAAGCGGTCGCCGTAGCCAAACCTTTTTAAAGGTAAGCCAAACACAAAGCCTTTTTCCAAGAGTTTTTGGTAGATCTCCTCTGCCCTCGGGTGTTTTACTGGAAACTCCCAAAGATGTTTTCCGGTGTATGGCACCTCAAAGCCCAGCTCTAAGAGTTTTTCCTTCAGATATAAAGCCTTTGACAAGCTCTGGATCGCCACTTCCCTAAGACCCTTTTTCCCAAAAAGGACCATATAAAGCAGATTTGCTAAAGCCATAAGATTTTGGTTTGTGCATATATTAGAAGTAGCCCTTTCCCTTCTTATGTGCTGTTCCCTTGTTTGAAGTATTAGAGTAAAAGCGCGTTGGCCCTTTACGTCTTCTGCCAAGCCCACTATTCTTCCCGGCATTTTTCTGACGAGTTCCTCCCTGCTTGCAAAAAAGCCCACATAGGGACCCCCAAAGTTTAATGGAACACCCATCTGCTGTCCTTCCCCCACCACTATGTGAGCTCCAAACTTGCCAGGAGGTTCCAAAATAGCCAAGGCTATGGGGTCTGCCACCACTATCAACGGCACCTCGTAATGTTGGGCAAGCCAAGAAATTTCCTTTAAGGGTTCCACAAAGCCAAAGAAGTTAGGATACTGAACCGCTAACGCATGACATGTTCCATCTTTTAGATGCTTTTCCAAAAGTTCCAAATCCACAGTTCCTTCATAGGTGAGGGGAATAGCCTCCAAAAGGTCTTGATATCCAAAAAGATACGTCTTTACCACATCTCTGTAAAAAGGATTTATCCCTTCTGTAAGAATAACCTTATTGCCTCTGCCTTTAATAGCCCTTGCCATAAGCACCGCCTCTGCCAGCGCAGAAGCGCCGTCATACATACTGGCGTTTGCTACTTCCATACCCGTTAGCTCGCACACAAGCGTCTGATATTCAAACAGAGCCTGAAGGGTGCCCTGAGAGGCTTCCGCTTGGTATGGAGTGTATGCGGTCAGATACTCTCCTCTGCTTAGTATCTGCCATATAGCGGATGGGATGATGCGATCATATGCTCCCCCACCCACAAAATAGACCAATGGCTTGTTTAGTTTTGCCAGTTCTTTGAAGTATCTTCTTAGCTCTTCCTCAGACTTAGGTTCAGGAAGGTTTTCCGTTTTCTCCAAAAGGGAGGGATCTATGTGTGAGAAAAGCTCCTCTAAAGAGGACAGTCCTAAGGTGTTTAGAATCTCTTTTGTTTTTTCTTCCGAGTGGGGGATATACATTTACCGTTCCTTTTCTTCATACCTCAAATCTTCTTCTGGCAGTGTTTCTAAGGATTCCTCAATGATGGGGCTTTCTTCTTCTGGGAGCTGTAGAGTAACTTTTTCGCCCTTCTCTTCCAATATCAACTCCACAAGTATTTCAGCATACTCCTTAGGGGAGAGAAGATCTTCCACCTCGGATACGTCCGCCAGTTCTAAAACTGCAATCCACCCGTCCTCGTAAGGAGATTCATTGATGATAGCAGGCTCGTCGTTTAGAGCTTCATTAACCTCTATCACCCTACCAGACACTGGAGAATAAATCGGAGAGACACTTTTTACAGATTCAACGTTGGCCAACGTGTCCCCGCTTTCAAACTCCTCTCCTACAGAGGGCAGGTCTACATAAACTATATCCCCCAGCTCCTTCTGTGCATAGTCTGTTATACCCACCCAAGCTCTGTTGCCCTTCACTAAAGCCCATTCATGATCCTTCGTATAATACCTGTCCGCCTTTACTAAATACTTTCCTACAAAAAAGTCTTCCATTTTGAGACCTCCTTTAGAGTATTTCGTATTTTATCCCGTATTCCTGATAAACTTCGTTAAGTATATCTTCTATATTACCCTCTGCATTTCTGTACCTTTCCACAGTTCTTATTACGTAATCAAGATCCATAAGCCTGAGCAGAGCAACACCTTTTGACACTATGTTCTTTTTGCCTGCGCTTAACAGTTTAGCAAGCTTTTCTTTTGTTAGCTTTTCTATAGGGTCCAAAACGAGCACGTGGTTACCTCTTAGTTTCCTTAGCCCTTTGTATAGCCCATAAAGAAAACTACCTTTTTCGTTGTTTATAAACACCACCTCAGGAAATTTGTCAAAGAGATCTTTCATCTCAGAGGTTATAACCGCGTATATGCTGTCAGGTCCTATTATTCTACTTAATAGATTTACCTGATCCTTCAGATCTTCTGTTAGGTCCTCTTTCTCTAAAAGGGATCTGTACAAGATAAGTAAGACCTTCATTCCTATTAATTATAATGCTTTAGAGCTTTTCAACGAATATTGGGCTATAATAGTTATAAGCTTTTCGGAGGCTATTAATGAAGAAAAAAATAAGGATTGCTATTGCTGGTGTGGGCAATTGCGCAAGCGCTTTGATTCAAGGAATTCATTACTACGAAAAAAATCAAGCGAATGATGTAAGTGGTTTGATGTTTGAAGATGTGGGAGGATACAAACCATGGGACATAGAAGTTGTTGCCGCATGGGACATTGACGCAAGGAAGGTTGGAAAGGATGTATCCGAAGCTATCTTTGCTGCGCCTAACTGCACCACTGTATTTGAACCTGATATTCCAAAGAAAGGTGTAAAGGTGCGTAAAGGGAAGGTGTTGGACGGATTTGCACCCCACATGGCTAATTATCCACCAGACCGTACCTTTGTACTTTCCGATGAAAAAGAGGATGAACTGGAGGATGTTGTCAGAGTGCTAAAAGAAACCGAGACTGAGATACTCATAAACTATGTACCCGTCGGCTCGGAACAGGCGGCAAGGTTTTACGCAGAAGCTTGCCTTAGAGCGGGAGTTTCCTTCATAAATGGTATGCCTACCTTTATAGTCTCGGACCCAGAGTGGGCAAAGCGTTTTGAACAAGAGGGAATACCAGTGGTTGGGGATGACATAAAGTCCCAGGTGGGTGCGACTATAGTTCACAGAACCTTGGTTCAGCTTTTCACGGACAGGGGGGTAAAAATAGACAGAACTTATCAGCTCAACTTTGGGGGTAACACGGACTTTTTAAACATGCTAGAAAGGGAAAGGTTAAAAACTAAGAAAATATCAAAGACCTCCGCCGTCGAATCCCTGCTTCCTTACGATATAGGATACGAAAACATTCACATAGGACCTTCCGATTGGGTTCCCTGGCTAAAGGATAGAAAGATCGCATACATAAGGTTAGAGGGAAGACTTTTTGGTGATGTACCCATGTATTTGGAGCTAAAGCTTGATGTGGAAGACTCACCAAACAGTGGAGGTTCAATGATAGATGCCATAAGGTGTTGTAAGCTAGCAAGAGACAGGGGTATTGGTGGTCCTCTGTATTCTATAAGCGCATACACCATGAAACATCCACCCATACAGTACCCCGACTGGCAGGCAAGGAAAATGGTAGAGGAGTTTATCAGAGGTGAAAGGGAAAGATGAAGGAAAGGCTTTTTACACCAGGTCCTGTGGAAATTCCAGAAAGGGTCAGAAAGGTCTTAGGAGAACAAATCATCCACCACAGAACGGATGAATTCAAAAGAGCTTTCTTAGAGGTCAGAGAACTCTTTAAAAGGCTGGTAGAAGATAGCTCAGAGAACTTTGTATTTTTCGCAAGCTCTGGCACGGGTGCTATGGAAGCGAGCATTCTCAACTTCTTTGAAGAGGGGGATAAGGTAATAGTGGTAAATGGCGGAAAGTTTGGGGAACGCTGGCTTAATCTGGCAAAGCACTGGGGACTAAATCCAGTAGAGTATAAAGTAGAGTGGGGTAATTCTGCGGACCCAAATAAAGTTAAAGAGCTAATGGATAGAAATTCAGACTGTAAGGGAGTGCTTATGCAGATATCCGAAACATCCACAGGTGTTTACCATCCCACAAAGGAGATAGGTTCTCTATGTAGAGAAAGAGAGGTTTTGCTGGTGGCAGACGCAATAACAGCCCTTGGGGTTTATAAAATCGTGCCTTCTGAATGGGGAATAGATGTTCTTATTGGTGGCTCTCAGAAGGGATTTCTTTTGCCCCCTGGACTTTCGGTGGTTTGGTTTTCCAGAAATGCTGAAAAGAGATTAAAAGAGAGGGCCTTTTACTTTAGTATAAAAAAGGAGATTAAAAAGCAGTTGGAAGGTCAAACTGCGTGGACGCCAGCCATAAGCTTAATACTGGCTATGAAGGAAAGCTTAAGTATGCTTTTGGAAGAGGGGATGGAAAAGGTAGAAAAAAGACATAGAACTCTTTCTAAGGCAACCCTAAGAGCAATAGAGGTTTTAGGTTTAAAACGGTTTGCCCAAAATCCATCTATTTCCGTATCCGCCATAGCCTCCGAGCAAGCAGAAAATATAAGAAGGGAGCTTTTAAGACATGGCATAAGAACTGCCGGCGGTCAGGATGAGTTAAAGGGAAAGATATTCAGAATATCCCATATGGGAGTGGATCCAAAGGATGGATTGATGCTTATAGGTATGCTGGAGGTGGTGCTTAAAAAGCTGGGCCTTTGCCAAAGATTGGGAGAGGGTGTAAAAGCATACTCTGAAGTATTTATAGAAAGTGGATTATGGTAAAGCTATTTTTGGTCAGGCATGCGGAAAGCGAATGGAATCCGATAGGCAGGTATCAGGGGCTTTTGGATCCTGATCTTTCGGAAAGAGGGAAAATTCAAGCCCAGCTTTTGGCAAAGGCTTTAGAAAAAGAAAAGATAGATGTAATCTATTCCTCTCCGCTAAAAAGAACTTACCAAACCGCTTTGGCCATAGCAAGTAAGCATAACTTGGAGGTAATACAAGAAAGAAGGATAATAGAGATAGATCATGGCGTTTGGTCTGGTATGCTTGTGGATGAGGTAAAGCAGAAGTATTCGGAGGACTTTAGAAGGTGGTTAGAGGAGCCACACAAGATTAAGTTTGAAGGAGGAGAGTCCTTAGAAGAGGTTTATGCAAGGGTAAGGGAGTTTTTGGAGTTTGTAAAGCAAAGTCACCAAAATCAAACAGTGGTGGTGACTTCTCACACTGTTCCAATAAGAGCAATGCTTTGTACCCTTTTGAACATAGACCTATCCAAGTTTTGGGCTTTTGGTTGTGATAACGCAAGCTATACATTGGTGCATATGGAAGAAAGAAGGAACGTTATAGTTAAACTTAACATAACCTGCCACTTGGGAGAATGGTATGTTCAAGCCCATAGTGCTCTTTAGTCTTTTAATCTTTCTCTTTGGCTTTTCGCAAATAAAAAAGGAGTTTGACCTTCAGGTAGAGATAGTGGCAAAGGAAGTTGAAGAAAAGCCCAAGATCTATCCCCCCGAGAGACTACCTGTGGAAGAAGCTAAACCTTTAGACCTCTCTGCAAGGCTTTTGCAACCACCAAAAGAGGTGGAGTCTTTGCCAGTTTCTCCCGTTAGGGAAGAGGGCCCCAGTTGTGGAAAGCCGAAAGATGCAATAGCATACAAAAAAGGAGTGGATTACTATCTTGCGGGGAAACTCACCCAGTCGGAGCAGGAGCTAAGCTCCGTTCTTACCATGCCATCCGTTTACAGACCTATGGCTGAGTATGTTTTAGGTTTGATAAAGCTAAGTCAGGGGCAAAAAACCCAAGCTCTGAACTTTTTTGAAAACTCATGCAAATATCCACACCAATACAGACAAGCATCCTGCGAGCTGTTTTACGCACTAAGTTTTGAGTTAAAGGGAAGTGTTCCAGAGAATAGGGACCAATTTTGGGGAGTAGTTTATAAAATAAAGCACGAAGGAAAATACACAGTTCCAAATTGTGAAGGTGCTGTTTTTAAAAGATACTGTGCATACGTGAGCAATTTTGTAAAGGGGGAGATAGACAAAAACTACAAAGATAGCACAAGTGTAAGGAGGGCTATTTTGCTTTTTGAAAATGGTCAGTTGGAGGAGGCGGAGAAAATATTTACTGAATATTCAAAACCAATAAAACCATACCGAGATATTGCCCTTTACTATTTAGGGCTCATTGCCTTGCAAAAGAACAAGCCAGACTTGGCTTACAGGTACGCAAGCCTTTTAGAAACAATAAACAGCGAATATGCCTACTCCCTTTACTCCCACATAGCTTCAAAGAGCGTACTTTTAGCAAGATTAACCTACAGTATAACAAAGGACCCAAGGTTTTTAAACGTAGCTGGAACAATAGCATACAACAATGGAGATTATCAAATTGCTTTTTCAAACTTTTTAGAGGCTAAAAAGGTTAAGTATGCGGTCTATTCTTTAATCAAAATTGGGGACTATCGCACTGCATACAGACTTTTGGAGAAGAAGGAGGACAAAGATAGAGAAGATTATGTTTGGCTTTTAGAATCTGCCTACTGGGCAGGTATGCCTATGGAAAATGCTTTAGAGCTTGTTAAAGAAAACCATCCGGATCTATATAGAGAGTACTTAGGTTGGGCTTTCTTTAGAAAAGGCGATTGGGCCTCTGCCCTAAAATACTTTGACGATCCAGAGTATAAAGCCCTATGCTACTACAACCTCAAAAAATATCAGGAAGTTTTGAATACTTTACAAGGGATCTCATCCCAAAGGGCCAATTTACTAAAAGCCAAGTCCGCGCTATTTTTGAACAATCCTTCTTTGGCAAGGAAGTTCCTCTCGCAGAACTCAGATGAAGAACTATACCTTTTGGGTATAAGCTTCTTTATGGAGGAAAACTACGACAGAGCTATTGAGTACTTTAGAAAAGTTTCAAGGAAAAGTCCCTTTGGTCCAAGGGCACTGATGAAAACAGCAGATACTCTTTACAACTTGGGAAAGGTAGAAGAAGCGAAAGCTACCTATTGGGAAATCTTAAAGAATTTCCCCGACGATCCTGTGGCTAGTCAGGCTGCCTTGGCCCTTTTGGAGGGAGACATTAACCTCACAGATGCCAAAAGGGAAGAGCTTATAAGAGAGTATTTAAAGAAAAACCCAAACTCGCCGTACGCAGGGGAGCTGAAGTACCAATTAGCAGACATCTTGATAAACAAAGGAGAAAAAAAGGAGGCGCAAAAACTTTTGGTAGAGCTTTACGAAGAGAGGGGAGATTTAAAATACAAAGCGCTACTTAAACTTGCAAGCATTGAAGAAGACAAAAACAACAAAGCGGTACTTTTATACAAGGTTTATAAAGAAGGACCAAAAGAGGAATCTGCCCAGGCTAGAAAAGAACTGATAGCTCTATACACTGAACTGGGAGACATGCTAAGTGCTGCAGAACTTTTGGAAGTTGGAGACTTCCAGGAAAAAGAAAAAGCAATTGGGCTATATGTAAAGCTAAGTCAGTGGCAGAAGGCGTTAAGTTTGGCAAAGGAACTCATGCAAATGGGACTAAGAACTCAATTTTTTGAGAATAACCTGATGGAAATTTATCAAGCAGTTAAAGACGAAAGCTTGCTTGACTACTTAATAAAAAGCCCAGACGTAAATATTTCCGCTAAGGCTAAGTTTGAAAAAGCTCTGATTTTGAACGCCCAGAAGAAACCAAAGGAAGCTCTTGAGTATCTGGTGGATATATCCATTAACCACAAAGGCACATCTGTTTATAATACTGCTATAATGGAAGGAGTACGAATATTTTTAAGTCTCGGTTTGAGGAGGGATGCAAGCTGTTTTTTAGAGAGGTTTGATCTAAAAAGTGCTTCTAAGGAGGAAAAAATCAAGTTTGAAAACTTGAGAAAAAACCTTCCAAAGTGCGAGGCAAGATGATGGAGCAGATGCTTCTTCTTTTGAAAGCAGGCGGTCTTGCTATGTATCCTCTTTTGCTTCTGTCCATAGTTTCTTGGGCAGTTGTGGTAGAAAGGTTTATAAACCTCCGAAGCTCTAATTTCATACCAAAGAACTTAAAAGATGCCAAAGCTTTGTTGCTTGCCAAAGACTTAGATGGTGCCTTTAAGGTTCTTTCCTTGGACCCTACACCCTTTGGTAAAACCCTTTATTTGCTATTGGAAAACCACATAAAGCATGGATTATCAAAGAGAGAGCTTATGGATATAGTCAGGTCAGAGATAGATCTTTTAGTGCCCAAGGTAGAGAAGAACTTAGCCATACTATCTACTATTGCCAGCTTATCACCCCTCATAGGGTTATTTGGCACAATTACTGGTCTTATAAAAGTGTTTAGATCTTTTTCCTTAAATCAGTCAGAAACCGCACTGAACCTTCTTTCTGCTGGTATAGGGGAAGCGTTGGTGGCAGCGGCCACAGGTCTGGCAGTTGCTATTCCAGCTTTATTTTTTTACTGGATCTTTAGGATATGGGGTAATAGCATACTGAATAAGTTAGAAGAGGAAGCAATTGAGGTTGTTAGGGCTATTTCATGAGGAGAAGAAGGCTCAGCTTTGATGAAAGGGCATACATAGATGTGGTGCCGCTTGTGGACACACTTTTGGCAGTTTTTCTTTTCCTTGCAGTGCTTGCATTCCAATCTCCCATAACTCTGCTGGCTGTTAAATTACCCTTTGCACAGGAAGGAGAAAAAAGGGAAGTTTCTCAGGTTTTAACCGTTCAGGTCCTAAAAAGCGGAGAATACATATTGGAAGGTCAGAGAAGAAATCCAGAGGAAATAAAGCAAGTTTTAGGGGAAAGAAAGCCAGAAAGGTTGGTCATACAAGCGGATGAGGAAACACCCCACAAGTTTGTAGTCCGGCTTATGGATATAGCCAAGGCCCAGGACGTTCAGGAAGTGCTTATAGCTACAAGAAAGAAGCTCTGATGTTTTTCTTTAAAAAGCTAATATCTCACTTGATACTCCCGCCCGGTATTTTTTTGATAGTCTTTCTGATAATAGCCATACTAAGTAAAAAGAGCAGGTTTGTAAGGATCCTGTCTTTGGGCTCCGCTCTGTTTATTTACGCCCTTTCCATAGAACCAACAAAAGACCTGCTGTATAAACCTTTAGAGTCTTCCTACCCCACTCCCTCGGAGCCAAAGGGAGATGCTATAGTGATCTTGGGGGGTGGAGCCTACAGCACTGGCATACTAAAGGAAGACTCCACAAAAAGACTCCTCACAGGCTTTATACTTCACAAGCAGACTGGACTGCCTCTAATTCTCTCCGGCGGTGCGTCAGTGAGCGCCCTTCCAGAGGCTGAGATAATGAGGTCCATGCTTGAGAGCTTAGGTGTGGAAAAAGGTAGCCTGTATGCTGAAGTCAAAAGCAGAGACACTGAAGAAAACGCAAAGGAAGTAAAGGCTATATGTCAAAAACTAAAGTGCAAAAGGGTAATATTGATTACCTCTGCTTACCATATGAAAAGAGCTGTGATGTCCTTTGAAAAGGTAGGTTTAGAAGTAGTTCCTTACCCAACTGACTTTAAAAGGGACTTAAGATACAACCTCTACAGCTTTTTACCAAAGATGAGCGTTATGGCAGACAGCTACAAAGCACTGAGAGAGTATTTGGGTTTATTGTGGTATTCTTTTAGCTTGGATGATTAGAAAGTTTTACATAGCTGGTGGGGGAACAGGCGGACATTTTTTTCCAGCCCTTGCCCTTATAGAGTGCCTTATGGAGAAAAACATACCCTGTGAATTCGTAGGTGCAGAGAGGGGTATTGAAAAAAGATTGAGCCATCTTATAGCTTCAGAAAAACATTTCCTTAAAGTTTATCCCTTTATAGGGAGATCTTTGAAAGATAAGATAAAATCTCTTTATAGCGTGTCTTTTTCTTCCTTAAAGCTATACCCTAAGCTCAAGCGTGATAGTGTTAGCGTAGTTTTTGGCGGTTATGCTAGCCTTCCTCTGGGAATCAGCTCCCTTTTAAAGGGGGTTCATCTTTTTTTACACGAACAAAATTCCATACCAAGCACTACCAATCAAGTTTTAAGCAAGTTTGCAAGGTTAATTTTCGTCTCTTTTGAACACTCTAAAAGATTCTTTCCCTCACAAAAAACAGTAAAAACAGGCTTGCCTGTTAGAAGATCCCTACTGGAAGGGCTAAGACTTTCAGAAAAGGAAGCAAGAGAGAGACTTAACTTAGAAGACAGAGAAACCCTTCTTGTGATGGGTGGAAGTCAGGGATCGTCTTTTATAAACAGCTTGGCGGTGGATGTTTTCAAAAAAAAGGGGCTTCAGGGCATACACATAACCGGAGAGAAAGAATACGAAAATTTAAAGCAAGCCTACAAAGGTATGCCCGTGCTTGTTCTTCCATTTACTGAAAGGATGGACCTAATATACAGGGCCTCCAGCGTCGTCATAAGCAGGGCAGGTGCAAGCTCTATAACAGAGCTTTCCCTATACGGTATCCCATCCCTTTTCATCCCCTATCCATACTCTGTAAGAGACCATCAGTATTACAACGCAAAGGAGATAGAAGAGCTGGGGGGAGCTTTTGTGCTCAGACAGGAAGAAGTAGAGCTATCAAAGGTCCTAAAAATTTTGGATAAGCTACTTTCAAACAGAGAAGAATTTTCACGCAACATCAGAAGCTTTGCAGAGCCCAATGCTTGCCAAAAAATCATCGATCACATCCAAAACTTCCTTATGACCTATTCCTAACTCTTCAAAGCTTATCAGCCTATCCCTGAGAATCTCCCGTGGAATACCCGTTATCCTCTGAGCAAGTTCATAGTCAAATCTTAGAAAAAGGCTTCCGTGTAGCAAAAAGCTATTTCTTAACACCCTCATGGCGCAGGCTACTATCTTCTTCCCTCTGTAAGTCAGCTCGCCAAAGGTAGGATAATAAAAGCAAAAGTAATCATCATAAGAACCGATGTATCTGGAAATTTCCAAAGTTATCCCCAGATCTTCAAAGTGCTCTTTCAAACAGCTCATAAAGCTTAGATAAACATCCTTGTATCTTTTGCCCCATCTTTCCTTCAGGTCTGCCACAGAGAAGGACAGGTCCCATCCGTGTAGTAGCGCTCCTCCTCCGGTAGGCCTTCTAACCAGTGCAACAGGAAAGGATCTTTCTTTCTGAAAAAAACCTATGCTTACTGTGGGCTCTTCCCAAGCGTAAAGTCTGAAAAAGGGACCCATACCCTCTTCCGCTTTCAGAAGGTTTTGGTAGTCCTTAAGCATATTTTCAGCGCCGCTTAAAATCTCAATCATTCAAGAACTGCCTGAAGCCTTTCAAGCTTTAGGTCTTTCAAAAGCTGATAGTCCTTCTTTATATCCCTTCCCGCCCTGGTTAAATAGCCTCCCACCATCATAGCATTTGTCATAAGAACAGCCATACCGTAAAAGTCCCTCAAAGTTTGTTCCCTTCCACCGCAAAGTCTTAGCTCAGCTCTTGGATTGGTAAGCCTAAACATGGCAATGATCTTCAGTGCTTCTAAGGGTGATACGCCCGGAGCCTTTTCCAGTGGCGTGCCTTCAATGGGCATGAGAAAGTTAAGCGGAATAGAATCTACCTCCAGCTCTCTGTATGTTAAAGCCAAATCCACTCTATCTTCCTCTGACTCTCCCATCCCAAATATACCCCCACAGCACGTAGATAGCCCAACCTTTTTTATCCTCTTTATAGTTTCATATCTGTCTTCCCAGCTGTGAGTGCTAACTATCTTTGGGAAAAAGTTTTTAGAGGCTTCTAAATTGTGGTTTACTCTCTTTACTCCAGCTTCCTTTAGTTTTTTAAGGGATTCTTCATCCAGTGTTCCTGCAGACACGCACACATTAATTGGAAGCTTTTCCACACGCTTTACCTCTTCTACGCTTTGTTTTATTTTTTCTATCTCTTCCGACGTTGCAGATTTTCCACTCAAAACTACACAGTATCTGTTGGCTCCAAACTCCACAGCCCTGTAAGCACCTTCCACTATCTCTTCCTTTGGCACCAGTGGATAGACGTTAATGGGTGTTTTGTAAAACTTTGATTGAGCACAGAACCTACAATCCTCAGAACAAGCCCCGCTTTTTGCGTTTATGATAGAACAAAATTCTATCTTATCCTTCTGATGAAAGCGGTGATTTACCTTTTGAGCACAGTATACCAACAAAGCAATGTACTCGTCTGGGGTACGAAGGATATTGAGGGCCTCTTCCTTACTCAAAGGATAACCTTCAATAACTCTGTTAGAGAGATCTATCAAAAACTCTTCCCATCTATCCATAACTTACCTCCGTTAAACCTATAGATTTTAATCTTTAACCCAGTTTCTTCAAGTCTTTTATCGCATTTCTAAAGCCAGAGATAATACCTATGAAGAAAAAGAAGAGCAAACCAAAGGGGAAAGTCTTTATCTTGAATACTCTTTCCATCAACCAAACATCAAAGGCATAACCCACAAGGAGTCCAGCAATAACACCGCCAACTATGTTAAAGCCTACGGTTAAAGCTAAAAGATCTTTACCCTTCACTCAATTAAAATTTTAACCTTATGGACCCAAAGCCAATAATTGAAGAACTGAAAAGAAAGGGATACAAAAACATATACACTTGGTGTGACCCACCAGGAACGTTCTACGATTGGCACATGCACAGCGAGGATGAAATAAGAGTGGTCTATAAAGGGTCTATAGTAATAGGCACAAAGGAAGGGATTTACGAATTAAAAGAAGGAGATAGTTTGGAAATAAAGGCAGGTACCCTCCATTGGGCAAAGACGGAAAAGGGTGTGTGCTACGTTTGTGGTAGCAGATAAGTTATATAAATATTCTAAAAGATTTATATAAAGCAAGCTTATATTGTTCTAAAAACTTTTTATTGTCTATCCAAAGTTCGAGCGTTATTATGATTGCTAATGAAATTGGGAGGTGAAAGTATGAGCGTAAGCAGAAGGGATCTTTTTAAGTTGGCAGGTGTGGGTGCCATAGCAGCCGGGCTATCTTCTAAGCCCACCTTTGCAGCTGCAGAAAAAGTGGGAAAAATGGAAGCTATGCTTCCACCACCAAAAGGTAATAGGGTAGTGATATGTGGTGGAGGATGGGCTGGGCTTACTGTAGCAAAGTATCTCAAGAAAGAAAATCCAAACATTGATGTGGTCCTTATTGAAAAGAGGCCAAACTTCTTCTCCTGTCCCATATCCAACCCTTGGTTAGCTGGTCTGGTAAGCCTTGACTTTATATCCCACGACTACAACCAGCCTGCGGCAAAGTATGGCTATAGGTTCATCAATGGTTTGGTTGTAGGAATAGAAAGGGACAGGAAGAGGGTCTATACTAACTACGGTTATATAGAATACAACTACTTGGTTTTGGCACCGGGGATAAGATATAACTACTCTGCTTGGTTCAAGGATGATAAGGAGATGACCAACTATACTAAAATCAACTATCCAGCAGCGTTCATACCCGGTTCTGAGCATTTGGCACTGAAGAGGAAAATTGAGGAGTTTGAGAAAGGAGACTTTATAATCACAGTTCCACCAGGAGCTTACAGATGTCCGCCCGCACCTTACGAAAGGGCTTGTATGATAGCGGAAGTGTTCAAAAGAAATAAAGTGGATGGTAGAGTTATAATCCTTGATCCAAAGCCAGACATAGCGCCAAAGGGTCCTGGCTTCAGAGCTGCATACGAGCAAGTCTATCTTGGTCTAGTAGAGTATGTGCCCAATGCGACCATAAAGGAAGTGGACCCAGTTAACAAGGTAATTAAGACCACCGCTGGAGACTTCAAGTTTACGGATGCCAATTTGGTTCCACCTCATCAAGCAGGTAGTTTGGTTTGGATGGCGGACCTGATAGCAAAGGACAAAGAAGGCAAACCTACAGGATGGGCTGACCAGGATCCTTTAACCTTCCAAGCCAAGGCAGATCCCAACGTTTTCCTATTGGGAGACGTTATAAGTGGTGTTCCCTATCCAAAGAGCGGACACATCGCAAATTCTCAAGGAAAGATAGTGGCAAAGATAATAGCGGGAAGGATAGCAGGTAAAGAGGTCAAGCCTACTTTACCGGACAATACATGCTATTCCATGGTAAACGGCAGTCCTCAAGAGGCCATAGTTATTAATGTGACCTACGAATACGATGAAAAAGAGAAGAAGATAAATCCAAAACCGAGAACCATAAATGATCGCTCCAAAGCGTTGGCAGATGCTACATACGAGTGGGCAAGGGCTATGTACAAAGATATGTTCTCCTAATGCTCACAAACCCCCACCGGGGGCATTAAAATTAAAGGAGGATCTATGAATAGGCGAAGTTTTATAAAAGCATGTAGCACTATAGCTGTAGCTTCTATGATAGATCCATCCGTGTTTTCTAACCTTATCTCCGCCCAAGAGGGAATGTTTAGAGCTTACAAAAAAGCTATTTTGCTAAAGGAGGATGGGTCTCCCCTCACAGAAGAAGACCTAAAACCGCACACAAACTACATATTTTTCTATCCCTACGCAAGCACACCTTGTTATATCATTAATCTAGGAGAAGAGGTAAAACCTGTGGAGGTTACACTAAAGAACGGTAAGAAATACAACTGGCAAGGTGGGGTGGGAAGCAAAAAAAGTATAGTGGCTTACTCTGCCATCTGCGCCCATCAATGGAGTTATCCAACTAAAAAATACTCTTTTATAAACTACTACCCACCAGACAAGCCCTCCGAAGTTACGAAGAAAGCTGGAATAATCCAGTGCTGCGCCCACCTGGCTTTGTATGACCCAAGAGAAGGCGCAAGGGTAATTGACGGACCAGCGGACTTTCCATTAGCATCTGTGGTCATACAAGAAGAAGGTGGAAAGTTTTATGCTATAGGCATCCTTGGAGTAGACCAATTTGATAAGTTTTTTGACAACTACAGAAAAGAACTCAGAGAAGCTTACGGAACAACTGCAAAGGCCAAAGAATTAGTGGAATCATGTAAAGTGATGGAGGTTAGCAAGTATGTTGGACAAGTCATTTACTGTTAACAGAAGAGACCTTATAAAAGGAACGTTAGCTGGTGCCATAAGCCTTCCTTCCGCAGTTTATGCAAGAAAAGAAAGCGTTACAAGAAGGGAGAAAGCTAAGGTTGTTATAGTGGGTGGGGGCTATGGTGGAGTGTCTGTTGCTAACCAGCTAAAAAAGGAAAACCCAGAGATTTCGGTAATACTTATTGAAGAAAGACCCTTTTTTGTATCCTGTCCTATGTCAAACCATTTTTTAGTAGGATTGATTGATTTTGGTTCCCTTTGCTTTTCTTACAACTCTCTGGAAGCGAGAGGAATAAAAGTTATACAGGACAAAGTTTTGGATGTGGATTTTTCTAAAAAAGTAGTGAGAATTTCAGAAGGGTACATAGATTATGATTTTCTGGTGCTCTCCCCAGGAATAGAGTATGACATAGAAGACAAGCCTTTTTATCGTGATTCCTTAATTTACAATCCTCCAGCGTTTAGGCCTGGCTCAGAGCAGTTGTTTTTAAAGAAACTTATTGATGAGTTTGAGGGCGGAAACATAGTTATCACAGTGCCACCCCCACCTTACAGATGTCCCCCAGCACCTTACGAAAGGGCTGCTTTAATAGCCAGTATGATAAAGAAGAATAATATAAAAGCTCAGCTATTTTTCATAGACGCTAACGAAAGGCCAATCATAAACTCCGAGGGGTTCTTATCGGCATACTATGAACTCTACGTGGATATAGCTACCTACATCACCTCTTCACAGGTCAAGGACGTGGATGTAGGGAAAAAGGTTGTAAGAACAACTCACGGAGATTTCAAATACGATTTGGCTTGCATAATCCCACCTATGAAGGCAAACTCTTTGTTAGAAAAGATAGGTCTTTTGAAGAAGGGTGAAAAGTGGGTTGAGGTAAATCCTCTAACCTTTGAAACAAAAATACCAAACGTGTTCGTCATAGGTGATGCGGCGCAGAGCTATCTACCAAAGAGCGGGTATGCGGCTTATTCAGAGGGTAAATTAGTAGCAAAGATAATAAATGCAAGAATCAAAGGGAAAAGGGTTGAAGAAGAGTATATGCAAATGGTATGTTATGCCATGGTGAGCGACAAAGAAGCAATAATGGTAGAAACAAGCTTTAGATACGATAGCGTAAACAGGAGGTTTGTCCCGTTACATAGAGAGGACAACAAAAGGAAGGAAACCACCGCCAAAAGGTACGAGGAGTGGGCAAAAGGACTGTGGAGGGAATTGTTTGGCTGATTAAAACTCTTTTAGCATACCTTTAACTTTATCTTCCCAACTTGGGTGGACCATGTCCGCCCTTCTTAGGTTCCTTTTCCTCTTCTTGGACTTCTTTGTATTGTAGTGAGCTCCTCCAGATTTCCATCTTTTTACCTTACCCGTCGCAGTTATCTTAAACCTCTTCTTCGCAGACCTGTTTGTTTTCATCTTCACTTTTGCCATTCTTATCTACCTCCAAGCTTAAGATTATATCATACCTTTTAGTTTCTCTTTTAGTTTGCTTAGCGCGCTTTCTTTTATCTGAGATACTCTGGCTGTTGATACTTTTAAAAGCTTTGCCACCTCTTTGGCTGGTATCTCTTCGTAAAATAAAAGCTGTAAAACAAGCTGTTCCCTTTGCTCCAGACTTTTTATTGCGGAAATTATCTTTTCCCTTAGATCCTCTTTTATTACGTTTTCCTCCGGGGATTCTAATCTTGCAGAAAATATCTCTTCGTAGTTTCTTCCCTCTCTGAACATATCATCCAAAGAAAGAATGTGCGATGCGAATATTTTCTGAAGGTCAGAGTAAAATACTTCTGGCTTTTCCCCTAAGGCACTTATAAGCTCATCATCTGTGGGCTCCCTGCCTAATTCCTGCGTAAGTCTATCTAAGGTTTGTCTTATCTCCCTCTCTTTTTTCCTTAGTTTTTTACTCGCGAAGTCAAGGCTTCGCAAATAATCGTAGATGGCTCCCTTAATCCTAAGCCTTAGATAGGCCTCTGGATTTCTAGTATTGTCCAACTTTTTAACAGATTCTAAAACTGCTACAATGCCCTGTCCTATAAGGTCGTTTACGTCAACAGCGTCTGGTAAGTGCCTGTGTATCCTGTGCGCCAATGATTTTATCAGAGGCAAATACTTTAATACGAGTTCCTTATCTTCTTTATGTATCTGCACGTTTTTTTATTTTACCACTATAAATATCTTAAATTTAAACGCTTGAATTAACAAAGCCCTGAGTTTAGAATTCACTTTTATGAAGGCTAATTTGACAGTTTCCGGGATGACATGTGCTAACTGTGCAAAATCTATAGAACTGGCTCTCAAAAAAATGCACGGTGTTTCTGATGTTAAGGTGTCCTTTGAGCTTGGTAGGGTTTGGATAGAGTTTGACGAGGATATTTTAAGTTTAAGCAGTATAAAAGAAACAATAGAATCTCTTGGTTACCAAGTAGAGAAGGAGAAACTAAGAGAATATAACCTGCCCGTACTTGTTTTCTGTTGGATAGCTGGAGCTTTGTCAATGTTTTTGATGCTCTCGCATACAGAATGGAGTTTGGTTACTCAGGCCCTTCTTTCAACCCTTGTGCAGATAATCGGAGGTTACAAACTTTACCGTTCTGCCTATTACTCTATAAAGGCTAAAACGGGCAACATGGACCTGCTCGTTTCCTTAGGAAGCACTTCGGCGCTCATCTACAGTTATCTAGCTCTGTTTAAAGTGATCCCAGAAGAACCCCTTTTTGAAACTTCTCTTTTTCTTATTACCTTTGTCAGAACTGGAAAATTCTTGGAAGAGAAGGCGAAAAAAAAGGCTACGGAAGGTTTAAGAAGGTTGTTTGGCTTGCAAAGCCTTAAAGTAAGAGTGCTTAAGGAAAGGGAAGAGGAAAAAGGCGTTTACGAGGTGTTTATAGGCGATAACATCGTGCTCAGAAGTGGGGATATGGTCCCCTTAGACAGCAAGCTTGTGGAAGGAAAGCTTTATGTTGATGAGTCTATGATAACTGGGGAAAGTCTGCCAGTATTAAAAGAAGTGGGTGATAGCTTGCTTTCGGGAAGCCTTGTTATAAATGGATACGCCGTTGCAAAAGTTGAACGGTCTTTTTCAAAGAGCTATGTTTCAATTTTAATAAAACTGGTCGAAAGGGCGCTATCGGAAAAACCAAAGATACATAGGGTGGCTGACAGAATATCACACTACTTTGTTCAAGGAGTTATTGCTTTATCTATTCTTGTATTTCTGCTTTGGTTCTTGAAAACGGGCGATTTTCAAAAGGCTATAACCTTCTCTTTAGCCGTTATGGTAATATCCTGTCCCTGCGCTTTTGGTATAGCTATACCCTTGGCAATTACAGTTGGGCTAAACAGGGCTTACAAAAAGGGAATTGTAGTTAAAAAACCGGAAGCTTTTGAAAAAAGTATTGATGTGATACTCATAGATAAGACTGGTACTCTCACAAAAGGAAAGCCTAAGGTAAGCAAAGCAAATATCAAACAGGGGTATTTGGACATTGCCTATACCCTGTCTTTAAAGTCTAACCACCCCTACTCTGTAGCGGTTAGAGAATACTGTGAAAGTTTAGGGGCCAAAGAGATCCCTCTGAAAAACTGCAAGGAGGAGGTTGGTATTGGAGTATTCTGTGATGAATACAGACTGGGAAGGGGTGTTAATGGGCATACTGTATTGATCAAGAATGGTGAAATTCTGGCCGAGTTCGAGTTTGAAGAAACTGCAAGAGAGGAGTCTAAGGAAGTCTTAGAGTTTCTGAAGAAGAACAATATTTACCCAATCATAGTAAGCGGGGATGAAAGGGAAAGGGTGAGGAAGGTAGCAGAGCTTTTGGGCGTAGAAAAGTGGTATGCTGGTATGAAGCCAGAACAAAAGCTTAGCATCCTTTCCGAGCTACAGAGTAAGGGATACAAAGTAGGTATGGTGGGGGATGGTATAAACGATGCCCCGGTGCTTGCAAAGGCTGATCTTTCCTTTGCAGTAGGTTCTGGAACTGATGTGGCGAAGTTTTCTACGGATGTAATACTCAACTCGGGCTTGGTAGGTCTAAAAGAGTTCTTTGAGTTGGCTAGAGCAATTAGGAAAAGAATAAAAGAAAATTTACTTTGGGCTTTTGGTTATAACCTACTAGCTATACCCATTGCAAGTGGAATTTTTTATCCTTACTTCTTTATAAAACCTGAGTTTGCCGGCTTGCTTATGGCCCTCTCTTCCTTAAGCGTTGTCATAAACTCTCTGCGAACGTAGAGTTATTTTCTAATTCTATGGAATTTTTCAAAAACTTTTACCTTTACTTAGCCGACATAGTCCCTTTTTTTATTCTGGCTGTTTTCATAAGCGCCTTACTAAAGGCCACGGTAAAGCCTTCGTTGTTTTTGAAGGTCCTTTCCTATGGATCATTTTCTTCTTTATTTACCGCTTTGTTAGGTGGCATTATGCCTTTATGTTCCTGTTCTATGTTGCCCCTGGCAAACTTTATAAACAGTTACTCTAAAAGCTATGGACCAGTTTTTGCTTTTCTGATAAGCGCTCCAACCCTTTCTCCTGTTATTCTGTTTTTGACTTACGCTCTGTTTGGATGGAAGGTATCTCTTTTTAGACTGTTTGTTTCTCTGATTTTTGCCTTATCGATAGCCCTGATCGCAGATAAACTTTACAAAAAACCCTTAACCTTAAAGCTATCCTACGATGAAAGACCCCCAAAAGGATCTTTATTCCTTGAAGGTCTAAAAGATCAAATGTCGGTGGTTAAATATCTTTTAATTGGCGTATTCATAGCTTCCCTTATCAAAACTTACATACCTACCCAGCTTGTTGCAAACATCTCTCAAAGTGTTTTGATATACCCTCTCATATCTTTGGTGTCTATACCAATATATGTGTGCTCGGGTGAGGATGTAATTTTAGGAAAAGCTATGCAGGATGTAGGATTTACAACGGGTCAAGCTATGACCTTTATGCTATCCAGCAGTGGAATATGCCTGCCAACTATCTTTGCGGTTATGTCTTTCCTTCCTAAAAGCACAGTCATACTCTATGCCACAGCTTGGTTTTTATTTTCTATAATAACTGGCTTTGCTTACGATACACTTTTTTATAAATTTTTATAAAATTTATTTTTAATAGAAAAATGGATTAAAATACTTGAAAGGAGGGAAAAATGGATAGGTATCTTCAGATTCTTCAGGAGTTTATTAAAAAAACGGGGCTTGAAGGAGTCTCGTTGGTTTCTGCAGATGGTCTGCCTATATCTTCAGTTCTAAAGCCGGGTATGGAAGAAGACAGAATAGCTGCCATGAGCGCTGCCATTCTATCCTTAGGCGAAAGGGTGGCTGAGGAGCTAGCTAAGGGAAATCTTGAGCAGATAACCATAAAAGGGCAGAATGGGTATGTAATAATGACAGGAGTTGGTTCAGATGCGGTTATGGTGGTGTTAGCGGACAATGATGCTAAACTGGGACTTTTGCTAATGGAGATAAAAAAAGCTCAAGAAAAAATAAAAGCCTTACTATAAGGTTGATGGGTAATGGCTCTAATCGGAGATCTAAGCACTTTTAACTTTGTGGATATATTCCAAGTCATTAGAAGAGATAAAAAGAGTGGTATTCTTTTTATAGAATGGAAGGACTTAACCTGCGCATACTATGTGAAAGAAGGGGAAATAATTTTCTCCAGACCTGTGGATAAGGTCTACAGGGTATACGCCGATAAGGATTTTGATTTATTGCTGAACAAATTGCGTATGAGCCCAGACAAACTACCCAGAACTGTGGAGCGGTTTTTAATCTCCAGGCTTAGTATGAAGGAAGGCATATTTTCTTTTACCCCGGGGTTTATAAAGTACGGTTCAGAATATCCCATAGAGTATCCTATTGAACACCTTATCGTTCTTGCTTCTAGAAATTTAACTCCGGAAGAGGTTGAGCGCAAAATATCGGACGAGATGATGCTTTTTGAAAGGGTTCCAGACAAAGAAGATGTTTTACATAAAGCCAAATTAAACAAGGAAGAGGAAGAAATACTCTCACTTATAAACGGCGATAAGACTGTTCTGCAGATAAGACAGTTGGCAAAAAAGAATAGTCTAGTAGTAGATAGGGCTCTGTATGCTTTTTTGGCTCTTGGATTGATAAGGCGTAAGAAAAAAGAGGTTAAGCAAAAACCGGGATCTATAACACTTGAGCTTCTTACCAAAATAATAGAGCAAATAAGAGGCTTGTGATGAGGACAATAAAGAAAATAAAAATAGTAATAGCTGGGCCTTTTGCTGTAGGAAAGACACAGTTTATAAACACAGTAAGTGAGATAAAAACCGTAAGTACTGAAAGAAGAGTCCGACAATTAAGTGAAAAGTCTGTTAAGGAGTATACTACGGTTGCGATGGACTTTGGTAAAATACGCATAGATGACGAGCATGAGCTATATCTTTTTGGAACACCGGGACAGTTCCGATTTGACTTCATGTGGGAGATTTTAGGAGAGGGGGCGCTTGGAATAATTATTCTTGTGGACAGTACAAATCCAACTACCTTCCACGAAGCTAGAAAAATAATAAACTTCTTTCAATCAAGGTTCCTCGTACCCATAGTTGTGGGAGCTAACAAGCAGGATTTGCCCAATGCCTGGAGCCCAGAGGATATAAGGATTGCACTTGATATAGACGAGGAAGAAGGCATACCCGTAGTTCCCCTATCAGCTATAAATAAGGATAGTGTAAAAAACGTTCTTCTGATCTTGCTTGAAATAGTTAAATCTAACTTAACGAGCTAATCAAGGAAAGCTTGGAACTGTGTTTAAAGCTAAATCTTCTTCAAAACCAAACATGATGTTAAAATTCTGCACAGCTTGAGAAGAAGCGCCTTTACCTAAGTTGTCTATAACGGATATAACTTGCAAACATTTAACTCTCTCGTCCCAAAAAGAATACAAAAGGCACAGATTTGTACCCAGGACGTGTTTTACGTGAGGAGGTTCTAAGACTATCCTTACAAACTTCTCGTTTTTATACGTTTCATTGTAAAGCTCCTTAGCTTCAACCTTGTCGCAGAAGATAGAAAGGCTTGACAGCATTCCCCTTGAAGTGGGCACTACCACGGGGGAGAACCTCAAGAGGATATTAACTTCCCCAATTTCTTTTATCACACTCTCCATTTCCGGCACATGCCGGTGTTTATCTAAGGAGTAGGCAAAAAAGTCTCCATACATCTCTGGAAAATGAAAATGCTGGACTGGTTTTCTCCCTGCACCAGAAACGCCTGAAAGGGATGTGATAACTACCTTTTCTATCTTTACTCTTTCTATAATGAGAGGGTACAGCGCCAGAAGTACGGATGTGGGATAACAGCCAGGATTTGCCACAAGCTGAGCGTTTCTTATACGTTCTCTGTATATCTCGGGCAGACCATAAACAGCCCTCTCCAAGATCTTTGGGTATTTATGCTGAAAGCCATAGTATTCTGGGTATATCTGTGGGTTTTTTATTCTATAAGCACCGGAGAGGTCTATAACCTTTTTACCCTGATTTAAAAGCTTTGGGACAAGCTCAAGGGATTCCTCATGGGGAAGGCACAAAAAGGCTAAATCGTACTCCTCTTCAGCGTCTGAAGTAATCTTCAGATTGCCTACCGGCCCTTCGAGGAAAGGGAAAACCTCTTTTAGCCTTTTCCCTACATGAGATTGGGACGTAAGACCAACTATTTTTACCCTTGGATGTTTAAGAAGGATGTTTAGAAGTTCTACACCGGTGTATCCAGTAGCTCCATAGATGGCAACTTTTATCTCTTGCTCCATCTGTAGGCTTTTCTTGCCTTCATCAAGCCATACTTTTTGCGCTCTTTCTCTCTTGCGTCTCTTGTCAAGAGTCCAACTTTTTTGAGCGTCTGCCTATAATCTGGATTGTATTTCAAAATGGCTTTAGCGATTCCATACATTATAGCTTCAGCCTGAGAAGAGATACCACCACCTTCCACCGTAGCATATATACCAAACTTTCCTTCAAGACCTGTGATCTTTAGGGGGTATAGCACTTTGTAGTATAAGGTCTCCCTTTGGACGTAATCTTTTAAATTGAATTCCTTCTGGCTATCCTTTGCCTTTACTATTTGTTTGTTAGTGTTTTTCACAAGCCAAACCCTTGCAATGCTTTCTTTCCTTCTTCCTGTACCGTAAAAAGAGTTGTCAGGACTTATTGTAAAGTCTTTTAACTGTTTTATCATCCTTCAACCTCCAGTTTTTGGGGTTTTTGAGCTATGTATGGATGTTCTTGACCTACGACTATCTTTAATCTCTTTAGCATTCTGTGTCCTAGCTTATTTTTAGGTAGCATTCTTTTGACCGCCAGTCTAACAACTTCTTCCGGTTTGTTCTCCAACATCCACCCTAAGGTCCTCGCTTTATGTCCTCCGGGGTAGTTGGTATGAAAGTTATACACCTTCTTTTCCAGCTTATTGCCAGTCACCCTAACCTTTTCCGCATTCACAACTACCACAAAATCTCCACAATCTACATCTGGCTGATAGTAGGGTTTGTGTTTTCCGATAAGTATTTTTGCAATCTGACTTGCAAGCCTACCCAAAACCTTTCCTTCCGCATCTATAACCCACCAGTTACGCACCACATCTTCGGGTCTTACTCTGTATGTCTTCATCTTTCCACCTCTCAGAAAAATTTTCAAAGGCTAATATTTTATCACAAAGGGCGTACCTAAACAAAGTTCAGATACAGTTTTCTCTCTTCAGATACTGGTTTAACTCTTCTTTGTTGTAAAGTTCATTTTTCACGTATTCTACAACACAGGCAAGGGTCTTTGGTGGTGCGTACCCTGGTATCCTCAGAACGATTTCTCCTTTAGAATCGTAGAAGATTATATGAGGGTAAGCCCTTACGTTTAACATTCTGGCCAATTCCTCTTCTGTTGTTTCACCCTCTTTGCCGTCTATCCTATACCTTACTTTAGCATTGCTCTCCGCCAGCAATCTTAAAACGTCTATTCCTTCCACTGCACTTTTAAGTGTTGGATTGTTTTTTAGGTCTTTATCCAACTGCTTGCAGTATATACAGTTTTCACTCTCCACTACGAGCATAGCATAGTTGGACTTTGGGATAAGGTCTTTAACTTCTGAAGAGGTATTATTGCCCTTGCTTTGGCATGATAGGATAAAGATCGCCCATAATGTTAAAACAGTTAGTGCAACTTTCATAATTAAAAATATAAACCCTATGTCCTAAAAAAGTTTATAAATTAGCCTACTTATTATCTCCTCTTTTCTCATACTTAGCACAGCTTCTCCAAAGTTCAAGAAGCCAAACATTAAAAGGATTTTATCATCTATCAGCCTGCCTCTTCTGTTATTCTCTAAGATTTTTATAAGCTTTTTGAGATCTTCTTTTGCTTTGTTCTTTTGCAGTTTTCTGTCTTCTATCAATACTTCTAACATAAGTTTTTCAAGCGGTAAAACCATGTCCAAAAGTTTAGACGTTTGCTCCAGTATAGGGGGTGGATGTAGTCCCTCCCTGTGAAGGGTTCTCTTTATGAGATTAGCCCTAATGTGGCCTATGCCCTTAACTCCAGCTAAGGAAGCATAATCTACACTTACTCCAAACTTTACCGAGTGAGCTATGGAGAGAAGATCCAAATCATTCATTGAAATAAAACCGCTTTTTCGGAGCTCCCACAGTGTTCTTAAAAGATGCAGTGCTTCTGTTCCAAGGTAAGAAAACTCTCCCGGTGGATTTTTTAAGTTTGGATACTTAAAGGTTAGCCCTTCTGTGTAGAAAATAAACTGATGGGTGTTATCCTCAAAACAATTCTCACCACATAACGCCACTTTGCCTCTAACAAAATAATCGTCTTCTTTGAAGCTTTCTCCCTTTTTAACGAAGTCATAGAGGGTATCAAAACGTTTTGTGTAAAGAAGTGGTCTGATAGTAGCTTCTTTGGGAAGCTGAAGTTCTTGCCGACGGATAAACTCCTCTAACCTTGTAGGTGGCACACCGTTTTTTATACAAAAGGCGCCTTTTGGAGTGATGGAGTCTTTCTCAACGTAAAGCTTATGTTTTAAGAATCTTTCTACCTGTTGATACATATGATGGCTTACCTTTTTAAAGGAGTAAAATTTCTCCAAAAATCTTTTGTAGTTAGCACCTTCGTATAGATAGCCAAGTAAAATAAAGAAACTCAGTGCGTCTATACTTTTCTCTTTCTCCTCTTGTATGGTCGTTGTGAAACCCTTTGAGAATGCCTTTTGTATAAAGTCTTCCAGCATCTCCCTACTTCCTCCCTGAATGATGATGTGGGAGTAACCTTTTTCTTTCAGTCCAAGTCTTCCCACTCTTCCTTCCATCTGGAGTATATCAAGCTCATCTGGTATGCACATCCATTTTTTGTTTTTGAAAATTTTCACCAATATTAGCACTCGGTCTGCGGGAAGGTTGACCCCGTAAGCTAAGGTCTGCGTAGCTATTAAAAATCTCAGATCACCGTCTCTAAACTCTTTTTCAATAGCCTCCCTCTCTTCTTTTGGCACATCCGCGTTATGAAAGGCAATCTCAGGTTCCCTCTCTTCTGTCTTTTCAAAGGGTAAAGTTTGGTTCATTATGCCAATTTTCTCGTTGTTTGCAAGTTCTAAAAGGTTCCACCCTATCTGCTTTTGGGGCACGAAGAGAATAACCTTCTCGTCTGGTTTGCTAAGATGCCAGAGGGCATCCCATAGCTTCCCTAAAGCTTTATCCTTATCTCCTTTTATACCTACGAATTCACTTAAAGCATGATATTGCCTTTCCAAAGGAACAGGTCGCCATTGGCTTTTTATAAGCAAGCTAGCCTTTATCCATCTAGACAGCTCTTCAACCCCAGGCATGGTTGCGGAAAGACCCAAAAGCGCTATGTTTTTGTTTATGGCATAGACCAAAAGCTCCTCCAAAACCCACCTTTTTTTAATCTGGTGGATTTCATCTACCACTACTGCTTGAATATCTTTTGTCCATTTTGTGGAGTTTCTAAAGGCCTGAACTAAACTTTCGTATGTGCATACCACCACTTGTGCAGAGACATCCTTAAAGCTCTCAACTATTTTATCTCCAGTTCTAACATCTACCTTTTGGTAGAACCTACGAAGTTCTACGGCTTTCTCATAAACCAGTGCTTTTGTGGGAGCTGTATACACCTTTCGTCCTTCAAACTTTCTAAAAAATAGATAGGTGGTCAAGCTCTTTCCAGCAGAAGTGGGAGCGGATACTATCGCATTGCCAAAGTTGTAGGTGTGATAGAAAAGCGTCTGCAGAGGGTTAAGTAGAGTGTAAGGTATTCTCTCATCTACTTGATAAGCTGGTATCAAGTTAAGGGAACTAATTTTGGTTTCACCCTCCTTTCTATAAACCGCCTCACCGCTGGGCGGATTTAGTTTGAATGTGCTCTCTGGTAAAAGATAGAATGTTTGCATTTTTCTATGAAGTGGGAGAGTTTTCTTATAGCCTTTCCTCTGTGGGATAGGTCGTCCTTCTCCTCAGGGGGAAGCTCTGCAATGGTCTTTTCGTAACCAAGAGGCTTAAATATGGGATCATATCCAAAACCTGCTGAGCCTCTTGGACTCTCTGCGATCTCTCCGTGGCAAACCCCCTCCGCGAAGATATAAAACTCTTCACTTAACATTAAACAGATTACTGCTTTAAAGTAAGCCCTTCTGTCTTTGCTACCTTCCAGAAGTCTTAGCAGCTTTTTTATGTTTGCCTGGTCCTTGGAGTTTTGCACTTCTTCTTTACCGCCCCAGTCTAAGGAATAAAACCTGCTGGAGTATATACCAGGGTAGCCTTCCAAAGAAGGCACAACCAGTCCAGAATCGTCTGCAAGTGTTGGTATGCCATATCTTTTAAAGTAAGCAAGAGCCTTCAGATAAGCATTTTCCATAAAGGATTTACCACTTTCTTCCACCTCTATTTCCTCCTCTGGCTTTATTAACTCTATATTCAAGTGTCTGAGCATTCTGCTTATTTCTTCTATCTTTCCTCTGTTTTGGGTTGCAAGGAGTAATTTCATCAATTAAAATATATTAGCACGGGGTGTAGCTCAGGTGGGAGAGCGCTGGCTTTGGGAGCCAGAGGTCGCAGGTTCAAGTCCTGTCGCCCCGAGGGTCCGTAGCTCAGCTGGACAGAGCAAGGGATTTCTAATCCCTAGGTCGGGGGTTCGAGTCCCTCCGGACCCGCTTGTTTTTATCCACGGCTGGGGCTTTTCCTCTAAGGTTTTCAAAGGCCTTCCTGGCATAAATTTGGAACTTCCCCATCACGGAAGGTCCAATCTAACCAGCTTAAAACTTAAAGCGCTTGCAAAGGAAATGGCTCTGAAGATCCCAAAAGGTTCTATCTTGATCGGTTGGTCTCTGGGAGGAACCTTAGCCCTCTTGATAGCCTTTTTCTATCCCTCAAAAGTAAGTCATCTGGTGCTTATAGGTTCAACTGCCTGCTTTGGTTGTCTCTGGGAGAAGAGAGAACTAAGAGGTTTTCTTTTAAGGTTAAGAAAGGAAAGGGAGGATTTTTTAAAAGAATTCAGGTCAAGGGCTTATCCAAAGCCCTTCTATGATTTCTTGGACATAGACAAATCCGCCAAGCTTCTTGAGGATTACTTCCTTACAGACATAAGAAGCTACATTCCACACATAAAAACCCCCATAACCCTTTTACACGGCATGGCTGATAGCGTAGTTCCCTTTAGGGCCAGTCTGGAACTTTACAACTTGTCAAAAAAGGCTAAATTAATAACGTTCCACGGAGGACACTTCCCAAAGGATGAAAGTATTATCCTTGAAGTTCTCAAGAGCATCTAATACATACGAAGATTGGGCTATACCCCAAAGAATAAGCGCAGAGATTCTGAAACAGCTGGACACCATTGAAGGCTCCGTGTTGGATGTGGGTTGTGGCACTGGCTTTAGTAGTGTAGGGTTAAAAAAGGTGGTGGGCATTGACCTATCGTTGAATATGCTGAGGGTGTATAAAAGTAGAGGATTTGTGGGGATATGCGCCGATGCCAATTTTATTCCCTTTAAGTATAAAAGCTTTGACACAGTGATTAGCAATTTTGCTATACATTGGACAGATATAAACGTGGTTTTTAAGGAGATATTCAGGGTTTGCAGAAAAAGGTTTTTGTGTGCAATGCCCGTTAAAGGTAGCTTAAAGGAACTAAACTTTCCATTCTATCCAGCAGAAGAGGTGCTTGAAACTATTCAAAGGCTAGGAGGAAAGCTAAGAAGGGTTGAAAGAAGGAATATAGAAATACCCTTTGAAGGATGGGATCTTGTTAGATTTTTCCATTACACTGGGACCTCTTACAATCCGTCTAACGGTGACCTTCTTAAGTCAAAAAAATCCATTGAAAGAATCCTTTCTTCCATTGACAAACCAAGCTTTTTGGTGTTATTCTTTTCTTGCGAGGTCTGTAAATGAGGAGGATCTACATGGTTTTTATTTCCTTGCTGATTTTAATATACCTGATTGGCATAGAGGGCTGTAAAGCGCAGAAGGTTCAAGGTTCTCAATTTCAAACTGATACCAAAACCGCTACTTATACGCCGGGCATGCTTGTTCAGTTTGAAAAGGAGCTTACAGAACTTGTGGAAAAGGTTTCCCCCTCTGTGGTGGCTATATACTCCACTCAGGAAGTTTCAACCTTTGAAGAAGGATTTCCTTTTTTCTTTCCCATACCTCAGGAAAGAAGGTCTTTGGGTTCAGGAGTTATCATAGCCCTAAAAGGTGACAAGTTTTACATACTCACCAACAACCATGTGGTTCAAGGTGCAAAGAGGATAAGGGTTAAATTTGATCCTCATACAGAAAAAGAAGGGAAGCTGGTGGGAGGAGATCCAAAAACCGACGTAGCAGTGGTTGAGGTAGACGCAAGGGGTGTAGAAAACCCCGCAAACAGGGTGGCAAAGCTTGGAGATTCGGATAAACTAAAGGTTGGTCAGCTGGTAATAGCCATAGGGAATCCTTACGGTTTGGAAAGAACCGTGACCATGGGAGTAATTTCTGCTTTGAAAAGGTCTATTGGTATAACACAGTATGAAAGTTTTATCCAGACAGATGCAGCTATTAATCCTGGCAATTCAGGCGGTCCTCTTATAAACGTCTACGGAGAGGTCATAGGTATAAATACTGCCATAGTGGCTGAGGGACAAGGTTTGGGTTTTGCCATACCCATAAACTTAGCCAAATGGGTAGCAGATCAGATAATAGCCAAGGGTAAGGTAACTAGAGGTTGGTTGGGCGTGGTCATTCAAGAAATAACTCCAGAGATTGCGGAAGCCATTGGGGTGAAGGAGGGAATTTTAGTATCTCAAGTAGCACCCAATAGCCCAGCCTCTACCGCTGGACTAAAAGCTGGAGACATAATCGTAGAAATAGACGGCGAGAAAGTTAGAGACGTTAGAGACCTTCAGTTTAGAATAATGAAAACCCCACCAGGCACGGAAGTGAAGCTGAGCGTTATCAGAGAAGGTAAAACCCAGCTGATTAAGGTCAAAGTTGGTGAAATGCCAGAGGAAGTTAGCTTTACCCAACCAAGGGATCAGGCAAGCGCCATAGGTCTTGCACTAAGGGACCTAACTCCGCAAGAAGTTAGAAGGTTTGATGTAAAAGGAGTATTGGTGGTGGATGTGGTTCAAGGTAGTTTAGCACAAAAGAGTGGTTTGAGAAGGGGCGATATAATTCTTATGGTGAACAATCAACCTGTGGAAAGCGTATCGGACTTTGAAGAGAAAATAGAAAAAGCTAAATCTGAAAAAAGGGACAGAGTCTTACTACTTGTAAGAAGGGGGGGAAATAACTTTTATGTGGTGCTTTATCTGAGGTGAAGGCATGATACCAGATAGCGAACAAGAGATAATAAATCAGTACCTCAAAAAGGTATCTAAGATTCCTCTTTTAAAGCCGGAGGAAGAGAAAGAGCTAGCAAAGAGGGCAAAGGAGGGTGATCACGAAGCTTACAAAAAACTGGTAGAATCAAACCTTAGGTTTGTTATAAGCATAGCCAAGCAGTATTTGGGTTATGGATTGAGCCTTTCTGAGCTTATAGCTGCTGGTAATCACGGTCTAATGGAAGCTGCAAAGAGGTTTGATCCAGATAAAGGAGTAAAGTTCATCTCTTACGCAGTTTGGTGGATAAGACAGGCTATCATGCAGGCTCTGTCCCAACAGACGGGCGCAATAAGGATCCCTCTTAAACAAGCCCATCTAATAAATCGCATTAGCAGTATATACAGCAGGCTTTATAAGGAATACGAGAGGGAGCCAACTCCGGAGGAAATAGCCTACGAATACACGAAAGAAATCCTACAGAAGGAGATGGAAAGAGAATTGGGAAGAAGGCCTACTGAAGAGGAAATACAAAAGAGAATAAAAAAGGAAGGCTACAAGATATCTCCACAAGAGGTAGAAAAGGCTTTGCAAATATCTAAAGTACCGCTATCCCTTGACGTGCCAGTTGGTGAGGAAGAGGACACTTCTTTTGTAGATTTTCTGAGCAAACACGGAACTGCAGATGTGGAGGAAAGGGTGCTCAGTGAGATCCTCGGTAGGGAGATAGAAGATATGCTTGAAAAACTTCCAGAAAAGGAAAGGCGTGTGGTTGAATTAAGGTTTGGTTTGGGTGGAGAAGAACCAAGAACGCTAAGAGAAATAGGAGATATCTTAAACATTTCCAGAGAAAGGGTCAGACAGTTGGAAACGAGGGCTCTTAGAAAACTCAGAAACATGGCTATAAAAAAGCACCTTAAAGACTTTCTCAGTTAATGTTTCCATCCATACTCCTTATTGACAAACCAAAAGGTATAACCTCTTTTCAGGTAGTGAAAAAGGTCAGGAAAAAGTTTGGTCTTAGGAAAGTGGGACACGCTGGCACATTAGATCCTATTGCTACAGGGTTATTAATACTTCTCGTGGAAGAAGCTACGAGATTTTCTGAATTTTTTCTGAGACTTGCCAAAGCTTACATTGCTACAGCTTTGCTTGGCGTGATAACAAACACTTACGATGCAGAAGGGGAAGTATTAGAGGTAAGAGATGTAAGTGTTTCCTGCGAGGATGTGGAAAGGGTTCTTGCGCAATTCGTAGGCAGGATAAGTCAAAAACCTCCACCCTTTTCTGCAAAAAAGATAGGAGGGCTAAAGGCATACGAGTTGGCAAGAAAGGGCTTGGAGGTGGAGCTAAAACCCGTAGAAGTGGAAGTTTATAGAGCAAAAGTGCTGGAGTGTAAAATTCCAAGTGTTGTTTTTGAGTTTGAAGTGTCTGCGGGCACGTACATAAGAAGTTTGGTAAATGACATAGGCTTAAAGTTGGGATGTGGAGCTCATATTAAAGAACTCAGGAGAACAAGGATAGGAAATTGGTCTGTAGGTATGGCCTTGTCTTACGAGAGGTTAGAAACTATCCAAGACCTGTGGGGGGTTGCCATACCTATTGATCAGGCTTTGAACTTTCTACCTGCGGTAAAACTTAGCTGGAGAGAGTATAAACTGTTCAGGAATGGGGCAAGGATAAAAGCGCCGGTTCAGTGCTTTGGGTACGTTAGAGTTTTTTCCCAGGAGGGTTTTTTAGGAGTAGGTTTGTGTGAAGGAGGATTTTTAAAACCACACAGACTCATGCCTTTTGAATAGTTCAAAAAGCCCATCTACATCAAAACATAACTTCTCTGCGCAAGTGTTTGGAAAGCATGGGCTACATTCAAGCTCCAAGCTTACGGGAAAAACCCTTTCTCCTATGGGCTTCCAGACTTTCCAATCGGTTGGTCCGTAAAAGATAAAAGTAGTTATTCCCAAGTAAGCGGAGAGATGAGACACTCCGCTGTCGTTGCCTACAAAAAGCCTTGCACTCTTTAAATGCCTTCCCATCTCAAGAGGGTCTAAAAACTCCACAAAATTATTAACATACCTTTTTAACCACTGATCTGATTCACCTATCAGGTAAGCACATTCATAACCAAGATATCTAAAAAACTCCTCTATTCTTATAAAAAGCTCCAACGGGGGATTTTTCTTCTTAGACCCACTGGATGGATGCAAAATTACTTTGTTTTTGAGAGGAGAATCTTGGTAACCTTCCAGTGGAAGGCAGGTAGAGAAGGGTTCTGAAAGTCCCAAATTTTTTAAGTAATACTCAACTATCCAGATCCGCTCCTTCGGAAAGGGACTTATACCATCCAATCCTATTAAAACTTCAATATCAAAGCGCCCTGTAGGTCTTTCGTAAAAAACCTCATCCACCCATCCCACTGCCTTGGCTATTTTGAAGTAATCCGTGTTGCCCACGGCGACAGTATAAAAACCCTTTCTTTTGAAAATCTCCAGAATAGGAAAGGTGAGTAGTGTATCACCCAAACCTCCTCTTCTGTAAAGGAGAAATTTTTTCAAACGTTTGTGTCTATCAAAAACAGCGGTTGGCCGTATTCTACTGTTTCTCCATTTTCCACGAGTATTTTAACCACCTTACCCCTAACATCGCTCTCTATTTCATTCATAACCTTTAAAGCTTCTATGATGCAAATCACTTGTCCTGGAGAGACCATATCTCCCACTTCCACAAAGGGCGGAGCTCCCGGCGATGGAGCTCTGTAAAAGGTTCCCACCAGAGGACTTTTTATAACGTGAAGCTTACTTTCTTCTATTTCTTGAGATATTGGTATGGCTTCTATGTGTTTTGTTTCTCTTGAAACCTCTATCTTTTGCAAAACTTCTTTTTGGTGAGTTTCTATCTTGATCTTTAAATCCCCCTGCTCCAGCTCAAAGACTTTTATATCGCTTCCCTTTATGAGGTTTATTAGTTCTTTCAAAAAATCCTTGTCCATTACTTTACCCTTTCTATATACGCTCCCGTGCGCGTATCCACCTTTACTATATCCCCTTCTCCCACAAAAAAGGGCACCTGTATTACCGCTCCAGTTTCTAGCTTTGCTGGCTTGGATCCTCCGGCAGCTGTGTCTCCTTTAAAGGCAGGTTCCGTTTCCACGACCTTCAGTTCCACGTGTCTTGGAAGCTCTATTCCTATAGGCTGTCCTTTGTAGATGAATACCACAACTTCCATTCCCTCCTTCAAAAACTTTGCCTCGTTTTCCAAACTTTTGGCTGGGACTGGAAGCATCTCATAGGTAGATTTGCTAACAAAGTAGTAGTAATCTCCGTCGTTGTACGAGTACTCTGAAAAAACTTGTTCAAAATCTGCCAGCTCAATGCTGTCTGAGGATTTGTAAGTTATCTCAATCACGTTCTGAGTTTGCATATTCTTTGCCTTTACCCTAACAAAAGCCTGACCCTTTCCGGGCTTTACATGGTCGTAATCAAGAACCCTATGAGGTTGTCCGTTGTATTCAATAAACATATCCCTCTGTATGCTGTTTATGTCTATTTTTACTCCCATGGCTTTATAATTTTATCACATGGAAGCAAAGCTCAGCAAATACTGCAAAGAGATTGATACTATACAGTTAAAAAATCTGGTGGTGGAAAAGCTATCTAAGATTTCTCCTACTATGGAATACGTGAGAAACCTTATCCTTGACGTAAGGCTTTTGCTAAGGCTCCTTTTAGACGAGGAGTTTGATCTTAAAGAGGAGGCAAGGAGGGACTTTGCCTGTGCCCTGCTTTACTTTGTGGAAACCAAGGATTCCTTACCAGACAAGATTCCCCTCATAGGACTGTGGGATGATTATAAGGTGGTTAGGTTCGTAAAAGAAAAACACAAAGAGGAAATAAAAAGATACTTTGAAAGCACACCCCACTTTGTGGCAAATTACTTCTGATGCTTAGGTTTATCTTGCTTAGGCTTATTCAGAGCTTTTTCACCCTTATAGGTGTGACCTTTATTTCCTTTTTGATTATAAAGCTTGCACCTGCCGATTACTTTGCCCAGCTTAAACTAAACCCGCAGATATCTCCAGAAACCATAGAGACTTTGAGAAGGCAATACGGACTGGATCAGCCTATACTTATCCAGTACCTAAGGTGGCTAAAGTCTGCGTTGATGTTTGATCTGGGACTTTCCTTTCAGTATCACGCCCCTGTCTTGGATCTGATAAGGGAGAGAATAGGTAACACTTTACTTTTGACTGTTCCTTCCGCGCTTCTTTCTTGGTTTATGGCGGTTCCCTTGGGTCTTCTGGCTGGAATGAAGGATGGGAGTTTGGTTGATAAATTCATAAGGGCATTCTCCTACATCTTTATGTCCTTCCCTTCTTTCTTCTTGGCCTTTCTCCTGCTTTTGTTTTTCTCTAAAAGTAGTTTTTTCCAGCTTGGTGGCTGGCAGAGTCTGATTGTGGGTATAATTACTATAACCTTAATATCCACCGCTGGGCTTGTTAGACTTATGAGGAGTGCAACTATTGAAATTTTGAACTCTCCCATGGTGCTTTTACTTAAGTCTAAAGGTTTAAGGGGATGGACCTTTACCAGACACATCATAAAAAACGCCATGAATCCATTTACTACGCTCATAGGTTATGAGATTGCAGGCTTGTTATCTGGGGCCGCTCTTGTGGAGATAATAGTAGGTTGGCCGGGGCTGGGCTCTCTAATGCTTGACGCAGTGTTGGCAACAGATTTATTTTTAGTTATGGGTGGGCTATACATAGGCACCATAATGCTACTCATTGGAAACCTTGTCGCCGATTTACTTTTGGCATACATTGACCCAAGAGTAAGGGAAAAAGAAATACTTAAGTAGGAGGTTTAAAAATGGCTAAAAAGGTGGCAATAATACTTGCAGAGGGCTTTGAAGAAGTAGAAGCGGTGGCTCCTATTGACGTCCTAAGAAGGGGCGGAGTGGAGGTCCTCATTGCAGGACTGACCAAAGAACCTGTAGCCAGTGCAAGAAATGTAAGAATAGTCCCCGATGTTAGTGTGGATGAGTTAAACCCTGACGAACTTGATATGGTCATACTTCCAGGTGGGGCTGGAGGAGTGGAAAAGCTAAAGCAGGATCCAAGGGTAGAAAAATTGGTAAAGGCTATGGAACAGAAGGGTAAGTACATATCTGCCATATGCGCCGCACCTACAGCTTTGGTAAAGTTTGGTGTTTTGGAGGGCAAAAGAGCCACCGTATACCCAAGCTTAGTGGAAGAGCTTAAACCTGCCATCTTTGAAGACAAGGCTGTAGTAGAAGACCAAAGAGTAATCACAAGTCAAGGACCGGGTACAGCTTTGGAGTTTGGACTAACGCTTCTGGAAAAGCTGGAGGGCAAGGAAAAGGCAATGGACGTTGCAAAGAGAATGTTAGTTAAGTATAAATGATAGAAGTAAGGGTAAAGCCTGGGGTTGAAGAAAAAATAAGGGGATTTTTCTCGTGGGTCTACAACGCAGAGATACTGGAAATTAAAGGAGAGCCAAAACCTGGGGACTTTGTAAAGGTTTTAGATTCTAAAAAGAAATTTCTGGGTTATGGTTACATAAATCCAAATACAAAGATAGCTGTTAGGCTACTCTCCTTTGAGAAAGGAGAGGAAATAAGCAAGGAGCTAATAAAACGTAGGATCTTATCCGCCCTTGAATACAGAAAGAAGCTAAACATAAACAGCAATGCATACAGGTTGGTCCACTCCGAAGGAGACCTTTTGCCAGGACTGATCGTAGATATGTATGACCAATACGCAGTCATTGAGATTACTACTTACGGTATGTTCAAGATGAAAGATTGGGTATTGGAGGCTTTGGTAGAAATTCTCAAACCAAAGGGTGTGTATCAGAAGGTGAGCGATTATGCTATGAACATAGAAGGTTTTGATGAGGAAGAGAGAATCCTGTATGGGACGGTACCAGAACGTATAAAAATATGGGAAGGAGACTTGGAATTTTACGTAGATGTTATAAAGGGTCAAAAGACTGGGTTCTATCTGGACCAAAGAAGGGCTAGGAAAATGATAAGGGATCTTGTAAAGCCTGGGGATGTCTGTTTGGACGCCTTTTGCCACACGGGAGGTTTTGCCCTTAGTATGATAAAAAAGGGAGCTAAAAGTGTAATAGCAGTGGACATGTCAGAAAGAGCCTTAAGTTTGGGAAAGGAAAACGCAAAACTCAACGGTTTGGAGGGCATTCAGTGGGTTGAGGATAACGCTTTCCACTTTCTCAGAAAACTTTACAGGGAAGGATATAAGTTTGACGTTATTGTCATAGACCCGCCGTCTTTTGCAAGAACAAAAGCCCACGTAGAAAATGCGTTAAGGGGCTACAAGGAGCTCTGCGTTATGGGTCTGAAGCTTGCCAAAGCTGGCGGATATTTTGCCATATACTCATGCTCCTTTCACATTACCAGAGAACATCTTCTTGAAGTTATCTTACAAGCTTCAAGGGATGTTAAAAAACCTTTAAGGATTGTGGGAGAAAGCTTTCAGGATTTGGACCATCCTTGGATACTGCAGATGCCAAACACCCTTTACCTAAAAGGCATTTATTTAGAAGTACTCAGATAGGAAAATTTCTACAGCTTCCTTTGGATTTCCATCAAAGACTATCTGACCATTTTTAAAAAGAATGGCTCTATCACACGCCAGGATGTTGGAAAAACGATGGGCTACGATTATGAAGGTGCTTTCTGGAAAGCTGTCAAAGAGATTTTTTAGCACCACATTTTCCGTGTTTGCGTCTAAAGCAGAAGTAGCTTCATCCAAAAGCAATATTTCAGGCTCCTTAAGAAAGATCCTTGCCAACGCAAGCCTTTGGGCTTCTCCACCAGATAAAAGTCTGTTTTCCTTATCCACCTCTTCATCTAAGCTTTTCACAAAATCACACATGGATAGTTGAAGGGCTTTCCAAAGCTCTTCCTCTTTAGCCTCTGGCTTGGATATAAGCAAGTTTTCTCTAACCGTTCCAGACAGTATAAAGCTCTCTTGAGTTAAGTATGCGATCTTAGACCGTAAAGAGAATAGATCCAATTCTCTTAGTTCCCTGTCATCGTAGAATATGTTGCCCTCGTAAGGTATAAAACCGCACAAAACTCTGAGGACAGTGCTTTTCCCGCTACCAGTGCTACCCATGATTGCCACCTTTTCCCCCTTCCTTATAGAAAAGGAAACTTCTCTCAGTAAGGTTTTACCATCAAGTTTCACACTCAGCCTATCCACCTTTATTCCTTCCCTTAAATCTAAAAATACACTCTCTCCCTTTCTTTCCTCTTCCAACTTTAAAAGCTCCATTATCCTACCCACTACCGGCAAGTTAGCTTTGACTTCCACAATACCCTTTTGACTTTCCACTATGGGCTTTTGTATAAATACAAGCGCCGTAAGGTAAGATATAAATTCACCTAAGGTGAGAGCTCCTTCAAGCACTCTGAGTCCTCCATAAAAAAGCAAAAGGGCAATTACCAAATACCCAGTGCTGTAGTTAAACACCGAGTTTAGAGAAGCGTAGAATGTAGCTTTTGTGCTTGCCCTGTAGGTTTTTTGATTTATTGTCTTGAACCACTCAAAAAGCAAGTCCTTTGCAGGAAAGGTTTTTATACTTTCAAACCCTCTGAATACATCTCCTACCTTAGTTATCAACTTTTCTTGAGATTCTTGAGCTTTTTTCAGATGCTTCCCCCTTTTTTTTCCAAAGTATCCTACAGACAGGGATAAGAAAGGAACAAGCAGTAGTAGGAATATGGTTAGTTGCCAATCTCTGTAAAGAAGCACACCAAAAAGCAGTATGGCAGTAGTTGGGTCTCTTACCAGCTTTACCACAGACGATCCCACAAGATCCCTGTATATCCTCAGATCCGATAGAATCCTAGTAGTGTATTCACCTATGGAATATTCCTTTACGGAAAGGAAAGAAGAATTTAAAAATTTTAAAAATATCCGCTCCCTTATATTTTTGGCTTCTTTTTCTGCATAGAGGTTTGTATAGTAAGAAACTAAAAAGTTCCCAAGCTGTTGAGTTATGGCAAAAGCAAGCAACAGGGATGTGGTAAGCAGAAGACTGTTCCAGTCTTTGAGCAACATTCCGTTATCTACCAAACTCTTCACTAGCAGACTTATTCCTGAGGTGCTTATTGATTCTAAAAGCATTCCCAGCAAGGCAAGGAGTATAAAAAGATAGTAATCTTTGAGTCGCCTTAAAATCCAAAGAAGGCTTTCCATCAAAAAAGTTTATTATATTTTCTCCAATGGGTGATATTCGGAAAGCAGGCTCTGATAGAGGTGATTTGGAAAAGGAACTTCAGCACACACTTATATCCATCAAAATGATATATCAGGGCTACACGCTAACCATAGAGGAATACACAAAGGAAGAGCTTATGGGAGATTTGGAAGAGTATAGCTTGCAATTTGAAAAGGTTATAAAACCTCTCGTAAGCAGAGCAAAAGAGACTGAAATGTTAAAGCTAATAGAAATAGCTGAACACATAGAACGGTATTACACTCAGTTGATAGAAGCCATAAAGCTAAGGCTTATGGAGTATGATAATCTACGGTAAAAACCCAGTGATAGAAGCCTTGAGGGCAAACAAACCTGTGGAGAAGATCCTTGTGGCCCACGATAGCCATCCCCCTTATCAGGTGGTAAAGCTCTGCAAAGAAAGGGGGATAAAAATACAAAGGGTGCCCAGGCAAAGGATAGAAGAGCTTACGGGGACTAAAAAAAACCAAGGTATATTGGCTCTTATCAGTCCGGTGCCTTTTATACCTTACCAGCAACTTTTCAAAATGGCTTTTGAAAAGAAAGGATACTTTTTAGTTTTGGACCATATAACAGATCCGCAGAATGCGGGAAATCTTATAAGGACGTGTGAGGTTTTCGGTGGCGTTGGTGTGCTAATGCCAAAGGACAGAAGCTTTCCAATAAACCAGACTGTAGTTAAAGCTTCATCTGGTGCGGTGTTTTATCTTGCTTTTAGTAGGGTTCCGAGTCTGAAAAAAGCACTGGAGGAGTTTAAAAATGCAGGGGGTAGTGTGGTGGTGGTGGAAAGAGGAGGAGAGGACATAAGAGAAACTAACTTTGAGCTTCCCTGTGCTTTGGTCTTAGGTTCGGAGGGAGAGGGTGTATCAAAGAGCGTGCTTGAGCTAGCGGATAAAGTACTATCCATCCCGATGGTTGGAAAGGTAAATTCCTTAAACGTGTCTTCTGCGGGTGCAATAGCGATGTGGGAAGTGTTTAAAAAATTCTTAACAAAATCTTAACAATACGCCTCTAAAATTCTATCCAACAAAACCTTAAGGAGGTAGAAGTATGAGAAAGACTCTTCTTTTGAGCGCGGTTTTTTCGGTTGGGCTGCTTTCTGGTGCAAAGGCCCAAGAGCCCGTCATAAAGATTGATGGCTCTTCCACCGTCTATCCTATAACGGAAGCGGTAGCAGAAGAGTTTCAAAAGGCTAAAAAGGGTGCGGTAAAGGTAACAGTTGGTATTTCCGGAACGGGAGGCGGCTTTAAGAAGTTCTGCAGAGGAGAAACAGACATAAGCAACGCATCCAGACCCATACTAAAGAAGGAGATGGAAGAATGCGCAAAGAACGGAGTAAGGTATATAGAGCTTCCCGTAGCTTACGACGGTCTGGCGGTGGTGGTAAATCCGAAGAACAACTGGGCAACATGCATGACCGTGGAACAGCTCAAAGAAATCTGGAAGCCCGAATCTCAGGGTAAAACCTTCAAGTGGAAAGATTTTGACCCCAAATGGCCAGACACAGAAATAAAGCTCTGCGGACCGGGTTCGGACTCTGGAACCTTTGACTACTTTACTGAAGCTATAGTGGGTAAGGCAAAGTCTAGCAGAGGAGATTACTTGGCTTCCGAAGATGACAACGTGTTGGTTCAGTTTGCTTCCAGAGAAAAAGGAGCCCTTTGCTACTTTGGCTTGGCTTATGTTGAGGAAAACAAAGGAAAAATAAAGGCTATTCAAATCAAGAACCCCAAAACTGGTGAGTGTGTGGCACCCAGCCTTGAAACAGTAAGGAGCGGTAAGTATCAACCACTCTCCAGACCACTGTTTATATATGTTAATGTCAAGGCTTTGGAAAGACCGGAAGTTAAAGAATTCGTAGATTTCTACATAAAGAATGCGGAAAAACTCTCCAGACAGGTAGGATACATACCTCTGCCATCAAAGTTCTATCCAGAAATTGCAAAGAGGGCTGAACAAAGAAAAGTGGGAACTGTGTTTGGTGGTGAGCCAGAAGTAGGGCTTACCATAGAAGAGCTCGTAAAGAGAGAGCTGAAGGAGTGATCTTTAGAGGGGGCTACGGGCCCCTTGTTTTAAAATAAAATAATTTAAAAGATGCTATCCCGATTGCCCCTTAGCGTAAAGAAAAGACTTGATACTGTTTTTCACCTTTTCTTTTTCTCAATGGGATTGGTAACCATAGTGGTTACATTTCTCATAGTGCTTGCGCTTGTTTTAGATGCTGTTAAGTTTTTCTTGCACGAAGAGGCGGGCGGATTTCCTAAGTCTCTTATAAGATTCTTTACAGAAACCCAATGGACTCCCACCTTTTACGACAAACAGATAGGTATTCTTCCCCTCATTAACGGGACGTTTATGATAGCCTTTATATCCGGTCTAATAAGCATACCTATGGGTCTATTAATAGCAGCCTATTTGAGCGAATTTGCCAGCTTTAAAACCAGAGAGTTTATAAAGCCCTGGCTTGACTTTATGGAAGCGGTGCCTACTGTGGTTTATGGCTACTTTGCCCTTTTGGTGGTGACCCCCGTCCTTCAAAGATTTTTATCTCTCTTTGGTATAGAAATGGAGGGGATGAACGCCCTCTCTCCTGGCATAGTTCTCGGTTTTATGATCCTGCCCTTTACTGCCTCTATGGTGGAGGATGCCTTTAAGGGAGTTCCAGCTTATCTGAGAGAAGCAAGCTATGCCCTTGGTGCCAACAAAGTGACAACTTTTTTCAGAGTGGTTCTCCCAGCTGCCAAATCGGGGGTTTTAGCTGCCTATCTACTTGGTATATCAAGGGCTTTGGGGGAGACTATGGTGGTTGCCGTTGCTGCTGGAATGTATCCCAATTTAACCTTAAACCCCCTTGAACCCATTCAAACCATAACTGGATACATAGTTCAGGTAGCCCTCGGAGACCTTCCATTCAACTCCTTTGAATACCTGTCCATATTTGCTGCAGGTATATTCCTTTTCATTGTAACCCTCTTCTTCAACCTTTTGGCGGTGTATTTCAAAAGCAAAGTAAAGGGGTATTGAAATGGGAGAGAAGGGTTTTTCTGCACTCGGTCTTATCCTGTCATTAATTTCCATTCTATTTTTGTTTAGTGTCACTCTTGCTCTTCTTATTCAAGGATGGTCCCGTATAATAGATCCTTCCTTCTACACCTCTTTTCCTTCCCGATTTCCAGAAGAGGCAGGCATACTCTCCGCTTGGGTAGGCACGGTTTATGTTATGCTTGGTGCCATCTTTTGGAGCGTGCTAATAGGTGTTCCTGCGGGCATATACCTTGAGGAATACGCAGACAGAGAGAGCAAGATAGCCAGAATAATAGAAGCCAACATATCAAACCTTGCGGCGGTGCCTTCAATAGTCTATGGACTTTTGGCTTTGGGTATATTCGTGCATAGATTTAAGCTTGGAGAAAGTATCCTCACCGCCGGTTTGACCTTGGGACTTTTGATGGTACCGGTTATCGTGGTAGCTACCAGGGAGTCAATAAGGAGAATTCCAAGATCCATAAGGGAGGCAGCTTACGCCTTGGGTGCAACCAAGTGGGAAACCCTTTTTCACCACATAATACCCTACTCCCTTGGTGGTATTCTCACGGGGGTGATCATATCTATAAGCAGAGCCATAGGAGAGACCGCACCCCTTATTACCATAGGAGCATTGACCTTTATAGCCTTTTTACCCCCAGAACCTTGGGAAGATTTTATAGGTATGCTAAAATCTCCCTTTACAGTCCTTCCTATACAGATGTTTAACTGGGTTTCAAGGCCCCAGGCGGCCTTTCACACAAACGCAGCAGCCGCAGGTTTTGTGCTTTTGGTTTTGGCTTTTCTCTTTAACGCTTTAGCCTTTTATATTAGGTATAAGCTCAGGAAAAGGTACGTTTGGTAAGGAGGTTCTACATGAACAACATAAAGCTGGACCTCAGAAAGGTATCAGTCTTCTACGGAAAAAACCAGGCGGTGAAAGAGATTAGTTTTCCAGTTTATGAAAACAAAGTAATTGCCATAATAGGACCTTCTGGTTGTGGAAAGACAACCCTTTTGAGGGTGCTAAACAGAATGCACGACCTGTATCCTGATATAACTTACACTGGTGAAGCTATCCTCTCCCCAGAAGGTATAAACCTAATAGATAAAAAGGTTGATCCCTTGAAAGTTAGAATGCGCATAGGTATGGTTTTCCAAAAACCCAATCCTTTCCCCAAGTCTATCTTTGAAAACGTAGCTTACGGACTTCGTATAAGAGGGATTAACAACAAAACCGAGCTAAAAGACAGAGTGGAGGAAGCATTAAAAGCTTCGTGGCTTTGGGATGAGGTAAAGGACCGCCTTCAGGACAACGCCTACTCCCTTTCTGGTGGCCAACAGCAAAGGCTCTGTATAGCAAGAGCTATAGCGGTTGAGCCCGAGGTTCTTCTCTTTGACGAGCCCACCTCTGCCCTTGACCCCATATCCACCGCAAAAATAGAGGAGCTCATAGTGGAACTAAAAAAGAAAACTACCATACTCATAGTCACCCACAACATGCAACAGGCAGCCAGAATTTCCGATTATACCGCTTTTATGTATTTGGGCGAGCTAATAGAATTTGGACCTACAGAAAAGATATTTACAAAGCCAGATCAAAAACTCACGGAAGACTACATTACCGGAAGGTTTGGCTAAGCCTTAAGTATCCTTCCAGGTCCTTTATGAACTGATAGGCTGTCCTACCAGAAAAACTACCCCTTTCTGTGGCCCACAAAAGAGCTTTTTCTTCAAGATCTGAATAGTTTATTTCCTCCATTATATCTTTAGCATAAGCCTTTACTATTTCTAAGTATTGATTTTTGTCAAAGGCATAAAAGCCCAATCTCAATCCAAACCTTTCTACGAGGGATATTACTTCTCTGTAATCCTCTTCCGGAAACCTTCCTTGTTTTTCTCTGTCTGCCACCATATGCCTTCTGTTTGATGTAGCATACACAAGCACGTTTTGTGGCCTTTCCTCTAAGTCTCCGTCCAAAAGTGATTTTAATAGTCTATACTCATCCTCTTCCGGCTCAAAGGAAAGATCATCGAAGAAGAGTATAAACCGTTTTTTGCTGCCTCTTATAGCTTCATAAAGATCCGATAAATGTTCCAATTGAGACTTATATACTTGAACCAATCTTAGACCATCTTTCCCGAGTAATCCAAGCATGGATTTTACCAGGGAAGACTTTCCTGTTCCCCTATCCCCCCATAGTAAAGCATCGTTGGCAGGATAGCCCATTACGAACTGTAGGGTGTTTCTTTTCAACTCTTCCTTTTGTCTATCTATGCATAAAAGGCTTTTAAAGTCTGGTATATGAGGATGGGCTATAGGTTGGATCTTGCCATCTTTAAACCTAAAGGCTAAAAACTCCTCAAACATGCCAAAAATAGTTTAAAATAAAAAACGATGGGAAGGAAGTTGATCCTTTTAGCTTTCCTTGTATCCTCCTGTGGTGGAGTGACGCAAGAAGAGTTAAGCTTCAAGCTATCTCAGATTAACAAAAGGATAGATCAACTGGAGGAGCAGCAAAGGAAGATTGAAGCCCAGCAGTTAAAGACAGAGAAGAGAATAGACGCACTATCTCAGAATTTGGCAAGCCTGAGGTTAGAACTTGAAAAAGCAAGAATTGAGCAGAAAGTACAGCACAGTGAAGAAAGGCATACAGAAAGAAGGGAAGAAGTAAAAACAAGCGATGCTTCGGTAAAAGCTGATACCTCAAAAGACTACGAAAGAGAATACCAAAATGCGCTGAACCTCTACAACCTCAGGCAGTTAAACCAGGCAAAGGATAAGTTCATAGAGTTTATTAAGAACAACCCCAAAACCCCCCTAACAGACAATGCTTACCTCTGGCTTGGTATAATCTATAGAGATTTAGGAGATATGCGAAGAGCGGAGGCTGTTTGGAGAACATTGGAAGAAAAGTGTAAAAAGGGCGAGCTTGTGGATTGCAACAAGCTACCTTCTGCTTACCTACAGCTTGCAAGAATATACGAAAACTCTGGAGATGCAGGAAAGGCTAAGGAATACTACGAGAAGATTCTGAACGAATTTCCCCTGTCTGATGAGGCTGGCATAGCTAAGACCAAGCTTGGTAGGTGATAGCTTATCCTGTTAAGATCTTCTCGTGTAATTCCATAAGACTCGAAACGCTACTTTTAAAATCCACGGCGGTTCTGTAGTCTTGCCTAAAAAAGTCTTTTATTGCCTTTTCGTGTTTTATAACTTTATCCACCAACGGGTTAGTGCCCTGGGTGTATAGACCTAAATTTACCAGCTCTTCAACAGATTCGTAAGCACTTAGAATTTCTTTAATCTGAAGAGCAACTCGCATATGATCTTGCTGAACTATTTGTGGCATTAACCTGCTTAAACTTCTTACTGGGTCTATGGCGGGAAATAAGCCTGCGTTGGCAAGTTTTCTGGAGAGAATAATATGACCGTCAAGCATGCCCATAAGAGCATCCGCCACAGGGTCAAGGCTAATGTCATCCCCTTCAACCAAAACGCTGAATATTCCCGTTATGCTACCGTTTTTAAAGCTTCCACAACTTTCCACTATCTTAGACAGAAGGTAAAAAACAGAAGGCGTATAACCTTTTAAAGTAGGTGGTTCTCCTGCAGAAAGCCCCACTTCTCTCTGAGCCATGGCAAAGCGGGTCAGAGAGTCCAACACTAAAAGCACGTCATAGCCCTTTTCAGCAAAGTACCTTGCATGGACCAGTGCACTGATAGCACCCTTTACCTTCATTATAGGCGTTTGATCTGCGGTGGTAACTATAACTACACTTCTTTTTATGGCCTCTCCTAAAACATCTTCCACAAATTCCCTAACTTCTCTGCCCCTCTCTCCTATTAAACCCAGAACCACGACCTTTGCTTTACTGAATTTCGTGATCATTCCCAACAACGTGGTTTTCCCCACACCCGCTCCCGCAAATATACCTACCTTTTGTCCCTTACCTAAGGTAAAGAGTGCATTTATAGTTCTTATACCGGTGTCAAATACCTCTGTGATCCTGTTCCTCTGCAAAGGATTAATATCCTTTAGCTCAATGGGTCTTTTTTCTCCTGATAGGAGTTTCCCGTCTGAAAGCCTTCTTCCAAGCGGGTTCAGCAACTGTCCTAGTGCTTGCTCTCCAACCACAGTAGAGACCGGTTCCCGCAATATCCATACCCTATCCCCCACCTTGACTCCCGATAAACTTCCAAAGGGCATGATAATACACCTGTTTTCATAGAAACCTATTACCTCTCCGTCTATGCTATTGTTATCCGTTTTTATGATAGCATGGTTACCCACTGCACCTTCTGACACCGTTGCTTCCAAATAAATACCGCTCACCTTTAGAACTTTTCCGTATACCCTAAATATACCTTTCATAGCTCTTCTTCTATATCTTTCAAAATGCTATCCACTTTTCTTTCTATCCAAAAGTTGGGGGTTTCCATTAAAAAATCTC